>Ga0181532_10000610_pt1 | contig 36450 bp, 26 predicted proteins | sample PEATcosm2014_Bin_33_FD_119768 | JGI IMG/M metagenome (GOLD analysis project Ga0181532, IMG submission 119768) | Peatland microbial communities from MTU Mesocosm Facility, Houghton, MI, USA - PEATcosm2014_Bin11_30_metaG | ecosystem: Environmental > Terrestrial > Soil > Wetlands > Peat | place...
CGATTCCCACATTACCACCGCCCCGGCGACTGCTAGACTCGTTCAATACAAATCAAGAAAGGAGCTTTCCTCAGCCATCCCCTCAGGCTTACTTCAGGCTCATTCTTCGATTGGAAAAGAGTAGTGCGGGACGGCGCCGCCTGTCCGCCTGCAGACTTCCCGGATGGGAGGCTTTCCCTGCGATACAATCAAGATTCGATGTCTCCAACGTCCCAGGCTGTAACCCGAACACCCGCTGAGGTCGTGCGGTTGGCGCCCGTGTCGCAGGCCGCTAATGGCATCTGCTACGCGGTCATGGGCGAGGTCACTACGGCCGTCACGGACCTGGAACGGATGGTTACAGCCGTGCCACATACGCTCGCCGCGGCGCTGAATCGCAAGGCGTACTACTTCGTCCCGCTGACGCTGAACCTGGGCGATGAGACCGTAATCGCCGACCGCTACGATGTGGCTCTTTCCGACAGCGCTGTCTGCCATCGCAACCAGACGCTGGGCGATTCGCAGTGCGTCTTCATCTCGACCCGGCTAATGGAAGACAGCTTCGCTATTGCCTTCGAGTTCTTCATCAACGTGGGACACAACTTCGTGGAGCGCGTCGGCGTCTCGCAGGAATTCGTCGACCTGGCATGGAAGCAGGTGGAGGACAAGGTGCGCGGCGAGACCTCGCTCGACGCCTATGAGTTGCGCAAGGTAGCAACCACCAATGGCTCGGAGGCGGAGAAGGCCCGCCACGAATACATGCTGGCCGCCTTCGCCGATGCCATCGCGGTGTACACGCTCTCGCTGTATCTCGATGTGGATTACCAGGACCTGCGGGAGCGCGATTATCCCCTGCTGGCTCCCAATGCTCTGGCCGAGCGCCTGCGCAAGATCAACGAACTGTTCCCGCCGAACCCCGGGTTCGAGTTTGCGGTGTACCACCGGAGAAGGCAGTGAGTAGTGCTCGCTTTTCGCTCTTTGCTAATTGCCTTTCGATTTTCGCAATGGAAATTTCAGCCGCCAGCTAGAACGCGCAAGCTTCGGGATGCTTCCGCACAAACAGCCGCGAGAAGCGAAAGGCGAAAAGCGGCCATTCTATGAACCGGATGATTCTTGCCAACCTGGTGCATCGCCCGTTTCGCACCATGATCAGTGTGGTCGCTGTGGCGGTCGAGGTCACGCTGATCCTGCTGATTGTCGGCCTCTCGGTTGGCATGTTGAACGACACCAGGAACCGGCAGGCGGGCATCGGCGCGGACATCATGGTCCAGCCGCCAAACTCGTCGTTGCTGATGGGGGTCAGCGGCGCTCCCGTCTCGGTTAAAGTCGCCGACAAGATCATGCAGTTGCCGCACGTCGTGGCCGTGGCACCTGTCGTTACCCAGCTCTCGACGGCGGGCGCAGTCGAAGTGATCGACGGCATCGATATGGATTCGTACAACGCAGTGAGCGGAGGGTTCCACTACCTGTCGGGAGGTCCATTCCAAGGGCCAGATGACATCATTGTCGATGATCTGTACGCATCCTCGAAGCACTTAAGAGCCGGCGACACCGTCGAGACGCTCAACCACCAGTTCCGAATTTCCGGCATCGTGGAACACGGCAAGGGAGCCCGCAAGTTTCTGCCCATCAAGACGCTTCAGGAGTTAATTGGCGCCCAAGGCAAGGCCACCATCTTCTACGTCAAACTCGACGACCCCAACAACGCCGATGAAGTCGTACGCGCCATCAAGAACATTCCCGGCATGCAGCAGTATGGCGTGCACTCGCTGAAAGAGTATCTCAGCCTGATGACGTCGAGCAGTATCCCCATGCTCTCCACCTTCATCAACGCGGTGATTGGGATTGCGATGATCATCGGCTTCATCGTCATCTTCCAGGCGATGTACACGGCGGTCATGGAGCGCACACGAGAGATTGGCATCCTGAAATCGCTGGGCGCGGACAAGTTCTACATCGTGAATGTGGTGCTGCGGGAGACGATGCTCATCGCAATCGGCGGCATCCTTCTGGGGATTATCGTGAGCTATGCTGCGAGGGCCGGCTTGCGGACGAAGTTTCAGACCCTGCCAATTCTGATTACAACCGGGTGGCTGGTGCGGGCGGCGATCATCGCGCTTATCGGCTCGCTGCTGGGGGCCTTCTATCCAGCGATCAAGGCCGCTCAAAAAGACCCGATCGACGCGCTAGCGTACGAATAGGCTACGATCGCATCAGGACAAACGCCCCTCAATAGCCTCATGGAGGTTGGCGAATAATTCCTCGAAGGTTTCACCTTGTGTAGCGCACGCTGGTAGCGCAGGAACTTCCGCCCAATAGCCACCCTCTTCCGCCTCGTGTACCACCACTTTGATCTTCAGCATCTACTCCCGAACTAAAAACGTACAGACAACGCACTCAGGCCGAGTTTCATATCCGCATGGGCATTACCACGTAGCGGTACTTGAAGCCATCGTCGCCCGCGTCGTCCGGGCGCATTTGCCCGGCGGACTGCGCGTCCTTGAACTCCAGGCGCACTTCGCCGCCGTTGGAGGCCTTCAGAAAATCGAGCAGGTACTCGGAGTTGAAACCGATGGTCATGGCATCGGCGGTGTACGCGGTCTCGATTGAGTCTTCCGACTCTCCAGCGTCGGTGGAGGAGGATGAGATCTTGAGCTCGTTCTTGTCCAACTTCATCCGAATGGCGCGCGAGCGCTCATCGGCGAACTGCGCCACGCGCTGGATGGCAGTGTTGAGGTCAGCCCCGTGCACCACAACCGACTTGGTGGTTTCGCGCGGCAGCACGGCTTCGTAGTTAGGGAACTGTCCGGTCAACTGGCGCGAGGTGAGCAGCCGCTCGCCGATGCGGAAAAAAAGTGTTGATTCGTCCTTAGCGAATTCCACGAAGTCGACATCGCTGTTTTGCAACAGCGAGTAAATCTCACTCATCGCCTTCTTAGGGATGAGCGTTTTGTTCTCGCCGCTGACGTCGAATTGCTCGCCCGGTTTCTCGATGTGCGCCAGACGGTGCCCATCGGTCGCGACCATAGTTATCGATTCGGGCTTCAGCACCATCAGCCCGCCATTGAGCGTGTAGCGCGATTCTTCACTCGAGATGGCGAAGATCGTCCGTCCAATCATGGCGCGCAATGTCTGCGCGGGAATCTTCACGCTGCCTGTCGCCGGAAAAGTTGGCAGTCCGGGGAAGTTGGCGCGCGCCACGCCAACCATTTTGGTGTTGGAGCGGCCGGAGCGAATGTTGACCCAGTGGTTCTCCAGCAGCTTGATAGTGATATCGCCGTCGGGGAGCAATTTGACATAATCGTAGAGCTTGCGCGCCGGAATGGTACACGCGCCTTCGCGCTTCACTTTGGCGGCACATGAGGTGCGCAGGCTCAGATCGAGGTCTGTGGCCGTAATAGTTAACCGGTCATTCGCAGCCTCAAACAGAAAATTGGAAAGGATGGGAATCGTGGTCTTGCGTTCGACCACTCCCTGTGTGGCAGTGAGCTCCCTGAGCAGTTCGAACTTACTGACGCTGATGTCCATCGCTGTACCCTGGATTGCTCCCGTCGCTTCAACAGCCATTATGTCGCACCTCGTCAGGCCTCGCACTGAGCACTCGCCACAAAAGCTGCATACGGCCGAATGAACTCACGAAGGAAGCCATTACTACTGTTACCTCTTATATCAAATAGAAAACCTATAAAACCAGTAGTAATAGTAGGCAGTCTGGAAAAGTGGAAAATTAAGGAAGAACCGCATGGGGTGTGAAGCGGGAATGTTCGCCGGTGTATAAATCCCACACTCCAGATTACTGGGTGCGATGACAAACCGGAACGAATTCTGAATTCGATTCTCGTCTTCCACTCGATTCACACCTTATCCACAGCCAGCACAAAAGAAAAGCGCACGCAATAGTGAAAAACCGCGCGGAATGCACGGTTTACGAGCTCAAACTCTCGGTGAGCTTATTCAGCATCCTGTTCAAATCTTTGTCGGTCTTGCGCAGCTCCTCAATCTTCTGAACCGAATGCAGAACCGTCGTGTGGTGCTTGCCTCCGAATTGCCGCCCAATCTCAGGCAGAGAAGCGTCGGTAAGATGTTTAGCAAGGTACATTGCGATCTGCCTGGGAAAGACAATGGCACGGGAGTTGTTCTTGGCCTTAATTTCCACCAGCCGCAGGGCAAACTGCTCCGACACAGCTTTCTGGATCGACTCGATGGAAATCTTGCGGACATTCGACTCCAGCAGGTTCTTCAGCACCTCTTGCGCGGTTTGCAGGTTCAACTCTCTGCCGGCGAGAGATGCGTAGGCGGTCAGCCGGATCAGCGCGCCTTCCAACTCGCGGACATTGCTACGGATGTTCGACGCGATAAACAGGGCAACGTCGGTTGGGAGCGACACGGAGTCCGTCTCGGCCTTCTTCTGAAGGATGGCGACTTTTGTCTCCAGGTCGGGGGGTTGGATATCGGCAATGAGCCCCCACTCGAAGCGGCTGCGCAAGCGGTCTTCAATCTCTGCCAGTTCCTTTGGCGGACGATCGCTGGCTATGACGATCTGGCGCATGCATTCGTGCAACGCATTGAACGTGTGGAAGAACTCTTCCTGCGTGCGCTCCTTGTTGACCAGGAACTGGATATCGTCCATGAGCAGGACATCCATGGTGCGGTACTTGTCACGGAAGCTGGTCATCTTGCTGTAGCGCAGGGCGTTGATCATGTCATTGGTGAAACGCTCGCTGGATACGTAGCAAATTGCCTTCTCAGGCTGCCGCTTCTTGATCTCGTGACCGATCGCCTGCATGAGGTGGGTCTTGCCCATGCCGACGCCGCCGTAGAGGAAAAGCGGGTTGTATGCCTTTGAGGGACGCTCGGCGACCGCCCGCGCTGCAGCATGAGCAAACTGATTGCCGGCGCCGCTGACAAAATCGTCAAAGGTGTACTTGGGATTGAGCTGAGCGGCGCCATCCCAATCGAAACGCTGCTGCTGGGCGGGTGCGGCCATGGGGGTCTCCTGCGGTGCGGCAGGTTCGAGCCGTGTTTCGGCGGCGCGAACCGCTTTGCCATTGCCACGCTGCGGCTCGTCGGTTACGAACTCGACGTCCTGGAACTCCAGGCCGAGGTCGTCGATAGCTTCGCTGATCAAATCGCCGTAACGCTCGCCGATGTGGCAGAACTCAGGATTGGGCACACGTACAAACAGGACGCGGCCTTGCGAATGATCGAAGCGCGTTGGCTTGAGCCAGGTTTCGTAGGAAGTGCGGTTGACTTTTTTCTCCAGCGCGTCAAGAACTCGCATCCAGGGATTGGCGGCGGCAGTACCAAAGAAAGACATAAGAAATTGTCCAGAGGCATTACAAATGCCTCCCAGCGGAACCGATGTTAGAGGGAAACAGAACCGAAACAGGGCCACAGAACGGCGCACAGGTCAAATCGAAATCATCAAGCGCAAACCTGACCATTGCGGTACTTCGCAGCTCGCCGTGGCGAGCACCCGCATTTGTGCAGTCAGTTTCTTTGTGGCTGGAAGGATACTAGCATGAAAAAAAATTCGCGCCAGAGAAATTATTGGGTGTGCAATCATCTTTTTTCGCGAGTGATTGATTTCGGGAACGTTAAGGCGAAAAAAAAATTTCAAGTGCTGCGCTCATGGTGCAAAGTCAATCAAAATGGCCACGATGGCGCTGATCAGCAACACCAAACGGCATTCAGTGGAAGCACTTTCATGCACCTTCGCCGGCGATGCGCGCGTCTCTTGACATCCGGCTCCCGATTGCGGGACTCACTTCTGCTGCTGCGAGTTGTTTTTCATCTGCCCCGAGTTCTTGAGGAACACCACCGTCTTCCAGATGTCATCGTCTGAGAGCACGCCGTCCCAGCCGGGCATGGCAGTGTAGCGCACGCCGTACTTGATCACGTAAAAGAGATTGCTATCGGGATCATCGGGCGTGCTGCTTATCAACTGCGGCACCGGAGGATAAAACTTGGTGCGCAGGGCCGAGGTGGGTTGTTTCAGGCTGCCATGACAGACGGCACAGTTCTTGTCGTAGGTCATGGAGCCGTCCATGATGTTGTCCATGGTCGGCTGAAACGGGTTGGCCTGCTTGGGAGCGTGCTGATCCACCCATTCGTCCATCGACTTCATGCCTGTATGTATCTCGAAACTGCTGGGAGTGTTACCCACAGCCCGCGTGTCGAAGCGGCCGGTCGTCGCATAGAAATAGCCGCCGACGAACAACGCCAACAGAGTGATAATGACTCCTGTGATAAATCCGCGCATGTGTCTCCTCGGGCTTGATTAGCTGTTTCGCTCCAGAGAATTCCATATCGTACTATGGGCGGGGCCGCTTAGTACTTCCGCAACCGCCTTGCCTCGCGCACCACATCCTCAACCTTGGGCAGGAACGCTTCCTCCAGTGGTGGCGAGAAGGGCACCGGTGTGTCGGCTGATGCGATGCGCACAATCGGCGCGTCCAGCGAGTCGAAGCATTCCTCGTTAATGATAGCGGCCGCTTCACCGGCGATGCCGCCGGTCTTGGTGTCTTCGTGCAGCACGATTACCCGGCTGGTCTTCTCCACCGTGTGACGAATGGCGTCGCGGTCAAGCGGCAGCACCGTCCGCAGGTCAACCACCTCCAAGTCGATACCGTCCTTCGCCAGCGTTTCCGCGGCCTCCAGCGCGACGTAAACCATCGCCGCGTAGGTGATGACGCTCACGTCGCGGCCTTCGCGCACAACTCGCGCCTTGCCGATCGGCACGGTGTAATCCCCTGCAGGCAGTTCCTCCTTGATGCGGCGATAGAGGAATTTGTGCTCGAAGAAAAGCACAGGATTGTTGTCGCGGATGGCCGACTTGATGAGCCCCTTCGCATCGTACGCGCTGGCAGGACAGACCACCTTCAGTCCCGGGGTGTGCGCGAAGTAGGTCTCGGGATTCTGCGAGTGGAATGGGCCGCCGTGCACGCCTCCGCCGGATGGGCCGCGCACCACAACTGGCACGGGCGCGCCCCAGCGATAGTGCGCTTTGGCGAGCATGTTGGTGATCTGGTTGAAGGCGCAACTGATGAAGTCCATGAACTGGAGCTCGGCCACCGGACGCATGCCGGTAAGCGCCGCGCCGAAGCTGGCGTTGATAATGGCCATCTCGGAGATCGGCGTGTCCACCACGCGCTCAGGACCGAAGCGGTCGATCAGCCCCTCGGTGACCTTAAACGCGCCGCCGTAGATGCCAATGTCTTCCCCGATACAGAAGACCGCGGGGTCGCGCTCCATCTCTTCCCAGATCCCCTGGCGAATGGCTTCCAGATAGGTGACTGCTGCCATGAGTAGGGATTCTACTGCAGCCGCGGATTGCGCGGAGTCTCAGCTGGGCCACGGAAATCCGTGGCCGACGAACTCTACGTAGCGGTTCCTCCCACCGGTTTCCCGCAATACGGACAGCACACATATTCGGAGCTGATGGAGCGGCCGCAGTGACGACAACTCGGGGTCAAGGCATGGCCGCACTTCGGGCAATAGCGAAAGTCCGATCCGACCTCGGTGCCACAGCTGGGGCATGGGATCAGCAGAGGCTTGCGCAGCAGAAAGTACGCGATAAAGCCCAGGGCCTTGGGAACGAGAATCACCAGCAGCGTCCACAACAGGGAATTCATGCCGCGACGCCTGGAGTCGGCATTCACGTAGCCGATCATCAAGATGATGATGGCCAAGACGATGCCGCCGCATATGCTGATCAGCACCAAGAACGGCATCGGGGGTATGTCTCTTTCATAGTGAGGCAGGAGCACCAGCAGGCAGATCTGCACGAGGGCGAATGCCAAAACTGCAATTACCGTTGCTATCGCCGGGATAATGGCGAGTTCTCTGCGAAAGTGAGACTTTGCCTGGTTCATCGCTTTTCTCCTTCATGCTCCCCCGCCAAACCCAGCATGAGTGAGCCTTCGAATATGGGATGTGGAAACACCAGCAGCAAGCCGGCGATCACGATTGCGGGCAGCAGCAGAAAAAGCAGGATTCCCGGCTCGACGATCGCCGTTGAGAGTCCCACATGTTGCGCCACCCAGCCGCCGAATCGCCACCACAACCACGCCGAAAGCGCCGAAGACATCGCTCCGATACAGAATGAAATCGCGATCAGGACCATGCGGGACCGCTGCTCGTGCAAATAGGTCGCGCGCGCGCGCACCCGCGTTTGCGTGGTCATCACCAGCGCCGGGTTGGCGGTGACTGCAACCGACCGCAAAAGCTGTCCAGTACTGCTGACCAGGCCGGCATACTCGGCACATTCGGTGCACATGGCCAAGTGCGACTGCAGCCAGGCTGCATCGGCGGAGGCGATCTCCTCTACGCCGTTCTGGGTGATGAGTTCGATGGCGCGTTCATGTTCGTGGTTGGTCATTGCCTGCCTCCCTTCAGCGCGGGACGCAGCGCCATCACGCCGCGGTAAATGCGGGTCTTTACGGTAGAAACGGGAATACGGATCAATTGTGCAATCTCCTCAAGCTTCATCTGTTCTTGGAAGCGCAGCACCAGGACTTCCCGGAACAGAGGCGGCACTTGACTCAAGGCCGCGTCAAACATTTCGTGATGCTGTTGCGCAACCGCCATATCGAGCGGCGACGGACCGCCAGCCTCGGGCTCAAACGGGGCGCCGTCTTCCGGGTCCTGCATTTCATCAAGGCTGCTGGGGTTCCGCTTTCGCAGGAAGTCGATGGCGACGTTATGCCCGATCGACATCAGCCAGGTCACGAAACGGTTGCGGCCGTCGTAGAGATGGCCCTTCTCCAGCACGCGCAGCCAAGTCTCCTGGAACAGGTCTTCGGCCGTCGAGCGGTTGCCGGTCAGGTGCAGCAGGTAGCGCAATAACCGGTGCTGATACTGTTCGATCAGTGCATCGAGCAGGTCAGTATCGCGACGCCGGAGCCCGCGAGCGATTTGGGCCTCTTCGGTTTCCATCGGAACCAGCGAACTGAAGGCGGTGGCGACCATACTAACGGGATATACGAGTCAGCGGGAGAAAAAGACTCAGGCACTCTGTCAACCGCGGGATTCCCGCGGATGAATCTGTGGTTTTGAGATGCGCATGGAAAGCACCTTCTGCGCGTTTTTTTGGCTGATTCGTTGATGTTTTCAAAATAATCCTAGTCCATCCGCGCAAATCCATGGCCAGATTGCCCTTGCAGGACATGGCCAGAATGAGCGGGCCGCGCCGCCCTGCTCCTTTTGGTGATTTACAATCATCTGTTTGTCTGGACGCCATTTATCCCGGCCATAATCACCACTCATACGACTGGAGCACGAACTTGCCAGAAACCATCTACGACGTAGCCATCATCGGCAGCGGCCCTGCCGGATACACCGCGGCCATTCGCGCCGGCCAGCTCGGCCTCAAGGCCGCAATCATCGAGAAAGATCCGTACTTGGGCGGCACCTGTCTGCATGTCGGTTGCATCCCGACCAAGGCGCTGCTGTTCAACGCCGAGGTGTACGACCACGTGAAGGAAGGCACCGAACTCGGCTTGGAGAACACTGCCGGCGTCTCGCTGAACTGGGGCACGATCCAAAAGCGCAAGCAGGGCATCGTGGACAAGCACGCCAAAGGCTTGCAGTTCCTGATGCGCAAGAACAAAGTTGACGTTATCAAGGGATACGGCAGGCTGACCGGCGCGGCGAAGGATGGCATTCACACCGTCGCTCTCGAGGGCGGAGAGCAGAAGTCGATCAAAGCGAAGAACGTGATCCTCTCAACCGGTTCGGTCGCGCGGATGTTGCCGGGTTTGCAGCCCGACGACCGCATTCTGACCAACATCGAAGTGCTGAGCCTGAACGAAATCCCCAAGTCAATCATCGTAATCGGTTCGGGCGCGGTGGGCGTGGAGTTTGCCAGCATCTACAAGTCGTTCGGCGCCGAAGTCACCATTCTCGAGATGCTGCCGCGCTACGTTCCCGTCGAAGACGAAGAAGTCTCGAAGGAGCTGATGCGCGTCTACCGCAAGCGCGGCATTAACGGTTTCGTCAACGCCAAGGTGGAAAAGGTCGAGAAGACCGGCAACGGCGTCGCCGTCACCTTTACCGTCGATGGCAAGCAACAAAAGCTGGAAGCCGAAAAGGTGCTGGTCGCGGTCGGGCGCGCACCGCGCACCGACAACGTTGGCATCGAAAAGACGAAGATCGAAGTCGAGCGCGGCTTCGTCAAGGTGGATCCGTTCATGCGCACCGCCGAGCCCGGCATCTACGCCGTTGGCGACATCGTCGCCGACCTTCCGCAATTGGCACACTCCGGCGCGATGGAGGGCATCGTCGCGGTCACCCACATCGCGGGCAAGCCGGTGAAGCCGATCAACAAGCTGCGTATTCCCAACGCCACGTATTGCCATCCCGAGATCGGCAGCGTCGGACTCACCGAAGCCCAGGCGAAGGACAGAGGCTACGAGGTGAAGGTGGGCAAGTTTCCTTTCACCGCCAACTCGCGTGCCAGCATCGTGGGGCAGCACGAGGGCTTCATCAAGATCGTTACTGACGCCAAGTACGGCGAGATCCTGGGCGTGCACATCATCGGGCCGAACGCGACGGAATTGATTGCGGAATCCGTGGTCGCGCTTGAGATGGAATGCACCGCCGAAGAGCTTTCCAACATCATCCACGCGCATCCCACATTGTCAGAGGCGATGCTGGACGCCAGCAATGCGGTGTTTGGGATGGCGATCAACGCTTAGGGTCGCTCTTCGCTGTCGTCCCGACCGGGCACTTCAGGCCGAGCGAAGGGCCTGCCCTGAGCGCAGCCGAAGGGGATCAGCGGTTCAGTCGGATTCTTGCCAACCAGCTAAACTGGCAGGGATGGCACGCACCACCATCCTGGAGTACCTCGACAACTTTCAGCGCCACGGGCGCGAGGTGGCCTACGTTCACCACCGCGGATATCGCGTGCAGCGCTGGACGTATGGCGAGGTGCTGGCCAACGCGCATCGTTTCGCGCGCGACCTGGACTCGCTGGAGATCGGCAAGGGCGACAAAGTTCTCATCTGGGGTGAGAACTGCGCCGAGTGGGTGGTTACGTTTTTCGGATGCCTGCTGCGCGGCGTAATCGTTGTTCCGATCGACAAGATTGCAACTCCGGACTTTGCCCTGCGCGTAGCCCAGCAGGTGGATGCGAGGCTCTGCGTTTGCTCATCGCAGAACCAGCTCGCAGGCGTTTTGTCTATCCACCTGGAAACTCTGCGCGACCGACTTGCGGTGCGCTCCGACGTTCCAGTCACGCCGCCACCGCTCGCCCGCGACGACATCGTCGAAATCGTCTTCACTTCGGGCACAACCGCCGAGCCGCGCGGTGTGGTCATCTCGCACGGCAACATCCTTGCCAACCTCGAACCACTTGAGCGCGAGATCGGGGCATACCTCCGCTACGAACGCATCTTTCACCCGTTGCGCTTCCTGAATCTGCTGCCGCTGAGCCACGTCTTCGGGCAGTTTCTCGGGATCTTTCTGCCGCAACTGCTGGCCGCGACCGTGCTCTTCCAGGACACGCTGAACCCCACAGAGGTCATTCGCGTCATCAAGCGGGAGCGCGTGTCGGTAGTGGTTGCAGTGCCGCGGCTAATGGAGTCGCTGAAAGACAAGATCGTGCGCGACCTGGAATCGGCAGGCAATCTGGCGCGCTTCCAGCGGCAGTTCGAGGCGGCCAAGGACCAGCACTTCGTGCGGCGCTGGTGGCGCTTTCGGCGAATCCACAACCAGTTCGGATGGAAGTTCTGGGCGTTCATCTCCGGTGGTGCGGCGCTTGACGCCGAGACCGAGGAGTTCTGGCGTCGGCTGAGCTTCGTCGTCATTCAAGGCTATGGCCTGACCGAGACGACCTCGCTGATTTCGTTGAACCATCCGTTTCATACCGGCAAGCGTTCCATCGGGAAGGTGCTGGAGGGCCGCGAGATCAAGCTGGATGAGACCGGCGAAATACTGGTGCGCGGAGCCAACGTTGCCGCTGGTTACTGGCAGAGCAAGCAACTGCAGCCGGTCCTGAACGATGAGGGCTGGTTTCGCACCGGCGATCTCGGCGAGCTCGACGCGGAAGGCAATCTCTATTTCAAGGGCCGCAAGAAGAATGTCATCGTCACCCGCGAAGGGATGAACGTCTATCCCGACGACCTGGAAGCCGCGCTGCGCCAGCAACACGAGGTGCGCGATTGCGTGGTTGTCGGGCTCGATCACGGCGGGAACGCTGAGCCTTGCGCGGTGCTCATCCTGCGCGACTCCGCCGATCCGGAGGCCGTGGTCAAGCGCGCCAACCGGCAGCTTGCGGAATATCAGCAGATGCGCCGCTGGATGCGGTGGCCTGAGCAGGACTTTCCGCGCACGCCGACGCAGAAGCCGAAGACAGCGGTCATCCGGCAGGCCGTGCAGCAGCACTTCGCGTCGGGCGATGGAGGCGGGACTGCCGCACCAGGCGCGCTAGCCGAGATGATCGCACGCATCGCGGGGCGCGACGTCGGCGCACTCGCGCCCGATGCCAGGCTCGACGGCGATCTGAACCTGAATTCGATGGACCGCGTCGAGCTGATGAGCGCGCTGGAAGACCGCTATCAGGTTGACCTGAACGATGCCGACTTCACCCAGGTCAGCACGGTCGCCGATCTGGAGCGCCTGCTGCATCAGCCGCAGCAAGCGCTGCAAAGCGGGTATCGCTATCCCAGGTGGGCGCAGCACTGGCCGGTCCCGTGGATTCGCAGCTTCATCTATTACCTGCTCACGTGGCCCGCGACCTGGATCATGGCGCATCCGAAGATCGTTGGCCGCGAGCACCTGCGGGGCGTCAAAGGTCCAGTGCTGATTACGTGCAATCACATCACGTACATTGACGTGGGCTTCGTGCTGCGTGCGCTCACTCCGCGGCTGCGGCACAAGCTCGCTGTGGGCATGTGGGGAGAGCTTTTGTGGGAGATGTGGCACCCGCCGCAAAGCTGGAACCCCTTCAAACGCTGGGCCTGGCAAGTTGGTTATCGGCTGGTGGTCGCGCTGTTCAACGTCTTTCCTCTGCCGCAGCAGTCGGGAGTGCGCGAGAGCTTCGCTTACGCGGGCGAATCCGTCGATCGTGGCTACAGTGTGATGGTCTTCCCTGAAGGCGTGCGCACACCCGATGGCAAGCCGTGCCCATTCCGGTCGGGAATAGGAATGCTGGCCGCGCGTCTGGATATTCCGGTGGTACCCATGCGGATCGACGGGCTCTACGGGATGAAGGTGGCCGGGCGCAAGATCGCGCGTCGGGGAGAGCTGACAGTCGTGGTCGGCAAGCCGATGCGCTTTTCGCCCGAAACCCCGGCCGAGGAAATTACCCGCCAAATTGAGCGTGTCACCTGGACTATGTGAAAGGGAACAGACCGGTTTCCGATTAGGCGACGATACCGCCGGAATCTTGCCCGCCGAGAGCTCGACCAAAAACGTCCGCGTATTAATTTTCAGTGAATAACTGTGTCCAGCGATTGACCGCCCGCTGACGTTGCTCTAGTATCCCTAACTTTGCCACATAGGAGACATTTTTGGAAACCTCGATCGGAGTGTTTTCTTCTCGTGAGCGCGCCGCAGAGGCGGTACGAGAGCTGCTGGACGGGAAAGTGCCGCAAGAATCGATCGTCTTTCTAACTCGATCGGAGACCGAGGCCAAAGGGGTGAAAACGCAACTTGGCACCACGGTTGGCGGATTCGTGGGCATGGGGACGGGCATCGCTATCGTGGCGCTGGCTGTTCCGGGCATCGGTCCGGTGTTCTCTCTGGGCTTTGGCGCCGCCGCGCTGCTGGGGTTGTTCGGCGCGGGTGTCGGTTCCGCAATCGGCAAGACCGTCCCAGAGGATACGGGCGCTCCGCAGCCCACCGCAGAAAAGTGTTCCGACGATGCAACGTTTTTCCGCGTAGTGTTGAAAGAAGGGCGCACTCTGATCGTCGTGCGTACGGACTCGCAGGAGACTGCGAGTGTGGCTAGCAGAATCCTGGATCGCCTGGGTATGGGGATTCAAGGACCCGCTCCGCTGAAGATGCAGACGTCCAATCGCCAGGTCGGGGACGTCGCAATTGTGGACATAAGCGGAAGGATTACGGTCGGCGAGGGCAACGTGATGCTCCGCGACGTCGTTCAGGAACTTCTCGAGAAAGGAAATAAGAAAATCCTTCTCAACCTCCACGATGTCGGGTATGTCGATAGCTCAGGTCTGGGAGAGCTCGTGAAAACTTACACGACAGTACGTAACCAGGGTGGGCAGCTCAGGCTGCTGAACCCGAGTAAGCGGGTAAGCGATCTCCTTCAGATGACCAGATTGGTCAGCGTGTTCGACATTGAAGCTGACGAGGCCACCGCAATTCAATCGTTTGGCCGGCCGAACTAATCACTTGGCGGGTCGCCCAGCGCTCGCCGGGCGCACGCGGAGCGCGGAACATCCCTTTCATTAAATGCGCGTAACAAACTCCTGCCAGCATTGACGACCTGCCCGCGCTTGGTGAATCGTTAGACAGCGGAATCGGCAGCCTGCATTCCGGAGTCAAAGCAGTAAGGAGTTGCCTACCATGAGTACCGTTGCTACCCCCTCCGAACTCGACACCTTAAGCGCGTACGGCCACGCTCGATCGACCGTCACGGGCGCTCCCCTCAACGCCGATGAACTAAGAAAGACGGACGCTTACTGGCGGGCGTGCAACTACCTCAGCCTGGGGATGATTTATCTGCTCGATAATCCTCTACTTACCGAGCCACTGCGACCGGAGCACATCAAGAACCGGCTGCTCGGGCATTGGGGATCGAGTCCGGGGTTGTCGTTTATATATGTACACCTCAACCGGCTGATCAAGAAATACGACCTCGACATGATGTTTCTTGCCGGGCCGGGACACGGCGCTCCGGGGGTTCTGGGGCCTTGCTATCTGGAAGGGACCTACTCTGACGTGTATCCCGACAAGAGCGAAGATTTCGAGGGGCTGCGCGAGTTCTTCAAGCAGTTTTCGTTTCCCGGAGGCATCGGCAGCCACTGCACTCCCGAGACTCCGGGCTCGATCCATGAGGGCGGGGAGCTTGGCTATGTGCTGTCCCATGCCTGTGGCGCGGCTTTCGACAATCCCAGCCTGATCGTCGCTGCTGTTGTCGGAGACGGCGAGTCGGAGACCGGGCCTCTGGCGACTTCCTGGCACATCAACAAATTTCTAAACCCGCAACGTGACGGCGCGGTACTCCCTATCTTCCATCTGAATGGCTATAAGATTAATAACCCAACGTTGCTGGCGCGAATCCCGCACGAGGAGCTGGAAAACCTGCTGCGCGGCTATGGCTGGACGCCGTACTTCGTCGAAGGCTCCGATCACGACAGCATGCATCAGGCGATGGCTGCCACGGTCGAGCATTGCGTTCTGGAAATCAAACAGCACCAGCAGGAAGCACGAACCAAGGGCGTGATGACTCGGCCTCATTGGCCAATGATCGTACTGCGGTCTCCCAAGGGCTGGACCGCTCCGCTTGAAGTCGAAGGTCACAGGCTGGAAGGCTTCTGGCGAGCTCACCAGGTGCCACTGCCGAATGTGAAGAAGGACCCCGAGCAACTCCGCGCCCTCGAAAGCTGGATGCGCTCACAGCGGCCCGAGGAGCTCTTCGATAGCCACGGCAAATTTGCCGCCGAGTTCCGCGAGCTGGCGCCCACCGGTACTCGGCGCATGAGCGCGAATCCTCACGCCAACGGCGGTCGCCTGAAAAAAGCCCTGCGCCTGCCCGACTTCTGCCGGTACGGAATCAAGTTCGAGAAGCCGGGCCAACTGCAGGCCGAAAACACGCGGCCGCTGGGCGTGTTCCTTCGCGACGTGATGAAGGAGAACATGGACAACTTCCACGTCTTCGGTCCCGACGAAACTACCTCCAACAAGCTGGATGCGATTTACGAGGTGAGCAAGAAATTCTGGATCGAAGAGTACTTTCCGGAAGATGCGGATGGCGGCGAGCTGGCGAATGACGGCCGGGTCATGGAGATGCTGAGCGAACACACCATGGAGGGCATGCTGGAAGGCTATGTCCTGACCGGGCGCCACGGCTTCTTCTCGACCTACGAGTCATTCGTTCACGTGATCGACTCGATGTTCAATCAGCATGCCAAGTGGCTTGAGATTTGCAACCACTTGTCGTGGCGGGAATCAATTGCGTCGCTGAACCTGCTGATCACCTCCACGGTGTGGCGGCAGGACCACAACGGTTTTACCCACCAGGATCCGGGCTTTCTCGACGTGGTGGTCAACAAGAGCGCTAATGTGACGCGCATCTACCTGCCGCCCGATGTCAATTCGCTTTTGTCCGTGACCGATCACTGCCTGCGCAGCCAGAACTACGTCAACGTGATTGTGTGTGACAAGCAAATGCACCTGCAGTACATGGACATGGACGCTGCCATCACGCATTGCACTAAGGGGATTGGCATTTGGGACTGGGCGAGCAACGATGAGGGCGGAGAAGCCGACGTGGTGATGGCTTCGGCGGGCGACACTCCGACGCAGGAAGCCCTGGCCGCAACCGCGCTATTGCGGAAAGAGTTCTCTGACATCAAGATCAGGTTCATCAACGTGATCGATCTCTTCAAGATGCAACCCAGCACCGAACACCCTCATGGGCTGCCCGACAAGGATTTCGACTCCTTGTTCACCCTGGACAAGCCGGTCATCTTCAACTTCCATGGATATCCCTGGCTGATTCATCGCCTGGCATACCGCCGCCATAACCATGACAACATGCATGTGCGCGGCTACAAGGAAAAGGGCAACATCAACACGCCGCTGGAGCTGGCGATCAACAACAATATCGATCGCTTCAGCCTGGCCATGGATGTCATCGACCGTGTGCCGAGGCTGCAGAAGATCGGCGGCCATGCCAAGGAGCGCTTCCTGAACCAGCAAATCGAATGCCGAAATTACGCGCACCAGTACGGCATCGACAAACCGGACGCAGCAGGTTGGGTGTGGCCCTATTGAAGCCGTACCAAGGTAGATGTATCCGTGTGGACAAGCGCGGTGGAAACGCCGGTCTTCAGAGTCTGCGTGGGAACTCAGTGTTTGTTTGCAGCAGTGGAACGAGCCTGCGGAAAAGCAGCGCCGAAGGGGCGGCACAGGTTCTCACCCCGACTCCTCAGCCAGGCGAATTCCGAGCGGAAGCAAATCGGCTTTTAGCCCCTTTGGCCAGCGCTGGGGCTGAAGCCCAAATCCCAGCGCCGACTTTCCTCACCGGGCTAAAGCCCGGTGCTTCCACCGGGATGCAACAACTATGGCGCCCTACTAGAGTCGCCGCGCATCAGGAGGGATGCGGCTGGCCAAGAATGACCCGTACCGTGTCGCGGGCGATGAGCAACTCCTCATCAGTTGGGATGGCATAGGCGAGCAGCCTGGAATCGTCGCTGCTGATGAGGCCTTCCCGGGCAACCGTCTGCTGGTTTTTCGCGGCATCGATCCTGAGACCGGCCCACTCCATGCCTTCGCAAATACGGGAGCGGACCTCCGGCGAGTTCTCTCCAATGCCGCCGGTGAAGATAACTGCGTCAGCACCACCCATGCAGGCTAGAAAGGCGCCGATGTACTTTCGTGCCCGGTAGCAGAAAACGTCGATTGCGAGGTGCACGCGCCGATCATCATTTTCCTTCAGCTCGGATTGCAGCATCCGCATGTCGTTTGTCAGCCCGGAAATTCCCAGCAAACCCGACTGCGTATTCAGAAGCGTATCGACCTCGGAGGGCGACATCCCTTCTTTGGTGGCGATGAGATTCACGATCGCAGGGTCGAGGTCCCCCGAGCGCGTGCCCATCACCAGACCCTCCAGTGGCGTCATGCCCATGGAGGTGTCCCCCGACTTTCCTTCCCGGATTGCGGTCGCTGAACAGCCGTTTCCGAGGTGAAGGGTGATGATGTTAGTCTGCTCCCGCGTCAACCCGCGTAGCGCGCGATACCGAAACGCAACGTAACGATGTGAGGTCCCATGGAAGCCGTATCGGCGAATGCGGTGCCGCCGATAGAGGTGATACGGGACGGCGTACAAGTAGGCCTGCTCCGGAATCGTGTGATGAAACGACGTGTCGAATACGGCCACCTGGGGAACGTCGTTGCCGAAAAGTTCTCGCGCAGCCACGATGCCTTTTATGTTGTTTGGATTGTGCAGCGGCGCAAGATCAATGCAGTCTTCAATCCCCTGTAAGACCTTGCTGTCAATCAGTGCTGACTCCGAGAACAATTCACCGCCGTGTACAACGCGATGCCCAACCGCCTGAATGTCAGCCGAACTCTTGATTTGAGGAATTCCTGATTTGTCGGAGACAACGTATCGGATCACGTAGTCCAGCGCCGCCGAAATGTCACGCAGAGGAGCCGTGAACTTCTGCCTTGATTCGGCGCCCCTTCGGAACGTGACAATCGCCTCCCCACCGATGCGTTCCACCTCACCGCGGCAGATGCGTTCGTCCCGATGCTGCTGGATGCGTTCCAGGTCGGTTGCAATCACCTGAAACTTCAGGCTCGAACTTCCGGCATTCAGTACAAAGACGTTCATGCGAGGTGTCTCTTTGGGAGAGTATGACATCAAAGATCGAATCGCGCGGATTGATTGTTCAGCAATTCTTAACAGGCCTACTTCGCGGCCGCAACTGCAACGCGAGCCCCGTCGGCCCAGCGGATCAAGCCGGGGATGAAGGCCACCGACATATCAGGATGGTATGGACGGACGCGCACCGTGAATCCGTGCAGACCGCTCCGCTTAATCGAGGTCTCAACCACGTAGTTGTAATTGCCCCCTGAATCCTTTCCGGCTACCGCCATCGCAACCGAATTGCCTTCGACCAGCTCTCCTTGCATGTTGACACGCCCGACGTAAAGCTCGACTGCCACGTCCTGCGGGCCCAAACGGCCGAGGTGTACCTGGGCCCGGATCTGCATGGCTGAAGCTACCGGGATCGAATTGGCCGGTCCGTCCTCGACCCCGGCAATCCAGACATCGTGCCACTCCCGGCGAACGCGCTCCATCGCGGCCGAGAGTTCACGCGCGCGTTGCTCCTTGTTGGCCTCCAGCGCGCGACACTGAGCGTGTGCCTTGGCGTAATAACCTTCGACATAGTCGCGCACCATGCGATGGGTATTGACAAAGTGACACAGCGAGTCCACGCAGTCCTTCATGCGCTCCACCCACTTGCGGGGAATTCGATCGGCTCCGCGCTCATAGAAGGTCGGAACCACATCGCGCTCCAGGAGGTCGTAAAGAGCTTCCGCTTCCACCTGGTCCTGGTAGTTTGCGTCGGTATAGGTCTCGCCCTTGCCGATGGCCCAACCCATCTTTCTCGAGTTGTTGGGATCGTTCCACACTTCATCCCACCAGCCATCGGGCACACTGATGTTCAACACGGCGTTAGCGACAGCCTTCATTCCGCTGGTGCCGGAAGCTTCATTGGGTCGAAGCGGCGTATTCAGCCACACGTCCACGCCCTGTACCAGCGAGCGCGCGACCGCCATGTCGTAGTCTTCGAGGAACACAACGTGCCGGCCAAGCACAGGGTCCCGGCTGACCTCGGTTATTCTGCGTATCAGCTCTTTACCGGCGTCATCCTGCGGGTGCGCTTTGCCGGAGAAGATCAACTGCACGGGGCGCGCCTGGTCGGTGAGAATCCGGCGCAAGCGGTCCATGTCACGCAGGATCAGGGTGGCCCGCTTGTAGGTTGCGAAGCGGCGGGCAAAACCGATGGTAAGCGTATCCGGGTCCAGCACCTCCGCCGCGGCGTCGATCTCAGCCTGTGAAGCAGCGCGGCGCGTACGCTGGTCGCGCACTCGACGCCGGGCCCATCCGACAAGCCGTTCACGTCGGCGCTCATGGGTCCGCCACAACTCCTCGGACGGAATCGACTTGACACGGCTCCAGACCTCGCTATGCGCCGGCTCCTCACGCCAGGCGGGCCCGAGATAACGGTCATAGAGCTGATTGAACTCGGCGGAGATCCAACTCCGGAAATGAACTCCGTTGGTGACGTGCCCGATGGGAATCTCCTCAACCGGTACACTAGGCCACAGCGACTGCCACATCTTCCGGCTGACTTCCCCGTGCAGCTTGCTGACGCCATTGGCGCGCGAAGCCAGACGCAACGCCAGCACCGTCATGCAGAAATCTCCGTTGCCTTGGGTGCGTCCGAGATCCAGGAAATCCCCCTGCGACAGGCCCATTTGGCGCGCGGTTTCGCCGAAGTACCGGTTCATCAGGTCGGGATGAAAGTAGTCGTGACCAGCTTGGACGGGAGTGTGGGTGGTGAAACCCAGGCTGGCCGAAGCCAGCTCACGCGCTTCCGTCAGAGTGAGGCCGCGGGTTCTCATCAGCTGCAAAATGTGTTCCAGCGCAAGAAATGCGGAGTGGCCTTCATTCATGTGGTACACCGTGGGCTGCAGGCCAATCGCCTGCAATGCACGGTAGCCGCCGATTCCCAGCACAATCTCCTGCCGGATGCGCATCTCGCGGTTCCCGCCGTACAACTGGTCGGTAATATCGCGGTCTTCGGCACGCGCATTGGAGGCTATGTTGGTATCCAGCAGATAGAGAGACACCCGTCCAACTTGCACTCTCCAAACTTGCGCGTGCACAGGCTGTCCGGCAAGGTTCACTTCGACCGTAATGGGACTGCCGTCCTTTTGAGGGACCAGGCTCACCGGCAGGTTGTGAAAGTCGTTGTCCTGGTAAGATTCCTGCTGCCACCCCGATTGGTTGAGATATTGGCGGAAGTAGCCCTGTTGGTAGAGCAGTCCGACGCCGACCAGCGGCACACCCAAGTCGCTCGCTGACTTCAGGTGATCGCCGGCCAGAATGCCGAGGCCCCCGGCGAAAATTGAGAGGCATTCCGTTAACCCAAACTCGGCCGAAAAATAGGCAATGAACGGGACATCGCCCGACTTTTCGTAGGTCCGCCGAAACCAGGTCGACTCCCCGGCCAGATAGGTTTCCAGGTTCCCCTCAACCCTGCGCAGGTGCGCCAGGAAGGCTTCGTCGGCAGCGGCAGCCTCAAGCTTCGCCTGCTCGATGGTTCCCAGCATCAACACGGGATTGTGTCCCGCCGTCTCCCATAGCTCCTGGTCCAGCCGGCGGAAAAGCTCTATGGACTCATGGCTCCAGCACCAGCGAAGATTGTAGGCAACGGCACGCAGTCCTTCGATTGCGGGCGGCAAGGACGGTACTACACTGAACGTGCGGACCGGTCTCATGACTTGTGCTCTCCTCAGGCTTTAAGCGCGTTCTACTCTTTGGACCGAAGCCGGTCAAGTTAAGCCTTTGTGAATTACAGGCGAAGCACAAACTGCAGAAAGATCTCCCGGCAACGCAAAGAGCGTTTTGCCATCAACCGTCTTTACAGGTGTTTAAATCGGCAGATTGGCAGTAGAAATTAATGCAGAGCCGCCAGACTTTTACAATCTGCCAACGCAGAGTCGGAGAAACGAGTCCTTCGGAACCCGGCCACGTGCCGCCCCCCAAGTTTCTTCTTGGCTTGGGAGGTGTATATCTCGTTGTTCAGCGCCATCGCACTCAGGCGATTTACGAGTTCCAAACGTACAGAAATTCGTCGTCGGTTGCTGTTGCTACCGACTGATGCACCTTGTGGGTTGCACGGTTGAGAGCAGAACGGATATTAACTTTCGAGTCGGGCAGCTCGGAGAGCGGAATTTTCAAGCACTCGCCGTCATCAAGTCCTTCCAGTTCGCTCAGAACTTGAGTGACGATTGCCTTATGCTTTCCGTTGCGTCCAGTAGGCACGGTCGACCGCTCGACCACTTTGAACTTGCGACGGGCACCGGCTCTTTGGCTCGGCATCGCTATCCTCCCGCTAACCTATCGCTAACTGCATTGCTAACGCTACACTAGTTCAGCCAACTCTACAAGTTCCGAAACCCAGTATTCTTATTACCCGTAAGTTATTCTGCAGCAATGGGTTCGCTGATTGACTCCCAAAGAAAAATTTTCCGTATCAATCCCCGCGGGTTAGGCTTTTTTGTCATTGGGGTATCTGATGAAGAGACTCAAGACGCGATTTGAAACCGTGCCGCTGGCAGACGTTCTCAAGAAGGTAGCCGAAGAGAACGATGGCAGGACCAGAAAAACGTCGAAGGAGTTGGGCCGGCAGAGATTGCGATGCTGGCACACCGTGAGAGAACGCTATGACAACTGAATCCCAGTTCGCCGAGATGCCGCCGAACGACGCCCAGCGCAAGCAACCCGAGGCGATGGAAAAGAAGACCAGGCCGAAGCGGGTCCTAGTGGTGGATGATGACCCAAGTGTCGCAGATACCTTGACGGCCATACTTCGCAACACGGGATATGAAGCGGTTGCCGCCTACGACGGGTTAAGCGGGTTATCGCAATGCGAAGATTTTCGTCCTGAAGTGGTCATTAGCGACCTATTCATGCCAGGAATGAACGGCGTTGAATTGGCCATGGTGAGTAACTATCCCCCGGAGAGCCGGGGGAACTCCCATTTCATTAGGCAACTTTACCCGGCTTGCAGAGTGATGCTTTTTTCAGGACGGGAGGCCTCAGCCATTGATCTGATCGAGCAAGCGCGGCAGGATGGATACGCCTTCGAACTATGGGAGAAGCCAGTGCATCCCAAAGAGTTGCTGGCTAAGCTTGCCGCCTGAGCTAGGCAAACCTTTCCCCGCTTCCTGTGACGCCCGTCATAGCCCTCCCGGGGCGAGAAATGATACCAATACTTGTTCGCTCTTCGGACAGGATTGCACCCCTGTTAACCCTGGCCGCGCAGGTTGCCCATCCCAGTCGAAGAGTAGAGGTGTCATCGTGAGCAAGCTTCCTTACCGGAGGAGTAGCGATGCGCGAAGCTGTCCTCGAATTATGGCCTGAGATCCAATGGATACAGGCGCCCGAACTGCGCGAGCAGGTCACCAGAACATGGCAGCGCGCGCTCGAACTGAGCCCGCTCTTGCCCGAAGACCTCAATAGCATCCCCTTCACGCTTCTGGTGCCCAACTGCCCCACGACCTTCATGGAACACAAGCGCTGCGTGGTACACATCGCGCGCAAGGCCGCCGAATGCATGAAGCAGTTCATGGGGGGCGCGCTACCCATCGACATGGACACCGTCATCGCGGGCGCGATCCTGGCCGACGTGGGCAAGCTGCTGGAATACGAGAACGTGGACGGCAAAACCCGGCAGAGCAAGCGCGGCGAGTTGCTGCGCCATCCCTTTACCGGCGTGACGCTGGCCATGGAATGCGGCGTCCCCGACGCGGTGTGTCACATCATTGCGGCGCATGCTGGGGAAGGCGATCTGGTGAAGCGCACGACCGAGGCCTACATCGTGCACCACGCCGACTTCATGGCCTATCTGCCGTTCAAGAATCTGACGGAGTAACGAGGAGAAAATTCTTATGTCAACCACAACCGCGCCAGCGCCGAGCAAAGCGGCGGCCAAGCCAACGATCACCGCGGCCATGTCGCAATGGGCCGCGGGCGTGAAGTTCGAGCAGCTTTCGCCGGATGCCGTGTATCAGGCCAAGCGCTTCCTGCTCGACAGCATTGGCTGCGCGCTCGGCGGATATCAGCAGCACGATGTGATCATCGCGCTGGAGGTGCTGAACGAAATTGCCGGCCCAGGCAAGGCCACGGTGATCGGCAGCGGCCAGCAGATGGACGCAGTCTCAGCGTCACTGGCCAATTCGCTGATGATTCGCTGCATGGACTACAACGACATCTACTGGAAGCAGGACCCTTCACACCCGTCGGACATCTTCCCGGCTGCGATTGCCTGCTGCGAGCGAGCAGGCAGCGATGGACGCGAGTTGATTGTGGGCCTGGTGCTCGGCCACGAATTCGAGATGCGGCTGTGCGAAGCTGCTTTCCCCGGCATTCGGGAACGTGGCTGGCACCACGCAACACTTACGGCTTTTGCATCGCCGATCGTCGCTGGCCGAGCGCTGCACCTCAGCGCAGAGCAAATCCAGCACGCCATTGGCATAAGTGCCAGCGCGCGCGCCACGCTTGGGGCAGTCACCGCAGGTAAGCTGACGATGATGAAGAACACGGTTGATCCCATGTCCACGCAAAGTGGCGTCCTCGCGGCGCTGCTGGCAGAAAAGGGATACACGGGCCCGGAGCACGTCATCGACGGCAAAGAAGGGCTGGTACATTGCCTCGGACCGGTATGGAATCTGGACATTCTGACCGATGGGTTGGGCGATTCCTGGCGTATCACACAATGTGGGATGAAGGCTTTCCCCACCGAGGCGTTGACGCACACACCAATCTCGGCCGTGCTCGCGCTGGTGAAAGACCACGATCTCCGCCCTGACCAGATCGCGAAAGTGCACGTCCGCACCACGGCGCGCGGTGCCGACATCCTCAGCGATCCCAGCAAGTACGATCCGCACACCAAGGAAACGGCCGATCATTCGCTGCCGTATGTCATCGCCGCTGCTATTGCCGAACGGCAGGTGACACCGTTGCAGTTTACGCAGGTGAAGATCATGGACCCGGTGATTCGCGCGCAGTTGCGCAAGGTGCAGGTGGTTGCCGACCCCGAGATCGAGAAGGTCTTCCCGGCGCAGCAGCGGGTCATCGTCCGCATTCACACCATCGACGGCCGCGAATTTACGACGCAGCTTGACTATCCCAAGGGTGACCCGCGAAATCCGCTGGCCGACAAGGAAATTGAGGAGAAGTTCGAGGCGCTGGCCGGGCCGGTGATGTCGCGCGAAGCTCGCCGCCACGCGATGGACGCGATCTGGAACTTGGAGAAGCAGTCGAGCGTGACGGAGTTAATGAAACTGTTCAAGGCCCGGCTTTGAAGGGGCGCGCCTTCAGGCGCGCTGTTGGCTGCGAACGTTTATCACTTGCGGGCTTCAGCCCGCGAAACGGACAAGCACATGCGACAGACCATTGTCGAAAGGATCGCGCAGGCACACATGGCCGAGGGCCCGGACCGCCCGCTGCGCGCGGGCGACTTTCTCTCCATCCGGCCGTATCGCGTGATGACCCACGACAACACCTCGGCGGTTATGAAGAAGTTCAAAGCCATCGGCGCGAAGAAGGTGTACGATCCCACGCAGCCGGTATTCACCGCCGATCACGACATTCAGAACATCGAGGAGTCGAACCTGACGAAGTATCGCAGCATGGAGGCGTTCGCCCGCGAGCAAGGCATCGACTTCTATCCTCCGGGCACCGGCATCGGCCACCAGATCATGGTGGAGCAGGGTTACGTCCTGCCGGGAACGTTCGTTGTCGCCTCCGATTCGCACTCCAACATGTACGGCGCTCTGGGCGCCATCGGCACGCCGGTGGTTCGCACCGACGCGGCAGCCATCTGGGCGACCGGCGAATTCTGGTGGCAGATTCCGCGCACTGTGCAGGTCGTGCTCGAAGGCCGACTCGCGCCGGGCGCGACCGGCAAGGACGTGATCGTCACGCTCTGCGGCCTGTACAACCAGGAAGAGGTTTTGAACGCCGCGGTCGAGTTCACGGGCCCAGGCGTAGCGTCGCTCAGCATGGACGCCCGGCTGAGCATCGCGAACATGTCCACCGAATGGGGGACGCTCGTCGGCTGGTTCCCGGTGGATGAGGTCACGCTGAAGTATCTGGAAGCGCGCAACCGTGAACTGCGAGCGCGCGGCGTGACGCGGATTCCGGAAGAGAAGTTTGCCGAGTGGCGGGCGAATTCTCCAGGGCCCGATTCAGATGCGGTGTGTGCAGGACGCATCGTGCTCAACCTCGCCGAGGTTACACCGCATGTCTCGGGGCCCGATACGGTCCAAGTTATGCAATCGGTGGCCGAGATCGCGAAAAAGAGAGTCGCGATCCAGAAGGCCTATCTCATCTCCTGCGTGAACTCGCGGCTGGAGGACCTGGATGCTGCGGCGAAGGTGCTGCGCGGCAAGAAAGTCGCGGCGGGCGTGAAGTTTTATCTCGCTGCCGCGAGTCGGGCGGTGCAGGACGAGGCGGAGAAGCGCGACATCTGGCAGACGCTGCTCGAAGCGGGCGCGCATCCGCTGCCGTCGGGATGCGGGCCCTGTATCGGACTGGGCACGGGACTGCTCGAAGCGGGCGAGATCGGTATCTCGGCCACCAACCGCAACTTCAAAGGACGCATGGGCTCGCGCGATGCGCAGTGCTATCTCGGCAGTCCCGAGGTGGTGGCTGCGTCGGCGGTTGCGGGCTATATTTGCGGACCTGTTGAAGTTGAGGGCCGCGAGTTGACGAAGCACTTCGAGGAGTTTGCCGTGACTTCGGCTCCGGCGGAAAAGGTCGATATCCTGCCCGGATTTTCGCAGGGCGTTTGCGGGCGGCTCGTTTTCCTGCCGCAGGACAATCTGAACACCGACGGCATCTACGGCAAGGACTACACCTATCGCGAGGACATGACCCCGGAGATGATGGCGCGGGTGGTGATGGAGAATTACGATCCGCAATTCCGCGGGCGCACGCGTGTGGGCGACGTCATCGTCGGCGGTTTCAACTTCGGCACCGGCTCCAGCCGTGAACAGGCGGTGACCGCGCTGAAATACAAAGGTATTCCGCTGGTGATCGCAGGGAGCTTCTCGCAAACCTACCTGCGGAATGCCTTTAACAACGGCTTTCTGTGCATCGAGACGCCGGAGCTGGTGAATCGGCTTCGTACGCGCTTTGCGGACGCCGTCGCGCGCAAGGAAAAGACGATCATCGCGGGCGATGAAATCGAGGTTGACTTTGCTGCCAGCACAATTCGCTATACCGGAGAAGAATTCACCTTTCCGTCGCTGGGCAGTGTGCCGCAATCGCTGGTGATTGCGGGAGGAGTGGAGAATCTGGTCAGCAGGAAGTTGGGAATGAACGCAGTGAGTGTTTAAGTCCCACATTGTGGCACTAAACTTCCACAATGTGATAGAGGAAGTCCCAGAATATGGGAGTTGGGCTCAAAATAGAGGTTCTTCGACTCGGACGGCCAAAGCTAGGCCGCCTCCGCTCAGGATGGCGATAAGAGGAGCACGCAATCATGGCAAAACATACCGTCGTAACCATGCCCGGTGATGGCGTTGGCAACCAGGTCCTGCCCGAGGCGATTCGCGTCCTCGATGCCGTCGGCTTCGAGGCGGAATACGTCCACGCCGACATCGGCTGGGAGTGCTGGATCAAAGAGGGCAACGCTCTGCCGGAACGCACCATCGACTTGCTGCGGCAGCACGAGGTTGGCCTGTTCGGGGCCATCACATCGAAACCGAAGAAAGAAGCCGAGGCCGAACTCAGCCCGGCGCTGAAAGGCAAGGGCCACCAGTACTTCAGCCCCATCGTCTCCATGCGGCAGATTTTCAATCTCGACGTCTGCATGCGGCCGTGCCTGTCGTTCCCCGGCAATCCGCTGAACTTTATCCGCAAGAAGCCGAGCGGCTACTACGAGGAGCCGAAGGTTGACGTGGTCGTCTTCCGCCAGAACACCGAAGGGCTCTATGCCGGAGTGGAATGGACGAATCCTCCACAGCCGGTGCGCGACGCTCTTCGCAGGCACCCGAAGTTCAAGCCGTTCGATAACGTTGCCGGCGAAGACCTGGCGGTCTCGGTGCGCATCATCACGCGGCCGGCGGCGCGGCGAATTTGCGAGGCGACATTCGAGCACGCTCGCAAGTTCGGCTACAAGTCGGTGACCATCTGCGAGAAGCCCAATGTGCTGCGCGAAACTTCAGGGATGATGGAAGAGGTTGCGAAGGAAGTGCAGAAGCGCTACAGCGACATTCCGCTGTGGTCTACCAACATTGACGCGCAAACCATGTGGCTCACCAAAAACCCCGAAGACTACGGCGTCATCGTCGCCAGCAACCTGTTTGGTGATGTCATCAGCGATGCGTTCGCAGGGTTGGTCGGCGGGCTGGGCTTTGCCGCCTCGGGCAACATCGGCGGAGAGGTCGCGGTCTTCGAGCCGACGCACGGCTCGGCGCCGAAGTATGCGGAGTTGCATCCGGCGATCGTCAACCCCATCGCGATGATTCTCTCGGCGGCGATGATGCTGGACCACCTCGGCGAAAACGAAAAGGCGCAGAGAGTCCGCGACGCGATCGCCACCGTGGTAGCCGAGGGTAAGGTGCGAACCTACGACATGATGCGCATTCCCGGCGGAGCGAAATCGCTGTCGCACGGCGCCGCTTCGACCACGCAGATGACCGACGCAATCATCGCCAAGCTGGGCGCGCGGGTGGAGGCGGCCGTCGCGACGACAGCGAGTTGTTGAAGGGGCCCGGCTTCAGCCGTGCCGTTACGGATGTAAGGAGTTGGGCTTTAGCCGCGGAGGGGATTCGCTTTCCTTGTATTGCGAGGTCCCTCAGCGGCTAACGTCATGCATGAAGCGGCTTTACGGCACAGCTGAAGCCGTGCCCCTTCAAGTCGGAGGTACAGCGATTGACTTCTTTAGCGGCTTCTGATGTTGGCAGCACTAATGTCACAAAACGCGGCGAGGCCGGCCGCGCGGGCGGCGACGTGCGTTCCGACTTGCACGTCAGCTTCGAAGGACGTGCCAGCGGCGGCATCGAGATCGAACTGCGCTCGCGCGTCGAGCTGTATTACGGCGAGGTCATTCGGCAGCAGGCGCGCGATGTTTTGCGCGCGCTTGGCATTGAGCACGGCTTTCTAGAACTCGTGGATGAGGGCGCGCTGCCATTCGTGATTGCCGCACGAATTGAAGCGGGAGTGCGTCGCGCCGGGCTCGGCGAGAGCAAGTCTGCACTGCCCGAAATGTCGGCACTGCCGGCGCTGTCTGCGCGCGATCGCCTGCGTCGCTCGCGACTTTACCTGCCGGGCAACGAGCCCAAATACTTCATCAACGCCGGGCTGCATGCGCCCGACGCCATCATTCTCGACCTCGAAGATTCGGTACACCACGCGGAAAAGGACGTTGCACGGCTGCTGGTGCGCAATGCGCTGCGCGCGGTGGATTTCGGAGCGGCCGAGCGCATGGTCCGCATCAACCAACTGCCACTCGGCCTGGCAGACCTGGAAGAGGTCGTTCCGCAAGCCCCCGATCTCATCCTCATCCCGAAAGTCGAGACCGCTGAGCAGGTGTCTGACGTTGTGGGAGCTATCGAGTCGATTGCGAAGCGGGCGGGCATTACGCGTCCGATCTGGCTGATGCCGATCCTGGAATCAGCGCTCGGCATTGAGAATGCGTTCGCCATCGCGACGGCCTCGGAGCGCATTGCGGGCATCACGGTCGGGCTGGAGGACTACACCGCCGACCTCGGTGTCGTGAAGACCGCTGGCGGTATTGAATCGCTCTACGCGCGTCAGCGGGTGGTCAACTCCGCCCACGCAGCGCACGTGCAGGCCATCGATTCTGTTTACAGCGACGTTGCCGACGCGGACGGCCTGCTGTGCTGGGGCGAAGCTTCGCGCGCCATGGGTTTCGAAGGCATGGGCTGCCTGCATCCCATTCAGATCAAGATCATTCATCGCGCCTTCTCTCCCACAGCGTCCGAGCTGGAAAAGGAGCTGGCCATCGTCTCCGCCTACGAAGATGCTCAGGCGCGCGGTCTCGGAGTGGTGAGCCTTGGCTCGAAGATGATTGATGCCCCGGTCGTGCAGCGCGCGCTGAAGCTGGTCGCACGGGCGAAGCAAATGGGAATCGCCGCCGATCGCGCGGCGACGGGAGAACAGCCATGACGACCGTCGCAACCAGCGGCCTGGTTACCAATGCCATTGGCCGTCGCGTGCCGACGCTGGTCAACGGCCGTGAGCAGCTGCCGTACAAAGGTGTGGACGCCCATCGGCCGGCAGGCCGCAAAGCCGCTCCACCTATCCGCAGCAACAGCAACTATCCCACAAACGGGGACAAGCGTGTGCCCGACCTCGAAACCGCGCTGCGGCTGTGCGGCCTGCACGACGGCTTGACCATCAGCAGCCATCATCACCTGCGCAACGGAGACCGGGTCGCCCTCACCGCGCTCAAAACCGCCGCCCGCATGGGCGCGAAGGACCTCGTCTGGTTTCCCAGCGCGTCGTTCCCCTGCCACGAGCTGGTCATCGACCTGATGAAGTCGGGAGCGGTGCACCACATCGAAGGCAGCATGAACGGCCCGCTCGGCGATTACTGCTCGCACGGCCACATGCGCGGGCTGGGCGTGTTGCGCTCGCACGGCGGCCGCTGGCAGGCGGTGCAGGATGGCGAAGTTCACATTGATATCGCGGTCATCGCGGCGCCCACTGCCGACTTCTTCGGCAATGCCGACGGCTCGCACGGCAAGTCGGCGTGCGGCTCGCTGGGCTTCGCCCTAGCCGATTCCGTCTACGCCGACCGTGTCATCGTGGTCACCGACAATCTGGTGCCGTTCCCGTGCGTCCCGTGGCAGATTCAAGGCAACAATGTGGATTACGTCGTCGAAGTGGATTCCATCGGAGATCCCGCGCTGATCGTTAGCGGCACCACGCAGATCACGCGTAGCCCCGACCGGCTGCGCATTTCGGAGCTGGTGGCGCGTTTTCTGCGCGACAGCGGCATCATGCGCAACGGCTTCTCGTTCCAGGCTGGGGCGGGCGGCATCGCGCTGGCCTTTGTGGACTACCTGGCGCGCATGATGAAAGCGGCCAGCGTGAAGGCCAGTTTCGTGCGCGGCGGTTCAACAAAATACCTGGTCGAGTTGCTGAACGAAGGCCTCATCGGATACATTCTCGACGGGCAGACGTTCGACCTCGACGCGGTGCGCTCGATCGCCAGCGATCCGCGCCACGTGGCCACCAGCCCATTCACCTCGTACAACTTTCACAGCAAGGGCAATTTCGCCTCGATGGTGGACGCCGCCGTGCTGGGCGCGACCGAGGTGGACATCAACTTCAACGCCAATGTGGTGACACATTCCGATGGGCGCCTGCTGCACGGCATCGGCGGCTGGCAGAACTGCCTGTTCGCCGGATGCACGATTCTTGCGGTGCCGTCCTTCCGCGATCGCATTCCGGTGATCGTGGACGAAGTGACTACTGCGACCGGACCGGGCGAACTGATAGACGTGATTGCGACCGAACGCGGCATCGCCATCAACCCACGGCGGCAGGACCTCCTCGACGCGGTGAAAGGCAAGGGCCTGCCCATTCGGCCAATCGAGGAAATCAAAGCTGAAGTAGAGAAGATCTGCGGCGGTAAACCAGCCAAGCCGCGGCTGCTAGATCGCCCCGTCGCGGTAGTGAAGTGGGTAGATGGAACAGTTCTCGACACGGTTTGGCAGGTCGTGGACGACAATCCCTACGCGCCGCTAGTGAGCGGCGGAGAGTAGAACTCGCTCGGGATGACAATTGTGGGGGAAAAATCAGGGCGGCCATTTCGGCCGCCCGTTTGTTTTCTAGCTGAAGGCTGATAGCTGACTGCTTCCCTTACGCCTGCGCCGGCCGCTCGGGCGCGACGCTGGGCTGCTGGCCGGGCGCCGGCTTCAGCACCTGCTGCACGTCGTCCTTGGACGGCGGCGCAACATTCCGATCGACGCGCGCCGGAAGCTCCTTGCCTTCGATGATCATCTGTATCTCGTTGGCGTCGAGCACCTCGCGCTCCAGCAGCGCCGAGGCGATCTTCTCCAGTGAAGGGCCGTTGGTGCTGAGGATGTCGGTTGCCGACTTGTAGCCTTCGTCCACAAAGCGGCGGACCTCCTGGTCGATCTTCTGCGCCGTCTCCTCGCTGAAGTCGCGGTGCTGGCTGATCTCCCGGCCCAGGAAGATCTGCTCCTCCTTCTTGCCGAAGGTCATGGGCCCCAGCGTGGACATGCCGAACTCGCAGACCATCTTGCGCGCCAGGTCCGACGCCTGCTCGATGTCGTTGCCCGCTCCCGTGGTCATGGTCTTCAGGAACAGCTCCTCGGCCACGCGGCCGCCCATCATGATGGCCAGTCGCGTCTCCAGGTAGTCGCGCGTGTAAGTATGCTTGTCGTCGATAGGCAACTGCATGGTCACGCCCAGCGCCATGCCGCGCGGGATGATGGTCACCTTGTGCAGCGGGTCGGAGTGCGCACGCATGGCGGCGACCAGCGCGTGGCCGGCCTCGTGATACGCGGTCACTTTCTTCTCTTCATCCGAGAGCAGCATGGACTTGCGCTCGGCGCCCATCAGGACCTTGTCCTTGGCCTGCTCGAAGTCCCACATCAGCACCGTCTTGCGGTTCTGACGCGCGGCAACCAGGGCAGCCTCATTCACCATGTTGGCCAAGTCGGCGCCGGAGAATCCCGGCGTGCCGCGGGCCAGCACAGGAAGATCCACATCGTCGTTGAGAGGAGTCTTGCGAGTGTGCACGCGCAGGATCTCTTCGCGGCCGCGAACGTCAGGACGCGACACCACCACGCGGCGGTCGAAGCGGCCGGGACGCAGCAGCGCCGGATCGAGCACGTCAGGACGGTTGGTGGCCGCGATCAGGATGACGCCTTCGTTGGACTCGAAGCCGTCCATCTCCACTAGCAACTGGTTCAGGGTCTGCTCGCGCTCGTCGTGTCCACCGCCCAGACCTGCGCCACGATGGCGGCCGACAGCGTCAATTTCGTCAATGAAGATGATGCAGGGGGCATTTTTCTTGCCCTGCTCGAAGAGGTCGCGGACGCGGCTCGCGCCCACGCCTACGAACATCTCCACGAAGTCCGAGCCCGAGATGCTGAAGAAGGGCACGTTGGCTTCGCCAGCCACCGCCCGCGCCAGCAGGGTCTTGCCGGTTCCCGGAGGCCCAACCAGCAGCACGCCCTTGGGGATGCGGCCGCCGAGCTTCTGGAACTTCTGCGCCTCGCGCAGGAATTCGATAATTTCCTTCAGCTCTTCCTTGGCTTCATCCACGCCGGCGACGTCCTTGAACGTCACCTTCTTCTGCTGCATGGAGAGCAGCCGCGCCTTGCTCTTGCCGAACGACAGCGCCTTGTTGCCGCCACTCTGCATCTGGCGGATCATGATGAACCACAACGCGCCCAGCAGGACGAACGGCGCCAGGTTGAGCAGCCAACTGGGCCAGCCGCCGGCTGAGGCGTCCTTCACGGTGATATTCACACCCTTGTCGCGCAGTTCCTTGATCATGTCGGTATAGCCGGACATGACTGTGGCATGGAACCCCGCCTTGTCGTTCTTGAACTTGCCTCGAACTTCCTGGCCGATTATCGTCACTTCGCTGACGTTGCCTTGGTCGACATTAGCGAGGAACTCGGAGAAGTTAATCTCGCGATCTTTGGCGCCAGAGCTGCCAGCCTTAACGACCTGCCATAGCAGGACGCCCGACAGCACAATCACCAGCCAGAACACTACCGTCTTGACCGTCGAATTCACCTAGAAACTCCTCTGTAACGCGGCAGACACAATTTCTTTACCTAACAGGTTAGATGCCGCCCTTCAACGCCGGATGTAGAATTCCGCCGCTGTACAGATTGTAACCCGCCGCTAAACGGAACGGCGCGAAAGACTTAAACAAAAATGCAGGGGATGGGAGGGGCCGGAGGCCGAAACCAAATCGGGATTCTGTCATCCTGAGCGCAGTAAGGCCGTCAGCAGCGGGCGAACGAAGTCGAAGGACCCCTATATTGGCAACGACCTGCCACCTTCGTCATAGGATCGTTATTTTCACCCCGTCTCCGATTCCTCCCCACGCATGCGCTCGTCCCACTGGGAACCCGCGCACCCAGACGATCAGCTCGCCCTTGAGCACCACTGGCCGGCTCGGCCGCTGCTCCGCCGGAATGTGCTTCTCTGAGAACAGCCGCTTCAGCTTCACTTCGGAGCAGTGGTGGACCGGCCAGAAGCGATCGCCCGGACGCCAGTTGCGCACGGTTAACTCCGGGCCGAGCTCGGCGCTCAACAAGCCGTGGGTTTCGTTGCTCTCGTGGGGGCATTCTTCTTCCCGCACAACCATCGCTTGCAGCGTGAGGCCAATCTCCGGGATGCGAACCTCGCCCGGAATCGGCAACGTGTACTCGTAGCTCACACAAGCCGGTTCGGGCGCCGGAGCGAGCAATTCCAGGCGGTCGCCCCTGCGCGAGGCCAGCCATCCTCCGGGGAGCTCTGTCTTGGCCAGCTCACCGCTGGCACAGCGCAGTAGCTTCTCGACGTGCTCGAAGTCGAGCGCGAGATCCTCTGTTTCGGCGAATCCCCTAAGCAGTCTGCGCTGGAAGGCGAGCGGCAGCCCGGCAAAGCTCTTGAGGCTTAGGCGAGCTGGGGTGGGCTTTATAGGCCGCTCGAAAACTCTATTGATTGCCTTTTGAAAGGGCTCGGCTTCAGCCGTGCCATCAGATCCTCGTTTATTTTTGTCATCCCGAGTGGGCTTCAGCCCGCGAGAAATCTGCTTTCCTCGTGGATGGAATTCGGTCTCTACCGCCGGAAAAATGCGATGCAGAAGTTGCCGCTCCACCAGCGCGTGCCAGTATTCTTCCTCCGCTCGCGAAAGCTCGGCTGCACCACTCAGCACCTGGCGAATGTTCGGGTTGTACTCGCGCTCCAGGAGCGGCAGCAGTTCGTGACGCACGCGATTGCGCGCGAAGCGCTGGTCGCGGTTGGTTTCGTCCTCCCGCCAGCCCTGGCCGAGCGAGGTGAGATAAGCTTCAACCACCTCTCGCGTGACGCAAAGCAGCGGGCGCACGATGCGAGCCTGGGCGCCGCTACGCGGCTCACTCTGATTTACCGGTCCACCCGGGGCTTGCGCCCCGCGCTCAAACTCGGCAGCCGCTGCGCGGCCTGGATTTCGCCAATTGGCGTTGCTAACGCCGGCGAGGAAGCCTTTGTTTTTTTCCATCTCAAGGCTGGGAAAGATTCCGGCCAGCCCGCGCGAGCCTGCACCGCGCAGAAATTTTAGCAGCACAGTTTCAGCTTGATCGTCGAGGGTGTGCGCCGTTGCAATTTCATTCAGCTTGTGCGACTCGGCAAGTGATGTCAGCCACCAATATCGCAGTTCGCGGGCCGCTGCCTCCAGATTCAGCTTGCTGGTGAGCGCATGATCGCGAACATCACCGCGGCCAGAGAAAATCTCCAGGTCATGCTGTCGCGCCAACTCTGCGACGAAAGCTTCGTCTGCTTCCGAATCCGCGCCGCGCAGCCGATGATTGAAGTGCGCCACCGAAAGCACGATGCCCAGCTCGGCCCGCAGCTCCAGCAGAACGCGCAGTAGCGCGACCGAATCTGCGCCGCCCGACACGGCCACGCAGACGCGGTCACCCGCCCGCATCAGCTTTCGTTCCCGGATGTAGCCAAGCACCTTGGAGCGCACGGAATGATGGTAATGCAGCCGTCAGGCTTTCAGCCATCAGCCGTCAGCCTGGCTTGCAGCCACACACTGTCAGCCTTTTCTGCTGTCATTCTGAGCGACGGCGGCCGCATTTGGCCGCCGGAGTCGAAGAACCCCTATTGAAGCAGAGAATTCGGGAGGGCATAAGGGGCTCGGATCGAGATCCTCCATCAGGATGACACTGATTTAACTGAAAGCTGAAAGCTGAAAGCTGACAGCTGACAGCTGACAGCTTGTTACGGCCTGGTGTCTGGCACCGTAATCGCGCGGAACATGTACGGCAGCGCCTCGGAGACGATCATCGCCACCACGATGAGCGCACCTCCGAGCACCTGCTGCGGGGTCATCGTCTCCTTTAGCCAGAACACGCTGAGAAACGCCGCCAGCACCGGCTCCAGGGTGAACAGCACGGCCGACTCCGTCGGGCCGAGTTTGGTTTGCGCGGTTGCCTGTCCCCAGAACGCGAAAACTGTTGAGCCGAGCGCCAGATACAATGTCGCGCCTGCTACCGGCCAATGTGACAGCGCGGCGAAGGCAGTCTGGAATCCGTACGGCGAGGGCAGAAATGCGGTGCCGAGCACGGACACAACCCCGCAGATCACTACCTGCGAGCCCGCCAGCAGCCACGCCTCGGAACGGCGCGCGAATGCGCCCATCATCACCATGTGTACGCCGCAAAGAAAAGCGCAGAGGAGTATCTCGACATCGCCGCGGTTCCAGCCCGTCCACCAGCCGCCCGGCAGATGGACCAGCAGGTAGAGTCCGTAGGTCGCAATCACTGCGCCCAGTGCTGATGCCAGCTTCACTCGCTGGCCGATGACAAACGCAACCAAGGGCGTGAACAGTACGTACAAGCCGGTGATAAAGCCGGCCTTGGCAGTCGCGGTGAAGCGCATGCCGTCGCTCTGCAGCCAGAAGATAACCACCAGCACCAGGCCCAGCCAGGTGCCATCGACCATGCCGCGCCGGGTGATGGGAATCCCTTTGGCGCGAATGATGGCGAACATCAGGAGACCGGCCAGGGGGAAACGAATGCTCATCAGCCCGCCCACGGAGAGGCCGCCGTCCAACACGATGCGGGTCATGGGAAAGCCAAAGCCCCACACCGTCGCCACCGAGGCGATGATGAGCACGGCGGTGCCGTGGGAGATGGAGGGCCTGTTAGCCCGAATGTCTCACAGAGGGGAAGGGGAGCAGTAATAACCAGCTCGATCCGCCGGCGGAGCGCGCTCAATTTCCGAAAATCATGGTGGCGGTCTTCTCCGGCGGCCTTTCTTGGCGC
>Ga0181532_10000612_pt1 | contig 36411 bp, 29 predicted proteins | sample PEATcosm2014_Bin_33_FD_119768 | JGI IMG/M metagenome (GOLD analysis project Ga0181532, IMG submission 119768) | Peatland microbial communities from MTU Mesocosm Facility, Houghton, MI, USA - PEATcosm2014_Bin11_30_metaG | ecosystem: Environmental > Terrestrial > Soil > Wetlands > Peat | place...
CGTGCCGCTGAGCCCACTGAACGAAGCCGTGATCGCCGACGAGCCTGCAGCTACTCCCGTCGCCAGGCCATTCGAAGTTATCGTCGCCACCGCTTGAGTCGTGACCTTCCAGTTCGCCGCCCCGCTTACGTCCGCCGTCGAGCCGTCGCTGTATTGCGCCGTGGCGGCAAACTGCTGCGACGCGCTCACCCAAATGCTTGCGCTGACCGGCGACACCGAGACCGACGTTAGCGTTTTCGTCGGACTCTGGACGGTAAGGGTTGCCGTGCCGCTGAGCCCACTGAACGAAGCCGTGATCGCCGACGAGCCTGCAGCTACTCCCGTCGCCAGGCCATTCGAAGTTATCGTCGCCACCGCTTGAGTCGTGACCTTCCAGTTCGCCGTCGGGCTTACGTCCGCGGTTGTGTTATCGCTGTATTTCGCGGTGGCGCTGAACTGCTGCGTGGCGCCCGTCCCAATACTCGCACTGCTTGGTGTCAGCGAGACCGACGTCAGAGTCTTGGTTGGGGGATCGCCTGTGACGTTCGCTGGGCCCCCGGCACATCCCGTGCTCGCAATCATGACTACGAGCGAAAGAGGAAAAGCAGCGATTGCAACCAAAGAGCAAAAACGCTTGGCGCGCATGGATTCTGGTGGCCCTACTCCGCTGGGACGCAGAGTTAGTCTCCAATTGCTCTCCAAAGGTTGCTTTTTGAACCGATATGTCGGCGGCATGGCCGCCACGGCGGATTGAGTCCGCTAGCCTCGGGCAGACGAGGGAACTCGAAAGCGAACACAGTTCTGGCCTCGCAAAAAATACAGATCTCTCGAAAGGCTCTGCTCTCCAGGACCACCCCGAGACCAGAATTCCGCTCTAGTCGTAGGTGAATTTCAGGTTATCCAGATATACCGTGTACGGAGACTGCTTGTCGTTTCCGTCCATCTGATAGTTGATGGTTACGCCCCACCAGCCAGAGGTCGAACCCGGACTGTAGGTTTGGTTGACGGTGCTGGTCACGCCGTTCAGGGTAATCGACTGGTACAACAGCTGATTACTTGAAGTCCGCTGAACCTGAATCGTCAAATGATTCCATGAATTGCTGACCGGATTGCAGGCAATCCCCGTGGGAACCCACTTCTGGCTGACGTTGTCCCAAATGTCCCATTCGTTGCCGCCCGCAATCCGGCACTCGTGGCCCCAGATAAAGCCCAGATTATCGTAGAACTGATTGATGTCAAACTCGAGCGCCTGCGAGAGCCCCAGGTTGGTTCCGTAGAAGTACACGTCGTAGGTGAAGTTGTGAAGCGTAGGAACCAGCGTGTGCTTCTGGTCGAGCACGCCTTGCGAGGATTGGGCACCGATCAGGTGATTATTAAATAGGGCATCGGAATAATGGGCGGTTCCACCAAGATTGTATTGCATCGATGCTCCACTCAACGAAGGCGATTTAATTCCCTGGGCCATGGAAAAGGTGATCCCGTCGCAGGGTGAGGGCGAGCAGTCAACGAAGTTGGGAGGCCCCTGACCGTATTCTGCCCAGCCGCCGCTGTGCTGGAGGTTTGCAAAGGTGCTGCCCCCGACGATGATAGTGACCGGAGTGGTGGCTGCTCCCCCGCAGTTGTCCCATTCCTCGACGACCGTGTGATAGGTTCCCGCACTCAGGGTCAGGTTGGTATTCAGGCTGGCACCATTTGCTACATAAGCCAGAACCCCAGGGGCCGTATAAATCCCCATGGACCCGACACCTTTCGAACAGGTCGTCGTCGCTGTAGCTGAGAACTTCGCCGGCGAACTTACGCTGCCGTTGTTGACGGGCGCGGTCACGAACACACCGGCCTCGCCACTGACTGTAATCGTGATGGGCGTGGTGGCCGCTCCGCCGCAATAGTCCCACTGCTCGACGACTGTATCGTAGGTTCCCGGACCTAGAGTCAGATCCGTACTGATGCTGGTTCCGTTTGTCACATAAGCCAAAACGCCCGGCGCTGTGTAAATCCCCATGGATGCGACGCCTTTTGAGCACGACGTCGAGCCTGCCGAGGCAGCGTAGTGCACCGGCGACGGCACAGTCTGGCCATTACTGGGAGCGGTGACCTTGACGCCCGCGAATGCCGCTGGCACCAACGCCGCCAAAAAACATGCCAACCGTAGAGCAGGTTTCCGCATCTGACATTCCTCCTGTAGTTTGCTTGCGATCTACCGAGCGCGAACTTGCGACGCGGACGCTTCCTCTCATTTTTCATTCGTGAGAGGTTGAGTACGACCAGGAAAAGTCGTAGGAAAGACGTAATGATGGCGATGGTTGAACTGCGCCGCGCTTTGGGTTTTCTGCTTTCAGCGGAATGCCCGTACCAAGGCATGGGTGGGAAATGGAGTGGGCTGAAAGATTGGACGAAGCCTACCAGAGCCGCCCCCACCAAACCAAGGACAAACGTGTCAGAAAAGACTCGGAAGGACTAGTGTAAAGAGGCTACCCAACAACAGCCCACCACGCTTCCCTCTGCGTGTTTAGTATGAGCAGGTTACGAGACTTCCGGCGGCACTCGGGCGAGTCCAATAGTGGCCCAAAAGAGGGTGTGGGACGTCAGGAACAGCCGCAACGCCTCGCGCCATTTGTCGTTAAGCTCTCTGGTCACAATCGAACCACCATTTCGTTGGTCTGCTTGCCGAGTTGAAACGGCATCTAAACGGCGACCGGAGGAACGTCCATGTGCGCTGTCGGCTCGGAGTCCTTGCGCAGAATCAGCCCCATGATCTGTGCAATCATCATGATCTGTGTAATCGTTGTTCTAACTGTGGGCGCAGCCGGTCAAACTCCGTCGGAACTGCCTGCAGCGCCTCAGGCTGCAACCAGCCGCACTGCCCCCACATCGCCGGCAATGCCCGACCCCATCAACAGCCCGGAGACCAGTCCTGGGCAGGAGCCTGTTGGCCAGGAGCCCAGCGGCAACGACCCAGGCATGTTTGTCTTCAAGAAGCAGGTGCAGGAGGTCATTCTGCACGCCACCGTAGTCGACGAGCAGCGTCACCTCGTCCCGGGTCTCGACAAGAGTGCATTCAGCGTTTTTGAAAATGGTGTGCCCCAAAGCGTCACGTCCTTCCGCCGAGAGGACGTGCCCGTGGCAATGGGCATCGTGGTCGACAATTCCGGTTCCATGCGCGACAAACGAGACAAAGTTAACCAGGCAGTAATGGGTCTCATCCGCGCCAGTAATCCGCAGGACGAGATCTTCGTGGTGAATTTCGGCCAGAACTACTACCTGGATCAGGATTTCACTTCCGACGCGAACTTGCTTCAGGCGTCGCTGCATCAAGTTTCGATGAAGGGTAGTACGGCTCTGTACGATGCGATCGTCGCCTCCGCGGTCCACCTGGAGAATAACCCTCACTTAGAAAAGAAGGTTCTTCTCGTCATCACTGACGGCCAGGACAACATGAGCCAGGAAACACTTCAGGAGGCGGCACACCGCTTGCAACAGGTCGACGGCCCAACCCTATACGCGATCGGTCTGACTGGGACCGGATTGAAGGGAGCGGGGCGTGAGGCACTGCAGGATTTAACTGAGCGGACCGGGGGCGTGGCTTACTTCCCAGACACTCTGGATCAAGTCAGCAGCATCACCCGCGAGATAGCACACGACGTTCGCAGTCAGTACATTGTGGTGTACAAGCCTAAGAACCAAGGGGCAAAACCCGCGTATCAATCCGTTCGAATGGAAGCACGGGCACCGGGATACGGCCATCTGACGGTGCGTACCAGAAGCGGCTATTCGCAGGGCGAGAAGTAATGCACTGCTTATTTACCAGATCCCCTTGTCACTTCCGGTGAGCTTTAATTCGAGGGCGGCGGCAGTGGCCAGCCCGGGCAGAAGACTCAGCCGCAAGCTATTGCGAATCTCGCCGTTCAGCAGAAGCCGCCGCAGCTCAGAAGCGTAGAGACTAGCCCCGTGCGGCAAGAGTGGAATCCGGATGAAGTTCCGCCGAAAATATACTTCTTCTCCGCCGAATCGCGCCTCGGAAGTTAGCCGAGCGGGCAGCGGAAGTGCTCTGCCTCGGTAAGACTTGACATAGTCGGAAATGATCACCAGATAGGTTGCCAAACCATCCCCCAGCCCTGCGGAGCGGGCCAAAGATTGCAGACGTGGGTAGTCGATCACTCCCTTCTCGACCAGTTGGGCGTTGTCGACAACGTCGCACAGGCGAAGGTAGAAATGGCGGTACATCCGTTGCAGGGTACTGATGACCAGCCGCTCCTCCGGGGCGGGAACTCGAAAATGGTAGTCAGCGATTTGCACGCATCTGGCTCGAGCGACCAGCGACCGCGCGGTGGCGATTTGTTCTCCCGTCTGTCCGAGACGTCCGACGTGCACCTCCACCAGTTCTGGCAAGCCCGGAACTATAAAGTTCCACTTGTTGGCTAGCCGGTCTCCCCAACTCCGCTCCGCCAACTCTGCACTGAAGTTCCTCTGCATGATGGCGACGACATCAGCCCCCTCGGCATCCGTGTAGAGATCCAGGTCACTCCCCAGATCGGGCCAATGATCCAGCGACTTGATCACAATCACATTGCCGCCCGCCTCCAATGCGCGACAGATGGGCTCCAGAAAAGACAAAGCGTTTTGAATGCGGTTGCGTTCTTTTTCGACCGCCTTCCCCGCCCACTCTGTCCTCTCAGGCCTCCCTTCCAATGACATCCTCTCCTGCAGTCTCGGGAACGCACGCATAAGCACGTGGTGTGAGTTGGCCAAACCTTCCAGTTCCGGCAGCTCTTCCTCACACCGGCCCGCAACTGCCCGAGACAATCGCTCTGCGCTCTCGTCGTGCAGTTCCGCTGGGGAAGATACAGAGGAACCGGCGTTCTCCTCGTGCGCAAGCAGAATCTCGGAAAGCAGCGTAAGGCATTTCGTCGAGTTCTTAATGCCATTCATTTTGTCTGGCTCGCTCCCGATTGTGAGTTGGCCTGCGCCCCGGCTTCCTGGCCTCCGCTGCAATTGGTCACCGTCCTATGTTCGATGGCGGTTCCCTCTTCGTAGTCGTTCCAAGTCTCAATCAACAGAAACGGAAGCGGATTCGAACCGTCGTAGTACCGGTGATAGAAATTCAGCGTCTCCTCAAACGTCTTTCCGCACCGGCTCTGCATATGACGGTTCAGACCCCAGGTTGCGCTGGAGTCGTCAAAGCCTGGCCAGGCGCCCCCGATCGCAATTTTGTCAGGGTGCTTGTCCTTCATCGTCTTGTAGAAATTCTCGAGATACTGCTGTCCCCAGTTGCTGCCGTCGGGGGACCACCCATCCCTCCCCGGCTGCACCCATGCATAGGCCCCGGCAAAGTCATTGAGGTACTCTGCCGGAGGTTCGTCCTTATAAATCAGAAGCGGAGCAGCCGCCCAAGTACTGACGTGTTCGCGGACGCGATCCCAGTTCACGTGGCCGCGTTTCGGAAAAACAAAAATCATCGGCCGCCCGTTGTAGGTGAAGTAGGCATCGCGATACTTGGCTCCGGGTCCGATGTAGGCGCTGTACGCCTTGTCGAAGGCTGCCATGGCATCGTCAGTAGCCTGCGCAGCTTCCTCCTCCGCTTCGTTGTAGAGAAGCGCGACATGGAAGTGGCTCGCGCTCGCAGCTTGCTGCAGCAGGGCAAAATTGTGATCTGAATAGACGGCGCTCTCGCCGTACCAGTCCACCACAAATGCGGCGATCCCCCTGCTACGAGCCTCCTGAATTTGCTTGCGGAGTACCGCGGGATCCTGACTCGAATAACCGACATCCCTGTGACTGTGATCGCCGAACCACGGCATGTACACGGCGAGCATCTGGGGCCATGACGACGGCGCCTGAGCGTTTTGCCGAAGAACCCGGCGAGCCCCTGAAGTGGCACAGCCGCTCGCAAATACAAAACACCCGATCGTGAATACCAGCCACGGCCTTAACCAATAACGACGCATCAAAATTGTGAAACTGCCTGCAGTTGTCGAATGATCCAATGGTCGGCTCCTGGGGTCATGAGCACTACATAGTGTCGGACTGCGTGTTCCTCATGAACCACCTTTCCGCCGTCCATGACTTGCAACTGGAATTCGGCCGTATCGTGTAATTCGATGACATCACCTTCCGGAGCATAAAACACTGCTTGCAGGTTGTGGCTCTGACGCCCGTAACGCGAACTCAAACCTGCGCTGCGTTGACTGGCGACTGTATCCGTCAGCCGCTTCATGGCCGTGCCCACGAATGAACCTTGCAGCGGATCAATCGTGTTGAACTCGAGAGCCTTGGCCAGGCTGGCCCAGGCAAAGCCATAGTCCCGCCGAATCGCCTGTTCAGTCTGGTTTTCGACTGCGCGCGGACCAGTCTTGCGCGTGTCCAATTGCACCTGCACAGAAGAGTCGTCGGCCCCCAAAGAAGTTGCGGTAACCAACAAAACCGCGACGAGCAGAAGTGTTTTCGCGATCTCTCCGCAATCGGTGTGGGCTAGCTCCTGGCGCTTCATGGCTGCCCACCAACATGCAGTTCATTCCCCATCACGGTTCCAGAGGCCGCCGAGATCACCAGGGAACCCGACGCCTGGATCTTGGCGCTGGCGATTCCCTGCTTGATGGGCGCATCCACGGTGCTCTTTCCACCGGCCCCGGTGACACTGAACGTGACGATGGTTCCATCGGGCACCGGATTCCCCGAACAGTCGTGCACCGGCTCCGTCTCCACCACCACGCTCTTCGGAGTCCGTTCTCCTTTAATCCGCAGATTGCACGGGTCAGACGCTACTTGCTGCACGATGCGCGTGGAAGACAGTGAATCGAGGGTTGCGACGACCTGCAACTTGCCAGCCGACCTGCCGGAAGTGGTTCGAAACCACGCAACTCCATCCTGCATTTGGGCACGTGGGGACCCTGCCGACGAACTCCCGGCAGCCAGTCGAAAGTTGACCGTTGCCACATCGGGGACCAGGTTGTGGAACTCGTCAAACGGAAGCACAACTCCGCTCACCGCATCACCCTGAGCCACGGGCACCCGCGACGGATGTACAAGGAAATTCAGATAGGCCGGCTTCCCAGCTCTCACATAGAAGGCTGAGCTGCGGCACACAGCAGAACACACGATTGCCAGGTAATCTCCGGCATTTCTCAAATCCCTGGAATGCAGGTGAACTTCCTGTCCGAGACTGATCTCACTCTTACTGGAAACGCCGGGGCCCCATAGGTAGAAAATCGCTTTACCGCTTCCCGTCGTCGGGATGATCGTCTCATCTCCTGCGGTGACCGACGCGGGAACCTTCAATCCTTGCCCTGGACACAACTCACCCAGACACAAGATGACTGCAAGGCAAACGAGCTGGGCCCGCCGCACGTTAGGACTTACCCGAACTGTACTCGTTAACCACGGCATGAAAATTCTGCACCTTGCCTGCCAGCGCGTTCGGGATTTCGACGGCAAATGGCTCCGACGTCTGCGGCAGCAGGGCGCGATCCACGTAACCGTCCGCCACCCACACTACTTTTCCGTTGTTGTCATAGAAACTTGCGATCACGTGCGGAATATTGACCGTCTGCCCGCTCTGGTTCAGCAGCTCCCCGCGCAGCACGCTCTTGCCCTGCGCGGACTCGATTTTCTGATTCATCACCCCAATCACGGGGTCTGCGGAAGCTGGGGTTAACGTTGCCTTTACGTCCATGCGCACGTTCTTCACGTTTTTCAAGCCGACGTTCGGGAAGTCGATGCGGTAAGGCGAAACCTGCTTCGGCAACAAGACGTGTGCAATCTTGTCGAAGCTGCTCTCTTCGTCGATCGCGTTGCCCGAGCCGTCGACCAGTGTCGCGTTCACGTTCACGAAGGCAGGAATGGTGTCTTCGTTTACGACTTCTCCCATCACCGCCGAACCTTCCGCGGTGTCAATTGCGTTCATGGAGACAATCCGTACGTGGGGTGCGTCCACGTTGTGCGAACCCCAATCGTCGTCGGAATTTCCATTCACCAAATCCCAGCGCAGATAGTTGACGGGAATCACTTGCGCCGGAAGGTTTGGCACTTGCACCTTGGGCCAGATAACCTTCCAAGTCTCGCCTTCACGGGTTAGTTCGAGATCACGCACATCCTGCAATGGGCCAACCGGAGTCGTCCAATGCAGATGAACTCGCATTTGTGCGACGGAGTCCGTCGCATGCAGGGGTCGCACATCGAAACTCTCCAGACTGGACAGCGTGCGCAGACTACCGTCCCCACCGGTCCAATCCTGAATAAATGATGGCTCGTCGATACCGCTGGTTCCCGACAATCCGGCATACGCCCGATCCCAATGCCGGCGCTGAATCTCCCTCAGGAAACTGGACACCGCTTGTTCAGGACTGGCAGCCTTGGGCGTCAGCCCTGGCAGAGCCGACCCGGCTGCAATCCCGACCGTCCCGGCGGAGTGGCCAGCCCCAAAGAATCCGATCACCATCAGTCCGATGGTTACGGCAACAAGAAGAGTGGGCAGAGCAAGCTTCATTTTCTTTCTCTCACGACGCGACGTATTGTTCTTCGGCGCAAACTGGAACTTCGACCGGCACCAGCACGCGGCGTCTCAAAGGCAACAACAGTTCCAGCAAGATGGCGAGGAAACTCACTCCCATAGGAAGCGTTCCCCAGAGCACACCCACCCAGGGCGCGGGCACCGCATCGGATTCGATCTTGTGAGCCGGAGGCACGTCGTCTTTGGACCATGCCGTGATCTCGCCATTGTCAAAAGTCTCGATTTTTCTCCATCCCACGAAAGTCAACAGCGGTTCGTAGTACGGGTCGTGAACAAACACGTATTTCAAACCGTACCGGTTGGCGTGCTCGAGCATGGCGCGCAGCGAAGCCATTCCCGCGGATCCGTAGAATTTGGAATTGGTCAGCTGCGCTGACCCGTAGTGCGTCATCTCGGGCAGCAGTCGGGCTGAGTTGTAGTCGCCGTCCACACTACTGGCATTCGCATACGTCGAAACTTTGGCCAGATCACTGCCAAAACCCAAAGTGACGTAACGATAGGCATCGTGGCCGTCGCGATTTAGAAAAGCGATCACCGGGTCCACGTTAGTGGTTCCTGTTGGCCGGTAGGGATTCACCGTAAGCCATGCCAACGCGAGGCCCAGTGTCCCGACCGCGGCGAGGGAAAGGCCCACGGCGGCCTTGGCGCGGAAGCGCTCCAACAATTCCATGGCGAGCCCGCCAACCATCGGCATGGCCATCAATGTTGCCCAAAACGTGAACCGCTCAAACGTCAGGATTTCATAGGCGCGACCGAGCAGCCACCGAGGCAATGGCGTCGTTCCACCCAATCCAAGAATGAACGTAAGCCAGAAGCCCAGCAGCAAGGGACGCAACCGACGCGATGAGCAGCCGCGGATCACAATGAAGGGCAGCGCCAGAATCAAGGCTCCGTACGGGATCACGAAATAGTTCACGCCCGTAATGGAGTTCAGCAGGAAGTTGACACGACTGTCGTGTGGAATTGGAATTTGGTGGATGGGATGCTGGATGATCGCCATCCAGTACGGCATCAGCACCACTCCGACCCCCAGGGCCACGACCACGCCAAATACCGCGGCCCGCGCGAGCACTCCACCCGCAGCACCCTTGGCGCGTTCCTCATCGGCATCCAAACACGCGAGCCACACAACGGGGACTGCGAATAAAACCACGCCAAAGATCAAAGTCACGTGATGGGCCGCTGCTGCCGTGCAACTGATAACGACACCTTTCAGAAGCGAACGGCCCGAGGACCGAATCATCCATTCGTAAAAGTAGGGGAGGGCGTTGAGAAAAAGTGCAGCCGAAGCAACAGTTGCCAACTGCCCGGCTTGGTACACCAGGAAAGCGAGCGCTCCAAGGAAGACACTGCCCAGGGCGGCGTAACTTGCGGCACGATCGTCAACCCAGATCCTGGCAAAACGAAAAACTCCCACCGGCAACAGCAGGACTGCCAACAACTGAACCAGCATGTAGCCCATTTTCAGGCCGATGACGTTCGACAGCAGCGCGATCCACTGGTGAGTCAGCGGGGGATAGGTCGTCTGCGAGAATCCGGCGAACCACTTCTCATTCCATGGATTGAACCAGTGATGCGCATAGTGCGACGCGAAGAAGATGTGAAAGTTTGTATCGAACGAATTCGCAGGCAATTGCATGAGCAACAGCGGCCCATGAATTGCCAACGCCATTAGCACAATCGCAAGCAGTGGAATTGGACGAAAGTAGCCCTCGTCACTCACAATAGTGCGCTCCAGACCGGGTGCAACGAGGTTAGTTGCAGAAAGTCCGTGTAAGGTTTACTCCAATCTTCGCGTTGCCGCAGCCCTGGCAATTTTGAAAGCAGCCATAAACCCCAAAGTGGCATCTGACATGCACTACAGAAACATCATGGGATGCGAGAGGTATCCAAAGGGGACGTATATACCGTGGCGACACCGTGAAAAGCCGACTTCCGCTCGCGAGCTTTGGTACTGCTGCTCTTCTCCTCTCTACAGCTTTCGGTCAGACCTATGGCGTCAACGGTCAGACCGGCACGGCTGCGCCCGCGAACCCGAAACAAGAATCGCCCGCCAGCAAAACTGCTGCGGAAGCGCCGAATCTCGGGTGGGGCTCGAGCATTGACGTCGCGCGCCAGGCGCGCGCTGCGCAAGACGCCCTAAAACGAAACGACTGCCCAGCTGCCATCTCGTTCGCCGAACGCGCTGCCCAGTCTGCGCCTCAAAACCCGGAGCTTTGGTTTCTGCTAGGGTACGCCGCTCGCTTATGCGATCACTACCAGGCCTCCGTTGACGCCTACACCCGTGGAATTCACCTCCAGCCCAGCTCAAGTCGAGGCCTCGCGGGGCTTGCGCAAACCTACGTCAAGATGGGCCGCGACGCGGAAGCCGGGCAATTGCTCGAGCGCGTGGTCGATGCCAACCCGAAAGATGCAAATAGCCTTCAACTCGCCGGCGAACTTCTTCTCAACTCTGACCCCAAACGTTCCCTCGATCTTCTCCGTCGCGCGGATGACCTGCAACCGTCTGCGCACACGGACCTGCTGATCGCTCACGCCTACGACCGCCTCGGTGAGCCCGCCGAATCCGAGCGTTACTTGACTCGGGCCAAGAACCGCGCCCCCAACGATCCAGACGTCTTGCGCGCCGTCGCTGGTCAGTATCGCAATCGCGGGCAATACGATCTGGCGATCTCCACGCTGCAGACCGTCCCGTCGAAAACCGCCGACGTACAAGCCGAGTTGGCCTACACCTATCAACTGGCAGGCAAACAGCAGGAAGCCGCCAACCTGTATTCGCGCCTGGCGAAGTCGGGCAAGGGCAACATCGGGCTCGATCTCAGCGCCGCGCAGGCGTGGATCAATCTTGGGCAGCCCGACAAAGCGCGCCCCTACCTTGACGCTGCGGCGAAAATCGATGGCAACAACTACCGCATGCGCGCCATGCTGGGCGCGATCGCCGAAAGCGAGGATCGGCTGGCGGACGCAAGCGCCGAATACAATCTCGCTCTCGCCAATCTGCCCAAGCGCGTTCCGGAAGGGCCGTTGTATCCCATCGAATTGCGGCTCAGCCTCTACGAGCTTGCTGTGAGGCAGGACGACCCGTTAGTAGGCCAGCAATATCTGGACGCGGCCAGCGCGGAGATCAGCCAGGTGGACGTCCCGCAGTCTTCGCACTCCGAGATGCTGCGATTGCGGGCTGTGATCGAAGCTGCATCGGGCAACCTGGACGCGGCCAACACAGACCTGAAAGAAGCCCTGGCACTCACCCCCGCGAGCCTGAGTTCACTTTTGGCCTACGGAAACTTGCAGTGGAAGCTCGGTCAAAAAGATGCGGCCCGCGACACCTTCGCGAAAGTCCTGGAGCTCGATAAACAGAATCGAACCGCTCTTACATCCCTTGGATACTTCGCTCGCGACAAGGGAGACAACAAGCTGGCGGGAAGCTATTTCACACGTGCTTTGAACGCCCATCCCAAGGACTACGGACCCTACCTCGCACTCGGAGACTTGTCCACCGCGGAAGGAAACTTTCACGCAGCGGAAGCGTACTACGAAAATGCGTTCCAGCGGATGCCCGGCAACCCTCTCATCGTAGCCGGTGGCGCCAATGCTGCACTGGAGGCACGGCAACTCGATCTGGCAAGACACTGGCTCGATCGTGCCCAGGGCAATATGGATGACAGTCCCCAGCTCAAGCGGGAGCGCGAGCGCTATCTCACTTTGAAGGGCAACTATGCCGAATCGGCAAGACTCGGATTTGCCGTCCTCGAAAAGCTTCCCAACGATCGCGAGGGCGTCGTCTACCTGGGGTATGACCTCTTCTACCTGGGCCGCTACCAGGAAGCGATGGCTCTCGTAACCAAATACGATCCAATCCTAGCCAACGACAAGGACCTCGCCTTGATCGCGGGCTATGTTCACGCTCATAACGGGCAGTCTCGCGAGGCCCTCAGCGACTTTACCCTCGCCTTGGAGCGGGATCCAAAAATGGCGACCGGATATGTGAATCGTGGATTCGTATTGAATGATCTCCACGAGGGAGCCCAGGCCGCGAAGGACTTCCAAACCGCTCTCCAATTGCGGCCTGATTACGGAGAGGCTCACCTGGGATTGGCGTTCGCCGATTTGCAACTGCACCAACCGAAGCCGGCTCTCGCCCAGTTGGACGCGGCCCAGAAACTGTTAGGCAAATCGCACTCCTGGCACTTGGCGCGGGCTGAAGCATTTCGACAGGCGCAGGACTTTGCTCGCGCCGAACCGGAATATAAGCTGGCCCTCGAAGAAGTGCCGAATGATCTCGCAACGCAACTGGCTTATGCCGACACCCTCTATCGTATGCGTCGCTTCCCGCAATCGATTGCGGCACTGGACGTTGCCCAGAAACTCGCCCCTACCGATCCGGCGATCTATGCATTGAAGGCCCAGGTGCACGCCAAAGAAGGGGCGCGAGAAGAGACCCTGCGCGACATCCAGTTGGCTGAACAGTACGGCAACGATCAGGTGGACATTTTGATGGCCACGGGCGCCGCGTTTCTAAGCCTTGGTGATCGGGACCGTGCCATGCAGCGCTTTTCTCGCGCCTTGGATGCCCCAAACGGCGACCGCGTCGGTGTGCGGCTGGCAATCGCCCAGGTCTTCTGGAGGCAGGGACGCTTTGACGACGCCAGGCGGCAGATTGCTTTGGGTTTTGCCGAAGCTCGCGTCGACAACTCTCCGATCACGGCAGATGACATTCTTGAGGCAGCCAACATCTTCCTGGCAATGCGTGACTTCGATCTTGCCGAAACTTATTTCGATAAGGCACGCCTGGCAGGTGCAAATTCTCGCACTGTCGGCATCGGCCTCACCAATACCTATCTCGCTGAAGGCGAATCCCGCAAAGCCGAGACCGAGTTGGCCAGCCTCGGCTCTCCCAACGATTTCCGGGATGACTACGGTTACATGATGGCTTCGGCGAATTTGTTTCGCCAGCGCCAGGACACGGTGCATGCCCTTGCTGCTTTCGCGCAAGCCGGCACGGTCGCGGGTCAGGAAGACAAAGGGACAGCCCAGACAGCACAGTATGAACTGGCAGGAGTCGAGGGCCGCCAGATCAACGAGGAGATAAGTTTCTTCCCCGAAGCGGCCTTCTCTCCCGAACTGGAAGACATTAACATTTACGCGCTGGATGCAAAGATCCTGAACGTAACCAACCCGGCGCTGCTCCCTCCGCCCCGCCATTCCTTACAAACCCTTGCCGAAACGCACTATCGTGTTCACATGGGAGGATTCCCCGTGGTCTCAGGATTCGTCGGTGAAACCCTGACGACCGGCACCCTCTTGTTTCCCAGCGATAACGTCATCCAGGACCGCCATACTTACGACACCATCATCAACGGAGGCATCACTCCTGTTCTCCACTTTGGTTCGAACAGCGTTGCCTTCAACGGCGGCCTTCAGTTCACGGTTCGACGCGACACCATATCTCCTGTCTACATGAACCAGAACCTGCTCCGCGAGTTTCTCTACATCTCCACAAATTCTTTCTATAACTGGGTCGCGGTCAACGCCAGTGCGGTCCACGAGGCGGGTCCATTCACAGATCAAAATTTGTACTCGCGTGACGTTTCGGCCAGCGTTGAGTTCACGGTCGGCAGACCGTGGGGCAAGACTTCGGTGCTGACCGGTTACTCCGTTCGCGATCTGCTCTACCACCCGCAAGTGGAGGAGTACTTCAACACCTCGATCTACATCGGGCTTCAGCGCAAATTCGGCAGCCGAATTACGGCAGCCCTTCTGGAAGAATATTTGCGCTCCTGGCAAGTCCACGACACTCAGTATGCAATCGCACAAGCGCTGCTGCCGGGTGCCAGGTTCGTGTTCCGCGTGAACCCTCGCTGGAACCTCCAAGGCTCGTTCCTGCTTTCTCGCGGCGAGGGGTATCACCCCTATGACAATGCGCAAAGCGAATTTGTTGTCTCCTATGAGCGCGCGGTTCGCGGGAATTTGAAGGATGGTACCGGAGAGATTCCAGTCGCGTATCCCTTGCGATTTTCGTTCGGTCTGCAGCAGCAAACCTTCTACAACTTTCCCGGATCGGCCAAGACTACGAGCCTCCTTCCCGTAGTGCACTTCATTCTCTTTTGAGGTCTTGGAAAAAGAAGAATTCGGTATTCAGTCCGATGAGAAACAGCGCAAACCAATCAGCTGTCGTGGAGAAACCCGGACTCAAGTCGCAACTGCTGGGCGGAAGCCTGACCCTGCTCGCCGGATCGGGACTCGTCGGCGTCACAAACCTGGTTTACAACGTTGTGACTGCCCGCCTCCTCGGCCCTACCGGATTCGCACACGCCACCGCGGTCTACACCTTGCTGATGCTGATGTCGGCGGTCACCCTTTCGTTCCAGGTGGTATGCGCGAAATATGTAGCCAGAAATTCGTCTCCGGAAGAAAAAGCTCGCGTCTTCGCCAGGTTGCATCAGCGCGCGTGGATGGCCGGGATCGCGATCGGCCTGCTGCTGTTCCTCGGACGGCATGCTTTGGCACGATATCTCAATCTGCCCGATCCCAGCCTGATTTCACTGCTCGCATTAGGAACCACCTTTTACATCCCCCTCGGAGCACGCCGCGGATACATCCAGGGAATCCGCGCCTTCGGTGCTCTCGCAATCAATTTCATGTTGGAAGGGCTGGTACGCCTGGGCGGCGTGTTCCTGCTCATCGCCCTGGGATTGGGAGTGCAGGGAGCCGTCCTCGCCAGCGTGCTCGCGGTCATCATCACCTATCTAGCGGCCTTCCCTCGCCCACACTTAACCGCGCTCAGCTTGCGCGGACTCTCAATTCCCTTTCGTGAAGGGCTGCAGGCGATCGTTTTCTTCTCCGGCCAAACCATCATCAACAACTTCGACATTGTTCTGGTAAACCACTTCTTTCCATCAGACGAAGCCGGGCTCTACGCCGCGGTTGCTCTGGTCGGCCGACTGGTCAACATGTGCGCGTGGTCTGTAGTCAACACCATGTTTCCCGTCTCCGCAGGGGCCAGCAGCGATGATCACGAAAATAGTCCGGTTTTATTCACATCTCTAGCGCTGGTCTTTCTCATTCTCACCGTTCTGATCGTTAGCCTGTGGATGGTTCCCAGCTTTCTGTGGAGAACCCTTTTCGGCGCGCACTTCGAAATCGGGAACTATGGAGGCTTGGCCAGCCTTTTAATTCTTTACGCCGTCACCACCGGCATTTATTCCTTGAGCTCCGTGATCATCACCTATGAGATGTCCCGCAAGATCGCGAACACGAGCTGGGTCCAACTGGCCTTCAGCGGCGCCCTTGCTATCGGCATCTACACATTCCACCACAATCTCCGCCAGGTGATTCTGGTTCAACTCTTCCTGATGGCTGTTCTACTGGCGGTCCTTCTGATCCCGCTGGCGCGTCGGCAGCTGACTCCCGCGGTGCTGCGCACGTACGGTAGCCTGCGTTTGCGCCGATCGTTGTCGGAAGAGGAAGTGATTGCGGAGTTTTTGAGGAGCGAATTCCACCACCATGAGTTCGAAGCGTACCGTGACAAATTCGGCCACCTCGTCCGGCATCCGGACCTTGGCAGTCATCGAGAGAATGCGCTACGCCGCGCGCTGCTGTTTCTGCGGCGCGGAGCGATGTGGCGGGAACTGCCAGGCAACACCAAATGGTTTGAAGTTGAACTCAACGACGAGGACTTGGCGCGGATTCGTTTTTTCCCGCGAGCGCAATGGCGTCGGGTCGCACAGGGAAACTTTCATCTGAAAGATGTCGTCGGGCGCATTCGGCAAAAGTTGGAAGAATCCTCGCATGACGATTTCTTCTGCAAGCTTCACCTTCTCAGCGGAGCCCTTCAGGAAAACCTGCTGAACCCTACCGTGCTGCTGATCGGAATCGATGCTACGGGACCTTTGACGATCCTGGACGGTAACCACCGCATGGCCGCCGCCATGCTCAGCCGGCCATCTGCAACGTTCGGACGGCTGCAGTTCATCTGCGGATTCTCACCCGACATGATCCACTGCTGCTGGTATTACACCAGTGTTCACACCCTGATGCGCTATTTTAGGAATCTCGTCCGCTACGTTGCCTATGATCCGGAGTCCGATATCGGGCGGTTTCAGGCGAGCGACACCCGCAGCATCTAAGACTAGGATGGCGGTGGGTTCTCGGTGAGAGGCACCGTCTTGGCCGGCGGCGTGGCCGGTTCATCGACCAAGCTGTTGTCGCGGCGGCGCAGCACGATGGGTTCATGCTGCTGGCGCCCCACTTCCCGGTCCTGCGTGACCTTGCCTTCCACTTTCGCGTCACTGTCCGCCGCAACCTGCGACAGCTTCAATCCCTCGGCGGAACGGCGAGTTGCCAATCCGATCTTTTGAGTTGCACCGCCTGCCTTCTGCGCGCCGTCGTAGAAAAATTCAGCGGTCTCGCGGTCGCCTTCGATCTCTGCCACAAAACCAATGTTGTTCAGGGCAAATGCGTTGTTCGGATTGAGCGCATAGGCTTGCCGAAAATCTTTGTCGGCCGTGCTCAAGTCGTTGCGATTCACCGCCGAAACGCCGCGCAGGTTCAACTCTGCGACCTGCGCATCCAGTTGGTTCTGCTTCTCCATTCGGGTTCGCAGCGCCTTTCCATTCTGCGCCGCCATCGCGGTCACCGGCTTCCCTCTCCACGATCGATTCAGCGTAACCACCGCGGCCGCGTCCGAGTGGACGGCCGACGCTGCATCATAGTATTTCAGCGCTTCCTCGGATTCCCCCTCCATCTCTTTCGCGACGCCCAGATTGTTTAGCGTGAAAATGTTCTTCGGATCGCTTCGCAGTGTTGTCTGCAGGAGCAGATCCGCTTCCGGAGCGCGCCCTTGCGAGAACAGTCGCATCGCTTCTACATTGTCGCGATTAATTTGTCGCGGCAGGTCCGGAACCGCCAGGGCTTCCTTCAGAGAGCGGCCTTGGAGCCGCCGCGAAGTAGCCTGATCGATGACCGCATCCGTAGCCTGTTGACCCGCGAGTTCGTAAAACCGCTGCGCTCGGTCCACTTGCCCCTGCAACTCTGCGATATAGCCGAGATTGTTGAGGGTGAAAGGGTCATCGGGATCGAACAGGTAGGCCTTGTAGAACAGGGTCTCCGCCTTTTCGTAGTTATGCTTGCGAAGCGCTTCGACTCCCTCACGGTTGAGTCGTTGAATCGGGGTCAGATGACTGCGCTTTGGAACCGTAATCTTCAGATCGCCAGCCTGGGCTCTCTGTGCACCGGCAGCGATTCCTGCGGCTATCACTGCTCCTACGAACCACTGTCTGCACGACATCCGTACCCCTGTCTAACCCTGGCGACATCCACTACCACACTTAAAGATAGAGGTTGGATGCCGAAACCCGTCCTTTGTTTGGCGCTGGGAAACATTTGTTTCCCAAGCACGGTTCTCACCCAAATGGTTCGGCTACCTTCTGCCCGGAAAAGGCATCCAACAGCCGCGTTCAATCTCTTGGGGAAACTATGAACCGGCCGCTCCTGATTGCCGTTTTGAGTGGCGTGGTCTTCTCCACAGCAGTGTTCGGGCAGGTCACCCCTGCGCAGTCTGTCACACTGACACCACCTGCTCTATCGTTGGCAGATGATGCAACCCCGTTGAAAAACGCAGCGGGAGACGCGCTCGATCCTGCCAGTCTCGTTCCCTCCCTGCCCTCTCTCCGTCCGTCAAAGTCAACCTTAATCGGTGGCACGATTGACCGATTGGATCGTATACAGGATCAGCTCACCGTACTAGTGTTTGGCGGCGGGAAGATGAAGATCACGTTCGATCCGCGGACTCGCATCTATCGCGACGGCGATCCGGCTTCTACCTCCGATCTACGACGGGGTGATCGGGTTTACATTGACACGGTTCTGGACCGGGACAAAATCTTTGCTCTCAACATTCGCTTGAAGCGATCGGATTCCGCAGGAGAAAGCCACGGAGTTGTGGTGTCGTACCGGGCCGACCGCAGCGAACTGACAATGCGCGACATGCTCTCGCCCCACTCTTTTATTGTCCGGCTGAACCCGTCCACTCGCATCGTCAACGGGGATCGGCGCGTATCGGCAAGTACACTCGCGCCGGGAACCCTGGTCAGTGTGAGCCTCGCTCCCCAGCAAAACGGGCACGCTTGGGCCCGGGAGATTTCCGTCCTTGCCGTCCCAGGAGAAAGCTTCACGTTCGCCGGACAGGTCACCAGCTTGGACCTGCGCGTAGGTCTGCTCGTCCTCACCTCGACGACCGATCGAAAGACTTACGAGATTCATTTCGACTCGGGCGTACTGACCATCGATGACAACCTGCACCCAGGAGTCGACGTCACCGTACTTACCCGCTTTGAAGGAAATCGATACGTAGCTCGCAGCCTGACCATCAATCCGGTCTCCGAGCCGTAGAGTCTCCACCCACCGTCTGGCTTTCTGGTCGCCTGTTCCCGCATTCGCCTCTCGCCTTACCGTTCAGTAGAGGACTGCTCATTCCGGCGGCTCGCGGCAGCCCGAGGGAGCACCGAGGGCTGCACCCAATTCAAAGAATTTCGCGTGAGCGCCCGCAAAATAAAAGATTTCAAAGGCACCCAGTTCGGCAGTCGGCGAAATCGAGTCACGTAGCGCAAGGCTTCGATTCGCTGGTGTAACTCGAAATGGCGTACATACTTCTGTACGATGCTCGGCATGGTGATGCGCTCCGCCGCCGCAAAATTCTGCCTCGCACATTCTCTCTGCTTCTCAGGATTCTCCAAAAGGCGTATCAGGCAATCGGCCAAGTCGCGTGCATTCCCGGGCTGGTAGAACTCCACCGCCAAGTCTTCTCCCGTAGCCATCTGCCGGAAGTCCGCAAGGTCCGCACAGACGATCGGCACCCCGTATGCGCACGCCAGATGTGCCACACCGCTGGATCCCGTGGACGAAGAGTATGGCATCACCGTCATCGAAGCGCCTTGAAAGAGCTCGGACAGGCTTTCCTCGGGCACATAACCGGTAAACTCAATTCGCGATAAACCCTCACATTTGTGCTTGATCGACTCCACATACCCGGCAGCGTTGGGATGATTGCCTCCCGCAATCACCAGCCTGGCATTCGGGAAGACTCTCTCAATTTCCTCGAAAGCCTCCAGCATGAGCTCCAGCCGCTTATAGGTTCCCCATTTACCGAAAGCCAGAATGCGATGCTCAGGATTGCCACGTCGAGAAAAGTCGGGATACTCGGGCTCTCCGGCCAGAACTCCATGAGAGCGCACATGTACGTTATCGCCGCCGTATTTATCGAAGAGAAATTCGCGATATCCCGGCATAAGAACCGAGACCGAATTCGATAGCAGCAGCATTCTGGTGGCCAGTACGCCAACCATGCGGTACACGCGCGCGAAGCGTATCCCTGCATCCTCGAGATCGGCGGTGTCCATCAGGTGATGCAGGGTAACGTAGGTGTACAGGCCACTCAAGCGGACCAGCGCAGGCGTCATCAATCCCGAAAAAGCAATCAGCGGGTTGCGCCCGAAGGTGCTGAACAGGAGGTTGAACCAAACCACGTCCGGCTTCAGCCGATGCAGCGTTCGCAAGAGCCGGATGGAACTGGTCGGATCGTCGAACGACCAGCACCTTTCCACGGAAAAGCCGTCCAGCTCCGGCAGGGATGGCGAAATCTTATCCGCAAGGATCGTGAGCTTTAGAAATGGATTGTGCTGGAGTTCCCGCGCCAAATGAAACCCATATTCGCTCAGACCTCCTTGACTCGGCGGGAAGGTAGTCACCAGGCAGATTTTCATTTGCCGCTGAGCGCCTCGCAGTGAAGCGGCAACGCAGCGCACTGCTCAGGTCTCCCCAACATAGCCAGCGCAATCTCTTTCATCTTGGCCGCCGCCGCCCGGATGGAAAGATGTTCAATGATCGTCATGTCGCCCGTCATACGACTTAAGCGCAGGTACGATTGACGGTTGCGGACAAGGAACTCCAGCGGATACTCCGGTTTGCGAGCTCGCGCTGCTTTCGGATCCGCGTCGATCAGAAAGGCCGAGTCGGGCTTGGGTGCCACACTCAACAACAGCCTCGTAAAACCTCGCGCAAACCAGGAGTCCAAGGGAAGATTAGCGAGTTCGTCATAAATGTAGCGGTCGAAGATCACTACATCCACGCCCTTTCTTGCTACGCGTTTCACCACCATCTGAAGCTTGAAGCTGTCCGCCAGGTACAAAACGAAACGCGCCACGGTCACCGGCCAGGACGTGACGTTTTTGTCACGACGGTGGAGAGGCTTTTCAGGCGTCCCGATGCCCAAGTCACCTCTGAAAGCTTTGTAGCTCATGAATTCTCGGAAGCGCGAAAGCACTGCAACATCGTCCCAGAACGTCAGCGATGCAACCCGAATTCCTTCGTCACCAAGGCAGGACTTCAGAGACGCAATCTGAGTACTCTTGCCAGCTCCGTCGATTCCTGAAAAGGTTACGATTTTCATTTTGCAGAAGTGGATCGTTCACCGTGCCCCGGGGGGCTTGCTGGGAGTGGCTTGGGCCAATGCAACCACAGTCCCCACTGCCGCGCAGGCTCCAACAATCGCCCCCACACGCAGCACGATCGTACGGGCACGGCGCTGCTTCGCCGGGGCGACCGCTACCCCTGCGGGCTGAGATGCAGCCACTCCGCTCACAGTCGAAGGGCCCGCGGCGGCCGTCCCAACCGGTTTTTGAGGAGGTGGCACGGAACTCTGCGATTGCGATGGCGGCGGCTGGGCGCTCTGGGGCGTTGCCGGAGCAGGTTGTGTAGATTGCGCCTTGAGATTGTTCTGCTGGTTTTCCTGTTCCTGCAGTTCGGAGCGAATGGCTCCAGGGCTGTCTGGTAGCCCATCCAGGCTGGCCCGCTGCCGGTCTGTGACCGGCACACTCGAGTTCGACTCCACACCCAAGCCCACGCCCTGCTGCGCGCAGGCTGGCAGACTGGACAGGAGCAGTCCAATCCATGCCGGGTAGACGAGCACTCTTCCCCAATGTCTCATAGCTCCTCCGAAACGCCGACCGCTCTGACTAACCAGCGGCTTTGAGATTCTCCAACGCACCGTACGCGGCCGCATGGCTAGGCGCGCGTTGTGCAATCGCGTGCGACTGAAACGCGTCGAAGCTCTGCACCGCTTCTTTTGCCGTATCGAACACTTCAAACAGGCGCTCGACCCGCATCAGTTCCAGAACTACACCCGAGGCTGCGGAAACCCCGGCCAGCTTCACATCTCCATCTCGCTTCATCGCCTCTTGCATGCAGCGCAGCAGCATCGCAATTCCTGCACTGTCGATGCGGCGCACCTGAGAACAATCCAGCACGAGACGCGGACGGTCCGCTTCCAGCAAAGGCTGCAGCTCTTGGAAAAAGGCCTTCACCTGCGCATCGTCCAAATGTTCCGGCAACTCCATCACGACCACGGGCCCACTGGTATGCATGTCACTCCCCTTGGAACGATTGGCATCTGGTCGTCCTTTTGGCCGCCGAATGCTCTTTATTATGAGACAAAAGAAATCCCCGAAAAATCCATTCCGCTCAACTCAAAGAGGCGAACCGCAGCCGCCCGCTTCGTGACCCGCTAAGGTCCTGCATCGAGTGTCTCGCGATCGCCACCTTCTCCCGCATTACGCTCCGATCAGATATCTCCAGCATTACGTCGCGTTGCACATTCGCCAGCTTGTTTCCTTTCACCAGGGCATGCGATACATCGAGCCAGATACCGACGTAGCTATTGCTCAGGATGGAGCTGTCTTCGATCACCGTTCCGTAATCGATATAGCATGCGCTCTCGAGGCTGCTGCACCGCGTCACCAGGGTGTCTTCCCGTACTTGCGTCCCGCATCCTACGTACGCCGGGGCCACGATGCGCGCCCGCCGGTGAATCTGAGCGCCCGCCTCCACCCAAACACCCGGACGAATCTCTTGGCCCGAAGGACGCATTTCGCAACGCCCCCGGAAAACATCGGTCACCAGGCGCCGCACATCTGTCGCAGTCGTGACCTGATTCACGTATTCCTTGATGAAGTACGAAGGGCATTCAAACCGTCTGTCTGCCTCGATCAACGATGAGAGTTCCACGTCCTCTCTCTTGGCGCAATCGACGACCCAGAAATCCAAGCTGCCGTTGTGATCGCAAGCTCGCGTCATTGCCTGGTGAGTCCCGCGGTGAAACCAGATCCAATCGATTAGGTCGCATTCGGTATAGACGTCGGCATGGGCAACAAATGCGAACCCTATCCCGCGCTCCGAATAGTCCTGCAAAGTTCGGGACAACGCGGACCCCATGTGGTCCACAACCTGGGCAGTAACTTTGTCCGAGGACTGGTAGAGCGACGGTAGAGCTACTCGTGCATCCGCAAGGACGGAAACTGCCTTTACGTCCGCACTCAGGAAGCGCTGGACCATACGCTCGACAACCGAGCGGCCCAGGATCTCGACACAACCGAGCGGACCCTCCACCACTTGTGGTCGACCGATTTGGGGCGCGCTCCGGGTCGCCTGCTCCCCAACCGCCCCAATGATGATGATCGCCCCGATTACCACCGATTCTCCTCCCCTTGCTGATGCGCCGATACGGCGCACTTGAGTTCTCTACGCAATCGGCAAAGACTGCGCAGAACCCGGGCCGCAGCGGCTGGTCGCGGCCATGCCCGTCATACCTGCCGCATTTTGGAGATGAGCCCGTCTCAGCTTGGGATACAACAACTCCCGCATCTTCACCTTCGCCTTGTGAAGCTGCGACTTGGAGTTGCCGACGGAGCATTGTAAGAGTTGGGCGATTTCGTGATGCTGGTACCCTTGCACTGCATGCAGGCCAAAAATCTTCCTGCAACCCGCGGGAAGCTCCTGCAGCGCACGGTGGAGCGAGATGCGATCGACGGTGCCCGTAAGGTTCGGATCATTCTTTCCAAGGTCGTGCCGCAGCGATGTTGACTCCGGCGACGCCGGCTCATCCAGCGAAAGCATGGGCGGACACTTACGGCGGCGAAGCTTCATCAACGCCGTGTTCACCGTAAGGCGATGGAGCCAGGTCGAGAAAGCCGAATCTCCACGGAAACTCCCGAGTTTGCGAAAGACCTGCAGGAAAGCTTCCTGCGTTATGTCTTCTGCCTCAGCGACGTCGTTCGTCATCAGAAAGCAAACGGAGAAAACCCGCCGCTTGTGCAATTGAAACAGGGCCGCAAAAGCATCCTCGTCTCCTCGCTGTGCGCGCTGAACCAGAGTCAGTTCGGGTCCATCTCGCTTCGCTGGTTTCTCAACCGGAATCACGTTCGTCTCTGTCGCGGAAATTACGCTAGTTGCCACTGGAGTCTCCTCAATTTCTGCCGGGCTTTGTAAATGCTCTTCGGGCGCTCCCGTTATTCCGAAAGCAATCGACTTTCCAAGAGCGTCTAACCAGCCAACGCTTCAATCCCGGACGACTCGCCGGATGGACATCGATTTGTTTGTAGTCTTCCCTCAAAGAGTACTCATTCTCACATTTGGAGTTTCCAGGGTCTGTTCACAATTGCTCAGTCGCACACTTGACCTGAGCGAGCTTATCCCGGCGCGGAACGTGGGAACCCGCGCCCAGCGCAGCGGAGAAAGGCGCCATCATCGCTCTGCGACCCATGATGTGAGCGTTCTTGATCAGACGGGTCGGAATTGGGTTGGTAGCATGAACTCCTAGAGTCCGTTACATGCCCGACGAAACTATGAACCTGTAACCGGCTCCCGCCATCGAGTGGTTCAGTCGAGGAGTAACACCATGACTTACGTGATGACTAAACCGTGCCCCATCTGCAAAAAACAATTAACCAAGCAACTGCCCACCGAAACCGTAAGGTGCTTGTGCGGTAACCATGTTTGGCAGGGATAGTCCAGCGACAGGAGATTCCCATGTTACTGATCTTGCTCATTGTTATCCTCGTGCTCGGGTTCGGCGGCGGTGGTGGCTTTTACGGATATCGGAGATGGGGGACCGGGGGAGGCGTGGGAATTTTCGGGCTGGTCCTGATCATTCTGGTGCTTTTGTACGTGTTCGGCGGAATCCATCGCATGCCTTATTGAGGTTCAGAAGGGCTTGGGACTCGAACGCCCTGCGGCGCACCCCATCAGAAACTGGCAAGAGTGTTCACTTTTGCACAGGCAAGCGCAGCAGGTTCCGGCACAATAGTGCCGGCGATTCAAATTGGTAATCGTTGGGCACCCGTGATTCGAGCAACGGGCTTGCGAAGCATCATGCTAATGGCTACCTCATTATTCTGCGTGGTGATCTCTTGCTTCTTCCTTCTCCTGGTCAGGATCGGCGCAAAGCCGACTCCCACGCCTACGGAGCGATTAACGGGGAGAGGTAGCATCCAACTTAGGTCAGTTTCTGAGCTGTCAGCGATAATTGTCACAATCAGGCGTGGCTGGTGAAAACTTCTTACCGCGAAATTCGCAAAAATAAAATTGCGCCAAGATGTATTGAGCAGTTCCATCTTCATCTCGAGACGATCCTTTCTGCTCGTCCATCGTTGATATCGTCTGGAATAAAGCCATGCTCCGAGTAGCGCTTGAAGACTGCCCCTATTGCCACCGGCATGATATTTACATTTCCCGCCCTAAGAGTTTGGGGGAGGAGATTGTAATCCTGTTGCTGCTCCGACCAGTCAGATGCCACGATTGTATGCACCGCTTCCTCCGGCCGCTTTTCGTGCCTACCCCGCTTCCCACTGAAAGCATAGGTTCGCGAAGCCCAGCACAGCAGGCCGCCGCAAGTGAAAAGCTTGAGCAAGGTTTCAGCTTGAGCGGTGATCTTCCCGCCCCACAAGCACATCGGAAATAGGTGACGTAATCGTTGGATTTATTTCATAACTGAGCAATTTTGAACAGCCACCAAATCAGTGACGACGGTAACCTGACCGGGATAAGGCGAGGAACGGACGGACGCAGCCCCTCCCCATCTTTCCGTCTGATCCTCTAGTGGCGCAGCCTTTGTTGGTGGAAGACCCAGAAGGGTAGGATAAAGATATGAAATCCCGCGGCCTTCGTTGGTTGGCTCTCTCGTTTTTACCGCTCCCGATGTTGGCATTCAGTGCCTTTGCCAAATCGGACACCTCGGTCAACCTTGGAACTGCTGGCAGCTATGCCGTGCTGGCGGGCTCGACCGTAACCAATACCGGCTCCAGCGTCCTCACTGGAAACCTGGGTGTGAGCGCAGGTTGCGCGGTGACCGGCTTCCCTCCGGGGAGCGTCGGCGGAACCATCAACGCATGTAACGGGAGCGCAGCGCAGGCGCAACGGGATCTGACCACAGCGTACAACGTGGCCATGGACCTTGCGCGCACTGCCACCCTGACGGGTAAAGACTTGGGTGGGATGACTCTCACGCCGGGCGTATATTTCTTTGCCAGTTCTGCTCAGCTGACGGGGACGCTGACGCTCAACAACTTGGGCAACCCCAATGCGCTGTTCGTTTTTCAGATAGGGAGTACCCTGACCACCGCGAGCAACTCGTCTGTTATTTTCAGCAATAGTCTGACGGACCCGAACGTGTATTGGCAGGTTGGCAGTTCCGCGACTCTCGGCACAACGACGTCGTTCCAAGGAAATATTCTCGCGCACACCAGCATCACCCTGAATAATGGCGCCAGCATCGGTTGCGGGAGCGCCTTGGCGATCACTGGTGCAGTGACCCTGAATAATAACGTCATCGGAGGCGGTTGCAGCGGCACGTCGACGGTCCCTGAACCCGGCACTCTGGGTTTGATGGGGACAGGGCTGGCAATGCTGGCCGGCGCAGCACGTCGGAAAATGCGCATCTAGCACATTCGGTTCGTGCGAGCTTGTTCAGTTTTCAGTTTCCGCTTCCACTCACGAATCACGTCCATATAGGTTCGGGGCCGCGACTCTTTCGCTCAACGCACTGGGGGCAAGTGCAGTTAAAGAACGGATTGCTCGGCCAGGTCATGTGCCCGCATCGAGCGCCCATGTATCAGGTTTCCGCGCCACCCTGGCCAATCATCACCTTGAAATGGCCCCTTCCCCGCAATAGGGGCAGCGCATAACGGGCATTCTCGGCTTGCGGGGCGCATCAGAGCGGTCATGGATTTGTTCACATTTCTCGTTGCACGCCAGCATAGCCAGGTTGTCGAAACGAAGTCCTAGTCATGGAGCACAATGTTGAGAAGTGAACTGTGAATCTGCAATTCATCCCTGGCGTGATATTCAATGAACCCTAACTTCCTAAACCGGTTCATGAAAAAGCTAACCCGCGAGCGAGTCGTGCCGATCATCTCTGCAAGGGTCTCCTGACTGATGTTGGGGATCGGAGTTTCGTGCACACCTTCCTTGCCGAAGTGAGTCAGCAACAGCAGAATCCGAGCTAGTCTCTTCTCGCTGGAATTGAAAAGCTGGTCAACCAAATCTTCTTCGTATCGGATGTTCCGTGTCAGTAAGTAAGCTACGAACAAATCGGAAAACGCGTGTTCCCCATGAAGCACTTCCATCATGGACTTCTTGTCGATGCGCATCACAGAGCAATCGGTTATCGCAGTTGCGGAGCACAAGCGGAGAGGCTGCCCGGTAAGGCAACTTTCTCCGAAGAAATCGCCCTCGTTCAGAATGCTGATGGTGGCTTCCTTCCCGCTCTTCGACACAACCGTGAGTTTTATTTTTCCTTTCTGTATATAAAAAACACAATCGGACGGGTCGCCCTGAACAAAGATCGTCCGCTTTTTGGGAAAAGATGCGATCTTCCTGCCGCCGTCCACGGTAGACAGGAATGTCTTGGGATCAAATTGGCTGAGCTTCTTTGCCACTACCACGGGTCTCATAAATCGGCCCCCTTTCAGAGGTTCCGAACGCGAGAAAGGCAACATCGTATGAAAGGTGAATAAATGCGCAGGAAAGCGAGAACAACGGCAACTTTGCGGGGAACAACTTGGGTCCGCGCTCGCTGTAATAATGATTTCACCGTTGATGCTGAAAGTCAAACATTCCCGCTGGCTCTTTGCGGCCGCCGCACATCAGCGATCTCATCTGATTTGAGGCACTTGGAAAACCCGGCTTCCCACTACGAACCCCGCTTCTTGGATATGGCGCCCCTCATTTGAGCGCCAGAGGGACTTCAACAACCTTCCTGAACAACGCGCTGCTCAGCGCGCACTTTCTCTTTGCCGACCAACCGACCAGTGGCGAATCGATACTGGCATTGTGAGTGAGATGGCGATATTTGCCAGCTCCCTGACTTCACTGTGCAAGATTGACCATTCTTCTTCTTCAAATTGCAGGATCATCGAAATGGCATAAATCGAGGGTCGCCGCATCCCAGGGACAGGATTACCGGGTGTCGTTTATTTGCTTTACTTTCTTACGGCAGCATTCGCCGAGTTCTTCATGACGCACTGGCGCACCAGCCTTTATTCCGGTTGGATTTAGCAACCGGCCTCATCGCAACCGCGTGCTATCTCGCGGTGACGGCTCTCTTCTATGACCTGTTTAAGCCTGTGGACGGGAGCGTCTCTTTACTCGCGGCATTACGGCCCTTCGGACGCAGAGGTTGGGCATGAACCAACCATAGGGAAGGGAAGTTCATCTAAATCTCAGTTTCTGAGGAGTAGCGCGCCATGAAGTCTCGGTCTGGTTCTTGTTGGGTAGGAGTATGTGCTTTAACTGCTCTGATTCTGACCGGATGTGCAGGGGTGAAGATGGCAACTCAACCCACAACTCCCCCTACGACCTATCAGCTGACTGTGACTGCGCCGGCATCGGGGGCTGGGACCATCACGAGCAGCCCGGCAGGGGTTAGCTGTCCCGGCACCTGCTCGGCGAGCTTTGCGGCGAATACGCAAGTCACGCTGACCGAAACTGCGGGCGCGAACTACTTTTTTGGTGGCTGGAGCGGGAGTTGTAAGGGTACCGGCGCGTGCACAATCACTCTAACGGCCGCCGCCACCGTGAGCGCCGTGTTCAATGCCGGGAACGGGTTAACGGTGGTCTTGGCGGGGACCGGCACGGGGACGGTTACGAGTTCTTCGGGCGGAATCAATTGCGGGACCGCTTGCTCGGCGAGCTTTGCTCCGAATACGCAGGTTACGCTGACCGCAACTCCGACGGGAGGGAGCACTTTTACGGGGTGGAGCGGGGGTGGGTGCTCCGGGACTGGAACTTGCAGCGTCACGGTAGCATCCAGCGAGAGTGTTACCGCAACTTTTGCCGCTGTTGTTGCCGCCAACGAAACGCTGACGGTGAACTTGGCGGGCACAGGCCAGGGAACGGTTGTCAGCAATCCGGCTGGGATTAACTGCACAAGCGGCACCTGCACCCACAGTTTTCCGGCGAATACGCAAATCATTCTTACCGAAACTGCGGGAGCCAATAGCAGTTTTACGAGTTGGTCTGGTTGCACGGGAACGACCACTTGCACCTTCGCGTTGCCCGCGGCGGAGACCGTAACTGCAACCTTCGGCCCTACGAACCCTTATTCGGCGCTGAATCACATTATTCTGTTCGCGCAGGAGAATCGGTCTTTAGATCACTATTTCGGCGCAATGCTGGGGTACTGGGCGGCGAATGGATATGGCACCAACGGTCAGACTTTCAACGGCTTGCCGCAGTTTAATCCACCGGTGAACGGCGTAACCCCAGCGCCACCGACGAATCCAGGCTGCGATCCCACCATTACCGACCAGTGTAAGCCGAACTCCAGTTATCCCGTTACTTCGTTTCATTTCGCATCCGAGTGTCAGGAAGAGCAGAGCCCGTTCTGGAACGAAGCTCACAATGATTGGGACTATAACAACCCTGCCGATCAACCGGCCGAAACCACGCCTCCGCTGAACGGATTCGTTTTCACCGCCGCGTATGACGCCCAATCGACCTTACTTATGGATGTGAACGGCGTACGAGCCATGGGCTATTTTGACTGGACGGACCTGAATTACTACTACTTCATGGCCTCCAATTTTGGGATCTCCGACACTTGGTTTTCTCCGGTCATGGATCGCACCCAAGTCAACCGCATGTACCTCCTGGCAGCCACCTCGCAGGGCGATGCCTATCCGATCGGCGGAGGCTTCGGCGACGACTCGCAGCTCACGGCAACGACTATTTTTGAGGCGCTACAGAATGCGGGCATTAGCTGGAAGATCTATGTCAACCCTGAGGGCATAGTAGGTAAGCAGACTGGCGCCGCATGTAACAACGATATTTCAGACGCTAATTCCCTGTGTCTCATCCAAAGCTCCTACATCAATATGTTTGCTTACGAAAATACGATCGTCAATAGCGCTGGCAAGAGCCCCGACTTGCTGCTAAATATAGCGCCCATATCGCAATTTGCGATTGACCTGCAGAGTGAGGCCACTTTCCCTCAGTTCGCGCTGATTGAGCCGGCGTCTTCTGCGTCGCTGGATGAACATCCCAACGACATCGATACTTCCGCGCCAGTTGATGTTCAGGCGGGAGCTAACTACGCAGCCGGCCTGATCAACGACTTTATGCTGAGCCCTGTGTGGACGGATTCGGCGATGATTTTCACCTACGACGAAGCTGGTGGTTATTACGATCATGTGCCGCCGCAACCGACGGCCGCCCCTGGTGGAGTTGCGGGCAGCGCGCTTCCCCCTTACGCGCCGTACGATTTGAACCCCGTTCTCGACGACATTTGCACCAAGACGGGCCAGCAGCTCGGACAGGGAACTTGTGATTTCGCATGGACCGGGTATCGTGTGCCGCTGATCGTGATTTCGCCTTACTCCGTGAAGAACTTCGTCTCACACAACATGCGCGACACCACGGCGGTGCTCAAGATGGTTGAAAGCCGCTTCGGCCTACCACCACTCACCGGGCGCGACGCCGCGCAGATGGACATGACCGAGTTTTTTGATTTTGTGAACAAGCCCTGGGAAACTCCTCCAACTCCGCCCTCGCAGGTGCAGGACGGTGCGTGTAGCCTCGTCCCGCCTGCAACCTGGAACGATCCTCCAGCTTTGGTGGTCACAATTTCGGGCGGTACAGGCTCCGGGACGGTCGCGGGCACTCCTGGTAACATCACAAAATGCGAGCCTGGCGGGGACGGGTGTTTTAGCTCATTTGCTGTTGGCACCGACGTGACCCTCACCGAAACACCGAGCACCGGCTACACTTTTGCGGGATGGAGCGGGGCAGACTGCAGCGGCACTGCCACTTGTTCCATCACGGTCACTTCCAACACATCGGTCACTGCGACGTTCACGACAAGTGCGCCTGCGCCGGCGAGCCTCTCTGGGGGGACGCATCCATAGGCAGGCATTTCAAGATACAGACTTACAACCGCGGCACGGGAACGGCGAAGAAGGCGGTGGAGTCGCCAGCGCACTGGGTCGCTGGCGGTTTCAGAACCGCGCTCGGAATGGGATAATAGCTTGGTGAGAATCCAGCGAGCGTTTGGGTTGTTGTTTGTTTTCTTCGCCATTTCCCCCGGTCTGGCAACGACGCGGCACTACTACATCGCAGCGGAAGATGTTACTTGGGACTACGCTCCCAGCGGCCACAATCTGCTGAACGGCAACGTCATTCCGCAACCGTGGGAACTAAAACGGCAGTGGCCGAAGACCCGCTTTATTGAATACACAGACGGAACCTTCAGCACTCAGAAGCCGCAGCCCGTCTGGCTGGGAATTCTCGGGCCCGTAATTCGCGCCGAAGTCGGGGACGAAGTGGTTGTGGATTTTCTGAATCGCAGCCACCGCGGTCACGATATGCATCCTCACGGGCTACGTTACGACAAAATCAACGAAGGGTCTTTGTATCTACCGGTGGCTAAAGGAGGCTTTGTCGCTCCCGGCGCCCGGTATACTTACCACTGGTTTGCCAACGAGGCAAGCGGGCCGGGGCCGGGACAGCCGAGTTCCATCGTGTGGTGGTATCACGCGCACGTTGATGCGGGGATTGAGATCAATGCCGGGTTGTTGGGGCCGATCGTCGTTACTGCAAAAGGTAAAGCGAACCCCGACGGATCTCCCAAAGATGTTGACCGGGAATTTATCGCCTCGTTCATGATTTTCGATGAGATGGCTGGTAAACCTGAGGGCCGGTTTTATGCCATCAACGGTTTCATCTTTGGAAATCTTCCGGGCTTAATGATGAAGCAGGGCGACAAGGTGCGCTGGTATTTGCTGGGGATGGGAAACGAAATTGACCTACACACTCCGCATTGGCACGGGGAAACGGTGACCGAGGGAGGCAGAAATACGGATGTGATCGAACTTCTTCCCGGAAGCATGAAGACGGTGGACATGATCGCCGACAATCCCGGCACGTGGATGTTTCATTGCCATGTGGAAGATCACATGGAGGCGGGGATGATGGCGGTTTACACCATCGCCGCCGCGCCCACGCGTGCTTGCCCAGTTGTGTTTGTTGGCGGAGATTTCTGGAAGGAGCCGGAGAAGTTCACGCTGACAGTGAAAAACACTGGTAGCAAAACGATTGCAAGTTTGCGGCTCATGCCGGAAATGTTTCTTGCGCTGCAGGATTTGCGGCGTCCGTTCAATGCCGAGTGGTTGTCGACCAAGCCGATTCAGCCCGGAGAGGAACAAACCCTGGAGAAGCCGGGCATTAACGCCGCCAGCGCACAAACGGTGATGGGCTGGGTCTTCTTCCCGAGTGCGATCAAGTATGAAGATGGATCGATCTGGCGCCCGCAGAGCGAGGGCGAGTGTTTTAACGTGATATGGCGAGACCCGCAACATCCCGAGATGCCGGCCTTACCGCCGCGGCAGATCGAGATTAATCCCGATTGAGCGCTTTCGTCTGAGAGGCTAAAGGACCAACCAAGGAACGGAATCTCTATTGCAGATTGGAGGCGCGGGTCGGAATGGTGTACGCCTTTTCGAAGTCTCGAAGAAGCAGCCCGTCGATCAGATTTACTCCCAGATCGATGCGCGGCGGTTCAGACTCACCGGGCTTCTTGTCTTCCTCAAGCTCATGGTCTATAACGACTGACGAATTAGCGACGCGGTTCAGCATCTTGTCACGGTGTTTGTTGCTGGTGGATTTCGTGAATTTGGCACCACCTCCAATGAACAGAAGGGTTACAACATCTTCGTCGCTTACGCTGATCCGCAAGCAGGTAAGCGAGCCGGAAAGTCAACCTCGTAGCGCTGATTCATTTCTCCTTCGGCGGTTCCCACAATTCAATTCGGTTCCCATCGGGATCCATGATCCACGCAAACCGTCCGTAATCGGCTTCCTCGCGATGCGGATCAATCTCGACTCCTGCCTTCTTCAACTCCTCCAGCAACCCGTCCAGATCATCCACACGATAGTTCACCATGAAGCTGGCTTTGCTCGCCCCAAAATACTTCGTGCTTCGCGGAAAGATCGACCAAGCGGTCGCGCCCTTTGCACCCGGCTCGCTTCCGTCCGGCGCTTGCAACTCGCGCCACTCAAATGTAGCGCCCTGCCCGTGCGGCTCTCGCTTAATTCCAAGATGCTTCTCATACCAGTCATACAAATGCTCCGGACTCTCAGACTGAAAAAAGATTCCGCCAATGCCTGTCACGCGTTTCATGAGTGAGTCTCCACGCCAAGTGTTTTTGTCAACATCGATCGTACTACACATCTGCCGGGATCAGGCACCTGCGGAGCTTCAGGGGATCGCGAAATGAGGGCTTCGTGGCGGCTGTCTCCGACCTTGCGTTGATCGTGCTTGCAGCGCCAGAGGCGTCCTTAGCAGTGAGGGACTAAACCCCACCGCATTGTCGCGACTTGACGAATTGGTTCCTTGGGATTCTGCCGGATCACCGGAACAGGCTGCGTGGGGGCGATGTTGTAGCGGGGCGACCAGTCGTCATCCCAAGGTTGGGTCTCGAAGTATTCCTCGCTGATCAGGCTTCAATGACGTTCGGTTTCTCACCAGAGAAAGCCCGATTCTTCCAAACCTCGGAACACAACGGTTCCAAGTTCGTTTGCGGGGTGTCGGCAAATGGCTGAAAAGAATGGCTCCTCAGGTAGGATTCGAACCTACAACCCTCCGGTTAACAGCCGGATGCACGGCTTTTGTGCCCTTCGGCGGCTTCGATCACCTTTAGAATCAAAAAGAAGCGATTCAGGGTTGGGAGAGACCTCTGCACAAAAAAATGGCGAGTTTCGGTTGATTATCATCCATTTTATGGATTATTATCATCCTGTCGACAGTGGGTTACGCTTCGCATGATTCATCGCAATGTCACTGACCACTTGCTCCAAGCCCTGACGGACACGCCCGTGGTGCTAGTCAACGGTGCCCGGCAAACCGGCAAGAGCACTTTGGTGCAATCCGCGGAACTGACGGAATCAGGCCGTCAGTATTTGACGTTCGATGATCCTAGCATTCTAGCAGCCGCCAAGCGCGACCCCAGCGGTTTTATTGCCGGCCTGACCACGCCGGTCACCCTGGACGAAGTTCAGCACGTACCCGAACTCTTTCCAGTAATCAAACTGGCCGTTGACCGGAAACGCGAGCCAGGACGGTTCCTGCTCACTGGCTCGGCCGATGTGCTGCTTCTGCCCAGGCTATCCGAGTCCTTGGCGGGCCGCATGGAGGTCCTGACGCTTTGGCCATTTTCCCAAGGCGAGATGCACGGAGTTCGTGAAGGCTTTGTTGACGCGTTGTTCTCGAAGCAGACGGTTTGGCGCGTGGGAAAATCAAGTACGCTGCGGCGTGCTGACCTGTTTGAAAAAATTCTGGCGGGTGGTTATCCGCCGGTTGCCATTCGGCGTCCAGTCGCACGCCGCAGAGCTTGGTTTCAGTCCTATCTGATGACAATCCTCCAGCGCGATATTCGTGATCTGGCCAACATCTCCGACTTCACCGCCGTGCCTCAACTCCTGTCCGTCGTGGCCAGCCGCGCGAGTGGACTGTTGAACTACGCGGATTTGTCGAGGAGCCTGTCCCTGCCACAAACGACCTTGAAACGGTATTTTGCCTTGTTGGAAACAACGTTTCTTGTGCAGTTGTTGAGACCCTGGTCGGTCAACACGGGCCAGCGCGCCATCCTGACCTCCAAGGTATATCTGAACGACACTGGCCTGCTTGCACATCTTGTAGGCCTCACTCTCGAGAGACTGGAGTTGGACCCAGGAATGGCTGGTAGTGTCTTGGAGAATTTCGTCTTGATGGAACTGCGGAAACAGTCTGGTTGGAGTGAAACTCAGCCGCAGCTCTACTACTGGCGCACGGCCTCAGGACAAGAAGTCGACATCGTGCTAAAAGACTCGTCCGGACATCTCGTTGGCGTCGAAGTGAAAGCCAGCGCCACTCTGCACGGCGGTGACATTCGCGGTCTGCAGTATCTGGCCAATGCGTCAGGTAAACGCTGGATTCGCGGAGTCGTGCTCTACACCGGCACCGAGGTGATTCCGTTTGCCGGCAATCTGCATGGTGTGCCGGTATCTTTGCTCTGGGCAGCACCCAAGTAATTCGTTTCAAACGAGGCGCGATCATCCGTCCGGGTTGTGCCGATTTTTCGTCAACAATCGAAAGTTCAAGCGATGAGAACCTGACTTAGCAAAAATATTATTTTCGCAGCTACCGAAAAACTACAGTTTTATCCTCTCGTCGCAAGCGTATTTATTGGCCGAAATCCACCACTGCCTGGCTGAAATCAACCGGTGTAAGTCAATCAAAAGAACGGAACTCTTCCCCATTCCCAGTGTTCAATCTAGTAACAGGAATTCTGGGGGACATTATGAAAACCAAGTTATCTGAAACTCTTTTTACCGCGGTGTTGACGAGCGCAATGGCGCTCGGGACTGGAACTTCCTTGGGGGCGCAGGACCAGTCGATGGACAAGCCCTCAGCAGCTGTGAGCGCTCAGGTGGATCAAGGACCTCCGCCAGAGCAGCCCGCGCCGCAATACAATGCGCCGGGCCACGGTGCGCCTCAGGACGTCGCACCTCCATCGCCGCAAGATCAAGATACATACCAAGACCAGGCGCAGGCGCCTCCGCCTCCAACGGGAGCGGATCAACGGGAGTACACACTGTTGCCTCCGGAGCAGTTGAATAAGCTGGTAGCTCCGATTGCGTTGTATCCCGATTCGCTCGTGGCGCAGATACTGGCCGCGTCAGAGTATCCAACGCAGATTGTAGAGGCGGACCGGATGGCACGGGAGAACCCGGGGCTGAAGGGACGGGATCTGGCCGAGGAAGTGGACCGGCAGGATTGGGATCCAAGCGTGAAGTCATTGGTGGAGTTTCCCACAGTGCTGGCGAACTTGGACAGGGATTTGTCGTGGACCTCTGAGCTGGGCGAAGTCTATCAGAACCAGCCGGATGACGTGATGCAGGCGATCCAGTACATGCGTCACAAGGCTTACAACGCGGGCAATCTGCGGAGTACGCCGCAAGAGCGCGTGTACGAGCAGGGACCGAATGTAGACATCCAGCCGGCTGATCCGAACGTGGTGTATGTGCCCGCTTACAACCCGGCGTATGTGTACGGATATCCAGTAGGCCTGTGGCCTGGATTCTATCCGTGGTGGGGATTTGGCGGCCCGTCCATTTCGTTCGGCTTTGGCTTCCCGATCTCGCCGTTCTTCGGCTTCGGTTGGGGATGGCATGGATGGGGTATCGGCTGGGGCTTCCACGGTGGAATCTTCTTCGGCGGCCATCCTTATGCCTTCCGCAGCGGAGCGTTTTATAGCCACGCCGCGTTTGTGCATGGAAATTATCGAGGATTCTCTTCCGCGCATGGCGCATTCGGAGCGCACCCATTTGCGGGTCGCGATGCACACGGGTTTGGCTCAGCCGCAGGTCACGGATATGCCGGCGCATCTCGAGGCTATGCGGGGGCGTCCCACGGCTTCGCCGGCAGCAATCGCGGGGCACCCGTTAACCGGGGCGCTGAAGGTAACCGAGCCTACGCAGGCAACCGGGGATTCTCCGGCGGCGAACGAGCTTTCGCTGGACGCGAATCAAGCGCGCCGCGCGCTGGTGGTTTCAGCGGCAGCCGCGGC
>Ga0181532_10000613_pt1 | contig 36249 bp, 22 predicted proteins | sample PEATcosm2014_Bin_33_FD_119768 | JGI IMG/M metagenome (GOLD analysis project Ga0181532, IMG submission 119768) | Peatland microbial communities from MTU Mesocosm Facility, Houghton, MI, USA - PEATcosm2014_Bin11_30_metaG | ecosystem: Environmental > Terrestrial > Soil > Wetlands > Peat | place...
AGAAATCCTACGTCAGTACCCGCTGCGGCTACCTCGGATCACACAGGCCCGGGCGAGTGCGGGGAGTCACGCCTGAAGAACCCACTGCGGGAAATCTGCACGGTGGGGTCCGTGAGGGGGGAGCTCCCCGATGAGCCATGGTGGACTTAAACGGGCACGAAGCTGGAAACGGCGGACACAGCCAAAGGAAGCCTACAGCTCACCGGGACTCCTCTACTCGGAGGTAAGGCAACTGGTTGATCCCGTCGATACATACCTTGAACGTTTTGTCTCCGGACTTGCGTCTCATCGACCCACGGTGCCGGCGCCCGAAGGTGCGTGGAAGACACGGCGACCACCGCGCTGCTTGCTTTGTCCGATGAGCCTGAGCCCCTATGGCCCTATCGATTAGATCTGCTGCCGAGCAGCCTGCAGCAGTCCATGGATAGTAGGTTCGAGCGCGGTACACGCGGCCCCCCACAATACGGCCGAAGAACCCAGTGTTCCCAATGCCAGTCGGACGATCGGGAACTCGCTACCTCCAAGCAAAGTCTCCAGTTCGTGCAACAAAACCGGGTGGTTACCCACTTCTCCACCGAGCAAAATGAGGCTTGGATTGAGAATGAGGGCCAAGTCCAGGATCACGTCCGCCAGAATGGCTGCGCGTTGTTTCAGAATCCGTTTTGCTTTCCCATTGCCCGCAGCCGCCAGGTCCCAAACGTCCGCGGCGTGACCTACTCGTGAGCGAATTCCCGACGATTGACCTCTGCCGCGCCAGCTCTTCAGGATGCCTGACGCTGAAAGGGTTTTTTCGAGCTCGCCATATGTATGAATCGCGGGACGCGCTCTCGAAATAGCAGGTACCCGCAAGTATCCAATCTCGCCGGCTGACCATTGGGAGCCACGATGAATGCGGCCGTCCAGAAAAATTCCGGCCCCGACGCCCTCGCCAATCGTGACAAAAACAAAGTCCCTCTTCCCCTGCGCCGCTCCACGATAGAATTCGCCCTCGGCCGCCAGGTTGGTGTCGTTATCAATGACTACCCGGCACTTAAACTCGCGTGTCAGCATTGGCCCCAGGGGCACGTCGTTCCAATTCTGCAACGCGCTCAGAGCGACCACCGTTCCTTCCTCTACATTCACAATCGCAGGGACACCCACAGTCAACACCGCAAGTTGGGTTGCCATCAGCTTCTTGTTGCGGAGCGATTTCCGCACCTCGTTGCTGATTTGCTCGCAGATCCGAGCAGGTGTTGACTGCGATCTCGCAATACGAGTCTCCGAGCGGGCCAACTCCCTTCCGTTCAGGTCGGCTAACAAAAACCGGAGCGTGTCACGCGTAATCTCCACTCCCGCAACAGAGCTATGCTCCGCCTTGAATCGCAGAATGTCAGGAGGCCTGCCGCCAGTGGAGTTTCCCTCCCCGACGGCTTCGACCAATCCCGTAGAAATGAGGGTCGCGACCACATTCGTCACAGAAGGCGCGCTCAAGCCTGAAGCCCGCACCAAGTCCGCTTTCGAGCACGGGCCCTTGTCCCGCAATAGTCGCAACAGGACTTGAGCATTGGTTTGCCGGATCAGAGGAGGCCGACCGAGCACCACCGGGTTTTTCACCATAGGAAGATCACCGGAACTGTATCTCTAGCCGCTTTCAGACATTCTAATGATTATTAACTATGTTTGGCATACAATACTGGCGACTTCAATTTGCGACCGGCAACTCCGCAGATGCCGGGCGATTGCTCATGGAAAGCTAATCGAAGGATGACTTGCGAATGCGTCCGTATCGTCTGATGTCTTTATTCCATTATTGCCCCAGCTGGCAGTGTCTCTGCATTCTTCTATTATTTCTCGCCACCGATGTGACCGCACAAACGTCCACCGCGCGATTCAAGGTCATCGCGCTTGCCGAGGCCGGTGGAATTCATCGGCCCTTTGTCGATGCGGCCAAAGTATGGCTGCAGAAGCAATCGGTCGATAACAATTTCTCTGTCGATTACATTGAGGATACCAGCAAGATCGACGACGCATTCCTGTCGCAATACCGGGTCTTTATTCAACTGAACTATCCGCCGTATGGGTGGACGCCCAAGGCCGCTGCGGCATTCACTCGATACATTGAGGAAGGCCGCGGGGGATGGATCGGGTTTCATCATGCGACGCTGCTCGGTGAATTTGACGGATTCGGTATTTGGCCATGGTTCTCTCAGTTCATGGGTGGAATTCGATTCACCGATTACATTCCGGAGTTTGCCACGGCCACCGTCATGGTGGAAGACGCCTCCCATCCTCTCATGAAAAACGTTGGCCCGTCGTTCGTGGTGGAAAAAGAGGAATGGTATACCTACGACAAGTCGCCCCGCCCCAATGTTCACGTTCTGGCCCGCGTTGACGAGGCGACCTATTCGCCAGACACGCGTAAGAAGATGGGGGATCATCCGGTGATCTGGACGAACGAGAAGGTAAAGGCGCGCAACGTCTATATCTTTATGGGGCATCATCCCGAGTTATTTCAGAATCCTGCCTTCACGACCATCTTTCACAATTCAATCTTGTGGGCGGCGCAGCAATGAACGCTCGCAGATTCCTCCTCTTTCTGTTGCTGGCGAGCCACCTTGCAGGCAGCCTTTTTGCCCAGCCATCAAGATCTAAAGTGCTGGCGTTTTATTCGGCAACAGCAGAACCGGACCATGTGCAGTTTGCCCAGGACGCGTTGAAATTCTTGAACGAGCGGGCTGTAAGCGAACACTTCACGTTCGAAGCAACGACCAAATGGGAAGACTTGAATGATGAAAACTTGAAAACAGTTCAGTTGGTAGTCTGGCTCAACGAATCGCCCACAAACCCGGAACAAAGACATGCTTTTGAGCGCTACATGCAGCTTGGAGGAGCATGGCTGGGCTTCCATGCCGCCGGCTACAACGACAAGGACACGAACTGGTCGTGGTTCGTCGATTTCCTGGGAGGTGCTGTATTTCACATCAACAGCTGGCCCCCACTGCCGGCTCGAATCATCATGGATGATCGGAGCCATCCGGTCGCGGCCGGGATCCCCGATGCCTTCGAATCTCCCGCGAATGAATGGTACGTCTGGAAGCCGAGCCCGCGGCTCAACAAAGATGTGAAGGTTCTGGCGACGTTCGATCCGGCGAACTATCCGATCGGATTGAAGGACGTGCTTACCAGCGGCGACCTTCCCGTCATGTGGACGAACACGAAATACAAGATGCTGTACATGAATATGGGGCACGGCGACAAGATATTCACGAGTGCCGTGCAAAATCGACTCATTGACAACGCCATCAATTGGCTGGGAAATAGGGCACGTCAAAGCGCCACGCCGGAGGCAAGCGGCATCAGAATCAGTCCACGCGGCATCGTGCTGAACCCGCGAACCCACAAAGTGTATGCAGTAAATACAAGACGTGGCACCGTGACAGTGCTCGACGGCAACGAACATTTCCCTGCATCTGTGAAGGTCGGAGCCGAACCCGAAGCTATTGCAGTTAATCCGGACACGAATCGAATTTATGTCGCGAATTCCGGCGATGGCACCGTCACTGTCATCGATGGAAAGACCGATGCACCCATCGCGAAGGCGGCGGTCGGAGACCTGCCTTACGTCGTTGCGGTGAATACCGCCAATGACAAGATATATGTCGCGAGGACGTTCAGTAATGTCATGACCGTGATCGACGGGAAGACGAACGTCGCTAGCTCTCTGAAGCCGGGAGAGCAAGCTGACGCAATCGCCGTAGATCCGGCCGCCAACAAGATCTACCTCCTCAGCTACGAAAGTCCGAATGTGAAGGTGATCGATGGAGCAGACAGCCGTATCTCCGAAGTTCCTGCGGGGACGCATCTTTGGGCGATCGCGGCGAATCCGGCAAACAAAAAGATCTATGCCACGAACGCGGGCAGTTCGAACGTAGCGATCTTAGGTGGAGAATCGAAGGGCGCAACGCTTGTGCACACGGGTGAGACTCCATGCGCGCTGGCCATTGATTCCTCCACGGGACGGGTCTATGTGGCCAACCATACGAGCAACAGCGTCACGGTGATTGACGGTACCAGTGACTCGGTTGTTGCCACCATCGACGTGGGCGAGCGGCCGCAGGGTCTCGCGGTGGACTCCGCCAATCACAAGGTTTACGTGGCGAATACACATTCGGGCACCACGACCGTCATTGATGGCACGAACAATTCGATCGCTGCGACATTGTCCACAGGCACTTGGCCCTTTGCGATTGTAGTAGACAGCGCCATGCACAAAGCGTACGTGAGCAGTCTTGGGGGAGATCAACTGACGGTGATCGACGGAACGACGCTGACGATATCGTCGCCAACGCCCAAGCAGTAACGATACGAGTGAAGAGGGAGGACCATTCGGTGAGGACCATTCCGGGCATTCCACGGCAGCTCGCCCTGACGCTTCTGCTTTCGCTGGCCGCATGGGCCCAGCAGGCTCATCCGATACTTGCGATCGGATCGGCGGCGCCGGATTTTGATCTTCCAGGGATTGACGGGACCAATCACAAGCTCTCCGACTATGCCTCGAGTCCAGTTCTCGTGGTGGTCTTCACCTGCAATCATTGCCCCATCGCGCAAATGTATGAGCGACGCATCGCCCAACTGGCAACGGATTACGCGGATCGCGGCGTGAGTGTTGTCGCGATCGAACCGAATGATCCCAAAGCGATCACCATCGACGAGCTGGATTCTTCGGACATGAGCGACAGTCTCGAAGAAATGAAGCTCCGCGCCCAATACAAACATCTGAGCTATCCGTATCTTTACGATGGCGAGACGCAATCGGTCACAGACGCGTATGGGCCGCAGGCGACGCCACACGCCTTCGTTTTCGACAGCGCCCGCCGCCTCCGTTATGAAGGGCGTGTCGACAATAGCTACCGTTCCGAACTGGTAACGACTCACGAGGTGCGCGACGCGATCGATGCACTCCTGGCACATCGCGAGGTCGCGGTGAAGCACACCGGCGTCTTTGGTTGCTCGACGAAATGGAAGGAGAAACATGCGGCCCAGGTAGAAGCGCTGCGCAAAATCGAATCGCAACCGGTTCACTTGGAGATGGCCTCCGCGGCCGACTTAAGCGTGCTTCGTACGAACCCGGGCAAGAAGATGTTGCTGGTGAGCTTTTGGGCGACATGGTGCGGCTCCTGTATCCACGAATTTCCTGACTTCGAAGACACGTACCGGATGTACAGCATGCGCGATTTCGAGTTGGTTACGGTCGCGGCCAACATGCCCGATGAGAAGAATTCTGTCACGCGGGTGCTTGAGAAAGTACATGCCACGAGCCGCAACCTGCTGTTCAACTCGAACGACACGGCTGCCTTGCAAGCCGCCTTTGATCCTAAGTGGGACTCGGCTGTGCCCTATACGGTGCTGATTTCCCCGGAGGGCAAAGTCCTGTATCAGAAACAAGGCTCCGTCGACATGCTGGAGCTGCGAAGGACGATTCTGGCGAATCTCCCTTCAGACTATGAAGGGTTCAATCAGTATTGGGCGGCGCGATAGGTACTTCGCGTGAGTCGCGCCATACCTTTATTCCGCCTCGGTGCTTTGACCCGAATAGGTACCGTTGTCATCGGAGATAGACTGAAAATGAAATCGCATTCATACGTCCGAGCCCTCACTCTGATTCTCTTGATTGCAGCCCAAGCATGGGCCGGCGATGCAATACCGAAGGCCGCCTGGCGTCGTCCGCTCGGCCTGCCGCTCGACAAGCCGGGAGTCACACGAGTCCCAGGCAATATCGACGACGGCTATTGGCAGGGCGCGCCCGTCGGGGGATTTGGTTCTGGAACCTTTTCGAGAAGCTACCGAGGAGACTTTGCGCGCTGGCACATCAAAGCGGGCGTTCATAAGTATGCTCCTGTTTATGCCAACCAGTTCGCAATGTTCCAGCAGGCCGAGGGAGAGCGGCAGGGCACGGCCCGTGTCTTGATGACCGATCATCCGACGGACAAAACGCTCAGCAGTTGGCAGTGGGACTATCCGGTGGGCGCTGGCGAATACGCCGCGCTCTATCCAAAGTCCTGGTACGACTACAAGTGGGATCAGTTTCCGGCGCACGTTGTGCTTGAACAATTTTCGCCGGTGTTGCCGGATAACTATCGCGAGTCCAGCTATCCAGTTGCGGTCTATCGCTGGCACGCAGAGAATCCCACGAACAAGGCCGTCACGGTTTCCGTTCTTTTGTCGTGGACGAACATGGTCGGCTGGTTTCGCACGTTTACCCGAGATTTTCAGGGGGCGCCGAACCAAGGCGATCACAACGAATTTGCGAGCGAGAAACTCAGTTCCGGAGTCATGAGGGGCATAGTCTTTGATCGCAACCGCGCGGGCACCGTGCCGAGCGAGGTGGACGGCCAATTTGTGATTGCCGCGATGGAAGCTCCGGGTGTTGAGATCAGCTATCACGCTACATTTCCAGCCGAAGGCGACGGAACGGCGATTTGGAGCCGTTTCGCAAAAGACGGGCGCTTGGCAAATAACGATGTTTCATGGGTCAGCGACGGCGAAAAACTGGCAGGTGCCATCGCAGTTCGCTTTACTCTTCAGCCAGGTGAGAAAAAGGTGATCCCGATGGTGATCGCTTGGGATTTCCCGGTCGTGCAATTTGGCGAGGGCCGCGAATGGAACCGGCGGTACACGGACTTCTATGGCGCAAACGGTAATAACGCCTGGGCTATCGCGCGCGATGGATTACAGAATGCCACAGCCTGGAGTGATGCCATCGATGGCTGGCAATCTCCTTATGTCAATGATGAGTCCAAGCCGCTGTGGTATCGGGGCATGCTCTTCAACGAGATGTATGTATTGACGGATGGAGGCACGTTCTGGGGCCGTCCGGTTGGTTCCGACAAAAAGAAACCGCCGTCGTTCGCGCTCCTAGAGTGCTTTGATTACGCCTACTACGGAACCCTGGATGTCCGTTTCTATGGTTCGATGCCATTGTTGAAGTTCTGGCCCGACATCGACAAACAGGTGCTGCGGCAGTTCGCCGATACCGTTCCGAAGGAGTGGCCGGAAAAAGGGCAATGGGTTTGGAAGTCCCAACAAACCGGCGAGCCCAGTCTGCACATGAGGAAAAAGAAGGGCGCCGTTCCGCACGATCTCGGTGTGCCCGAAGGCGATCCCTTCATTGCCGTCAATGAACCGGGCTGGCAGGACACAAATGACTGGAAGGACCTGAATTCGAAGTTCGTCCTGATGGTTTATCGCGACTATGTGCTAACGGGCAGGAAGGACGTGACGTTTTTGCGCCAGATGTTTCCCGCCGTGCAAGACGCCGTCGCATATCTGCGCCAGTTCGATCGCGGCGCCGGAATTCCTGAAAATGCGGGATATCCGGATCAGACGTACGACTCCTGGGTCGTACGAGGCGTGAGCGCGTATTGTGGCGGTCTGTGGCTGGCGGCAGTTCGCGCCTCGGAAGAGATGGCGCGCGTTCTCGGTGAAAGCGGCGTCGCGGAGGGATACCACCAACTCTTTTTGAAAGCCCAGAAGAATTACATCGACCGACTATGGAACGGAAAATACTTTCGCTACGACACGGAGGGTGAGGATCGCGACAGCGTGCAAGCAGATCAACTCGCCGGACAATGGTACGCCAACATGACTGGCCTGGGGGATCTCGTGCCCCACGAAATGCAGGTGGCGGCAGCAGAGAAGATATTCGAATTCAATGTGATGAAGTTTGGCGGCGGCCAGATGGGTGCCGCGAATGGGATGACGGCAGAAGGATCGATCATTCGCGAGAACGAGCAGGCCCCGGAAGTCTGGGTGGGCACCAGTTTCGGGTTTGCGGCGCTATTGCTCAGCGAAGGGAGGAAGGAAGAGGCTTATCACACAGCCTGGGGCCTATACCACGTAATCTACGAGAGCAAGGGATACTGGTTCCGGACTCCCGAAGCTTGGGACGTCGACGGAAATTTCCGGGCGTCAATGTATATGAGGCCCGCCGCGGTGTGGGCGATGGAGATGATTCCGCAACCCGACACCAAATAGCCGGGCGCGAACAGCCTCCTGCAAAATTGAGAGCCAGCCGTAATCGGCGTTTTCAACACTCAGCCGTTTCAGATGGACTCACTAAACTACGATTTGCTTGACCCAATGAAATCCTCAACCAGGAAACACCCCGTCTCGTCTCGCACGAAAGAAACTCCTCATGGAAAGCCCATTCCCCGCCGACGCTCTGCAGCCCAGAACGTCGACGAAGACCCCAGAGTGGTCGTCGGAGTGGACATCGGAGGAAGCAACCTCCGAGTTGCTCTCGCGGACTTAGGTGGAACCGTGCTGGGCAAATGGTCAGCGTCGACCAAGGAGACATCCTCTCCTGAGATGGTTATCGCGCAGATTGGAAAAGGCATTGACTCTCTGTTGAAGGACTCTTCAGCATCGCGCTCCTCGCTGGCGGCGATTGCGGCTGGGGCTCCCGGCATCACAGACGGGGAGGCAGGAGTAGTTGTAGCCACTTCCTATCTAAGGGGGTGGAGGGATGTGCCGTTCCAGAGCCTGCTTGAATCCGCCTTCCACATTCCTGCCGGGGTGGAAAATGACGTGAGAATGGCGGCTCTGGGAGAACACTGGATGGGGGTCGCGCGGGGGATTTCCAATTTTGTCTTTCTGGCGATTGGCACCGGAATCGCCGCTGGAATTTTTGCGAACGGCACGCTTCTCCGGGGTGCCAAGTGTACAGCCGGAGAAGTTGGGTACATGTATGTTCCCGGCGCTTCGGAGCAGGTTGCGCAACGCGGCACACCCGGTTCGCTGGAGAGCACGATTGGCGGCGATGGCATCCGGCAGCAGTGGCTGGCGGCGGGCAAGAGTAGTGCACATTCGAAACATCTGACGGCTACAGAAGTCTTCGACCTTGCCCTCACTGGAGATCTATTGGCAAAGGTCGTTTTGGACCGCTCGGCGCAACTGCTGGCCTATGCCGCCTACAACATCTCACTCGTGCTGAATCCTTCGCTGTTCGTCTTGGGTGGAGGCGTCGGCATGAACGGAGCGTTGCGCGATGCCACCGAGGCGGTTTTGCAACGATACAGCGAACCCGCTCAGCCCAGGCTGATTATCAGCAGTCTCGGTCAGGATGCTCAGCTGATGGGGGCGATTCGGCTGGCGCTTGATACGGTGGAACGTCGCACGGAGTGAAGGCATACTCTAAGTATGGCTTCCCGTAGCGTACGGTTGTCCTTAGCCTCGACTATGTTCCCCCAAGGCTGATGCTCTCTAAGTCCCGGCCGCACGTTTCCGGTACTCCAAATCGAACGAATACCAGTGTCACGATGCAGAGAGTCCCATAGATGGCAAACGTGTACGCGCTGCCGATTGCATTGATGAGCGACAAAAACGTAAACGAGACGGCAAAGTTGGAGATTCCAGAACCCAGTGTTGCGGCGGCAACGCCTCTCCCACGGACGCGCAGTGGGAAAACTTCCGCCACCAGGATCCAGGCGATCGCCCCCAGGCTGAATGCGAAACAGGCGATGTAAACCATGAGGCAAGCAATCGCAATCATACCCATAGAGGGTCCCAGAGTCGCATCGTGCTTGAAGGCATACGAAAGCGAAAAAAGTGCGACCGTCATTCCGCTGACCCCGATATAAAGGAGCGGCTTCCGGCCGACGCGGTCGACCAGCGTAATTCCCACCACGGTCGCAATGACGTTCACGATGGCGACCATCAACATCGCAAAGATAGCGCTACTGTGGGACGTGCTCCCTGCCAGCGCAAATATGCGTGGACCGTAGTAGATGATCGTGTTAATTCCCGTGACTTGTTGCAGCACCGTCAAGCCCACCGCAATGAAGAGCGAACGGCGTACCGCCGGACTCCAGAGCGCGCTCCATCTTTGTTCTACGGGGGTCCTCAATCCCTCTTGAATGTCCGCCAGAAACTGTTGTGCCCCGTGTGCGTCCGTATAACTGCGCAGCACAGACTCCGCATCCTTTTCCCGCGCATGTGCGAAAAGCCAGCGTGGACTCTCTGGAACGGTCAGAATCGCCATCAGGAAGAAAACGGTAGGCACTACGGCGAGGCCAAACATCAGTCTCCAAGCCTGTTGTGCGGCTAACAGATAGCCAACGAGATCCGCGAGCGCGATCCCCCCGGTCAAAGCGAACTGGTACAAACCGATGAGCATGCCGCGCGACTGCGGCGGAGCCAGTTCGGAAACATATACTGGGGCCGTCACAGACGTAAAACCGATCCCCAAACCGATGATGGCGCGCGCGACAATCAGTACCGCAGGACTCGGCGCGAGAGGAGCCAGCAATGAACCCACGATGAAGATACCCGCGGCCCATACCAGCGTTGCACGGCGACCGATCTGGTCGGCCACCGCTCCTCCGACAATGGCCCCGATCATAGCGCCGACTAGAACGATACTGACGACCAGTTCCTCAACTACGGTTGAGAGGGCAAAGCTGCGCTTAACGAAGATCTCTGCGGCCGCAATGATGCCCATGTCATAGCCGTATAACACGCCACCGAGGGCGGCGATCGATGAGACGCGTAGGATGAAACCGCGATTTACGTGCGGCGCTGATGATGAGCGGATCTCGGCCACAGAGTCACCTCGCCCCAATCATATCCCGAAGTTTATAATGATTCATTAAAAACATCCCTCGTACTATACAGTTCGAGGGCGGAGAACAATGGAAGACAAGAGCAGCACTGGGTCGAACTGGATTGCCGGAGTGGAGCCCGAGAGGGAACTCCTGACGCAGAGCATGAACTCGATCTATGAGATGGAGTGTCGTGAGCAACCCACACGCCTCGCATCCTTGCTGGATACTTATCAGGTTCCGGCGATCAGAGAGGAACTCGATAAACTGCGAAAGATGTCGTTGCGGGCGGGACCGACCCTTTTCATCGGGACGGGTGCTTCTTATTGTTCTTCGATCAGTGGATCTTCGTATCTGCAGTCGTGCGGTCGACCCTCATTCACAGTTGATGCGGGGGAGTGGTTGCACTATTCAGGTGCGTGGGAGCAGGTTGTCCTGTCATTGTTGGTGACAACTTCCGGAGAGAGCGCGGAACTGGTGCAACTGTGCCGAATGGGAGCGCAAAGACCGCTCGCACTGCTTTGCAACAACGAAAAGAGCGCCTGTTGGTCATTGGTCCGGAACAGACTCCCGATCCTGGCAGGGCCAGAGTACGGCAACGCCACCAAGACCTATACCAACGCCACCGCGGCGTGTATTGTTATTGCCTCACACATAGTGGGGCGCCGATGGCAGGAAGACGCCGAGCGGGTGCTACGGTCGTACCCCACCGATCTCGATCACGTATTCGGTCTGCGAAACGAGATGGAAGGATTCTGTCGAGGTGCGGCTAACATTGAGGTGATCGGACGCGGCCCCGCTTATGGAGGCGCCATCATGGGCGCATTGTGCATCCGAGAAATGACCGGCCAACGGGCCGCGCCTCACTCGGGCGGCGGTTTCCGCCACGGGCCTCTACTCGACGTCAACGACTCTCACGTTGCGATAATCCTGGCCTTGGGCAGAACCGCAGGTCTCGGAGTTTCTCTCGCGCAGGATTGTCTGGCGCGTGGAGGAAGAGTCATCCTCGTTGAGACCGAGGAACGTCAAAGCTCCGAGAGACTCTTGCCAATAAAGATCGCCTCCGTTCCGGAACCGTGGGAAGGCCTTACGTCAACGATAGTGCCTCAGGCGCTCACATTGGCCATCGCAGAACGGACGGGCGCCAAACTGTCACCGCGCTTCCAATACGGGGTCATGAAGGAGTAGCGCCCGGTGTGAAGGTCTTTGATGGGCCCATAAAACGATGACCCTCAAAATCTGCTCAGCTCTCTTATTCCTATCGTCGCTAGTGGCCGCGGCCCAGGTTCGCGTATGGCAGGGCACGTTGACACTACCGACGTATGAGGAAGGCGCACCGGATCTCAATCCTCCATTCGATCAGTACGCAAACGGCCGCTTTAACTATCCGTACACGCTGCGCGACAACTTGACGGATCGGCGTACCGACCATGCCTGGCGTGCGGTGTTTGTGGAAAATGAATACTTGAAGTGTTCCGTGCTGCCCGATCTGGGAGGTCACGTTTACACGTGCACCGACAAGATCAGCGGGCAGCGGATGTTTTACGCGAACCCCTCCATCAAGAAGGCGGCGATTTCCTATCGCGGTGCATGGGCCGCGTTCGGAATCGAATTCAATTTTCCTGTTTCCCACAATTGGGTCAGTCTTTCTCCCGTGGATTTTGTCTTGGGCACAAGAGACGACGGCAGCGCTTCTGTTACCGTGAGCAACGTCGATAGGGTCTACGGGATGCAATGGTCGGTCGAACTCGTGCTCCGGCCGCATTCTACGGTTCTGGAACAGCGAGTTACGCTGAACAATCGGAGCGATGTTCGGCACCGGTTTTACTGGTGGAATAACGCCGGAGTTCAGGTTTGGGACGATTCGCGAATCCAATACCCAATGCGCTTTACCGCGAGCCATGGTTTTCGAGAGGTGACGACCTGGCCGGTTGAAGCAGATGGTACGGATCTTAGCATCATCAAGAATCAGACAAAAGGGCCAGTGTCTTCATTTGTGCATGGGAGTCGCGAGCCGTTCATGGGAGTCTGGAACCCACACACGAGTACAGGAACGGTCCACTACGCAGATTATGCTCAACTTCCCGCAAAGAAGATCTGGTCGTGGGGAACCGATCCCGACGGGCTGGATTGGCGCAAAACACTCTCGGACAACAATAGCGCCTACGTGGAAATCCAAGCGGGACTCTTTAGGAATCAGGAAACCTATGCCTTCCTTGAGCCTCGGCAGACGATCAGGTTCTCTGAGTTCTGGATGCCGGTGCGCGACATTGGCGGAATTTCGCGAGCTAATCTGACAGGCGTGGTCCACCTGAGCTGGAAACAGACCGCGCTCGTGACTGGCCTCAACGTGAATCAGGCTCTTCCCGGCGCGACGCTACGCATTGCACTTGGAAACCAAACCATCTTTCAGGAAAAAGCTGATCTTGTTCCTCAACACACCTGGACGCACGAAGTGACGAATGCAGATCCGCAGCGGAAATACACATTTGAGCTTCGCGACGCGAACGGAACTGTTCTGCTCGGTCAGACCGAAGGCGAGTACGATTGGACTCCCATCGAAGAAGTGCGTGTTGGACCGCAGCGCGCTTACCAGATTCCTGAACCGGAACACCGCACCGAAGACGACTGGCTTCAACTGGGAAATGAGCAGGAGCTGGATGGCAATCTCTTGGGAGCGCTCCAAAACTATCAGGGCGGGTTGGGCAAGTTTTCAGAGAGCTTCGAGCTGAACAAGTCGGCGGGGAGACTGTATGCGAGTTTGCTACGCTTCCAGGAGGCGAAGGAGAGGCTCGAGCCGGTTCACGCCCGCGATACATCGGACTCCGAAATTTCGTATTACCTGGGAATTGCGTACGAAGCGATCGGCGAGAACCGACAGGCCCGTGAATCGTACGAAGCTGCTGCACGCATGCCACAATTCCGCGCTGCGGCCTCAATTCGGTTGGCCGAGTTCGTGGCGCGGGAAGGAAATTTGAGACTGGCAGAGTCTTACCTCCAACTGGCGACGGAGGCTGCTCCGGACGATCTTCGTTCTGCTGAGGAGCTAATTGCAGTATTGGGAGCGGACGGGCAGAAGGAAGAGTCGCAGAAGCTCGCACGGGAATGGCTGGCGCGATTTCCACAAAGCCACTTTCTGCTCGAGCAGCTTGGGAAGCCTGACTTGCATCATCTCGGCGATGATGCCAATCGCGTATTGAACGTCGCGTCGGAGTACATGCGTCTGGGGATGTACTCGCAGGCGCTTGCGGTGCTCTCACGTGATTATCCCGCGGCGGTCGCAGATGAGAGCGAGCCGGGCCAACTCTCCCCCGACAAACACCCGTTGATCGCCTACTACCGGGGATATTGCCGGGAGAGATTGGGGCATTCCGGGGCCGGCGATTTCAACGCGGCGGCAAAGCTTTCGACGGATTACGTGTTCCCCGGCCGCGCGGAGGATCTGCAGGTATTGACCGCTGCGTTGAACTCGAATGCGCAGAATGCGAGTGCACACTACCTGCTGGGAACCCTCTATTTCTCAAAGGGAGTCACGGATCAGGCGCTCGCCGAGTGGGATCAGGCTCGGAAGTTGAATCCACAGATTCGGGTGCTCCACGCCAGCCTGGGGCGCGCTCTGCTGCATGGAAAGAACGATCCGGAGCAAGCTTTAATCGTGTTTCAGGAGGGCCTGCATAACGATCCTCAAAACCTCGCACTCTACACAGGAATCGATCAGGCACTGAGCATTTTGCAGCATCCAGCAAAGGAACGCGTTGCGGCGTTTGAGCGGTATCCGGACCTTGCCAACATGCCGACTTCTCTCGTCTACGAACTGATTTTGAATTTGGCCGAAGCTGGAGAGTTCGAGAAGGCAGCCGCGTTGTTCCACAATCGGTTCTTTCAAAGGGAAGAGGGTGGAACCAACGTGCGGCAAGTGTGGCTTGAAGTACAAATCCAGCACGCTTTATCAATGGCGCAGCAGGGACAATGTTCGGAGGCGATCAAGGCCATCGACGATCTGGCGCAACCGGTGCCGGATCTGGCATTTACGCGTGATGGATTTGAGCCATTCCTACGGTCCGCGAGGTTTAGCTATCTGATTGGGAACGTATACAAGAGCTGCAAAATGCCGGACAAGGCTCTGAGTAGCTTTAAGCAGGCAGCCGAGAAGTCGAGTTTTGGAGATGCGGCTTGGGCGTGGAAGGCGTCTCAGCAACTTCCGGATTTTGATCACAGCTCCGCGAAGCAGAGATTGCAGAGCATTCTCGAGCGCGTCAAGAAATCTGATAGTAGCGAGTCCCCGGGTGGCTGGTGGTTTTACAATGCCGGCATGCTCGATGCCGGCTCGGGAAACACCCAGCAGGCATCGAGGGAATTTCGCGAAGCGCTCTTATCTCCTGACACAGTGATGACGTATCACCTGACGCGGCTTGCGATGTCGGGCAACAACCTCTGAGGCGCTCCGATTCAGTAATGGAAGGAATCTCCCATGAATAATCTATTTCGAGTGCTCTTTGTGCTTATCTCTTGTTGCGGTTCCATCTTCGCGGCGGATGGGGTCATTCACAGCCGGTGGGCCGATTCTGATCCGCGGCTCGACACGAATCCGATGTCTTCGTTTTGGCGCGGGTCGGAACCCATCTACATGGAGTCGGATGCGCTCGGCAAAACTGAGCCGAAATATCGGACCGAGATCCGGACGCGCTGGACGAAGCAGAACCTCTATTTTCTTTTCGTGTGTCCCTATGAAGAACTCAATCTGACGCCGAATCCGAATACGTCGGCCGAGACCAACGAGCTTTGGAATTGGGATGTCGCGGAAGCGTTCATCGGCGCGGATTTCAAGAACATAAAACGGTACAAAGAATTCGAGATTTCGCCGCAAGGAGAGTGGGTCGATCTGGATATCGATCTCGATCGCCAACATGATGATAGCGGTTGGAAATGGAATTCGAATTTCGAGGTCTCATCGAGGATCGATAAGGCTGCTCACGTGTGGTATGGGACGATGCGAATTCCGTATGCTGCAATCGACAGTCGCCCGGCGGTCGCCGGCAATACTCTGCGGATCAATCTCTTTCGTTGTCAGGGACCGGCCTCCAGTCGGCACTACATTGCCTGGCGAGCGCCGATGCGCGACAGTTTCCACACGCCGGAGCGGTTTGGCATTCTGCAGCTCGTGAAGTGAGGGCAGGCCGGTCTTTGCAACGGAGACTGTTCTTGCTGAGAGTAATCGTGTAGGTAGGGATACTTCGACTGCGCGGTGACTCGCTCAGCATGACATTTCTGAGTCTAAGCTTTGCCCAGTGCTAGGCTGTCGCCGCCTTCAAAACTTCCTGCAGGCGTTTACCAACCACGTTCTCTTCTCCGGGCTGCAACATCCAGACGCCGACGACAATTGTGTTCGGTCCGCCGGGCAAGCCAGCGCTCGCAGGAGAGCCCCCGGTCGATGGATTCAACTCTATGCGTGGAGTTCCTTGCCTCATTTTGTGCATCACTTCAATGCCAGTGATCTTGACTCGGTTCTGGTCATAGGTGATGAGCAGGTGGGGAACATGGTTGGCGACTTCAGGGATGAAGATTTGAGTTTGCACCATCGGAATCGAAGTCAGCTGTTTTGCGATTACATCCGCTCGGCGACGGTACTCCGCTTCCATCGCGGCATCGTCCTGCTTCAGAAACCAATCTACGGCGGCGACGAGGCCAACAATTTCCTCCTTGGCTACTTTCATGCCGCGCCCTAGGGTATTGGAGTTTGGGGAATTGTTTTTCTTCGCTGCTTCGATCAGGTCCTTTCTGCCCAGCAGCAAGCCTGTACACTGCGGTCCGCGAAGGCCCTTGCCCCCGGAAAACGTGACCAGGTCAAATCCCATCTGCGTGTATTTCCATAGATTCGAGATCGGCGGGACATCTGCAGCGGCATCGTTAAAGGAAGGTACTCCATGCTGACGAGCTACTCTCACCCAATCTTCACGGCTGATTTTGCCTTCAGCCGCGTTGAAAAAGTGGGCCATCGCCGTGCGGTCATTGAACGCTTGTTTGTACTCCTCAAGGGTCTCGACCTCCACAAAGCGGATTCCGGAGTTACGCATCGCGTGCTCATAGTCGTAACGATGAGATTTCTGAATGAGGACTTCATTCTTGAGACCAGCTATGTCGGTGGGAATACCGAGAATGGCTTGATCATTTCCCATGGTGACGCAAGCTGCCGTGCCCACCACGAGCGCTGCGGCGGCGCCAGCAGTGACCAGCGCAGCTTCGCAGCGTAGTTGCTTCGCCAGATACACTCCGGAGGCGTCGAGCAGTTCGTTGAGATGTACCGGCCTCTTTGCCGCCAGTGCAACCGCCGCTTGCACTTCATCGGGCATTGTCGAAGCTGAGAGAACGGTATAAGTGCCTGCGGCATTGATGAACGTGGTTACACCGAGTTTCTGGTAGTAGTCCACGGCCGCGGTCGATTCTTTGCAAACTGCTCGAGTTGCCAGAATCGGAACTGCTGCGAATGCGGCACTGCCTGCGGCAATGGTTTGTGCGCCTCTGCTCAAGAGTTTGCGCCGAGTAATCCGTGGCATGGCTGATCCTCCAGAACGCTGTTGGAATTTCGACGATCAATCTCGCGGATAATCGTCGGCCCGCGCTGGCAAAGACTCGCCTTTGTCGGGAGTGCTGAAATATTGTGGACGGGCTTTCTCCCACTCCACCGTGCTGAGACCTGAGGGATCGTACAAAATACGGCCGGCGCGAATCGTCATGCGAGCCGACAATTTGACATTCCCATCCATTCGGGCAACGCCGCAATCGATGTAGCTGAAGTGACCTTTCATCAATTCTAGAACTGCGATGTCGGCGTCCTTGCCGACCGACAAAGTGCCTAATTCCGGCCTGTGGATCTCGGCCGCAGGATTGACAGTTGACCGGCGAATGATGTCGTCGAGCGGTACGCCCATGGCCAGAAACTTCGACATCACATTGTTCATGCTGACCACGTTGAAATCGCCCATGTGCAAATCGGTCGACATGGAATCAGGAATGAATCCTTGTTTCTGAGCAGGAACCGCATTGCGAAACCAGAAGCTACCGGCTCCATGTCCAACGTCAAAGATCACGCCACGCGCGCGAGCCTCTGCCAAGGCGGGATTGATCTTGCCGTCGGCAAGAATTATGGGGAATTGCTGGGCAAAGACGTGGGTGTGAATATCACCGGGCCGCATCTTCTTCAGCAGATCTTCGTAAGTTCTCTCTGGACGAGGCCAGAAGTCGTACATCACAGGAACATTCGCGAGGGTCGCGCATTCGATGGCTCGGTCCACCGCAGCCCAGGGCACGTGCTCAGCGTCCCAAGGCTCTTTCGTCCAGTAATGAGCAGTCTTTACTCCCACGATGATGTCTCGATACCTAGTGATCGTGGCGGCACAGAGTTTGGGGTCCATCTCATCCAGACTCTGTTCGAGTCCACCGCCCATGCCGTTACCGACAATATTCAGGAAAGCCAGTACGCGCACTTTCGCACGGTCGATGACTTCTTCCTTCTCCTGCAGGAAGGTCTCCGCACCTGCCGTGCCAGCATCCACGATGGTGGTCACGCCAGATTGCAGCGCCATATCCGCCGGGATGCCAAGGGGGAGAGCGTGCGCTCGGGCTTCAGGAGTGAACCAGTTGAGTGGCGCTCCTCCGTGACCGACATGGTAGTGAATATCGATCAGTCCGGGCGTGACTAAGAGCTTCGAAACATCCACAACCTTTCCGGCTTGGTCGGCAGGAATATCTTTTTCGACCGCAGCTATCTTGCCCTGGAATACGGCAACGTCGCGCACGTCGTCGATGTGATTGGCAGGATCGATAACGTGGCCGCCTTTTAACAGCAGGTCATAACGAGGTGGAGTTTGCGCAAATGTGACGAAAGGAGATCCGATGACGATCGCTAGTGCTGTGGTGATTGCAAGTGATGTTTTCATCCGCCTCTGCCTTGTCCCTGTGTGGTTTGTGTTGAAGCGAAAGTGTATCCACACGAGACGAGATTGTCATCATTGATGAAGAGCCGGCCCAGGACGGGTTGTAAACCAGAGACGGGCTAGCGTAATCTGATTGGCTCCCTCGAGGTTCAGTCCAGCAAAATTGGAGCGATCAATCCGGAAGGAATTATGGATCGGCGTACTTTTGTAAAAGCTGGTTGCATCGGAAGCGCTTCGCTGCTGATACAAGGTCTGGATCCGATGGCGCGGGCAGATTCTCTTCCTTCCCTCCCACCCATTGAACTGCACGGTCCGCCCGATTATGCGCCGTCGCCATTAGGGATGCCAGGATTGTTTCGCGGGCGACTTGTCGAGATCCGCGAACCCAGGGCTATTGTGGGGAATCGCGTGACGCAGTCGATCGTGCGCCGTATGCTGGAACGCGCGATGACCGAACTGACGGGCGAGAAATCGGTTCAGCACGCGTGGGCGAAATTCATCGATCCGAAGGACATCGTTGGCATCAAGATCAATCCGTCTGGTGCCCCTGCCTGTTGTTCATCTCCCGAGATCATACGCGAGATCATTGACGCAGTCCGGTCGGTTGGAGTGCCTCTGCGAAATATCGTCGTCTACGACCGATATTCGTATGAGATGGATATCGGTAGCTATCAGACGCTGTTGCCGACTGGAGTTCGCATCGTTGGCATCCAGGACGCCTTCGCCAGCGGCGTAGTCGGCTACGAGCCGAATGTTTATTGCGATGCCAATTTCTTCGGCGAGTGGGAAACCCGATCCTACATGGCAAGGATTGTGGCCCACGAAGTAACGAAGATTATCAACGTGCCGACCATGAAGGACCACTCGGCATCCGGGGTTACTGGAGCTCTCAAGAACCTGGCCTATGGTACTTTCAATAACGTTGCGCGCACCCATCAAGCGCCGCATTCTTTTACAAATCCTCTGATCGGATTGCTGTGCACGGTCGAACCGCTACGTTCGAAAGCCGTGCTGCATATCATGGATGGAATGCGCTTGGTATGGCACGGGGGTCCCCTGACGCAGGTCCAGGATTTCATCGAGCAGACAGGGATTCTAATGGTGGCTACCGACCCGGTGGCGATGGACACCGTTGAACTGGAGGCGATCGAGAAGAAACGACGCGAACACGGTGCTCCCTCCGTCTGGGAACACGAGTCAAGCAGCATCACGCCCGACACCAACGTGTTCTTTCACGATGCCACCAAGAATCTGTTCTTCCGGCAGCCGGGACATATTGCAGCGGCGGGGAAACTTGGACTCGGAATCTCCGATCTGAAACAGATCGATCATCGTCTTATCTCGGCCTGATGGTGATAACGGAAACAGCTACGCCTAAATCTCCACGCGACTGGCCAACCCTGCTTGGGGACAATGCTCGTACCGGTGGCCAGGGACAAATCAAACTACATTTTCCGGAGAAGGCGGCTTGGCAATATCGCGCCGGCAGCGCGGTGCGGTCCGCTCCAGTGCTTCGAGAAGGAATTCTGTATGTTGCTTCGGTCAGCGGAGTGCTGCACGCAATCGACGTCGGCACGGGAACATCCAAATGGAAGTTTGAGTCAGCGGGCCAGGTGCATTCCACGCCTTCTCTCTTCGGGAACACAGTTCTTTTTGGTTGTGACGACGGCAAGATCTATGCTCTGGATCGGCATTCTGGGAAAAAACTGTGGGAGGCGGCAAGCGAGGCCGAGGTGTGGTCATCGGCGGTCATCCGCGATGGCCTTGTTTTCTTTGGGAGCGCGGACGGGAAAGTCTATGCTGTCGACGCCGCGAGTGGTCAAAAAAAATGGTCCAAAAGTCTTGGTGGAAGGATTTATTCCACGCCGTATGCCGCTGAGCATCAGCTTTACGTGGGTTGCGGAGACGGCAAGGTTTACTGTCTCGCGGCCGATTCCGGAAGGATATTGTGGGGAACGCCTACGGGCAACGGCATTGATTCATCTCCGGCAGTGGCTAATGGCCTCGTCCTTATCGGCTCCGAGGACTTTTGCGTTTACGCGCTGAACGCGAGCACCGGAGAAGTGCGCTGGAAATATGAAACGGGCCTCGGCATCGCGTCTTCACCAGCGGTATCGGGAGATTTTGCTGCGATTGGCAGCAAAGATGGATTTCTGTACGCCTTTGATATTCAAACCGGCCAGTTGCGCTGGAAGACCGAGGTGGGAGAAGTGGTTACGGCATCACCAGTGATTGCAGACGGTGCGCTCTGTATTCAGGCGGGAGGCTTGTTTGCCCTGGATCCGGCCAACGGAAAAATTGTGTGGAGAGCCGCCCTGGGGACGGCAATCCAGTCCGTGCCCGTCCTAACGGGCGATGGTATTTATATAGCGAGTTTGAGCGGTGAGATTTATGCGCTTCGGTAAGCAACGGGCGGCAGCGCTCGTCGTAGTAATTCTGTCCGTCGGTTCGAGCGCCCAGAGCTCAGATAAGCCAATTCTCGTTTACAAGGAAAAGTACATCATGGGCACGGTCTTCGAGATCGCTGCTTATGCTGAATCTTCCGAAAAGGGGTCCGCCGCGATCGACAAGGCTTTGCAAGAGATCGTCCGAATGGACGATCTGATGAGCAACTATAAGCCTGAGAGCGCATTGAGCAGGCTGAACCGTTCCGCTCATTTCCACCCTCAGAAGGTTCCGCCCGACTTGTATCGCGTGATTGAACAAGCGGTGCAGTTTTCGAGGCTCTCGGGCGGGAAGTTCGACATTACCGTCGCGCCGCTCGTAAACCTGTGGAAAGCTGCGTTGTCGGGCGACTCGCTGCCTTCGCTTTCACAGCGACAACAAGCAGAGGATTGTGTTGGCTACGACAAGATCGAGTTAACTCCGCCGGACCAAATTACATTTCGATCTTCATGTATGCAGTTAGATTTGGGCGCGATCGGCAAAGGGTATGCCGTTGACCGCGCCGGTGAGGTGCTGCATTTCGACGGCATTCGCAACGCGTTAATCAATTCCGGAGGAAGTACGATTTTGGCCATGGGATCGCCTCCCGGACAGACTGGCTGGCTTGTGCATCTGCGCGATCCTTCTCACAAGATTGATCCCTACGTGATGCTTAAGGACCAAAGTGTTTCCACATCAGAGCAGACGGCGGTTTCTTTGCTTGCTCCCGAGTCCGCCGGGCATATTATTGACCCAGCCACCGGAAGGCCCATCGATACTCAATTCGCGGTCAGCGTCATCACCTCTTCTGGAACGCCTTCCGACGGGCTTTCGACCACATTACTGCTGCTTGGCCCGAAGGTTGGGAAGTCTTTGGTCGATGGCATGTGCAACGTCTCTGCAATCTGGCTCTCTCCGAAAGCAGAAATGGAAACAGTAATAAATGGACCGCCAATTTTTTTCGGGAAACAGCTGTGATTACTCAGGGCGCTAGAACGGATCGCATGAGTTTCAGGAACATGGTTGTATTGTGCCTTTGCGTCATATTTTCTCCGTCTGCATGGAGTACGGTGTTTGTGCAGTGGAACGACGCCACGTTACCTCCGGCGAGTTCGCTCGGAGTGAACCAGATCGTTCTTGCCTGGGAACGCGGTGTACCTACCGCACTGTGGGCGACTGCGCGCAAACAGGGATATCTAGTATATGTTGAGACGCCGCTAAACCAGGCGACCTCTGCAGCAAAAGGATGCGCGGAAAAGAGCTGCGCAGGAATTATTCTGAAGATTCTCGAAGCAGAGAGCGCGGAAACCGAGAAATCCATTGCAAGCTTGCGATCGGCTTACCCGAAACTGCGAGTTCTGGTGCTCAGCCCCACCGGCAAGCAGCCCAAAATGAGGGGCAGCCTCATCATCAAGCGCAATTCAGTGCTCGAAGTGTCAAGCCCGACCGCGCAACCATGGATTGATACGAATCTTGCATTCATCAAAACTGAGCAGCGGTCTCGCCGCCCGCAGATTCCGCTTTATACGTTTTCATGGGCCGATCAATGGCCGCAAACAATCCTGACGGCTGATGATTATTCCCTAGCTGTCGCCGAGGCCGGTGCGTTTCATGCTGATTTGGTTCTACAGTTGGACGAACATCTGCAGCAGGGCCTGAACAAGCGTGATAGCGAGGCTTGGGCACTCTGGAATCAAGTGCGCTCGACGTTGAAGTTCTTTGCCGATGCGAGCGCAGGCGTATTGGAACCAGCCGCCAACGTGGCGGTGGTCGTTGATCAGCTTGATCCAAGTGATGAAGTTGCAAATCTGCTGAGTCGCCACAATATTCCATTCCAGGTATTTATCGCCGCGGACTTGAAGACAGAGGAACTCAAGGGCTTCGACCTTGTGATCGTGTTTGCAAAACCGGACGCCGAGACTGTGGAACGGATTAAGAATTTGGCAACGGGCGGCGCAACTGTCGTAGCAGTGGATGCGCACGGCAAGTATTCGTGGCAGAGCAGCCAACCAGTCCAACTGAACGAGCACACGACTTCGTATCCAGTAGGAAACGGAAAGGTACTCGAATTGGCAGAGCCTGTCTCGGATCCCGAGACTTTCGCACAGGATATTCGTCGGCTTCTGGGCAGACGGAATGCGCTGCTAAGCCTTTGGAATGGACTGACTACCATCGCTGTGCCTTACAAAGACCGCGGCGCAAGGATGACTCTGCTGGAATTGGTGAATTATGCCGGAGAGCCGCTTCGTTTACAGGTGCAAGTCAAGGGATCGTTTACGACGATCCGTTACGAGACGCCCGAACATGGATGTTGCGAGTCTCTTGAGCCCGTAAGACATGACGGATTTACCGAATTCGTGATTCCGGAAATACGCATCGCGGGACGGGTACACCTGGAATCGCAATGAGGTCGCGTTTGTTTACGCGATTTTGAAGAAGTACCGCTATCGGAACCTACGGATAAACAGCTTGTGGCGGTCTGATCGGTAAAGGCCGAGCACGTAAATCATGGGTTTTGCCTTCGTGGAAAAAATCTGTTGCCTGATTCGCAGTACTGCAGCGCCTACCGGAATACCGAGAAGCCGGGCTGTGTGTGCATCGGCGGCGGTAGCGTCGATTTCTTCGTCAGCGTGGCCAATCTGAAGTCCGTGGTCGTGTTCCAGCATAGAAAACAACGACGCGCGGTCCAGCCTGGCCCGAGTCAGATCACCGAACTCGTCAGCCGATAAATAGCAGGTTTCGATGGCAAATGGTTCATCCTCGCCGAGCCTCAGGCGCTCGACCTTAACCAGGCGGCTCGTGACCGGCAGTGACAGACGTGCTGCAACCTCGGGTTCGGTCTCAATGACTCCCAGAAAAAGCAGCTTGGAAGAAACGGCCAGACCACGGCGTGACATCTCCTCCGTATAGCTCATCAGTTTGTTGAAATGGATCTTGGGTGGTGCGACGAATGTACCCGCACCGCGACGCCGTACGACCAAACCCTCCCGCTCGAGACCGGTGAGCGCGTGGCGAGCGGTCATGAGACTAACGCCGTGAATGCGCGCAAGTTCCCGCTCAGAGTCTACGAGATCACCCGGTTTCAGGAGGCCCCTTTCGAGCCGTTTAACGATCGTGGACTGAATCCGCTGGTACGCGGGCAGCCCGTTATTCCGGATGTGTGGCATCCAAACGTTCTCCTACGCAGGTGCACCATACTACGAAGTGCTCTAGAGTTCCAATACTAAATCGTTTTCCCTTCCCGGAATGGTTTCTTCCTGCTACACGAGGAGCAGCGAATCTCCACCGCCAGTGGGCGTTTCCTCATTCAGTTTCTGGATGAATACGGCACACTGTGTAAGTCGTTTTGCACCAGTGTTTTAGCGTGAACTTGGCCACTGTGCCGCGCCCTGAGCGCTCGCTTTCCCAACAGCAACAGGGAGTCATGGTGGCTCTATTGGCTCAAGGCGATAATACAACCATACTAAATTCTTTGAATTTCTTTAATTTTCTTCTTGACGACAAACGGTCATCCGCTATATAGCATGTCCGTTACTCTAATTGTCAGTTGTTGCTGATTCTGAGGAGGCTTGTCATGAGACGGTCAACTGCGCTTTGCTGCTCGCTCCTTCTGTTCGTAGCGGTAACTGGGGCTTTCCAATACGGCTGGAGCCAGGAAGTGACAGCTTCCATCACTGGCACGATCTCCGATCAAAGTGGTGCCGCTGTAACCGGAGCCACAGTTACGGCAACGTCCCAGGAGCGCGGCCAGAGTTATACCGGCGTGACGAACGACAGCGGCCTTTACCGTATCGCCCAACTGCCTGTCGGCTCGTATGCCGTCAAGGTTGAAAAAGCCGGGTTCGCTTTGGCGTCCGTTCCGCCATTCGTGCTTACTCTGAATCAAGTCGCCCGCATAGACGTAGCGATGAAAGTTGGTCAGGCCACCGAGACGGTGGAAGTGTCCGCGGGAGCTCCCGTTCTCAAGACTGAGACCACGCAGGTGGACACGATTATCAACGCTGCCACGAATGACAATCTTCCGTTGGCCTCACGAAATTACGTCCAGTTGACCCTGCTTGCGCCAGGCGCGGTATCGACCGATCCCAGCAGTTTCAATAACGGAAACAATACTGCCGGATACGGCGGTCGTCCCCTCATCAACGGCAACCGCGAGCAGGCCAATAACTTCCTGCTCGACGGCATGGATAACAACCAGGTATCCGACAACTTGCTGGGCTACACGCCGTCTCCCGATGCGATTGAGGAGTTCAACCTCATCACCAACAACGCACCGGCGGAATTTGGCAATTTTGAAGGCGGAATCGTCAATGCCACGATCAAATCGGGTACGAATAAATTCCATGGCGACGTTTGGGAGTTTTTCCGCAATGACGTCTTGAATGCCAACAGTTGGCAGAACAACCTGGCATACCCAGCCCTTCCCAAAGCCAAACTGCGCTGGAACATGTTTGGCGGCACTTTTGGCGGACCGATCATCAAGAACAGACTCTTCTTCTTCGCTGACTTTCAAGATCAGCGATTTGATATACCCAGCGCGTCGGGTTTCGAGAACGTGTTTACGGCCGCGGAGCGTGGCGGCAACTTTGGAGCGATCTGCACCCTCGGGTTTGACAATACAGGGCTCTGCCTGGACCGAGCTACCGTGAACGGAGTGTCGGTCGTGCAACATCAGTTGTACAACCCATGCGTACCGACCGCTCCTCCTTCTCCTTGCACTTCCTCCTCGACGGCCGCAACCACGCGCGCGATATTCCCGAACAACCAAATTCCTATAGCTATGATCAGCCCGGTAGCGAGCGCGCTGTTTGGGTCGAGTCTGTACCCGAGCGCCATCGGCACTGGGCTGCAAAACAACTCGGTGAATATAAGCAATTCGGCCTTCAATGAAGTGCAAGGCGATCTCAAGATCGACTTCAAGGCCACCCAAAAGGACAATATCTCCTATCGCTTCACCAGGGCTTATCAGAACAATCCAAGCAACAATTCCCAGGAATTGTTGTCCAATGCCTATGCGACGACGCCGATTTACAACACGGTTGGCGATTGGAGTCGCATGATCGGAAACACTCTGGTAAACGATGCTCGCATTGGTTGGAGCCATATCACCCTGAACAGCGGGAATTCGTTTGCACCCGCGGTCGGGCAGTTTGGCAACACGCTGGGCATCGGCAATGGCAATCCGGGAAGTCTTCCTGGCTTGCTCGCGCTACAGTTCAGCAATTCGAATATCAGCAACCTTGGCGCTGCCGAGCAAACCCAGAGCTTCGATGACCATGTATGGCAACTCGAGGACGCGGTGAGTTGGACTCACGGCCGGCATAACTTCAAATTTGGCGGTCAATGGTGGCGTCAGACCATCAAGACGTTCTATGCCGGAAACAATGGCGAACTGGGTCTCATGGACTTCAATGGACAGTTCACCGCGGCCTCAAGCTCTGCGGCCGTTTCGGGGGATGGTGGTGCGGATTTCTTCCTCGGCCTCGATTATACATATGGTCGTGGTGTGAGCACCGGCAAGACCTGGCAACAGGCCAGCAACGTCTTCGGCATCTACGCACAAGACACCTGGCAGGTCACACCTCGCTTAACGTGGAATCTGGGACTGCGTTACGATGTGCATAAGCCGTGGGTCGAAGCCAACAATCAGCAAGCTAACTACAACTTCAACACCGGCAACATTGATCTTGCCGGACAGAATGGAGCCAGCAGGGCGCTCTACGACGGAACCTATGGCGGCAAAGATTTCCAGCCGCGCATCGGTTTCGCGTGGACTCCCTCGGTACTGGGCGACCACACTGTGATCCGTGGAGCTTTCACCATTTCGTCGTACATGGAGGGAACTGGCACGAACTTGCGCTTGCCGCTGAATCCACCATTTACTCCGGCGGAAATCAACGCGAACTATAGCGGCCTCGCACTCCCTACGACGGATGCTACCGACGGAATCGTCGGCAGCGCGGGTTCGGCCCCCTGCACTGCACCTGCCTATGCCTGTTACGCAGGTGCGCTGCTCCGAGTATGGGACCCCAAGGTGCAACCTGCGATCGCGGACGAGTGGAACTTCACTGTCCAACATCAGTTCGCCGGCAATACCACCCTTCAGGTCGGATATGTAGGGCAGCGGGGAACTCACTTGATGGTGCCATTCGACTATGCGCAGAGGGTACTGCTGCCGAATTCGTCTTGCGCTACTCCGCCTTGCACGGCACCCAGCCCGTATTTCGCAGCCAATCCAACCCTCTACTCCGTGTTGGGAAACGGTGGCCCCGGCGCTACCGTTTCGGGCACCAAGTCCAACGGCACCATGAGGTACAACTCATTGCAAGCCGTGGTGCAGAAGCAGATGAGCCACGGTTTGCAATATCAAGTCGCCTATACCCTCTCAAAGTGTATGTCCGACAGTACCGGATATTACGGCGCGTGGAACAATGCTCTGAGTGCCTCGGCATACTGGCAGAACGTCTACGACCAGAAATCGGAGTATGCTCCATGCTACTACGATGCCACTAACGTCGTTTCAGCCTACGCGATTTACGATCTTCCGTTTGGCCGCGGCAAGGCGTTAGGCAAGAACGCCAATGCGGTGGTCAATGGAGTCATTGGAAACTGGGAGGTTAGCCCCATCGTTTCCTGGCGCACGGGTTGGCCAATGCCGGTTTATGGAGCTAATGATAATTCTGGTACCTTTAGCCGCGGCGCGCGAGCGGATTGCAGCGGTGTCCCATCGATTACGAACACGTTTCTACCGGGAATAGGTCGGCAGTGGTTCAACAATAGCGGACAGTTCACCAATCCGGCAGTCGGAACCTTCGGCAATTGCTCGCCGCAACTCGCGGACCTGCGTTCGCCTCACTACAGTGACATTGACCTCAGTTTGCATAAGGACTTCCCCATTACTGAGCGGTTCCGGTTGCAGTTCCGAACCGACTTCGTGAATGCCTTCAACCATGTGCAATACAACGCACCCAACATGGGTTTGGGGGCCGGAATGGGACAGATCACCAGCGCCCAACCCCCAAGAAACATTCAGCTGGCTCTGAAGCTCTACTATTGAAGCCGGGAAACGTATAATGATGATGCAGGCGCTCACCACGCCTGCATCATTTTTCTTTGTGCGCAATTTTTCGGGAAGGGAATCCTCGCCAACTCCATTCAAGATGTGCACATTCCGCCGGAAGACAGTCCTCATCGTATTGTTGGCTGGCTATTTGTGGTCCGCCTTGATCGCATTGGGCCAGCAACCGAAAGCCGCATCGGCGCCTGCGTCTGCTTTATCACCTGAGAAGGCCATCGCCCTGGCTGAGCAAGGACGCTGCCGCGAGAGCATTTCGGCACTCAAGCGTGCGATGGCCAGCCAAGTTCCCTCCGCTACCAAAAAGGAGGTTGGCGTGGTGGGCGTGCGCTGTTCTTTGGAATTGGACGATCGCGACTCGACGCTGGACTTTGTCCGCTTCCTGCATAAACAGTTCCCGCTAGACCCCGACGTTCTTTTCGTCGTAGTTCATGCCTATTCGGATCTTTCAACCAGAACGGCGCAAGATCTTGGCCGGACGGCTCCTCAATCTTTTGCCGCTCATAAGCTCAACGCTGAGGCCCTGGAAATGCAGGGAAAGTGGGAGCCGGCGCAGTTCGAATATGAATGGATGATTCAGAAGGAACCCAATACTCCGGGTATCCACTTTCTGCTCGGAAGGCTCCTTCTGTCGCGACCGGATGCCGGGCCAGACGCTACAGAACGGGCAAAGCAGGAATTCCTGAAAGAGATCCAGATTGACCCGAACAACGCCGGAGCTATCTACATTTTGGGGGAGCTTTACCGGCGTGATCAAAAGTGGGATGAGGCGATCTCGCGCTATACCCAGGCAGTCAAACTCGACCCAAATCTTGCGGAGGCGTACCTGGGTTGGGGGTATTGCCTGGTGAATCTCAAGAAATACGAGGACGCAATCCCGCCATTACGGACCGCGGAGCGCCTGATGCCCGCGAATCCGGAGGTCCACCACTCGCTGGGTACAGCGCTGGAGCGATCCGGGCACAAGGATGAGGCGCAGAAGGAGTTTGCTATTCACGAGAAGCTGCGCTCCGAGGCCGGAACCGATAAACCGGAATAGTCTCGTCCGACACATCTCGAAGCTGAATCAACGCGGGGGTTCTTCGACCACGAGAATCTGATCGGCGGCAACCTCGTGCAGAACTTGTTTGATACCGCTCGGCCAGCGAATTTCCACGTCCTTGATGAGCCGGTTCTTTCCCAGGCCGAAGTGTACCCGGCTGTCGCTCGACGCTGCGTATCCGACTGCGGTTGTTACTTCGTTCCACTGCGACAAACCATCTTCGGTAGTAAGGTGAATTTGCGCGCCGATGCCCATCCGATTGCTCTTTGTTCCTACGAGCTTGAGGAGAATCCAGTGATTGCCGGTTTCGGAGATGTTGCGCAGAATTTCAACCGGCCCGCCAAGAACAGTGACTACCGCGTCAATACGACCGTCGTTAAAAAGGTCCCCAAAGGCGACGCCGCGATGTGCGGCCTCTTCCTGGAAGTCCGGTCCAGCTGACGGGCCAACTTCAACGAATTTACCATTGCCCAGATTGCGAAACAGGGAATTGGGCTCGGGATATTTGCGATTGCCCAGCTCGCTGATGTTATCGAGTACATTAGAGCGCGCGACGAACAGGTCCTTCCACCCGTCATTGTCGAAGTCAAAAATGCCGTTACCCCAGCCCGACATTTCCTTTGTGGCCTGCAGTCCGCTCGCATGCGTGAGATCGTCGAATTCCCCATTGCCTTGATTGATGAGCAGCGGAAAGGTCTCGTGTTCCACGGCGGTGTACCATATGTCGGGGCGGCCGTCGTTGTTGACATCCTTAAAATCAGAGCCCATTCCCGATAGAGCCGCACCGTCGGGAGCATAAGCTACTCCCGCTTGTGTGCCGACTTCTTCAAACTTCTTTCCGCCCAAATTGTGAAAGAGCAGTCCCGGCGTAGTATCGTTCGCGACGAACGCGTCGAGGAAGCCATCGCCGTCGTAGTCGGCAAACGATACGCTCATCCCTTTGCCCATGTGCGCCGAGATTCCCATTTCATTGGAGACATCCGTGAACGTGCCATCTCCATTGTTGCGGTACAGGGAGTTGTGCAGCGATGCATAAACCTTAGGATGGCAGTAACCACGAACGCCGCTTTTCACGTGACAGTAGGGATCCTTGTTGACTTCCCAAACGCAGTAGTTGACCACAAACAAATCCAGCTTGCCGTCGTTGTTGTAATCGAACCAGCCTGCGCCGACTGACCACATCTTTTTGCCATTCATCTCGGCGCCAGCGAGACCTGCCTTTGCGGTCACATCGGTAAACGTGCCGTCGCCGTTGTTATGGAAGAGCTGATTGCCGGTTACGTTGGCCACAAAGATGTCCGGTCGACCATCGTTGTCGTAGTCTCCGACGGCTACGCCCATGCCGTAGCCCGCCCCGGCCACTCCGGCGCGCTCGGTTACATCGGTGAACGTGCCGTCGTGATTGTTGCGATAGAGACGGTTCCAGTAAGCCGGCGATTCCTTCTGCAGCGAGGGAATTGCTGCTCCGTTGACAAGATAAATATCCAGCCAGCCGTCGCCGTCATAGTCGAGCAACGCAACTCCTGCGACCATAGTTTCGATCTGATTCTTGTTGGGTGTCGGCGAATTACGGGTGATGAAGTTGACACCCGCTTTTGCAGCAATGTTTTCGAATCGGATGGCCGGTGGATTGGGTGCGCTGGACCATCGCAGGGCACCCAATCCGAGGGCGACGATGATGATGAGATAACGCATGAATACGAATTACGCCTCGTCGGCCCCCGCTTCATAAGCACGCAATGAAGGCAGGTGCGCGTGTGGGAAGTCTGCAACAACAGAGATTCTATCAATGTCGCGCGTGGAAATGTCAGTACGCAGAGCGGGGCCGAAGCCGTTGCGTTCCTAGCGGCGAGGTGCGCTGGCTCCAGTGACCTCGGCCCGCTTGCTTAGTTCGCCGTCTGGGATTACCAATGCTACCCAAGGTGTTTCCGTCGAGACGACGTGTGCATGCCAGACAATTTCCTTTCGAGTTCCCCCCGCAAGGTGGACATTCTGCGTCATCGCACCCGACAGCACGAGATTATCGCTGCGAATCGAAAATGTGTGATCCCCAGCACCGTTGGCTAGGGTGCGTATCACGATTTCATTGTGCTCGGTAGCGTCGAAGGAAACCTTGAAATCTAGAACCTGGTTGGCGCGCAGATCCAGTGAGTAAGTGGTTCCGGGAAGTACAGCGAGACTGGTGTGGTCAGATCCGTGTTGAACGACGTAACGCCCCTCAGGCAGACGTGCGCTGAATTCACTTCCTGCCGAGCTGGGCACCGAGATCAACTGCCCGCTTTGCTCTTCGCGGAATTTGATCGGTTCACGGTTTGCCGGATCGATGAGGCCGCGAACGGTGGCAGGAATGCTGAGGTCGTCCATCAGCCAGATCCATTGTCCAACCGGAGCGGTCCAGACTTCCTTATAAGTCCAGCAGATCTGCGTCGGCCAGTAGGGAGCATCGTTATAGCCCTTAGTCTCGATGCCTACTGGAAGTGCGCCCACCATCTGGCCAGAGCGAACGCTATAAAGGGGTGTCCAGTCGTAGCCCTCGCCGTACATCAGGCTTGACGAGAAAGGATTTCTGCCAACAAACCACTGCGCTTGTCTCTGGGCCAAGTCTTCTGCATCCAGATCACGGCGCAGTTTTGCGGCTGCGGATAGCGCCTTGGCCTGAGACAGAAGAACGCTGGAATTGCCGCGAAAGTCGAACCAGACCGGAAAACGGCGGAGGTACGAATCGTCACCGAGGCGAATTCCGCGATGGACCTGCTCGATATAAGCGTCGCGATCGGCGGCGCGAAGGGGAGTCCAATTCTTCGCTTCAGGAATGAGCCGCGCTTCACTTTCGCGATAGACTCCGGCGGGCAAGACTCCATAAGGCAGATCGAAAGCAGATGCCGGCTTAAGGTAGTACTGCGAATGGAGGACTACAGCGGAGTACCACTTCATCCAGTCGGCATGGTCCGGAAATGCCTCGCACAACTTGGTCAGAGCAACAATCGGTTCCTGTTCCTGCCCCACGTGGAAACGATGAAACAGATTTTCACGCTTCGGCCCAGTGTAGAAATATCCGGTTAGGGGAGTGGTCCAGGGCTGGAGTTTGCGCTCCTGAGATGCCAGCACCAATGCTCCAAGTGCAACGGCTTCATCTTCGTACTGTCGATCACCGGTCGCTTCGAAAAGTTCGACGGATGCAACTACGCCAAAGGAAATCCGCTCCAGATCGTCCGATGCCCCGTAGACTTCTGGAAGCGGACCCGCCGTTTTCAGTCCTTCTACCGCATACTTCCAATCCTCCTCGGCAATGACCAGGCTGCGATTTGCGAGTTCCGGATCGCTCTCTTTCAATACCCGTGACGCCAACGCCTCCAGCGCGCTTACGCGAAAGTTCCACTCCGGATTATTCACCGCCTCACCATGACGATCATCCGCCGTACCCATGATTCCGTCCGTCCAGTAACTCACCAGTTGACCAGTGCTCCGATAACCATCGCCAAACCGCGTTTTCAGAACCCAGTTCAAGCCCCATCGGGCTTCCTCAAGCAGACGATCGGCCAGGTCGGGATCCTCACCTTGACGCTTCAGGCTCTCGGCCATGGAGAACGCTGCATATGCCATTGCCGGGGTGTGGCCCGTCGCGCTTAAGTCTCCAGCGTCGTGATATCCCCCGTTTACAACGATTCGCTGGTCGCCATGCGAGGTGTAGATATCCTGGTGACATCTGCCGTGGATACCTGGAACCTCCGTCCCACAGCGCTCGCTGTACATGAAATTGATCGCCTTCCAGATGCTGCTCTTCCATGCGTCCTCGCCGATGCGGAACGGGCGAGTTAGAGTGTCCCCAGCGCGGATCGCGTAGCTGCCGGACTGCCGGATTTCCGAGAAATCGAGAACCTGAAACTTCCCGAGGGCTGTGGTTACTTGCTGGATTGCTTTGGTGAGAACTATTTGTCCAGTTTGTTGGTCAATAAGAGAGAACTGCGATGCTGCGAGACCACTCGCAATCGCCGATTTTGAACTTCCCGTCGCGTATCCGCTGTGGCTGAATGCGATCTTGCCAGGAGCGACATCCCAACCTTCGACGTGATCGGCCATCACGCTCTGCAGTTCCAGATGTGCGATATCGAGGATTGTCCGATCGCCAGGATCCGGCAACTTCTTGGGCAAGCTGTACGCGAACTCAAGCGCCGTCACGCGATCGCGGTCGAGAGGAGCGATCTCCCAAACAATCTGATTCCACGTATGGTTCTTGAGAATGATCGATTCGTGGCGTCCTTCGTTGTAGTGATCGGGCAACTTGTGGACTCCATCGTTATGCAGCACCAGAGAGCAGGAGATGGCCGGTGCTCCGATGACATCAGGGTAGACCCACAGCGAAATGCGGTTGAATTTGCCCCAGTCCTCGCCGTCGAATCTCCGAGTTGCGACTAGATCTTCCCACTCGCCGCTGCCATCGACTTGAGCAATGTTGGAAGTCGAATGGATCCGCAGCACGCGATTCGGTGCCTCGTTGTCCGTTATGGCCCAGGGCTCGCTTGCGCGGACTTCGACCAACGTCATCTCTCCCGCGCCCGCGAATGACCAAGACGATAGACTCTCCATATCGTCCAGCAGCCGCGAATCGAGAACTTTCTTGTGCAACCAGCGATATTCGGCTCCGTCTTCATATCGCGCCACCATTGGCATGTTAAGAGCCGTCCGTTGGGCTACCAATGTGGTAGGGAGAAGTAACCCGAAACAAATGAAACTTCGCAGAGTACCCCAAAGCAAAGGCGTCTTAAGCATTGAATTGGTACTGCAATCTCGTGGCATTCGAATGATACCGCACTGCTTCGGTTCCGGACGGAAGGGGAGTATCGAATGAACTGCCTAACTGGGACGATTGTATTTTCGTTCCTTCTGAACCTGAGGGCTTGTCCCACCTCGAAGCCGCAGATTCGGAGAGCGTCGACGAGCTGATCGAGGGGGGAAATGCGTTCGCGGCCGACGTCGTCGCTGGCGTCGAGAGCGCTGGGAACGCAGACGAGAAGGAAGTCCGACGCACGAGGTGCCGGAGGATGACGTGCCTGGGGAGTATCTGGACAAAGAGTAGGCAGATTCAACTTCTGGATATTCCACGGTGAGGCAGCTGAATTCCTGTTACTATTTGTTACTATTTTCGGTTATGATGAGGCGTTATTGGGCTGCTGTGGGCTTCGTCGAACTTCACAGCAGAGTGTTTTTAAATCGCTGCGATTGCAGGCGGATCGATCGATTTTTGCATTTTCAATGTGATTTTGGAATTTGCGGCAGACACAATCCCACTCTCTCCGCCATTACTTTTGTTATCTAGCACTTGCGAGTCACCGATACCTCCGATACCTACACTGATATCAAGTCCAGTGGAGGTCACCGGTGAACCGCGACTGCAACGTCACCAAGAGAGTCCAGACCAGGCTGCGGGCGCAAATTAGGACAAAGAGAACGTTGCTTGTCCTGCGTTGCCAAAGGGAGTGATTACGAACGTCTTCTCAACACCTCGGTTGGAACTGTCCGCAGCAACTTCCGCGTTCTAGTTTCGTCGCAGCCACTGTGCAACCGCCCTGGGGTCGAACCGTACGCACGTGCCGGTGCGGAACGACGGTATCCTGCAAGCCTTCGCCTGCTTGAAAATTGTGATTCTTGAAACGGCCAGCGCGGGGCACTTAGAGTAGCGGAGATGTGTGGAGCTTAGGATGGTATGGCGGCTCCGAAACAGCGTGAGGTCTGGCGGCACGGATGAAGAAACCAATTCTGCGCGTAACGAAATGGCTCGGCGACATTCCTGTGGAAGCCAGTTGCAGCGCGTGTCCTGGCGTCGTCTTCAGGGCGAAGGGTTCAGGCCATCGACCCAACCGCGAGGAGTTTCAGAAATCTATTCAGGCGCAGTTCGACGAGCACTGTAAGGCGGTACACCTCGAAAAGAGTTGTTCACGGGCTGTTTACAGCGTCTTCAGGTACTCGATAATCTGCATTCGTTCCTCTTGGGACAGCTTGCGCCCGATCACGCCGTTGCCCTTTGGACCGTCATTAAATTCGTGCCCGGCATTCGAATTCCCTGGCATGTCGGTGCGGAACTCGGTGGCGCCTTTGAGGGGATCGGTATTGAGGCCGAGTTTGACGGTGTCATATTGCTTGTTCCCGAGATAAAACACTTTCGGCCGCTCCGAAACCGGTGACAGCAGCGAAAACAAGTTGGGAACAGAACCATTGTGAAGGTACGGAGGCGTAGCCCAAACGCCATTGTGAGGCCGCGCTTTATATGCCAGAGGTGACAGCAGTTCGTTTTGCCGGTAGCCGTTCCACTCCTCCTGTTGTTGCGGCGAGAGCTTCAGCTCAGCGTATGACTGATCGATTAGCTTTTGCGTAACGTACTTAAGCCCATCGCGCGCAGATACGATTCCTTTTCCCAACGGTCCGCTATCGGCGGTTCGGTTAGCAAAGTTCTGCGCTTCCTTCGGGTCGGTTCCGATCTCAGCCAACGGAATCATGGTTACCTTGAAAAACTGTCTTCCTTCGCTAGTCGTAAAGTTGGTCCAATGCTCCGGCTTCCGACCCTCGTCGGAGAGCATAGGCGGCTGATGGCAGTGCAGGCATAGTTCGTTGTACAGCTTTTCGCCCTTGGCCGCCTTTCCGAGGTCGATCCTCCCCAGGATCTCTTCCGGCCACTTTGGCGACCAGACCCCTTTCCCGGGCGCATCACCACCGAGTAAAGTCTCGATCGCGTGGAGATTCTCGACGTGAATGGTGTTCTGAAATTGCTCTCCAGGATAGCCGAGAAGGTTGATGCGCGAGCGCACACCCAGTGCCTCGCCCACATTTCTTCCCATCGGTTGCTGGATCGAACCGTTGTACTGAACCCAGTCCATCCAGGATGCATCCCAGACCGGCGGGAAATTTACGGGACCGTCCCCGATCACCAGATTCTTATTGTTGTTAAGTTCGGTTCCAAAGACGAAGTTGCCGATCCGAGCCAGGGCGTCGGTGCGGCCGTAACCTTCGGGCGTGGGGAACAGATGACGGTTCGCTTTGAACTCCGTAAAGCTAGTGTCGAGATAATATTTGAGCGATCGACGCATCGCGTTCGGAAAAGCTTGGAAGAGGAGGAACTGTTAGTGAGATAAGCGAAACCTCTTAGTGTCATCCAGCGGGTGCAAATCCCGCCTGATCAAAGTCGAGCAGACAGGTCAGTAG
>Ga0181532_10000614_pt1 | contig 36202 bp, 31 predicted proteins | sample PEATcosm2014_Bin_33_FD_119768 | JGI IMG/M metagenome (GOLD analysis project Ga0181532, IMG submission 119768) | Peatland microbial communities from MTU Mesocosm Facility, Houghton, MI, USA - PEATcosm2014_Bin11_30_metaG | ecosystem: Environmental > Terrestrial > Soil > Wetlands > Peat | place...
CCCGTCGACGCCCCGGACGGCACCCCGGCCCGCGCCGTCGTGCCGTCGGCGAGCCGGACGGTCACCGCCAGCGTGGGCCGCCCGCGCGAATCAAGAATCTCCAGCGCCGATAGCTCTGCGACACCGAAATCAGCCATTGTCTGCTCCCGTAGGGTTGCTCGCCTGCCAGTGGGAAACTGACCGTCCGGCCAGCCTGACCCTCGCAGATCATCCAGTCGTACCAAAGGTTTTGGTAGGGACATTTGGCCTTGCCGGACGAGCCGTCGGCCCATGGCACGCCGAAGCCGTTCATCGTCGTGTCCCGGCAGCCTGGTCCGTGCCGCGCTTTCGGCGTGAATTTACGGCCGTCAATGTCTGGAGCGTTTGTATCCAGAACGTACCTTCGCGCGGCCATGCCGCCTCCCGGAAGCTGGTTCCTGAGAGGCCATCAGCCGAATAGGCGGTTCAGAAGCGGGATCGCTCCTGCCGGAGCCCCATCCGGCGTAGCCAGTCTAACGGGGCCGCCCCGGCCGCGACAGGGCGAAATGACAGACTCGGCGGCGCTGGCCGGGCAACGGTACGATCGATGGGCGGCGTAGGTCGCCGGCGGTGGGCCCCGCCGCATGCGCGCCTTGTGCGCATGCTTGCCGGAAGGCCAATGGGTCCTGTGCTCCAATCGGAGGAGGCAGGACAATGTCGGCATCTGTGCAGCGGCCTTTTGAAGAGCTGAGGCGGTGCTGCTGGCCGTGATGCCGCATCTAGCCCATGAGCCGGACAGTTGCGGTGACCGGGGCGGCCGCGGCGCGGCGGGTTGCGGGCCGCAGAGCTCCTGAGCAACAATAGGCGCCTGGCGATGAGGCTCGCCACAACCGCGTCGCGCCAGCCGCGCTGATGGCCTCTACCCCCTGTTCGCGCCTGTGTGCCGTCTGGGTGTAGGAGGCCATAGTGATGGAGGACGCCGCCGAACGTCCCGGTAATGATCTGGGGGCCGTGCGGTGAGCGCGGCCCTCCCGATCCCGGTTATCCAGCTGCTGCAGGTCCTGACGGTGGCGGTCGCAGCGCCCGGGCTGACGGGCGTGATCGCGCGGATGGAGGCGCGGCTTCAGGGCCGCACCGGGCCGCGCGTGCTGCAGCCCTACTACGACCTGGCCAAGCTGTTCCGCAAGGAGGCGCTGGCCCCGGCGGGAGCGACCTGGTTCTTCCTGGCCGCGCCGGTGGTGGCGGTGGCGGCCTACCTGACCGTGCCGCTGCTGATCCCGGTGCTGACCACCTATGGGCTGCCGCTGGGCTACATGGGCGACATCCTGGGTGGCGGGTTCATGCTGTCGCTGGCCAGCTTCCTGGTCGCGACGGCGGCGCTGGAGTCGGGCGGCCCGTACGCGCAGCTCGGCTCGAGCCGGGCGAAGACGTTCTCGGCGATCACCGAGCCGGTGGTGCTGTTCGTCGTGTTCACGGTGGCGTTGCTGACCGGGACCGATCTGCCGTACGCGCTCGCGGCGACGGTGCGGTCCTCGGCCGGGCAGATCGTGCGGCCGGCCCATCTGCTCGCTTCCGCCGCGCTGTTCATGGTGATTCTGAGCGAGACGGGCCGGATCCCGGTGGAGACGCACACGGGGACCAATGAGTTCGGGATGATCGACGAGGCGCGGCCCTTCGAGCATTCCGGCCCCTATTTCGCGCTGCTGAAGTGGGGATCGGAGCTGAAGCAGCTCATCTTGTACACGATCCTGGCCAACGTCTTCCTCGCCCCCTGGGGGCTGGCATCCACCCAGCAGGCCGGGTCGGTGCTGCTGGCCATCGTGGCCCTGCTGGCGAAGGCCACGGCGATCGGCGCCGTGGTCGCGGTGATCGACAACTCGTTCGCCAAGCTGAGACTGTTCAAGATCACCGAATTCGTGGCCGGGGCGTTCCTGCTCGCCGTGCTCGGCGTGTTCACGCTGTATCTGGGGGGTGGGTGATGGATCCCGTCCAGGCTCCGGGTGTCTACCAGGGCGCCGCCAACGTGATCGCGGCGCTCATGCTGCTGCTGGAATTCGGCATGCTGCGGCAGGCGCTGATCCGGGACCAGATCCGCCTGTACGCGGCGCAATCCGCGCTGATCTCGGTGCTGGCCATCGTCATCGCCGCCGACCGGGGCCTGCCCGACCTGTACGCGCTCGCGGCGCTGTCGGCCGCGCTGAAGGTGGTGGCCGTCCCGCTGGTCGTGCGGCGCCTGCTCGGCCGGACGGGACACGACGAGTCGCCGGGCGTCGCCGGAAGCTACACCCTCGGCGTGGCCAACACCGTGCTGGGCTCGATCGGACTGGCCGCGTTCGGGTTCTTCTGCTTCGGCGCGCTCGGCATCCACTCACCGGTGGCCCCGGCGGCCGCGCTGGCCATCGCCGGGGCGATGGTGCTCGTCGCGTTCGGCCTGATGATCGTCCGGCGCGACGTCGCCTCCCAGGCCATCGGGTTCTTCTCACTGGAGAACGCCATCTCGCTGGCCGCGCTGGTGGTCGCGGCCGGGCTGCCGCTGATCCTGGAGACCGCGTTCCTGTTCGACCTGCTGGTGGCGGTGGTGGTCTTCGCCATGCTGATGCGGGCCCACCACGCCCGCGCCGAGTCGCTATCCACGGCCGACCTCACCCAGCTGCGGGGATAGGGCATGCTCGCCGTCATCCTGGCCCTGGTTGTCGTCCCGCTCGCGGCGGGGATCGCGTCGCTGACCGCGTCGCCCCGCACGGCAGCGGCGGTCACCATGACGTCGGGCATCGCCAGCTTCGGCCTGGTGCTCGCGCTGATCCCGGCGGCGGCTCACCGCACCCTCGGCTACGGGCCGTACGTCCGGGTCGATGCCATCAGCGTCATCTTCATGCTGGCCACCGGGTTCCTGTACGCGGCCGTGGCCGTGTACTCGGCCGGTTACGTACGGAAGGAGACCGAGGGCGAGGGACCCGCCGCCGCGCGCCGTTACGCGCGCCGGTTCTACGCCCTGTTCAACGTGTTCGGCTGGTCGATGCTGGTCGCGCCGATGATGAACAGCCTGGCGCTGCTGTGGATCGCCGTCGAGGTGACGACCGTCGTGTCGGCGCTGCTCGTTGCGCTCGAGAACAGCGACGCGGCCGTGGAGGCGGCGTGGAAGTACGTGCTCATCGCCTCGGCGGGGCTGGGCCTGGCGCTGCTGGCCACGATCTTCGCCTACTTCGCCGGCGCGCAGGTACTTGGCCAGCATTACGACCTCGCGCTGAATTCGATCTTGCCCGTCGGCGGGCGGCTCCCGCATACGCCGGTGCGGCTTGCGTTCATGCTGGCGGTGCTGGGTTATGGCACGAAGGTGGGCTTGTTCCCGGTGCACACCTGGCTACCCGACGCGCACTCCGAGGCGCCGACACCGGTCTCCGCGCTACTGTCCGGATCGCTGCTCGCGGTCAGCTTCTACGCGATTCTGCGTTACTACCAGATCGCCGCGGCCGCACTCGGCAGCGCCTTCCCGCGTGATGTGCTGCTGGCCTTCGGGGTCGCCTCGCTGCTGCTCGCGGCGCTGTACCTGCTGGACCAGCGGGACCTGAAACGGCTGCTGGCCTACTCCAGCATCGAGCACATGGGCATCTTGGCCATCGGGGTCAGCTTCGGCGCGCCGGTCGCGCTGGCCGGGGTGATGCTGCACGTGCTGGCGCACGCGGCGGCCAAGGGGAACGCGTTCATGGGCGCCGGGGTGCTGGTGATCAAGTTCGGCAGCAAGCAGATCTCCGCGCAGCGGGCTGCGCTGGACCTGCTGCCGTGGAGCGGCCCCCTGTTCCTGCTTGCGGTGCTCGCGCTGTCCGCGATGCCGCCGTTCGGGATCTTCCGCAGCGAGTTCCAGATCGTCGCCGGGGGCTTCGGCTCACATAGTTATGCCGCGGCAGCGGTCCTCGTCGTTCTCGTCACTGTGGCTTTTTTCGGCCTCACAGCGTCTACCACCAGCATGGTCTTCAGGTCCCGCCGGCCCGCCGGGGGACGCGCAGCGCCGGCGGCAGAACCCGCCACGCCTGCCGTGCGCCCATCGCCGGGGGACGACCGGCGCCCGGGCGGGCCTGGCTCACCGGAGCCCGTCGGTACGGCGGGGGTCACGGTGCTTGAGCGGGCGGGAACGGGCCGGGTGCTCACCCGCAGTGAGCCCAGTGCGTGGATGGTCGTGCCGGTGCTGGCGGGGATCGCGGTGCTGCTCGTCCTCGGATTGCACCCGCCCGGCGAACTGGCCCAGCTCATCTCGCGAGCTGTGACCCAGCTCGGGGGGGCCGCATGACGTTCTCGGCGACCGAAGCGGGCGTCACGGAGCTGTGGCAGAAACTGGCCGCGCGGATCGCCGCCGGGGACCGGTTCGCCGGCCTGTTCGCCGCCGTCCGCCCCCGGCACTCCAGCGACGCCGGGGCGCAGACCGCGCTGGTCCTGTCCGCGCAGGTGGCGGCGGGGGGCGGGATCGACACCATGGAGGTGGCGCTGCCGCCGGGCGCGGCCAGCTATCCCGCGCTGACCCCGCTGGTGGGCGCGGCGTTCTGGTATGAGCGGGTGATCCACGACCAGTTCGGCCTGGTTCCGCGCGGGCATCCCCGGCTGGCGCCGCTGGTGCTGCACGGCTCGCCGGAAGACCACGCGCTGCCCCGGCACGTGGCCGGGTACGGGATGTTCACGATCCCGCACGGCCCGGTCCGCTCGGGGGTGATGGAGTCCATCGAGTACCTGGTCGAGACCCCGGGCGAGGCGATCCCGCACCTGAACATGCGCGTCTTCTACAAGCACCGTGGCATCGAGCAGCGATTCGAGGGCATGACCGCCGCCGATGGCGTGCTGCTCGCCGAGCGGGCCGAGGGCATCGCCACCGTCGCGCACACGCTGGCCTACTGCCACGCGATCGAGCGCATCGCCGGATGCGTCCCGCCGGAATCGGCCGGCCTGGTGCGGGTGCTGCACGCAGAGCTGGAGCGGATCGCCAACCATGTCGATGTCGCCGCCAGGCTGGCCGACGCGTCCGGCCTGGCGGTGGCCGCGGCCCGGTTCGCCGTCCACAAAGAGCGGGTGCTACGGCTGGTCAGCGGGCTGTGCGGCAGCCGGTTCGGCCGGGGCGCCGTCGTGCCGGGCGGTGTCAGCGCGTTGCCCCGGATCAGCCCTGACGCCCTGCTGTCCGAGCTCGGCCGGCTGGAGAAGGCCGTCATGGCGGACGCCGACTCGCTGATGGCCACCTCCTCGTTCCTGGACCGGCTGCGCACCACCGGCCCACTGTCCCCGGCGCGGGCGCGGGAGCACGGGGCACTGGGCCCGATCGGGAAAGCCTCCGGGTTCTCCGACGACGCGCGGGTCGAGCGGCCCTATGATGCCTATCCGTCGCTCGGCATGCTGCCCGGCCGCGCGCACGAGGCGGGAGATGCGCTGGTCCGCCTGGCGGTTCGCTGGGACGAGGTCGCTGCGTCCTTCCACTTGCTGCGCCAGGTCGCCGACGAGCTGGCCGGGCTGGATGCCAGCCCCGGGCCAACGGCAGCCGCGTGTGAGCCGATCGGCGGGCGGGCGGTCGGGTGGGCCGAGGCGCCGCAGGGCGAGGTGCTCTACGACGTGACGCTGGCGGACGGCCGGATCAGCCGCTGCCATCCCCGGTCGGCGTCCTTCCACAACCTCGTGCTCATGCACGAGGTGTTCGCCGGGGACATCCTCACCGACTTCCCGTTCATCGAGGCGAGCTTCGGCCTGTCGGTCGCGGGTGTGGCGCTGTGACGGGCCCGGCGGGACACCTGGAAGGCGGGGCGGCATGAGCCTGTGGGTGCTGCGGGGACTGCGTGGCGGCGTGGTCACGACCCGGTGGCCGAAGCGGCCCGACGGCTACGCGGACGGCTGGCGCGGCCCGGCGACCGTGCATGACCCGTACCCGGCCGGCACCGCCGGGCTCGGTGAGCTGTGCCCGACCGGCGCCATCTCCATCACCGGCCAGCCCGGTGCCGTGCGGCTCGACCAGGGCCGGTGCATCCTCTGCGGCCGGTGCGTCGACTCCCGTCCCGACGTGTTCGCCTGGTCCGCGGGCACGACCGGGCCCGGTGCCGCCGCGCTGACCAGGGGCGGGCTCGTCGTCCCGGAGGTCACCGAGACCGATGCGGCGGTCGAAGCGGTCCGCGCGCGCCTGTTTGCGCGCACCGTCGCGCTGCGCCGCAGCGTGCACGTGCGGCACGTCGACGCCGGATCGGACGGCAGCGAGGAATGGGAGGTCCTCGCGCTGCTCGGCCCCGTCTACGACGTGCACCGGCTCGGCGTCTTCTTCACCGCCAGCCCGCGCCACGCGGACATTCTGCTGGTCACGGGGGCCGGCGCGGCCGGAATGGCCGGGCCGCTGCGAGCCACGTATGAGGCGATGCCCGATCCCCGGGTCGTCATCGCCGCCGGAACCGACGCGGTCAGCGGCGGGCTGCTGCGCGAGAGCGACGTCACCACGGGCGGGGTTTCCGCCAGCGTTCCGGTGGACGTGTGGGTGCCAGGGTCTCCGCCGTCTCCGTTCGGCATCCTCAATGCCCTGCTGATCGCCGTGGGCCGGCTCGGCAGCAACCGGAAGGGGACGCGGTGAGCTGGCTATTCGGAGCCGGGCTGATCCTGCTGGCCGTCGCCGCGGCGGCGGACCTGCTCGGTGTGCCGCGCCCCGGGCGGGGGCGCGTGAGCGGGCTGCCGTACCTGCTCGGCGCCGCCGGCTGCGGATGCCTGGCCGCGGCCGGCGGAGCCGCGCTCGCCGGGAACACGGTCCGCCTGGGCACCGGCCGGCTGCTTGGCCAGGTCCTTCCCGGGCAGCAGGCGCTCGGGCTGACCGCCGACCGGCTGTCCGGGATGTTTCTTGTCATGGCGCTCGGCGCCGCCGTGCCCGTCTCGGTCGCGTTCGCCAGCTGGGCGGCACGGCCCGGCGCAGTCGGCCGGAGGGGCCTGGGTGCTGGCTACGCGCTCGCGGTTGGCTCGGTCGCGGTGGTCGTGACGGCCACCGACGCGTTCACCGTGCTGTTCGGATGGGAGTCGCTGACCGTCGCGTTCTACCTGCTCGCCGGGTTCGAGCGCGGCCGGGCGGGCCGGGCGGGGGCGGCGCAGATCACGCTCGCGTTCGGCCAGATCAGCGGGGCCGCGCTGCTGGCCGGGCTACTGCTGCTGGCCAGCGAATCGCACTCGATCGCGCTGGCCTCGTTCGCCCGTGTGCCCGGCGGTGCGGCCCGGACCACCGCGCTGGTGCTGCTGCTCGGCGGGTTCGCGGTCAAGGCCGGCCTGGTGCCGTTCCAGGTGTGGCTGCCGCGCGGTTACGCCGCCGCGCCCGGACCGGCCCGGGCGGTCATGGCTGGAGTCTGCATCAACGTCGCGTTCTACGGGATGTGGCGGACGTTTGCCCTGCTGGGGCACCCGCCTGGCTGGCTGGCTGGCGTGCTGCTCCTGCTGGGCGGGTTCACCGCGCTGCTCGGCATCGCCCACGCCGCGGTGCAGAACGGGCTGCCACGGGTCATCGCCTATTCCAGCGTGGAGAACAGCGGCCTCATCATCGTTGGCTTCGGTGTTGCCCTGACCGGTGCGGCCGTGCGGGACGAGCGGCTGGTCGCGGCGGGCCTGCTGGCCGCCACCCTGCAGATGATCGCGCACACCGCGGCCAAATCGCTGCTGTTCACGTCCAGTGCCGGCATCGAGGCGGTGGCGGGCGGCGACGACCTGGAGATGCTCCGCGGCATGGGGCGGCGGGCGCCGTGCAGCGGCACTGGGCTGGCCATTGGCTCGCTGACCCTGGCCGGGCTGCCACCGACCGCGGGGTTCGTATCAGAGTGGTTCCTGCTCGAATCGCTGATGCAGCAGTTCCGGGTGCCCGGGCTCGGTTACCGGCTGGTGCTCGCGCTGGCCGGGGCCGCGGTCGCGCTGACCGTGGGTTTCGCCGGGGTCACGTTCGTCCGCCTGGTCGGGCTCGTGGTCCTCGGCCGGGGCCGGCCGGCCGGGCCGTCCGGCGACGCCTGCCGCCGCGACTACGGCTGGGCCGGACGGGCGGCCGTCGCCGTGCTCGCCGCGTGCCCGCTGGCGCTCGCCGCGGTGACCCCGCTGGAGATCCGCGTCATCGCGGCCGGGCTGTCGCCCGTTGTGCCGGGCGCTGTCACGTTGGGGGCGCTGAAGTCCCCGTGGGTCCTGCAGCCGGTGTTCGCCGGCTTTTCGATCCTGTCACCGTCCTGGCTGTGGATCGACATCCCTACCCTCGTCGTGCTGGTAGGGCTCTTCACCTGGGCCGTGGCCGGCCGGCGGATGCTGCGGGTGCGGCGGGTTCCCGCGTGGCGTTCGGCGACGATCGGCGTCGAGGGGCCGGATTCCTATACCGCGTTCGGCTACGCCAATCCGACCCGCCGGGTGCTCGCCAATGTCCTGCACACCCGGTCCGAGGTGCGGGTGCTGACCGCCGAGCGGGACGCCGCGCCCGCGGATGAGGTGGGCGGAGCGCTGGAAGCCGATGGCGGCCCTGATGTCGCACGGGCGGTCGCCGGGTCGGGCGGCGGCGCGGAGCCGGTGGGTGGTGCCGAAGAGCCGGGTGCGGCGGCCGGGGGACCGCATCTCGGCTACACGTCTGACGTGATCGAGGTCGTGGAAACCTATCTGTACCGTCCCGCGTTCCGCCTCGTCGCGGTGATCGTCGCAGCGGTGAAACGGCTTCAGTCTGGCCGCCTTGATGCCTACCTGCTGTACATGCTCATCGCGCTCATCGCCGTGATCGCCGCGGTCACCGCACTGGCCTGAGACCCGGGGATCACGCAGGTGATGCGCTGCGCGGCGGCGGGCACGACACAACACGAGTGGCGAGCAATTCAGCCGCCGTTTCGCCGTCACCAGCAGCTCGACCGGACGGGCTACTGTGGTTTTGGCAAGCCTCATCGCCTGGTTCAACTGTGACGCGCCGCTGCGGTCAGCGCAACCCGCGGCTCGTATTTTGCGCGTATCCCCCCTTTCAGCCGAAATGGCAGCGGCTCTGCACCCGTGATCGTCCAGCTCGTCCGTTCCGGGGTAAAATCCTCCGCAGGCGATGAAGCCCGCCTCAACCCCCGCAGTGGCTGATGGCTTCTACCGGATGGGCAACCGGCGGAGCCATCTGCGCACACTGATGCACCAGGAACCGCATCCTGATTGGTGACGCATTAAGTTCGGCAGCTGAGGAGGCATGGTGGAAGTCGAGGTGATCGTCGAGATCCCGCAGGGCTCACGGAACAAGTACGAGATGGATCACGAGACCGGCCGGATCCGGCTGGACCGGATGCTGTTCACCTCGACCCGTTATCCGCACGATTACGGGTTCATTCCGGAGACGCTGGCCGAGGACGGCGATCCGCTGGACGCGATGGTGATGCTAGAAGAACCGACCTTTCCCGGCTGCCTGGTAACCGCCCGTCCCATCGGCGTGTTCTGGATGCATGACGAACACGGCCCGGACGCAAAAGTGCTCACCGTTCCGGCCCAAGACCCCCGGTACGCCGGGCTGCAGGACCTGGCCGACGTTCCCGCGCACGTGACCGCCGAGATCGGGCATTTCTTCGACATCTACAAGGAACTGGAGCCGGGGAAGGACACCGATGTGCGGGGCTGGCAGAACCGTGCCACGGCGATAGAAGTCATCACGGCCGCCTTCCAGCGTGCCGGTAACCAGCCCGCGCCGATCGGTGCCGGGAAGCCCGCGAACTAACGACACAGGACACCAGCGAGGCGGCGTCTCCGAACGCGGCGTGCCTCAGGCGTGGGTGCCGGTGCCGGGGGGGCGGGTGGCCGGGTTTTCGGCCCCGGGGACAGGCGGGGGCACGGGTTTGTCGGCGTGCCGGGGCACGGGGCCGACCGCCGCGGCCAGCACCTGGGAGTTCGGCACGTTCATGACGGTGTCACCGGTGTCCAGCCGGATGTAGGTGATGCCGATCTCGGTGACGATGCCCTGGAGCTGACCGCCGAGCGCTCCCGCACGGAGCTGGATGGGGTCACCGACCCGGAAGGGCCGGGACAGCAGCAGGACCATCCCGGCGAAGACGTTGGACAGCGACTGCTGGGCCGCGATCCCGATGAGCACGCTGGTGAGCGCGGTGCCGAGCAGGAGCCCCCGGACGGCGACCGAAAAAAGTTGCAGGGTGATGATCAGGATCACGACAAGCCCCACGAGCAGCAGGGCGTATCGGATCACCGCCGCGTGCGCCGACCCGATCCGCGGCTCAAAGAAGGCCCGCGTCTTGGCCGAGATGCCGAACAGCGCGACGGTTGCCAGCCCGAAGAAGAGGATGTTCAGCGCGCCCCGGACGGCCTGTGTGGCGAGCCCCGCCGGTACCAGCCCGCTGAAGATCGTCGCCGAATGGAGCGACACCTGGGCGGCGGCGATCGCGAGTACGAGCGCGATCGTCTCTTTCCACGGCCGGGTCTTCTCTTTAACCTGGGCGGTCTTCTCCTTGACCCGGGCCACCTGGGCGCTTAGTTCCCTGAGTTCGTGCGCCCGCTGCTCCTCCTGATCCACCCCCTGCTCCCTCCTTCGGGCCGCGGCGCCGAGACTTTTCGCCTACGGTATCGGCACGCCGGGGGGAAGGGGACAGCGAGCCAGGCCCCGGAAATGCGAACCGGCCCCGGAGGTCTGTGCCTCCGGGACCGGTCGCCACGCTGACGGGGTTACGAGCTGAACAGGTTACGAGCTGGACGGGCTAGCCGATGAGCGTCCCGCCGAGCGGCATTTTGATCCGGCCCCCAAGGCCATTGGTCACCCCGGCCGCCGAGAGGTACCAGGCGAAGAGCGCGGTGGCGACGCCGACGTACCCGCCGGCCTTGATCGTTCCCGTGCTGCCCGTGAAGTTGCCGATGCACAAGATGATAAGGGTGGCCTCCAGGAGGAGCAACGTCAGGAAGAGGGTCAGGTTGGTCTGGGTGCTGATCAGCAGCATGTACGCGTTGAAGATGGCAAACGCCAGCAGGATCCAGCCGAGGTCCTTGGGGATTTGCGCCAAGAGAAGAACCCTGAGTGCAGGAGTCGCAGGCGCGTTACGCGCGACCAGAAGGATATACAGCCCGAGGCCGAGCCAGAAGCCGCCAAAGCTGCCGAACAGGGTGGTGCCGAAAACATTCTTGTTTCGGAATTCCCACATGCCGGCCAGCAACTGGATGACGCCGCCGTAGGCAAGGGCGTACGGCAGCCAGGCACTTCCCGTCGCCTTGGTCATCCATCCCGCGTTGGCGGCGGACAGCAGAAATGTGGTGAGGGCGAATGCGGCTGCGCCGAGCGGGGCTGGGTCGGCGATAGGTGCGGCGGGCGTGACTACCGCCGGCGTCGCGCGCTCACCTGCCCCAGTGATGCGATCGTCGTTGACGCTCACGGTGAACCTCCTGTGAAGGAAGGCACGTCCTGCTCACGCCGAACGCGAACGGCCGTGCCGCGTTCCGTTATCGATCACACGCGGAACAAGAGAAACATATGTGATCTCTGCCCTGAGGGTAACGCTCCGGACTCCGGTTCGGTATACCCAGTCCTGGTGTTTTCCGTCGAGTCGTCAAGCGGCCGACGGAGCGAGCTTCCGGTTCACCGCCAGTTCACCGCCAGTTCCCGGCCAGTTCCCGGCCAGTCCCCGGCCAGTCCCCGGCCAGTTCGCGGCCAGTTCCCGGCCAGTCCCCGGCTGCTCTTCCCGGCCCAGGCCGGCCCGGGAGTCCAGGAAGAGCAGCCGGTCCTGCGGTTCCAGCCGGTAATTCCGGGTCAGCGACCAGTCGAACGGGTGCCCCGGCGCCGCACGGCCAGCTCGTCTGCCTCACCGGGACATTCCGCGTCCTGGCCAGGACGGCAGCCGGGCGCGCCCTGACGCGTCTTGGCGCAGCGGGTATGCTCAAATTGTTATCAGGGCTAGGCCACGGGAAGGCCCTTATATGACATCAGACGGCGGGATTCGCGCTTCCGACCACGACCGGGAAAGCGCGGTCGAGGTACTCCGGGATGCGTACACGGCGGGCCGCCTGAACCTGGACGAGTTCGATGAGCGGACGACCGCCGCGTACGCGGCCAAGACCTGGGGCGACCTGCGTGAGCTGACGTCCGATCTGCCCGCCGAGCCGACCCTGGGCGCCGACCTGCGGATGCCGGCGCCCAAGCCATTGGCCGACGTACCGCTGCAGTACGGGTCCCGGCGGCCGCCGTTCATACCGCTGCTGCCGATCGCCCTGGTCTGGCTGGTCGTCGCGGCCGCCGCGCACGCGTCCGCCGTGGTCATTCCCATCGTGCTGCTGTGCCTGCTGTCGGTGCGGATGGCCGGCTGGCGCCGCAGGCACCCGCCGAAGGACCGGGGTCCCGGCCAGGGGCCCGGACCGGGCCGGCGCGCCGACGACATCATCTAGCGCCGCGCCGGGGTAAATCCCGCGGATCTGCTGGGCAGTCCCGGAGAATCGAACGTGCGGCGGTCACCAGCCGTGAAATCCAGTAACGTCGAGCTTAGGATCGACTATTACCCCGGGGCCTGCGGGAAGGAGTCCGGCACGTCGGCGTTGTGCGGCGCGGCGTGCCTGACACCGTAGCGAGGAGCCCGGGAGACCTGTTGGCTGATGTAACCGCGGAAGGCGAACGCGCGGTCGGCGCGGGCACGTCGGCGGACACGGCTACTCAGGACGTGCAGGCGCCAGAACCGCCCGGTGCCGGGCCGGCCAGCCCGGAGACCTCCCCGGATACCGCCGAAGAGACAGCTGCCACCGAACGGGCCCGCCGCAGGGTCAGCCGCTTGCTGAGCGCCCACTGGCGGTTCGGCATCGTGATCGCCCTCGCCGCGGCGCTGCGCGTGGTCGTCATGCTGGGCTACCCGCCGATCCTGTGGTACAGCGACTCGTACAGTTACATCACCGATACGTTGGCGAAGACCCCCGATATCGTCCGTTCGGATGGATATCCGTTCTTCCTCCATCTGCTGCTGCCCTTCCATAGCCTCACCCTGATCGCCGCGCTGCAGGCTCTCATGGGCCTGGCCATGGGCGCCGCCATCTACGCGGTATTGCGGCGGCGCGGGCTGCCGTGGTGGGGCGCGGCACTGCCCGCCCTGCCCGTGCTGTTCGACGTGTACCAGACGCAGATCGAGCACATGGTCATGTCCGACGTGCTGTTCACCTTCCTCGTCACCGTGGCCCTCGCCGCGCTGTGCTGGTCCGACCGCCCGCCGTTCCTGCTGTGCGCGGTCGCGGGACTGATGATCGGCTACGCGAGTGTCGTCCGGACGGTGGGGGAGCCACTGCTGGCCATCCTCGTGGTCGGCCTGCTGCTGCGGCGGGTGGACTGGAAGCGGACGGCGGTGCTGCTGGCGGCAGGCGTGCTGCCGATGGCCGGCTACATGGTCTGGTTCCACGGCTTTTACGGGCAGTACGCCCTCGACACCTCCGGCGGCACCTTCCTCTACAGCCGGGTGAGCACCTTCGCCAAATGTTCCCAGATAACCCTGCCCGCCAGCCTGAAGGTCCTGTGTGACCCCACGCCGCCCGCGCAGCGGCCCAGCTCGCAGGAATACCTGTGGTCGGTCAGCACGCCGCTGTACGAGCTGAGCAAGGGGAACCAGTTCTCGCCGGCGGCCGACAGCTTGGCGGGCAAATTCGCCCGGGCCGCGATCGAGTCCGAGCCGCTGGCGTACGCCAGGGCCGTGTTCAGCGACACCGCGCACACGTTCAGCTGGGACCGCAGCCAGTCGGACCTGACCGGCTCCGGGCCGTCGTTCCGGTTCGAGCCGGTGGTGGCGCCGGTGACGGCTAATAAGACGCTGTGGTGGGTGCTGTACTACCCGCAGGTCAAGTCCGCGCTGCTGCGTTACGCCGGCCCGGGCCTGGGCCAGCCCACGGTGACCAAACCGTTCTCCAGCGTCATCCAGGCCTATCAGAAGGTCTTCTACCTCAGGGGCACGATGCTGGGAGTCATCCTGCTGCTAGGCGCGGCGGGCATCATCGCGCGCTGGCGGCGGTGGGGCGGCCTGGCCCTGGCGCCGTGGGCCATCGCCGCGCTCCTTCTGATCCTGCCGCCGATGACGGCCGGCTTCAGTTACCGGTACGTGCTCGCGGCCGTGCCGGTGGCCTGCCTCGCCGCCGGGCTGGCCCTGTCGCCAGAGCCCCGCGCCGCACGGAAGGCGGCTCAGGCCCAAGCCGGGAACGCGACCGCCGCGACCGAATGAATCGCCCGCCCGGGTTCTGGCATCCGCAGTGGCTCGGCTCCCTCACTTCCCTGATCTGGGGAGCGGCGGGGGCTCAGCGAGCGGCGGGGCGGCCGATCTCGGGCGGCACCTGGCTGGCCGCCTCCGCGTCGAGCAGGAACAGCGTGCGCTGCCGCCCCCGCGCGCCCGCGGCCGGGACCTGCACCGGGCCGGCGTCGGACAGGGCCAGCGCGACCGCGCCGGCCTTCTCCTGCCCGGCGGCCAGGATCCAGATTTCCCGGGCCGAGTTGATCGACGGCAACGTCATCGTCAGCCGCGTCGGCGGGGGTTTCGGCGCTCCCCGGACCGCGACCACCGGCCGGTCGTCGTACAGCGCCGGCATCCCCGGGAACAGCGACGCGATGTGGCCCTCGGGGCCGATGCCCAGCAGCAGGACGTCAAACGAGGGCACCGCGCCGTGGTCTTCCGGCCGGGCCGACTCGCAGAGCCACGCCGCGTAGCGGGCCGCCGCCGCCTCCGGGTTGTCGCCGTCCGGGCCGTCGGACGGCGGCATGGGGTGGACCCGCGCCGGATCGACGTCGACGTGATCGAGCAGGGCGGCACGCGCCCCCGTCTCGTTCCGTTCCTTGTCCCCGGACGGCAGGAACCGCTCGTCCCCCCACCAGATGTCCACGTGCCGCCAGTCCACGGCGTCCCGGGCCGGGATCGCCGCGAGCTCGGCGAGCACGGCGGTGCCGATCCCGCCGCCGGTGAGCACCAGCGAGGCGGTGTCCCGGGCCGCGACCGCGTCCACCAGCCGGGTGACCAGCCGCGCCGCGACCGCCTTGGCCAGCAGCGGGGCGTCCCGCTGGAAGATGACCTCCGGAGCGCTCATAGGTCGGCGATCTCCTGCTCCGATTCCACGCCCGTCTCGCCTTCGCCTGCGTTCATGGCTTCCGTGGCGGCCGAGTCGACCAGGCCAGGTTCCGGCGCGTTCTTCTGCACCGAATCCGCGAGCCGCCCGTCCGCAGTGCGGGCCTCCGCGGTGGCGCCGTAGGCCGCCTGCACCGGGGCGGACGTTGCCACGCCGATCAGCGTGAACGTGTCGGCCTCCCGGTCGTCGTTGATCCGCGCGTCGCTGAACAGCCAGGCCAGCGACTCCGCGTACACGTCGTCGGGGTCGAGCCGGCGCAGCTCCTCGGCGAGCAGTTCGGGCTGGTCCCGGCGGTGCAGAGCGACCCGCCGGTCCGGCTCACCGGTCTTCGACAGCGTGGCGGTCCGCCCGTCGTGGCGGGAGATCTCGATCTGGCCGTTCTCCGTCTCGAACCGGACGTCGGTGATGCCCGGGCCGCCGGACACGGCACGCCGCACCGGGACACCCAGCCGCAGCGACAGCCAGGCCGCGAGGATGTCACCGCTCGGGTTGTCCAGCTCGGCCAGCACCTCCCCCCGCGTGATGGGGGGATGCGGCACGTCGAACGTGGCCGCGAGCAGCGTGCGCCACGGGGTGAGCCGGGTCCAGCTGAAGTCGGTGTCCCCGGGCTTGTACGCCTCGGCCAGCCCGGCCAGAGCCAGCGACCCCGGCTCCCCTTCCCCGGACGCGGAGTCGGTCACCCGGCGCTGGGCCAGCGCCCCGAGCGGGCTCTGCGAGGGCATCTCCGGTACCTGCCCGGGCCACCAGGTCACCACGGGCACGTCCGGCACGAGCAGGGGCGCGAGCACGGAGTCGGCGTGCTGCCCGACCGGGCCGTACATCCGCAGCAGGATCGTCTCACCGGGGCCCGTTTCGCCCACCCGGATCTCCGCGTCGAGCCGCGACTCGGCGTTCGGGCGGCGCGTGATCACACCGAGCACGCGGCACGGGTGCTCGCGTGCCGCCTGGTTCGCGGCGCGCATCGCGTCGTACTGCGCGGCCTCGCTGGTCTCCACGATCAGCGTGAGCACCATGCCCAGCGCGGCGCCGCCGAGACGGCGCCGCGCCTCGGTCAGCGCCTCGTAGATCGCGGTCGCGCTGGTGTCGGTCAGGTCGATCGTCATCGTCGCACCCCTCTTGTCGGCCCCGATCCCGTCTTGCCCGCCCGGATCCCGCCGGGTCTCGTCCATCCGGCCGGCCGGCCGCTAGAGCCGTCGCCAGGCACGGCCGTCGCGGGCCATCAGCGCGTCCGCGGAGGCCGGGCCGGAGGTGCCCGCCGGGTATGGTTCCGGCTTGGTGTATTCGGCCCAGAAGTCCTCGATCGGATCGAGGATGCGCCACGACAGCTCGACCTCTTCCTGCCGGGGGAACAGCGGCGGGTCGCCGATGAGCACGTCGAGCAGCAGCCGCTCGTACGCCTCGGGGCTGGACTCGGTGAAGGATTCCCCGTAGGCGAAGTCCATGTTCACGTCGCGGACCTCCATGGCCGAGCCGGGCACCTTGGAGCCGAACCGCACCGTTATGCCCTCGTCCGGCTGCACCCGGATCACCAGCGCGTTCTGCCCGAGTTCCTGGGTGTCGGTCGCGGAGAACGGCAGGTGCGGTGCGCGCTGGAAGATCAGCGCGATCTCCGTCATCCGGCGCGGCAGCCGTTTGCCGGTCCGCAGGTAGAACGGGACACCGGCCCACCGCCGGGTGCCCACACCCAGCCGTACCGCGGCGTAGGTCTCGGTCCGGGAGTCCGGCGGAATCCCGTCTTCCTCCAGGTATCCGCGCACCTCGTGGCCGCCCTGCCAGCCCGCGGTGTACTGGCCGCGCGCGGTGCCGGTGGCCGGGTCCTGCGGCAGCCGGACGGCCGACAGCACCTTCTCCTTCTCCGCGCGCAGCGAGTCGGCGTCGAAGGCGACCGGCTCCTCCATCGCGGTCAGTGCCAGCAACTGCAGCAGGTGGTTCTGGATCACGTCGCGGGCGGCGCCGATCCCGTCGTAGTAGCCCGCCCGGCCGCCGATGCCGATGTCCTCGGCCATCGTGATCTGGATGTGGTCGACATACCCGCGGTTCCAGATCGGCTCGTACATTTCGTTGGCGAAGCGCAGCGCCAGGATGTTCTGGACGGTCTCCTTGCCCAGGTAGTGGTCGATGCGGAACACCGACTCGGGCGGGAAGACCTCGGCCAGGATGTCGTTCAGCTCCCGGGCGCTCTTCAGATCATGACCGAACGGCTTCTCGATGACCACCCGGCGCCAGGGGCGGCGGCCCGCCCACGCCGCCTGCTGACCTTCGGGCGGCGTGTAGTCGTCCGGATCGGACAGCCTGGACCGCTTGAGCTGCTGCACCACGACCGGGAACGCCTTGGGCGGGATCGACAGGTAGAACGCGTAGTTCCCGCCCGTGCTCCGTTCGGCGTCCAGGGCACGGACGGTCCCGGCCAGGCTGTCGAAGGCGTCGTCGTCGTCGAAGTCCCCCTGGACGAACCGGATCCCCTCACTGACCTGCTGCCAGACCGTGTCCCTGAACGGCGTCCGCGCGTGCTCCTTGACCGCCTCGTAGGTGAGCTGGGCGAAGTCCTCGTCCTCCCAGTCCCGCCGGGCGAAGCCGACCAGCGAGAACCCCGGCGGGAGCAGCCCGCGGTTGGCCAGGTCGTAGATCGCGGGCAGCAGCTTCTTGCGCGCCAGGTCACCGGTCACGCCGAACATGACCAGCACACAGGGGCCGGCCACCCGGGGAATGCGCCGGTCCCGCGGATCCCGCAGCGGGTTCTCCTGCACCTGCTGGTCCGGGAGGGCCGCGGGATTGGCCGGCGCGGGCCCGGGGGTGCCCTGGCCTGACGTCACTGACTCGCTCACGATTCTCCCGTTCCGCCGCTATCGTGGCGCCGGGCGGCCGGCGAGCGGTGGCTCGCCGGCCGCTGTCGAGTGCTGATCACTGTTCCGCGAGCTGGCCCTTGACCGTCTCGATGAGCTCGTTCCAGGACGCGGCAAACTTCGCCACTCCCTCATCTTCCAGCACCCTGACCACGTCGTCGTAGGGGATACCCAGATTCTCCAGGTCCGCGATGACCTTCCGGGACTCGTCGTAGGTGCCGTGGATCGTGTCCCCGCGCAGCTGGCCGTGGTCGGCCACGGCGTGGATGGTCGGCTCCGGCATCGTGTTGACGGTGTCCGGCGCCACCAGGTCCACCACGTACATGGTGTCGGGGAACGACGGGTCCTTGGTGCTGGTCGACGCCCACAGCGGCCGCTGCACCCGCGCGCCCTTGGCCCGCAGCGCCTGCCACCGCGGCGTCGCGATCCGCTTCTCGAACAGCTCGTAGGCCAGCCGCGCGTTGGCAATGGCGGCCTTGCCGCGCAGGGCCTTCGCCTCGTCCGTGCCGATCTTGTCCAGCCGCTTGTCGACCTCGGTGTCCACCCGGCTGACGAAGAACGACGCGACCGACGCGATGCCGGACAGGTCGCGGCCGGCTTCGGCCGCCTTCTCCAGTCCGGCCATGTAGGCGTCGATGACCGCGTTGTAGCGCTCCAGCGAGAAGATCAGGGTCACGTTGACGCTGATGCCCTCGGAGATCGCCTGCGTGATGGCCGGCAGTCCCTCCAGCGTGGCCGGGATCTTGATGAACAGGTTCGGCCGGTCCACCATCCACCACAGCGCACGCGCCTCGGCGATCGTCGGCTCGGTCTCGTTGGCCAGCCGCGGGTCCACTTCCAGGGAGACCCGGCCGTCCTGGCCGCCGGTCTCCTCGTAGACGCGGGTAAACACGTCACACGCCCAGCGGATGTCGAATGTGGTGATCGCGCGGACCGCCTCGCCGACCGGCACCTTGCGGATCGCCAGGTCGTGGGACTGGCCGTCGTAGGCCAACCCCTTGCTCAGCGCGGCCGCGAAGATCGTCGGATTCGACGTCACGCCGATGACGTGGTCGTCGCGGATGAGCTGTTCCAGGTTCCCTGTGCGGAGCCGGTCACGGCTGATGTCATCCAGCCATACCGCCACCCCCAGGGCGGTCAGCTGAGCGAGAACGTCTTCTGACTGGGAGGTCATGACCTTTGGTTCCTTCCCTTATGCCGTTCATCCTGCCGAGGCCCTCGTCTTCACCCTCAGGAGGCGATGTCGTTCATCCTCACGGTGCGCTGGCCCGCTCCAGGGCCGTCCGCGCCACCGCGGCGACCCGCTCCGACGTGAGCCCGAACTCGGCGTACAGCCGCTGGTACGCGGCGGAGGCGCCGAAGTGCTCCACCCCGACCGACTCACCGAGATCACCGACGTACTGCCGCCAGCCGAGCGTGATGCCTGCTTCCACCGACACCCGTGCCCGGATCCGGCTCGGCAGAACCTCTTCCCGGTAGGCGGCTTGCTGCTCGGCGAACCATTCCACGCAGGGCATGGACACCACGCGGGTCGGCGTCCCCGCGGCCTGCAGCTCGTCCCGGGCCGCCAGGGCAATCTGCACCTCACTGCCGGTGGCGATGAGGATCACCCGCGGATCGCCGTCCGCCTCGGCCAGCACGTACCCGCCGCGGGCGGTGCCCTCCGCGCTGGCCAGGCCGCCGGCGCCGGCGCGGCCCGCGGAGCGCTCCAGTACCGGCATGCTCTGCCGGCTCAGGCACAGCGCGGACGGGTTGCTGTTCCGCTCCAGGATGGTCTTCCAGGCCACCACCGTCTCGTTCGCGTCGCCGGGCCGGACGACCTCCAGGTTCGGGATGGCACGCAGCGCCCACAGGTGCTCCACCGGCTGGTGCGTCGGCCCGTCTTCGCCCAGCCCGATCGAGTCGTGCGTCCACACGTACGTCACCGGCAGCTTCATCAGCGCCGCGAGCCGCACGGCCCCCCGCATATAGTCGCTGAAGACCAGGAACGTGCCGCCGTACGGCCGTGTTCCCCCGTGCAGCGCGATGCCGTTGAGGATCGCGCCCATGGCGTGCTCACGGATGCCGAAGTGCAGCGTGCGGCCGTACCTGTTCCCGGGGAACATCTTGGTCTGGTGGTCGGCCGGGATGAAGGACGGCTCGCCCTTCATGGTGGTGAGGTTGCTCTCGGCCAGGTCGGCGGATCCGCCCCACAGTTCCGGCAGCACCGGCGCGAGCGCGCTGAGCACCTCACCGGACGCCTTCCGGGTGGCCATGCCCTTCTGGCTGGGCGGGAACGTGGGCAGCGCCCCGTCCCAGCCGGTGGGCAGCTCGCGCTTGGCCAGCCGGTCGAACAGTTCCCTGCGGCTGCCGTCGGCCTTGGCCCACGCCGCGAAGGTGTCGTCCCACTCGGCGCGCGCGGCCTTGCCGCGCTCGATGACGCCGCGCGCGTGCGCGACCAGATCGGGGGCCTCGGGGAAGGAGATGGCCGGGTCGAAGCCGAGGATCTTCTTGGTTTCCGCGACCTCCTCCGCGCCCAGGGCCGAGCCGTGCGCCGCGCCGGTGCCCTTCTTGTGCGGGGCCGGCCAGCCGATGATCGTGCGCAGGTTGATCATGGACGGCCGCCCGGTCTCGTTCCTGGCCGCGATCAGCGCGTCGTAGAGAGCCTGGACGTTCTCGGTGTAGCTGCCGTCCGGCTGCACCCAGTCGACGTGCTGCACGTGCCACCCGTAGGCCTCGTACCGCGCCGCGACGTTCTCGGACTTGGCGATCAGCGTGTCATCCTCGATGGAGATGCGGTTGTCGTCGTAGATCAGGATCAGGTTGCCGAGCTCCTGGTGGGCGGCCAGGGAGGAGGCCTCGTGCGTGATGCCCTCCTCGATGTCGCCGTCGGAGGCGAACACGTACACGTGGTGGTCGAACGGGCTGGCGCCCGGCTTCGCGTCCGGGTCGAACAGGCCGCGCTCGCGCCGCGCGGCCATCGCCATGCCCACCGCGTTGCCCAGGCCCTGCCCCAGCGGGCCGGTCGTCGTCTCCACCCCGGCCGTGTGCCCGTGCTCCGGGTGCCCGGGAGTGACGCTGCCCCAGGACCGGTACTGCTTGAGGTCCTCCAGGCTCAGCCCGTACCCGGACAGGTAGAGCTGGATGTACAGGGTCAGGCTGGAGTGCCCGCAGGACAGCACGAAACGGTCCCGCCCGGTCCACGCCGGGTCGGCCGGGTCGTGCCGGAGAATCCGCTGGAACAGCAGGTAGGCCGCCGGGGCGAGGCTCATCGCCGTGCCGGGGTGCCCCGATCCCTCGTTCTGCACGGCGTCCATGGCCAGGACCCGAGTCAGGTTCACGATGCGCTCGTCGACGTCAGACCACTCGAGCTCGTTTTCTGGCTGGCTACTCACCGCTTGGTCACGGCTCCTCTCTGCTGATGAAGGCTGTGGCCGCGGCACTCGCGGACTCTGCCGTGATGCCGCCTGCGCAGCCCCACCTACCCTCGTCCAGGCAGCCAAAAAGCCCCGCGCATAACCCGGGGGCAATGACCATGGTCGAGCCTATCCCGCCGGCCGCGCCAGCCTGTAGGGCGAGGGGCCCGGCCGGCCCGTCGTGAGGATGTTTTGAGCCGGCTGACATCCGCCGTTCACGGGCCCGTTCAGCGGCGGGCGCCGGGGACCGTCCACGCTGCGGTCCGGGCCCGCGCGCTCAGCGCCACCTGCGGGGCTCGGCGCTGTGCCGCTCCCGGTAGGCTCGCCCGGCATGGGGACGCCCGCACCCGTCTTCGATCCGAGGGCGGTCATTGACGGCCTGCCGCCCGGCCGGCCCCGGGTCGGGGTCATTGTCGGGATCGTCGCGGCCGCGCTGTGCGTGATCCTCGTGTTCGGCATCGAGCTGGGCGAGAGCGTGGCCTCGGGACAGAGCACCACGCCGTTCTTCATTGCGCTGCCGCTGGCCCTCGCGCCCGTCCCGCTGCTGGTGGCGGCGGTCCTGTTCATCGATCGCCTGGAGCCCGAGCCGCGGATCAACCTGGCCTTCGGCTTCCTGTGGGGCGCGGGTGTCGCGGCGCTGTTCGCCGCGCTCATCAACACGGCCGGCCTGGAATACATCACGCAGCCCGCGCTGGGCGCTTCCGCCGGGCAGTACATCTCGGCCACCGCCGGCGCGCCGGTCGTGGAAGAGACCCTCAAGGGCCTGTTCCTCGTCTGGCTGGTCCGCTGGCGCCGCCAGGAACTCGACGGGCCGACCGACGGCATCGTCTACGCCGCGATGGTCGGGCTCGGCTTCGCGATGACCGAGAACATCGGCTACTACATCAACGCGCTCGTCAACCCGGTGCACGGCGGCGTGCAACTGCTCGGCTACACGTTCGTGCTCCGCGGAGTGCTGTCGCCGTTCCTGCACCCGATCTTCACCTCGATGACCGGGATTGGCGCCGCGTACGCGGCCTCGCACCGGAACGCCGGCTGGGCGCTGTTGCTGGGCTGGTTCGCCGCCGTGTGCCTGCACGCCATGTGGAACGGGCTCAGCATCTTCGGGCTGGCCGGGACCGCCGTCGCGTACCTGATCCTGCTCGGCCTGCTCGGCATCCTGTGGGCCGTCATCATCGCGGACCGCCGCCGGATCGTCGCCCAGATCGAGCATTACCTGCCCGGTTACGAGCCCACCGGCCTGGTCACGCCGCAGGACATCACGATGCTCAGCTCGCTGAGGGACCGGCGGCTCGCCCGCAACTGGGCGCTGGCGACCGGCGGCCTGCCCGCGGCGTCGGCGATGGGTAACTACCAGCTCGCGGCGACGGAGCTTGCGCTGCTGCACGAGAAGGCGAGACGGGGGGTTCTCGGCCGCAGCGAGGTGGCCCAGCGTCAGCAGGCCCTGCTCCGCCTGATGCAGGTAGCGCGCGCGGCGTTCCTGCGCCGCCGCCCGGCCCCGCCGCGTGCCCCGTGGGCCGGGACCGGACCGTCGGGATTCACCCGGCCGTCATCTCACCCGGCCCCGGTGCCGCACCCGTTCATGCCGCACGGGCCCGAGCATTAGCTCCCAGGGACCGGCGCGTTAGCTCCCGGGGACCGGCGCGTTAGCTCCCGGGGACCGGCGTGTTAGCTCCGGGGGACCGGGGCGTTAGCTCCCAGGGACCGGCGCGTTAGCTCCCAGGGACCGGCGCGTTAGCTCCCAGGGACCGGCGTGTTAGCTCCGGGGGACCGGGGCGCTGGTGCCCGGCCGCGCCTCGGGCTCCAGCGACACGGTCGTGACGCGCTCGCTGGCCGGAAGCCTCTGGTTGGCCGGGGCGGTCTCGACGGGGCCCCGGTCACGCAGGGCCAGATAGAGCCGGATGGTGACGATCCAGATCACCACCGCGACCGTGACGTGCACCCAGACCAGACCGGCGGGCAGCCCGCTGAAGTACTGCGCGTACCCGATCGCTCCCTGGGCCAGGATCAGCGCGCCGAGCGTCCAGCCCCGCCGAACCGCCCGGCGCGGCGCGCCCGACATGGTCAGGCCGAGAATCAGCGCGGCGGCCAGGCCGGTCATCAGCCAGCCGATGTCCGCGTGGAACTGGGTGACGCCGATGAACGGCAGGTGGAAGCGGGGGGCCGTCGCGTTGCCGGCCAGCTTGCCGGTACCGGTGACCACGGTGCCGGCCGCGAACATCACGGCCACCACCGGCACCAGGACCGCGCCCATGAGCCGCAGGTCCCGCCGGACCACTGGTATCGCGGGCCCGGTGCCCTCCCCGCAGCGCACGTGCAGTATGACCGCCGCGCCCAGGATCGCGGTCGAGAGCAGGAAATGGAAGGCTACCCAGGCCGGATTCAGCTTGGTCAGCACGACGATCCCGCCCACCACGGCCTGGGCGATCACCCCACCCGGCAGCGCTGCGGCCAGCCATACGAGGTCGCGCCGCCGCCGATTGCTGCCCGGCGGCCGGTACTGCCACGCGGCAATGAACGCGAGGCCGGCGATGAGCACGAGCGGGAAGTTCAGCAGGCGGTTGCCGAACTCGATCCAGGTGTTCAGGGTGGACTGCCCGGCCGTGCTCGCCGCGACCAGGCTGTGCACCGTACATCTGGGCCAGTCCGGGCAGCCGAGCCCCGACTTGCTGAGCCGGACCGCCTCGCCGGTCGACATGATGACCGCGTTGGCGATCACCGAGGCGAGCGCGAGCCCGCGCATCGACGCCGGCGTCGGCCGCAGCACCGTCCCCGCGATCCGGTTGGCCGCGATCCGGTTCATCGCACCGCGCAGCGGCGAGGCGGCCCCGGCGGCGGAGGCAGGCCCGGGGCCTGAGGCGGGCCCGGACGTTTCGGGCGCGGGGGCGGCATCGGCGGGCACGCTATTCATCAAGATTGCGGCGTGGAAGCCCCGGCCTTCGGGCCGGGGAGGAAACGCCGCCTCACCTCCTCCAGAATGTCGGTGATACTCGATAGCATGTTCGAGTGCCTCGTTACCGGGTAGAGAAGATCAATCCCGCCTACACGAGCCAGCGGTGCTCGGCATGCAGGCACGTGGATCGGAAGTCCCGCGAGAGCCAAGCGGGTTTCCGGTGCACCGCCTGCGGTTTCGCCTGCAACGCTGACGTGAACGCGGCCAGGAACATCGCGGCGGGGCACGCCGTGACTGCGCGGGGAGGCGACGGGGCAGCCCGGCCGGTGAACCGCGAACCTCAACTGCTGCTCCAATCGGCGTAGTAGCTGGAATCCCCCGCCTTCAGGCGGGGGAGGATGTCAACGTCACCAACAAAGACAACCGGGACCGAGGTCTTTCAGGGGAAGCAGCCGCTGGATGCAGCGGCTCTAGCCAATTCTAAGTTCACGCCCACCTACCCGCTGGCGTTCACCGGCCCGGTGGTCGCCACCGCCACCTGGAGCCCGCCCGGCGGCAACGCTACGAAGATCACCACAACCTTCCATACCACGGCCGGGAACCTGGTGGTCGCCGCCGACGTGTGAACAACCCGCCGACCACGACCGACCCGACCACATGCCTCAGCAAGTCCACCATCACCGGGACCTACACGGTGGTCGGCGACCAGAGCACCGGCAAGTTCAAGGACGCGACCGGCAGCGGCAAGATCACTGACGTTTTCCAGGCCACCTTGCCGAAGCTCAGCAACGGCAAGTGCAACGAGAGCCAGAGCGCAGTGCCGCTGCCCAACGGGGCGGTCACCACCTTCTACGCCTCTGGGCCGCTCACGGTGACGTCATCATGACCAGGAGCGGGCGGCGCCGATGCAGGCGACGACCACGCAGCCGACGGCGGCCCATTCGCTGACCGACAGGTGCTGGCCCAGCAAGGCCAGCCCGATGAGTGCCGCCGCCACCGGCTCGAGGCTCATCCAGATGCCGAACACCCGGGTCGACAGCCGCCGCAGCGCCCGAAGTTCGACGGCGTAGGGGATCGCCGATGACAGCACGCCTACGCCCGCCCCGGTCACCAGGACAGACGGCCTGCGGAGCGAGCCGTTGGCGGCGGCCAGGGCGCCCGGGGTCACCACCACCGCGGCGATCAGCATGGCGATGACGAGCCCCGACGACCCCGGGAAGCGTCGGCCGGTCGAGGCGCTGAGCACGATGTAGGCGGCCCAGCCCACGGCGGATAGAGCGGCGAAGACGATCCCGGGAACGCTCAGCTGAGCCGCACCGCCCCCGGTGAGCAGAACCACCCCGGTGCCCGCCAGCGCCACCCAGAGCAGGTCGAGCAGACGGCGGGAGCCCGCCACGGCGACGGCCAGCGGGCCCAGGAACTCGATGGTCACCGCCACGCCCAGCGGTATCCGCGCGATGGCCTGGTAAAAGACGAAATTCATGCCGCCCAGGCAGATACCGAACGACAGCGCGATGGCCGCATCACGCCAGGCGCGGCGCTCGACCAGGCCGGCCACGGTGCCCCTGGCCCGGCGGCCGCCGAAGATGAGGAGGAAGACCGCGGCGCTCCAGAGCCGCAGCCCGGTCACGGCGGCGGGCGGCAACTCGTGGAACAGGCGGGTGGCGAGACCCGCTCCGAGCTGGACGGACACGATCCCGGTCAGGACCAGCGCAGTCAGGCCGGCCAACGCCTGCGCTCCCCGTCCGGGCCGCGCGCCCGCCTCCGGCCGGCTATCCGTGCCGGTTCCCTGCCGGGCCGGCCCGTGCCGGGCGGCACCGCTGCGCACGGGTCCGTGGCGGGCGGCTCCGTGGCGGGCGGTCACTCCCAGCGGAACGTGCGCGCGGCCAGGCCGATCCCCGCCACGGCCCAGACCGCGAGCACGAGCAGGTCACGCACGGGGAAGCCCGCCGCGTTCGCGAGGACGGCCCGCAGCCCGGTGGCCAGCGCGCCGGTCGGCAGCAGGGTCAGGAACGGCCGGGCCCCGGCCGGGAACCTGGTGAGCGGGAACACCACGCCGCCCAGGCCGAGCAGGACGATATAGATCAGGTTGGCCAGGGCCAGGGTCGCCTCGGCGCGCAGGGTGCCGGCCATCAGCAGGGCCAGCCCGCTGAACGCGGCGGTGCCCACCAGGACGAGGAGCGGCACGGTGAGCAACGCCAGCGGCGTGGCGTGCGGGCGCCAGCCCAGCCCGGTCGCCACGGCCGTGATGATCGCCGCCTGGAGCAGCTCGATGATGATGACGGTCGCCGTCTTGGCCGAGATCAGGCCGGCCCGCGACAGGGGCGTCGCGCCGAGCCGCTTGAGCACGCCGTACCGGCGCTCAAAGCCGGTCGCGATCGCCTGGCTGGTGAACGCGGTCGACATGACGGCGAGCGCGATGATGCCCGGGGCCAGGAAGTCGACCCGGCTGCCGCCGCCCAGGTTCACCAGGGGCTCGAGGCTGAACATGGCCAGCAGCCCGAGCGGGATGACCATCGTGACCGTGAGCTGCTCGCCGTTCCGCAGCAGCGAGCGCGTCTCCATCGCGGTCTGCGCGGCGATCATCCGGGGCAGCGGGGCGGCCCCCGGGGCCGGCGTGAAGGCGGCTTCCGCCGCCGGGGTCGCAGCGGCCGCGGTCACGGGCGCAGCTCCTTTCCGGTCAATTCCAGGAAGACATCTTCCAGCGTCCGGCTCTCGATCCGGAGGCTGGTCGGCAGGACGCCGTGCTCGGCGCACCACGCGGTCACCGAGGCGAGCAGCTGGGGGCTGATCCCATCCGGCACCTCGATGACGTAATGCCCGGCCGGGGATTCCTTGGCCAGGCTGCCGTCGGGCAGCGCGGACAGCAGGCCGTCGGTATCCAGGCCCACCTCGGCCCGGAACCGGAGCTGGCCGGCGCCGCCGCACAGCTCGGCGGGGGAGCCGCCGGCGACGAGCTGGCCGTGGTCGATGATCGCCACCTGGTCCGACAGCCGCTCGGCCTCCTCCATGAAGTGCGTGGTCAGGATCACGGTCGCGCCCGACGCGCGCATTTCCCCGATGAGGTCCCAGGTCGCGTGGCGGGCCTGCGGGTCCATCCCGGCCGTCGGCTCGTCCAGGAACACCAGCTCGGGCCGGCCGATCACGGCGCCGGCCAGCGCCAGCCGCTGCTGCTGGCCGCCCGACAGCCGCTTGTAGGGCGTCCGCGCCGCAGCCGTCAGCCCGACCCGGGCGAGCAGTTCGGCGGGATCGAGGGGGTGGGCGTGGAAGCGGGACAGCAGCCGGAGATACTCCCCGGCCGGGACGGCCGGCGGCACCCCGCCGGCCTGCAGCATGACCCCGACACGCGGGCGCAGGGCCCGGGCGTCGTGCGCCGGGTCCAGCCCGAGGACCCGCACCGTTCCGCCGTCAGCCTGGCGGTACCCCTCGCAGATCTCGATCGTGGTGGTCTTGCCCGCCCCGTTGGGACCGAGGATCGAGGTCACCTCGCCGCGCGCGGCGGTTAGCGTCAGCCCGTCCACGGCCACCGTGTGCCGGTACCGCTTTATCAGGCTCACGAGTTCGACCGCGGGGACGCTGCTCACGCTCGCGAGTCTATGGGCGCTTGCCTGCCGCCCGGCGGCCGGTACCAGACCGGGCCAAAGTTACCGGCCACGAGCCGACCCTGACCGGCGTCGCGCTGAAGTGGTCGTGGCCGTGGGCGGCAAAGCGCTCCAGCCGGGTCGCCCCGGGCAGCTGAATCCGCGCGGCCATGAGCTGGGCCCGGCCGCCGGTGATCTCCACCCAGGTGATCTGCTGAGCCCGCAGGTAGGCGGGCGGCATGCCAAAGCGGGTCGGGATCGCCTCCACCACCGTGGTGCACGACCCGGTGTTGGCGTAGAAACCCTGGCCGGCCGCGAGCAGTTCGGGGTGGTGCGTGTGGCCGGAAAGGAAGCCGCGGTAACCGTCGCCGGTCAGGTCCGCGGCCCGCTGCCGGGCCGCGCGGTTCTGCCCGTAGCCCCGCTCGTCCAGGGCCAGCGCGCTGATGGACGTCCACGCGCGCCGCGACATGATCACGATGATCAAGGCCACGACGATCAGGTCGGCGACGGCGCCGTAGCCGAGGATTTCGGCGCCGTGCAGCCAGCGGGCGGTATCCGGATAACGGGACTCGAGCTCGAAGAACTCCGATATCCGCAGGACCAGCAGTATCGCGACCGGCAGCGCGACCAGCCACCACCCGTGCCGGACCAGCTTGCGGTAGAAGAGGCGGGACCCCACGAAGGCCGGGAAGTCGGTCGGGTCGGCCATCTCGTGCGCTCCGGTGAGCCAGTCCCGGCCCAGCCACTCGATCCGCGGCAGCACCTGCCGGACGATGTGATGGCCGAGCGGTGTGTCCAGGCTGTTCCGCTGGTCGTGGAAACAGTTGTAGGGATCGAGCTGGTGACCGTGTTCCACCCGCACCCGGCGGCCGCCGGGCAGTACCAGGTCGGCCGCGAGGCAGATCTTGGCCCCGGTCATCTCCCGTACCGCGTCGGCGGCCTTGACGTCCCAGGCCAGATCGCTGTCGTGGTTGCCGACCGCCCAGATGACCTGCCCACCGCGTTCGGTCACGGCGCTGAGCGCGGCGCTGAGCACCTCGTGCTCCCGCAGGATCTCCGCCGCGTTGGCCTGCGGGAAGCCGAGCAGCTCGATGACGTCGCCGGCGAGGACCACCGTGACCGGGCCCGTCTCCGCGGACAGGCGGCCGGCCAGGACCTCGCACGAGCGCCCCGACACGTCCGTCCGCTGCGGCGGCAGGTGCAAGTCGCTGATGGCGAGCACCGCGGCGCCGGCCGGCACGGGGACATCGAGCAGGTCGGTGACGTCGGGTTTGGCGGAGGCCATGACAGGTTCATCCTTCCCTGATCGGCCGGCGGGGAAAAGGGCCCGCCCGACGGCACGGAGGGGCCCGACCTCCGGTGCGAACCGGGCCCGCTTCCGCGCCGGCGCAGGGCCACGACATATGACGTTACGGGGTGTCCGGTGGTTCACGGGACGTGACACGGCCGGCCCCGCGATTTACGTCACATCGCCGTTCGGTAAACTTTGCCGGAACGGACTTATTTACGGCATACTGATGTTGTGAAAAACATGCGGACAGTGGACATGGAGCGCAGGGCGGCGGCACACGATGCCGTGGCCAGCGGCGCCGTGCGCCCAGACCGCCCGGGCCCAACGGGCCCAACGGGTCCCACGAGCCCCGTGGCGGCACCGCGGCCGGGGGTCGAGCTGTCCGCGCAGGGGCGCGCCGAGCGGAGCACCCGGGCCCGGGTCGCCCGGCTGATCCTGGAGCTGGGTCCGTCGACGGCGTCCGTCATCGGCGGGCGGCTCGGCCTGACCCCGGCGGCCATCCGCCGGCACCTGGACAACCTGCTCACCGAGGGGCTCATCGAGACGCGGACGGCCCGGACCTACGCCAGCCGCGGGCGGGGGCGCCCCGCCCGGCTCTTCGCGATCACCGATGCCGGGCGCAGTGCCTTCGAGCACACCTACGACGACCTGGCCAGCAGCGCGCTCCGCTTCCTGGCCCAGGAGGCCGGCCCGGCCGCGGTGGAGAAGTTCGCCCGGCACCAGGTCTCCGAACTGGAGCGCCGGTATGGCGCGGTGCTGGCGGGCGCGGCGCCCGCGGACCGCGTGCGGGCCCTGGCCGACGCCCTGTCCGCGGACGGGTACGCCGCCTCGGCGTACGCGGCCCCCGCCGCCGGCGAGGCCGCGCCGGCCGGCCCAGCGGGCGCTGTGGGCCCGGCGACCGCGGGCGAGCAGCTGTGCCAGCACCACTGCCCGGTGGCGCACGTGGCCGCGGAGTTCCCGCAGCTGTGCGAGGCGGAGACCGAGGCCTTCGGCCGGCTGCTGGGCCGGCCCGTGCAGCGGCTGGCCACGATCGCCCACGGCGACGGAATCTGCACCACGCACGTTACCGGCCGCTCCCTGGCTGACCGCCAGGGCATAAGCGCTAGTGGCGGTCAGCCATGCTGAATCGCTGCGACCCCCGGAGGGCTCTTCATTTGGCATCCTCCAAGCCCTGGACAGGCCAGGATTCCAGCCGTGACCTGGTCACGCTGTTGGTTCGCGGCTCACAGACTCGGGCAACCCCTACAAGTCTCCCCGCGCTGGCACCTCATGCCCTGAGGCGGATCCGGCTTGATCCAAGCCAGACGCAGGAAAAGCTATCACCAGCCGCTGACAAAACGAGGGACCTCTTCATATGACGACCACCACGAACGACAGGCTTGACGGCCTCGGCACGTACAAGTTCGGCTGGGCCGACTCCGACGTGGCCGGCGCGGCCGCGCGCCGTGGCCTGTCCGAGGGCGTGGTTCGCGACATTTCGGGCAAGAAGAACGAACCCGAGTGGATGCTGGACCTGCGCCTGAGGGGGCTGCGCATGTTCGGGCGCAAGCCGATGCCGGCGTGGGGCGCTGATCTTTCCGGCATCGACTTCGAGAACATCAAGTACTTCGTCCGGTCGACCGAGAAGCAGGCGGCGAGCTGGGACGAGCTGCCCGACGACATCAAGAGCACCTACGACAAGCTCGGCATCCCCGAGGCCGAGAAGCAGCGCCTCATCGCCGGTGTCGCGGCGCAGTACGAGAGCGAAGTGGTGTACCACAAGATCCGTGAGGACCTTGAGGAGAAGGGCGTCATCTTCCTCGACACCGACACCGCGCTGCGCGAGCGCCCGGAGCTGTTCCAGGAGTACTTCGGCACGGTGATCCCGCCGGGCGACAACAAGTTCGCCGCGCTGAACACGGCCGTGTGGTCCGGTGGCTCGTTTATCTATGTGCCGAAGGGCGTGCACGTCGACATCCCGCTGCAGGCCTACTTCCGGATCAACACGGAGAACATGGGCCAGTTCGAGCGGACGCTGATCATCGTGGACGAGGGCGCCTACGTGCACTACGTGGAAGGCTGCACCGCGCCGATCTACAAGTCCGACTCGCTGCATTCCGCGGTGGTCGAGATCATCGTGAAGAAGGACGCGCGCTGCCGCTACACCACGATCCAGAACTGGTCGAACAACGTCTACAACCTGGTCACCAAGCGCGCCATCGCTGAGCAGGGCGCGACGATGGAGTGGATCGACGGGAACATCGGCTCCAAGGTGACGATGAAGTACCCGGCGGTCTACCTGATGGGTGAGCACGCCAAGGGCGAGACCCTGTCCGTCGCTTTCGCCGGTGAGGGCCAGCACCAGGATGCCGGGGCCAAGATGGTGCACTGCGCGCCGAACACCTCCTCGACCATCGTGTCCAAGTCCGTGGCGCGCGGCGGGGGCCGGACCTCTTACCGGGGCCTGGTCAACGTGCAGGAGGGCGCCGAGCACTCCCGGTCGACGGTCAAGTGCGACGCGCTGCTCGTGGACGCGATCAGCCGCTCGGACACCTACCCGTACGTGGACGTGCGGGAGGACGACGTGGAGATGGGCCACGAGGCCTCGGTCTCCAAGATCTCCGAGGACCAGCTGTTCTACCTGATGAGCCGGGGGATGACCGAGGACGAGGCGATGGCCACCATCGTGCGCGGCTTCGTTGAGCCGATCGCGCGTGAGCTGCCCATGGAGTACGCGCTTGAGCTGAACCGGCTGATCGTGCTCCAGATGGAGGGGGCGGTCGGCTGATGGCGGCACTTCAGGGGGCGCTGGAAACGTCGGCGCCCGTATCAAGGCTGCACGAGCAGCAGTCGTTCGACCCGGCGGACTTCCCGGTCCCGACCGGCCGCGAGGAGGAGTGGCGGTTCACGCCGCTGCGCCGGCTGCGCGGCCTGCACGGCGCGGGCTCGCTGCCCGCGGGCACGGTGACGGTGGATGTCGAGGCGGCGCCCGAGGTCACGGCGGAGAGGGCGGAGCGCGGCGACCCGCGCGTCGGCGCGTCCTACGTGCCGTCGGACCGGGTCAGCGCCCGCGCGTTCGCCTCGTTCGCCGCGGCCACCGTGATCAGCGTGCCCGCCGGAGCGGTCACGTCCGCCCCGACCATCGTCACGGTGCGCGGGCACGGCACCGAGGGTGCTTCGTTCGGGCACACGGTCGTGGACGTCGGGCCGATGGCCCGCGCCACGCTGGTCCTCGACCATCGGGGCAGCGCCACCTACGCCGACAACGTCGAACTGCTGGTGGGGGACGGCGCGGGTCTCGACGTGATCAGCCTGCAGGACTGGGCCGATGACGCCGTGCACCTGTCACACCACCACGCGCGGCTGGGCAAGGACGCGCGGATCTCGCACACCGTCGTCTCCTTCGGCGGCGACGTGGTCCGCATCGTCCCGTCCGTCAGCTACGCGGGCCGCGGCGGCGACGCCGAGCTGAACGGGCTGTACTTCGCCGACGCGGGACAGCACCTGGAGCACCGGCTGTTCGTCAACCACACGGTGCCCGACTGCCGCAGCCGCGTGCTGTACAAGGGGGCGCTGAAGGGCGACGGCGCACACACCGTCTGGATCGGGGACGTCCTGATCGGCGCCGAGGCGACCGGCACGGACACCTACGAGTACAACCGGAACCTGGTGCTGACCGACGGGGCCCGCGCCGATTCCGTCCCGAACCTGGAGATCCTCACCGGCGAAGTGCGCGGTGCCGGTCACGCCAGCGCGAACGGCCGCCTGGAGGACACCCACCTGTTCTACCTGATGGCCCGCGGCATCCCCTATGAGCAGGCGCGCCGCCTGGTCATCCAGGGCTTCTTCGGCGAGCTGCTGGACAAGATCCGGGTGCCGGACCTTCGGGAGAGGGTCGCGGCCGCGGTCGAAGCGGAGCTGGGATGAGGCAGGCCGGACCGGAAAAAGCAACGCCCGGCGACACGGTCCAGCAGGACGCGGGCCAGGACGCGGGCCAGAAGTTCGTGTTCGTCTGCTCGCTGAAGGATGTGCCCGAGGACGGGGCGCTCGGCGTGGACGTCGAGGGCGCACCGGTGGCGATCGTCCGCACCGGCGATGGGGTCTACGCGCTGCGCGACGTGTGCTCGCACGCCGAGGTCCCGCTGTCCGAGGGCGAGGTGTACGACCACACGCTGGAGTGCTGGCTGCACGGGTCCTGCTTCGACGTGCGGACCGGCGCGCCAACCGGTCCCCCGGCCACCGAGCCGGTGCCGGTGTACCCGGTGAAAACCGAGGGCGGCGACGTGTACGTCGCGCTCCCGGCAGACCACAACTGACGTTTATCTGGAGACCTTAGACATGGCGACCCTTGAGATCCGCGACCTGCACGTCAGTGTGGAGGAGGCGGCCGGTACCCAGCGCGAGATCCTGCGCGGCGTCGACCTCGACGTCAACGCCGGGGAGACGCACGCGATCATGGGGCCCAACGGCTCCGGCAAGTCCACTCTCGCCTACGCGATCGCCGGGCACCCGAAGTACCACGTGACCCAGGGCTCGGTGACGCTGGACGGCGAGGACGTGCTGTCCATGAGCGTCGACCAGCGCGCCCGTGCGGGCCTGTTCCTGGCCATGCAGTACCCGGTCGAGGTCCCGGGCGTCTCGGTGTCGAACTTCCTGCGGACCGCGGTCACCGCCGTCCGGGGCGAGGCGCCGAAGCTGCGCGACTTCATGAAGAACATGCGCGCCGCGATGTCCGCCCTGTCGATCGATCCTGCTTTTGCCGAACGGAACCTGAACGAGGGTTTCTCCGGTGGGGAGAAGAAGCGGCACGAGGTCCTGCAGATGGAGCTGCTGAACCCGACCATCGCGGTGCTCGACGAAACCGACTCCGGGCTGGACATCGACGCGCTGAAGGTCGTGTCCGAGGGGATCAACCGGTTCCGCGCCGATGCCTCCCACGGCGTCCTGCTCATCACGCACTACACCCGGATCCTGCGGTACGTGCGGCCGGACTTCGTGCACGTGTTCGTGGCCGGCCGGATCGTCCGCCAGGGCGGCCCGGAGCTGGCCGAAGAGCTTGAGCGCGAGGGCTACGAGAAGTTCATCATCGCGGAGGCGGCGGCATGACTCTGGACGTCGGGCGCATCCGCAAGGACTTCCCGATCCTGGATCGGCAGGTGCGCGGCGGCCGCCCGCTGATCTACCTGGACAGCGCGAACACCTCGCAGAAGCCGCGACAGGTGATCGACGCGATCAGCGGCTTCTACGAGCGGCACAACGCCAACATCCACCGCGCCACTCACGAGCTCAGCGAGGAGGCGACTGCCGCCTACGAGGGGGCCCGGATCAAGGTGGCCGGCTTCGTCGGCGCCCGGGACGAGTCGGAGATCATCTTCACCAAGAACGTCTCCGAGGCGATCAACCTGGTGGCTTACTCGATGGGCAACGCGTCGGCGGGCGCACCCGGCCCGGCGTCCCCGGACCGCTTCCGGCTGGGCCCTGGCGACGAGATCGTCGTCACCGAGATGGAGCATCATTCCGATCTCGTTCCGTGGCAGCTGCTCTGCCAGCGTACCGGGGCCACCCTGCGCTGGTTCAGCGTGACGCCGCAGGGACGGCTCGACCTGACCAACCTCGACGAGCTGGTCAACGAGCGCACCAAGCTGGTGGCGCTGGTGCATCAGTCGAACGTGCTCGGCACCATCAACCCGGTCCGCCTGATCGCCGGCCGCGCGCACGCCGTGGGCGCGCTGGTGCTGGCCGACGCCGCCCAGTCGGTCCCGCACATGCCGGTGGACGTGCAGGGCCTCGGGGCCGACTTCGTCGGCTTCACCGGCCACAAGATGTGCGGCCCGACCGGCATCGGGGTGCTGTGGGCGCGCCGGGAACTGCTGGAGGAGATGCCGCCGTTCCTCGGGGGCGGTGAGATGATCGAGACCGTCTGGATGGATCACTCGACGTTCGCCGTACCGCCGCACAAATTCGAGGCGGGCACGATGCCCATCGCCGAGGCGGTCGGCCTCAGCGCGGCGATTGACTACCTGAACGAGGCGGGCCGGGAGTCCATCCACGCGCACGAGCAGGCCCTGCTTGCCGACGCGCTCGCGCAGCTGGCCGGGATCGACGGGCTGCGCATCCTGGGGCCGGCCGAACCGGAAGACCGCGGTACCGCGATCTCCTTCGAGGTGGACGGCGTGCACCCGCACGACGTGAGCCAGGTGCTGGACGAGCTGGGCATCGCCGTGCGCGCGGGGCACCACTGCGCATGGCCGCTGCACCGGGCGCTCGGCGTGCAGGCCAGCACCCGCGCGTCGTTCTACCTCTACAACACGCACGAGGAAGTGGCTGCACTGGCCGACGGTATCCGCCAGGCGCAGAAGTTCTTCGGCGTGAGCTAGCCGCGATACGACCGAATCGGGAATAACGAACTCCAGATGTGACTAGGGCACATATGCAGATCCAGTCGCTGTACCAGGAGATCATCCTGGATCACTACCGCAACCCGCATAACAAGGGGCTGCGGGAGCCGTTCGACGCCGAGGTCCACCACGTCAACCCGACGTGCGGGGACGAGGTGACCCTGCGGGTCACGCTCAAGGACGTCGACGGCGATCCGGTGGTGACCGACGTGTCGTATGACGCGCTCGGCTGCTCGATCAGCCAGGCCAGCGCGTCGGTGATGTCCGATCTGGTCATCGGCAAGCCGGTCAGCGAGGCGATGCGGATCTCCCGTGAGTTCCTCGATCTGATGCAGTCGAAGGGCACGGCCGAGCCGGACGAGAACACGTTGGAGGACGCCGTGGCTTTCGCCGGCGTCTCCAAGTACCCGGCCCGGATCAAGTGCGCGCTGCTCGGCTGGATGGCCTGGAAAGACGCCACCGGGCGGGCGCTGAACGAGATGACAGGACAGGCATAATGACCGAAAACATGACCAGCCAGCAGGAAACCGAAGACGTGCTTGAGGCGCTCCGCGACGTGGTGGACCCGGAACTCGGGATCAATGTCGTGGACCTCGGCCTGGTCTACGGGGTCACGCTGGACGCGGAGCGGAACGCGTCGATCGACATGACGCTGACCAGTGCGGCGTGCCCGCTCACCGACGTGATCGAGGACCAGGCCCGGGAGGCGCTCGAAGGCGTCGTGTCCGACTTCCGGATCAACTGGGTGTGGCTGCCCCCGTGGGGCCCGGAGCACATCACCGAGGACGGCCGCGAGCAGCTCCGCGCCCTCGGCTTCAA
>Ga0181532_10000615_pt1 | contig 36172 bp, 28 predicted proteins | sample PEATcosm2014_Bin_33_FD_119768 | JGI IMG/M metagenome (GOLD analysis project Ga0181532, IMG submission 119768) | Peatland microbial communities from MTU Mesocosm Facility, Houghton, MI, USA - PEATcosm2014_Bin11_30_metaG | ecosystem: Environmental > Terrestrial > Soil > Wetlands > Peat | place...
GAGTTCGTCGAGCCCATAGAAATGGTCGTAGTACATTTCCTGGCGCGCCAGGTTCGACATCCGAGCGGTCGAGGATTCGAGCGAGAGCATGAGGCTGCCTTTGAGCTGATCCTTGGAGCGGCGTAGTTCTTCTTCGGGCACAGGCGTTGCCTTCAGGTTGCGGAATTCCTCGACCACGCACTCGACCACCTTGACGGCCGACTCGCGCGACGTACCCGCGTACACGCACATGGAGCCCGTATCGCGATAGGGATTCAGGTCGCTATAGATGGAGTAGGCAAGCCCCTGCCGCTCGCGGATGTTCTGGAATAGGCGCGAACTCATCCCGCCCCCGAGCAGCGTATTAAGAATGTAGGAAGCGTAGCGCCTTTCGTGCGCCATTGGATGCGAGGGTACGCCAATGCAGATCTGCACCTGTTCCAGCGATTTCTTGTTGCGCAGGTTAATGCGCGAAAAGGTCTTGGGCTGCGGTGAATGCAATCCGTTTTTCGCCGGCTTCACATGCTCGAAATATCGCGCCACGAGTTCCACAAAGTGCTTATGGTCGAGGTTACCGGCAGCGCTGACGATGAGATTGCCGGGAGCAAAGTGGTGTCCATAGAAGCGGGACACGACAGGGCGTTCGAATTTTTTCACCGTGTCGCGCGTGCCCAGGATGGGCAGACCGAGCGCGTGGTCTTTCCAGAAACTTTGAGTGAAGATTTCGTGGACCAGGTAGTCGGGATTATCCTGATCCATTTTTATTTCTTCGAGAATGACGCCGCGCTCCTTCGCGATATCCCCGGCATCGAACACAGGATGAAGGACAAGATCGGTGAGAACGTCCATGGCGAGCGGAAGGTGCTCATCAAGAACCTTGATGTTAAAGCAGATGCATTCCTTCGCCGTGAAAGCATCCATATTGCCGCCGATCGAATCGACCTGGCGGGCAATCGCTTCGGCGGAACGCGTCTCCGTTCCCTTGAACACCATGTGCTCGATGAAGTGCGAAATGCCGTTCCATTCCGAATCTTCATCGCGCGAACCGGACTTGAGCCAGATACCGATCGCAACCGAGCGTATGTGGGGCATCTGCTCGGTGATGACCGTGAGGCCATTCGGCAGGACCTGACGACGAATGCTGCGCGATTCTTTTACCATTAGTCTCTTACCGTGAATTTCCTTAAATGACGTTATGACACTAGGATCCAAAGTATGACGTTCGGATCGAAGTATGAATTCCCCGGCGGGTTGCTGGTACTATTCTCCCACAATCCGGGGCAAGGCGATGGCAGCCGAACTTTGGCCTTGTTTTTCTTTAACTTACGGTGAATCCTTCGCATCCCGATTCCGTATTATGCTATGAGACGGACGCGGATACCCGCCGCTCCACCGGCGCCCCATGCCAAGCCAGCTATCCAATTCGCTATTAGGACTTAACCTGCAGGAACTCACAGATCTTGCCCTCGGATCGGGGCAGCCTGCCTACCGGGGCCAGCAACTATTTGATGCGGTATACCGGCAAAGGATCGATCGACTCGATCAGGTCTCGACCTTGCCGCTCGAATATCGGACTCGTCTCGTGGAGGAAGGCTGGAATGTTGGCCTTCCGAAGATGGCGCGCAAGTTCGTTTCGAGCGATGGCACGGTGCGATATCTGGTGGAACTCTCCGACGGAGAAACGGTAGAGACGGTCTGGATGCCCGAAGGCGATGGCGGCGAGACCGGCGACGGCAGCGAAGCAGGCGATGAACTGGAAGCCGTCACGGATCCGGAACGTGTGGTGACGGGGCTTGGCCCCGTCCAGCGGAGCGAAGCCCCGCCGCCACCCGCAAGTTGGCACCGCTCCACCATCTGCGTATCGAGCCAGGTGGGCTGCGCCGTGAATTGCAAGTTTTGTTTCACGGCGCTGCTCGGAGTCAAGCGCAACCTCGAGGCCGGAGAAATCGTCGGGCAGATCGCCGCCGTCCTTCGCGACCAGGGAGTTGATCCCCCGCTGCAGCGCGTCAACATCGTGTTCATGGGCATGGGCGAGCCTTTCCTGAACTATGACAACTTCATGAAGTCGGTGCGCCTGCTCGTGGAAGGCGTGCGGATTCCAGAATCGCGCATGACCGTGTCAACCGCCGGTATCGTGCCGCGCATTCATGATTTCGGTCAGGAGGCGGTGCGTCCGAGACTCGCGATTTCGCTGAACGCGTCGAACGACGCGCTGCGCAGCGAGGTGATGCCGCTGAACCGGAAGTGGAACCTCGCGGAGTTGATGAACGCAGCGCGGGAGTTTCCGTTGCGGACGCGGGAGCGGATGACCTTTGAGTATGTGCTGATCGAAGGCGTGAATGATGCTCCCGAGCACGCGCGCGAGCTGGTCGAGTTGGTGCGGGGAATGCGGACAAGAATCAATCTGATTGCGCTGAATCCGGGCACCGAGTTGCCGTATCGCACGCCGGAGCAGGAGAAGGTGTTGGCATTCCGGCAAATCCTGGTAGACGCGGGAATCCTGGCCTTCATTCGCCGTCCCCGAGGCCGCGACATTTTCGCCGCCTGCGGTCAGTTGAAAAGAACGGTGGAGGTGTGAAGAACAAGGCGTGAAGAGCAAACCAACCTTGCAACCCTGAGACTGGAACCTTTACGAACTGCCGCGGGCCCCGGGCCAAGCTGCGGCGGCCAGTGCCGAGCGTCCTGCCGCACTTGCCGCAACCTGCAGCTCCATACGAAAAGCGGGGTTGCCGGGAGTGGAAGGCTGCAACAGACGTCCGCCATGTTCTTCGACGATGCGGCAACAGGCGCTCAACGAAAGAGTGGCAGGCTTGTTCTCGCCCTCAGAGCTGAGCGGCGACAGGTGCGACGCGAACTGCGAAGAAGAATCCTTCGACGAAGCATCCGTCGATGAAGCATCGCAAGCGAAGAAGTCAACCAGTACCAGGCTGCCTTGGCCGTGCGTGTGCACCATCAGAACGGAATTTGCTTCACGCTTCACGCGAGAGTTGATCTGCCCCGCAAGGTGCATACAAACGTGGAGAATCTGGTTTGAATCGGCGAGCACCGGCGGAAGCGAAGGAGTGAGTTCGAGGCGAATCGAATTGCCTTCCGCCTCCAGCTGCGGAGCCAGCAGCAGCACCGTCGTTTGCAGCACAGAGTTGATGTTCACGGCGGCAAACCGCGCCGGAGTCTGACGGGCAAACGTCAGCAAGCTAGCCACCAGCGTGGTGGTGCGGCGAACCTGCTCACCGATTTGCGCGGCATTCAATTGCTCCTGTGGCGGCAAGGTCGACGCATTGAGCAAATCAGAATATCCCAGCATGGCGGTAAGTGGGTTGTTGATCTCGTGCGCGGCTCCGCCCACCAACTGACCGAGCGACGCCAGCTTCTCCGATTGAATGAGCTTTTCCTGCAAGGCCTTCAGGTCGTTGAAAGAGCTGCGTGACCTTTCGAGAAACTGTGACTGCTCGTCTCGCAGCAGGCGTTGTCGCCAGAAAACCACCACCCCCATCACCACCATGGTCAAGAGACTCACGGTGATGCGGAAGCCCTTGACCGCACTCGGAAGCCCCGGGTCCAGTTCTGCGTGCATCGCGGCCCAGAGCAGACTGAACAGCGCGAGCATACTCAAACGTGTGATCCAGACACCCAGCAAAGGCTTCGTCGGCTTGGAGTCGGACAGGTCGAGGCGGAGAGCCAGCAAGGGCACCACGCCCATCCAGGCGATGGAGAGGATCAGGGGGATGTCGTAGATGCTGCCGGTGTAATAGAGCTGATGTCCGATGGCCCAGGTCGCGACATAGGAACTGGAGGCATACAGTGCGCTGGCGCCCAGCAACTGTCCGTAAAGCTGCCGCCACCCGCCCCGCGCCGTGTAGGCGAGGATGGCGAGCGCGCCCAGAAGCAGGAGTTTTTCGATGAGATACGCGAGGTTGAGATTCGCGTTGTATGCCGGTTCATCCACCTGCACGGTCTGCCAGGGAATGACGCTGTATACATAAATGAAGACCCACCACGTGAGTAAGAGGACGAAGTCGAGCATCCGCACGCGTTCATCGCGCTCCTCTTCCCGCAGGTGTGGAAGCACGGCGAGAGCCGCAATCATGGGCACCAGATGCAGGAACAAAACGATGTCGCCTAAAAAGGGGTCGGGCACGTCCTGACGCTTGATGACTTCAAAGTAATTCCACATCCCCTGGTAAGTAAGCCAGAAGAGCATGCCCATGCTCATCAGTATCCAAAAAAGCCGTATATGCAGGGTTGGACAGCGCGAGCGCGCTGTATTAGGCAAGTAGGCAGCGGTAGCAACCAGCAGCAGCCAGCCCTGGATCAGGTCGCTGGCAATCGTAAGGGCATCGCCCCTTCGCATGAACAGCGACGTCGCAATCTGGGCGAGAACCAGCCCGACCAGCAGAGACATCCAGATTTTGGTGCGCACGGCCAAGGCAGACCACTCCCCCTTCTATTTTAGAGCGTGATCGGGGTTTGCAGGGTTACTAGTGTAACCACTTGGAGCGTCGCACGGTCGATGCAAACCCGCAATGGGCAGTCCCTCTGAGGATCGCATTGGGCCACTAAGACAATGATTCAATGCCTCAATGCCTCAATGATTCAATCACGCAATAGTGAAAAGCTCATGGAGTTTGCCTGAGATTGCCTTTAGAATTAGGCGCCCTAACTTTAAGACTAACTGGTCGACGAGAGTCCCTTGCCCTGGATGATTCCTCGATATCGCAATCTATGGCGCTTCCGCGCGCCCCTCAGTGCCGACGAAATCCGGCGCACCGAGCGTTGGCTGTCAACGGCGCGTGTAGCACTGACGATCGCTGCGATATTTGCGCTCTGGATGGAACCGGTGCGTGGGTTCGTGTATTCCCGTTGGCTCCTCTGGCTGCTGTCGATATACCTGATTCATGCAGTGGTGGTGCTACTGCTGCTGCGCTTCCGGCCGCAGTCGACAAGGGCTTTCCGGTGGGTGGTTCATGCGGTGGATATCCTCTGGCCGGTGTTAATTTCCCTGTTCGCCACGGCGCAGCGCGGCCCGTTCTTTCTCTTTTTCGTCTTCGTGATGGCGGCCGCAGCCTATCGCTGGGGCCTCTGGGAAACGGTGGGCACGGCGGCCGCCGCGGTCGCGCTGCTGGAGGTAGAAGCGTTCGCGGTGCGAGCCGGACTGGAACCGGTGGTGGATGGATGGCTGCGCCTCGTACATCTGCCGCGCCTCGGGGTAAGCGTGCGCGAACTGGATCCGCAACAGCTGTTCATGAGTTCGGTCTATCTGATTGTGCTCGGATTATTGCTCGGCTACATGTCAGAAAATCAGAAGAAAGTGCGCGCCGAACGCGCCGTGATCACGCGCGTCCTTAGTTCGACCCGGGTGGAAGCCGGACTGACCGGTACCATGCAGCAGATTCTCGGGGAAGTGATGAGCATCTACGGCGCGTGCCGCGTGCTCAGCGCCTCCCAGGAATCGAACAGTTACCGGGTATTCCTGGCCGAAGTAAAGCGTGGCGACGATGGTATCGAGCCGCTTCGCTGGCGCGAGCCTTTGCCGGAAAGCGAAAAATCGTATTTGTTCGACTCGCCCGCCGACGCGATCTATGCGTCCCGCAGTGCCAGGGGGTTTCACACCGTGCTGCTGGATCGCGAGGGCGAGCGGATACGCGACGCAAGCACCGAATTTCTCGAAGCCCTGGCCCAAGTGGAAAAATTTGACGCGATCGTTTCTGTAGCGCTGTCCTTCGGCAGTGAGTGGTCGGGCCGGGTGTTCGTGTTCGATCCCGAGATCATGGGAAATCCGGAAGAGGAGTTGCGCTTCCTGCAGGAATTCGCCCAGCAGGTGGGTCCGGCCATTTACAACGTGTACCTGATGCGGCGGCTGCGGGAGCGCGCCGGAGCGGTGGAGCGGGCGCGCTTCGCCCGCGAACTTCATGATGGCGCCATTCAATCGCTGATCGCAGTCGAAATGCAACTGGACGTGCTGCGCCGGCAGTCGGGAACCCAGGCGCCGGTGGTCAACTCCGAACTGGGGCGGATTCAGAAATTGCTGCGTGAAGAAGTTCTCAAGTTGCGCGAACTGATGCAGGCGATGAAATCGTTCGAGGTGAATGCGGAGCGGCTTCTCGGTTTCATCTCCGACACGGTGGAGCGCTTCCGCCGGGAGACGGGAATCGCAGCTGAGTTCGTCAGCGAGTTGGAGCGCGTCGATTTGGCACAGAAAGTCTGCCGCGAACTGGCCCGCATTGTGCAGGAGAGTCTGGTCAACGTGCGCAAGCACAGCGGCGCCCACCATGTCCTCGTTCGGCTCGCGCAGCGGGCCGGCAATCTGCAATTGACCGTCGAGGATGACGGGAAAGGATTCTCTTTTTCTGGCAAGCTGTCGGATGCGGAACTGGAGAAGTCAGGCAAGGGACCGGCGGTGATCCGGGAAAGGGTACGCTTGCTGGCAGGCGAACTCGCGATAGAATCAACTCCTGGGCACGGATCACGTCTGGAAGTAAGCATTCCGCCACCGAGGAAGGCCAATCATGGATAATCCAATCAAGGATAGTCCGATCAAAGATAGTCCAGCATTGCAGAAGCGGAGCCATCCCATACGCATTGTGATTGCCGACGATCATCCCATTTTCCGCGACGGACTGCGGCGCCTGTTGGAAGCGGAAAGCGACATGAAAGTGGTGGGCGAAGCCTGCGACGGCCGCGAGGCGGTCAAGCTCGCTACCGAGATCAAGCCCGATATTCTTCTGCTCGATCTGGCCATGCCGCACCACACCGGACTCGATGCTCTGCGCGACCTGAATAGCAGCGGGGCGGGTGCCGTGCGCATCATCCTGCTGACCGCAGCGGTCGAAAAAAAACAAATGGTCGAGGCGTTGCAATTGGGAGCGCGCGGCGTGGTGCTAAAGGATTCCGCCACCCAACTGCTGCTCAAGAGCATCCATGCCGTGATGGCTGGCGAATACTGGGTGGGGCGCGACAGCGTCTCCAATCTGGTGCAGTACCTGCGCAACCTCATGCAGAGTACAAACGAAGAATCGAAGCAGAAAAAATTCGGCCTGACGCCACGCGAACTGGAGATTGTCTCTGCCGTGGTTGCCGGCTATGCCAACCGCGAAATCGCCGAGTACTTCAAGATCAGCGAAGATACCGTGAAGCACCACCTCAGCAATATCTTCGACAAGTTGGGAGTCTCCACCCGTCTGGAACTCGCCCTGTTCGCGGTGAACCAGGGACTGCCCTTGAAGACCATCGTGTAGTCAAGATTTGTGTAGTCAAGATGCCCTGGTTAGACATGCCCCTGATTGAACCCTGTCCAGTCAAGCTTGTGGAATCAGCAGCTTGTCGGCTATATGGCTATCTGTTCTAAGGGGAATCCCCGAGTAATGGCACAATAGTGCCATTCCGGGCACTGCGGTGCTATTGGGTGGAAGCTAGGTTAAGGATATTTTACAATTACATAACGGCGAGAACCTGCTCGGGAATATGTGTGAAGCTCCGCCGTTGTGGATTGGGGGAAAACAGTGATTAAAGCAATCTGTCAACTTTGGACGGAAGAACGCGGTCAAGACGTCGCCGAATACGCGGTGATGCTCGCCGTAATTCTGGTGATCGTGATTGGCACGGTCAAACTGATTGGCACCAACGCCAACAACGTGTTCTCGCAAGTTTCAAGCCAGATGACGAACTAGCCCTGCATACAAGCCCCTCTGCGTCTGGCAAGGGGCTTCCCCTGATTTCTTTTCTGTCGTCCCCAAAAATAAAGTTTCAGAGTCTCAAGGTCACGGCCGTCAAGCTCTCGGGCCGGGCTGCCCCCGCAACGTTACCGCGACGATTGCATTGAGACGATTGCAGAACTCAGAGGATTCTTACCTCTGCAATCAAACCTCTGACCTCTGACCTTATCTCCCTACTGCCCCGTCGGAGCCGCTGCTGTTTTTTCCGGAACCGGCGCCGTCTTTTCTGGAGCAGCGCTGCTCAGTCGGGTGAGGAACGGGAAGAAGGGCGTGACTTCGAAGGGCATCTTCTCGGCTGCGCTGTTGATGGCTACGGGCTTGGTCTTGATCAATTCCAGCTGATTGTTCCACGGATCAATCTTGACTCGGCCACCGAGCGGCAGTGCCGCCACCTGATCAGCCTTCTTCGGGTCCAATTGCGGCGAGGCGGTCATCAGTGACGACATCCTGGTGGCATCGCCGTTCAGCAGGCTGTCGCCGAGGTGCGCGCGGATCAGGTTCTTCAGCTGCGGGGCGTTAGCCTGCACCGCTTTGAGGAACAAGCCGGCCGTGGCCAGCTTGTCCTTATAAGGCGAATTGTTGAGCAGTTCGATGGCTTTCTTGTCGGCAGCCTCTTCTTCGCCTTTATCGCGAGCGAAATCCATCCGCTCGAACGTCCGCTCATCCGGAAAAAACATGCGGTCGTTGAATGCGAGCTTGGTATTGAGATGATGCCCAAGCACGATGTGCGATAGCTCGTGCGTCAGAATCATCGCCAGCGATGCTTCGTCGGGCAACACGTCAATCATGCCGCGGCTTACAACGATGGTATGGCCGATAGTGAAAGACTCGAGCGGCGTGGTCATCAGCACCCGGCAGTGTATCTCCGGCTGAATGTCGATGTTGTTGGTCACCATCATGTTGTTGACCACGGTCTGCAGCACTTTATCGATTTCGCCTTCCGGCGCCAGCAGCCCTATCTGTTGCAGCCGGTCGATCACGTTGAGTTCCGCCTGCCGCTCCCATTGCCGCTGCGCCTCAATCGGCGAAGCGTCCTGTGCTTTCTGACTCTGGTCCTGCACTGACTGCGGAGCGTCCACCGTGATCTCCGTGAACTCAGAGTTACGGCGCAGATCCTTCAGGTTGTAGCCCCACAGCCGCGTCTGCGCTTTGAAATTGAGCGTCTGCCCCAGGCGGCTTTTTTGATCCGATTCCTCGGAATAAATCAACGCGGGCAGCCACACTCCTCCTGGACGAAGGTTCTGCCGCCAGCTGTCAAAGTGCAGGTAGTAGCTGTATCGAGGATGTGGAAAGTAAGTGCCGTTAAAGCGGACGATATTGTAGTCCTGGTCTTCAACCCAGACGCGCCCCAGGAATCGCCCGTTGCCGACGTCCTTCTTCGGAGCAACGTCCATCACGATGCACCGCACTTCGCCGAGGAATTCCCGCCGAACAAAAGTAAAGTCGTAATACTTGCGTTGAAAATCCTGATCGAGGACCACCATCTGGGCAAATCCCAGCGGATAAAACTTGAAAGCAAATTCGTTGCTCAGTTTGCTGAGCATGCGTTTACCCAGCCCCGCCGTCGTGGGCGAAGTGAAGGTGCGGTCATCGGTACCCTCACTCATATCCAACCGGCCAAGAAAGTACACGTCGCTACGAGGGACGGGTGTATCCAGCGCTTTGTCTTGCTTCAGATTCTGCAGATAAGTTTCCACCAGCGGATGAAGCTGCTTCATCTGCGCCATGAAAAAATGTTCGCGCTCAATCGCCCGATCGACCACCTGGTCAAAGCTGGCAGCGGGGGTAGCCGGTGGGGCGGCGTCGCGGGTCGAGAGCTGGGGCTCCGGCGCGGTTTGGGTAGACGATGTCTGCGCCCATAAAAACGCGACGCAGCAGACCAGGGAGAGAGTAAGAAGCGCGTAGAAGAATCGCCGCATTTTGGTTTGTTTCATTTTACCTATGATGCGTTGCCCATGAGTATAACCAACCATGCACGACCCACAACCTACGATGCAAGTTGAAACTCAATGTGCAATACCGCCTCAGAATCGGCCGGGTGACCATCCTTCAGCGCGGGCTTAAACTGAATTTTCTCCGCCGCCCGAACCGCCGATTCGTCCAGTCCATGACCGAGACCACGCACCACTCTCATAACGCGAACCTGCCCGGTCGCGGAAAACACAACATCGATCAAAACCTCGCCCTCAATCTTAAGCCGTCGCCCCTCATCAGTGTAAACCGGATGGGGTTTAAATGTGATCTCAGCCGGCAAGGTCGTCACCGCGGGATCGGCCAACTTGGTTTTAGACTGGGATACAGGCACGATCACCGCGTCTCCGAAGCCCGCCTGTTGAACCGTGCCGCGCGAGCCCGAAACACCGGAACCGTTGCCGGTAGCCACGCCGCTGCCAAAACCAGTGCTCGCAACCACTCCACCCGCGCCGTGCGCACCCCCCGTGCCGTTGCCGTAGCCAGCTCCGTTGGGCATGTCATATGCGCCCGCCTGCGCGATTGTGACCGGATGCCCATGAGGATCCGATGCGGGCACGCCGTTCGGGTCGCCAAAGCCTCCCGTTTGCACTTTCGACGGCGCCGCCGCCATGGTTGGCGTGGCCGAGCTCCCACCGGAGAACACATTCGTCTTCACCGGAGGCCGCGGAATCTGCACCTTCACATCCGGCAAAATTTCCTTCGTAGCCGCCAGCGTCACCTTGGGCGCCTGATCCTCGGGAACGGGAAGCTTTTTCCGCACCAGCTCAGTGGGCACGCGCATGGCTTCAGGCCGAGGCGCTACCGGCTCGGTAATCTTTGCCACCGGAGCCGGAAAATGCCTGACCGGCGCCGGCTTCTGCGGAATCGGTGGCGCCGTGCTGACCAGACTGACGAAGTGATAATCGCGCTCTCGTGGCACAAGAACATCCGGGTTCATGATGGCGGCAATCACGAAGAACGTCAGCAGTACCGACTGCACGCCATAGCTGACAACAAACTTGCCCCAACGAGTGCCGGGCTCGGGGAGAATGCCTAGAGTCAATTCTGAAGCCTGGGAATTCATGTACCGCACCTCATGCTGCTACCTGCTTAGCGCTTGCCAAACAAAACGGTCCACCCCAGGGGCCAGCACTTTGAAGGCCGCGGGGACGGGTCGAAGGACACACTTCGGAACCATGATTTGCACGCCGAAGGCCATTTTCGACCAACGCTCTCCCCACGTAAGATGCTGCTAAGCGGCCACTTGCTGCTGGGCGGTTGCTTAAGAAAACTTATCCTACCAGACCGCCGGACCACAGCTGCAAAATTTTTCCTATTTGGGAAAAGGGAAAAAATTGTGGGACCCTGGAAGATTTTTCCCGGACCCTCAGACCCGGGAAACTCCTCGTCACCACGCGAGTCGGACCCCCTCCCCGAAGAAGAAGCCGCACAGGATCTGCCGCAGAGCGCCGAACCAACTAACTTGGGGTTCCCCCGGACGCAACTTTACGGGTGGTATGCTTTCTATCGCCCCCGGATGGGCGCGATACGGACTTTGGCTGTATACATAGCTATGACCTTCCTGCGCCGCGTCGTAATGCTCTCTCGCAGCCGCAAGTTTGGCCAGTATCCAGAGGCCAGATGGGCGAATTGCGCCTTCGGGACGATTCCAGCGTCCATCGCTTTGCTAGTGCTGTTCTCGCTGGTGCATCCCTCGCGGGCCTTCGAGGCGAATTCCGACCTGGAGACCGTCCTGACTGGCTCGCGCCAGCGTATTGAGAAATTGGACTACCGCGTGACCGGGCGACTCACGCGGGTGGAAGGCGATGGCAAACGCACGAACTACAAGTTTGTCGCCAAGGCTCGCTGGTTTCCCGATGGTCTGCGTGTGCTTTGCGAGATCTCGGGGCCCGGCTCAGACAAGACGATCCTCCTTCTGCATATGAACGTGAGTGGGCACGTCACCATCGAGGCCCAACTTCCTGGCGAGAAGGCCGCGGGCGTGTTGCCATTCGAACGTTGGAACGACCTACTAGTCGGAACAGACTTCTCCTATGAAGACATGGTAGAGAGCCAGTTCTTCTGGAAGCATCAGGAGCTCCTGCCACCGGAAAAATACGGCGCGCGGGATTGCTTTGTCCTGAAGAGCACATCCGGCACTCAGGACCGCACTTACTACGATTCGGTAACCTCGTGGATTGATCGCAGCATTTTGTTCCCTGTCCATGTCGTGAAGACGCCTCGCGGGACGGGGCAGCAGAAGGATTTCGTTTACTATGGGCTGCGGCAGGTCGGCGGCGATTGGTCCGCGTCGCAAGTGGAGGCAAAGGTACTGGGCAAGCCCGGCTCCTCGATTCTGGTAATCGAATATGGCTCGGGAAAGGCAAATCTTGCACGCAAGGACTTTGACATCGGCCAGTCCAGCGCTCAAGCAGAGAAAGTGAAATAAATCGCGTCGCTTAATTGGGTTGTTGCCAGGCCCTGTGCCGTCACTGGAGCATCCACGGCATTCGCCGTCACGAGACAAGCTCCTTTTCAGGCGTCGCCGGGGCCCCGTATAAGCCAAAGGGCCACCAATTCCAGTCGCCGGCAAGTTGCAATAGTGCCGGCCCGACCACCATCCGCACCGCTGTAGCATCAATGAACACCGCCATGGCGAGCGTAAAGCCCAGCATTTGGACGACCAGAAAGCTTCCCACGGTGAACGCGGTGAAGACGGCAATCATGATCGCTGCAGCGCTCGTGATCAGCCCGGCCGTCCGCGCCAGGCCTTCCACCACCGCTGATCTCTCGGATAGACCGCGCCGCCGTTCTTCCAGGACTCGGGCGACCAGGAAGACCTCATAGTCCATGCTCAATCCGAAGACGATGGCAAACGAGAGAATCGGCACGATCGGGTATACCGTGCCGGTCGGTCCGTCGAGCCCAAGGAGTTTGCCACCGTGGCCTTCCTGAAAAACGACAACTAACGCACCGAAGGAAGCGCCAACGGAGAGCAGATTGAGCAGAATTGCTTTGACCGCCGCAACCAGAGAACGTAACCCGATCAGAAGCGCCAGCAAGCTCCCCAATATCACGAAAAGCACCACCCTCGGCAACCGTTCTTTTACTACCGAGTCATAATCTGCTTCCAGTGCGGGAACGCCGCCGACCCGCAGCACCGCGCCAGGAACGCCGGTGATCGTCGCGACATCGGAGGAACGCACTTCTCGTACCCATCGTATCTGTTCGTTGGACGAAACAGCGGCGGTGGGCAGCAACTCAATCAAGGTAGCTTGGCCATCGCTGCGAAGAAAACTCTTGCGGATTGCCTCGGGCACATCGTGGACAGCATCCGCAGTGTCGGCCATTCCCGTGAGGGTCGGAAGAGATAAGACCTCTTCCGCTCTAGGATCGCTCTGGAAGCGCTTGGTCAAGCGACTGACGGCAAGCCAGCCAGCCGGCGAAAGCGGCGGAGACTGCGGCGGCAACTCCAGCACCACTCGCAGCGACTGCACAATACCCGACCGCCCCATGTCTTGCAGCCTCTTCAGTGCCTGCACCGACTCGGCTGCGGCCGGAAGCGAGTTATGGTCAGGAACCCCGGGAGCGATTCTCCGTCCCTGGAATGCAAGCAACAATAGCGGAATCCCGACAACAATCAGAGCTGTCCAGGGCCGGCGGGTTACGTTGCTGCCCCACCGCACCCACCGCTCACTCGCCGCGCATAGGTCCCGCGTCTTGAGTCGTCTGCCAGGAAGACGCACTCTGGCGGCATCGATGCGATGCCCTACCAGACCGAGCACCCAAGGCAGAATGAATGTACACAGCATGACACTCAAAACGGTTACCAGCAGACCAGCGATCCCGATGGAGCGCAGTTCGCTGATGGGCACAGTCAGCAGCGCTGAAAATCCGATTGCAACTGTCGTGGCCGAAATTATCAGCGTCCGCCCGGCTTGTCCGGCAGCAATATCGGCAGCGTGGCCGGGATCATATCCCTCGGCCAAGGCTTCACGAAAACGGCTCACCATCAGCAATGCATAATCGATGCCCAAGCCCAGGCCGAGCATCGTCGCCAGGTTCTGCACCAGAATCGACAGCTGCAGGTAATGCGCGAGTAGCGCAGCCGCACCCAACGCCATCGAGATTGAGAGGACTCCAACTCCCAGCGGCAATAGCGCGGCCGCAATACTGCCGAAAGCCAGCAACAGCAGCAGCAGAGTTACCGGCATCGCTCGTTCCTCGGCATGCTTTACGTCATCTGCACTGACCTTGCGAAGATCGAAGTTGATTGGTGTCTCACCCGTAATCTGCAGTTTGATATTGGGGTATTGCGATCTGAGCTGACCTTCCATCCAATCTGCTCTTGCCCTCAGTTTGGGGACCAACGCCTCGACAGTTTCATCGTGCGGGTCCAATCCAACGATGATCAAGGCCCCACCATTGTTCCCAGTAAACAGAGGATCTGGCCAATCCAGACTCGAGACCGCGCCCGACACTCCTGGCACACTACGCAATGAACTGGTTAAGAAGCCCAATGCATCCGCGCCTTGGGCTGAATCCGGATCGGGAATACCGCTGATCACCAGAACCAGGCGGTGGGCGTATGGAGACTGGAAACGCTGTGCCAGTTCCAGGTCAACTTTTTCGGATTCTCCGCCCTTGATGTGAACAACTGTCTCCAGGCGACGCTCGACTTTGTAGGAAAAAGGCACCAGCGCAAGCGCCATGACAAACCCCGACATCGCCAACCAGAATCGCCGGCGAGCGGCACCACAGCCAGTCTTCACGCTCGGCCTTACCATGGAAGACCCACGTCGTTTCCTGGTTCGTCTGAGAGCAATGAAGCGGCTCCTGTAATCGGGTACATCATCGGGTACATCAATGATAAAGGAGCAAACTGGATATTCATCGGGGTTCGGCATTGAGCCCGGTTAAAGGATAAACGATCGATGATCAAGGAACGAATAGGGAACTCAGCTGGTGAGTGGAATTCCGAGATGACTCTGGTAATTAGCGGTTCGGCGGGTCGCCTCGGTAAAGTTCACGCAAGGGGTAAAAGCATGAAGCGGGTACTGATTCTAATTCTAATTTTGGTGATATCCACCTTGGCGTCGGCCCGGGATAAGAAACCAAAGCAGCCGCAGCCGGGGCCGTATGTATTCACCAGCAAAGCGTCTGCTCAAACCCTCAAGGCGCTGATCGTCCAGGAGAATCTAAGAGAAGGCTACACGCTCGATTCCGACAATCAACTCCAGTTCCGCTTCTCGATGCCCGGGCAACTGCCCTTCATGGATTCGATGTTCACGATCACAGGTATTTGTCAGGGCATCACCACCAGAAAGGTGTGGTCCTACTCGTTGGCCGAACTCAATGGCACGACCAAGATAATTGTTCAGCCTGTCTGGGAATATCCGGACGAAGATTGCAAAATACAAACTCGTGAGTTTATCTGGAGCCGCCCCGAGGAGCTTGCCGCATTTCAAGCCATGCTAGACAAGGCTCCCATTTCCAGTGCTCCGGCTCCAACCGCAACTCCGGCGGTAGCCTCACCAGCAACTGCTCCGCCTTCAACTCCAACGTCGGCAACCGATCAGCAGCAGAGCATGAAGCAACATGCAGCCTGTCTAGAATTGGCGAAGACGAACCCCAGCATCATTTGCAAGTAAGCATCGCGACGCGGCTCACCGGGCTTATGACTGCCTTTGTGCGGCGCAGCGCGCTCAAGATTTGTTGCGGGACTCCATGGCCATGGCCACGAGGGCGCCGATCAGGGTCGCGGGAAAAAGCTGGCCGACGATGGCTTCAGCAATCGTAAGCGAGCGCGCGAACGGATGCAGCGGCGTGATACTGCTACCGACAGTGGTAAGCGTACCGAAACTGAAATATATAAGTTTCGATGTGAGTTGGTCGATGTCCTTCGGCGCAATCACAAAGTTGAAGGAACCTGGGATAAGTTGCTCAAGCAACTGAAAGGCAGAAGCCCAAGCCATCCCCAGAAGAAGATAGGCGCATATGCCGCCCTGGATGCGGCTCCAGGTTATCGGGCCCCCGCGAAACATCACCAGCAGCACAATTCGGACATAGAGAAGGAGTGTGGCGGCGAGGAGAAAGCTGCCCAACTGATGCAGAAACGGCGTCGGATGGAGGCGACCGGCTGCCAAGACCGCCGCACAGACCAGGATGACGGCGACCGCGAACACCTTGGCCAGATAGCTCTGCTTTATGGTCAGAGCTCCGAAGACCATCAACGTGACAAAAACCAGGTCGAAGAAAAGGCGGCCAGGAAGGCCCGCCTCGCGAAGCGGTGTTATCACGAAAATGAGAATAGCCAACGAAATAGTGACGAGGGTCAGGCCGAGGTCGCCAGACCAGAACTCGCTCATCTGCATGTGTAGACCAGGCCTTTGAGTTTGGTCCGTATTATTCGTCATGAAGAGGGTCCTCCCCGTGATCAGCGACGTGCGGCTGATGCGGCGATTCTGGACGAGCCAGCGGCAGCCCGTCCACAATTTTCTTCGCGCCAAAGGCCCGTGCAAAAGCCTCAGCAAAAGCCCGCGCAAGAGAAGGTCCCGCTCGCACCGTTTGGCTCTTGCCTCTTCGCCGGACCGTAGGCGGCGGTAACTATTGAAAATTCCTATATCGGATTGGCCTTTTTCGAATCCGTTTAGGCTCTTTTGTAATCTCGTCAGGCCGAGGTCGAGGAATCATAGTTTCAGGATGCCAGAGACTCACTTCCCCCAACCGCGTCCGAACCAGCGTGCCGCTCGTGTGCAGTTTCAAAGCATGGCAACTGCCGCGATCCGGCTCGAGGACGGTCGCCGCAGTCTGGGCAAATTGCGGACAGTTTCGTTAACCGGTGGCCTGCTTCGGCTGTCTCAACCGCTCGTGCCGGGCACCCTGATCGAGGTGACATTCATATCCAGTTGCGGACCGGTCCTGGGGCTCGCAGAATCGCTGACTCCAGTTTTGGCCACCCGCAGGTGTCTGCAGCCTTTCAAGTTCATTATGATCGACGACGACGACTACCAAAGGCTAAGCAGCGTGATTCGGTCATCGGCAGGCGGCACTGCCGAGGACTAGAAACTAAGGATTAGAAACAAGGATTAAAATCCAGGTCGTTCCACGCGACGCAATGCAAGATGGCTAGATTATGACGATGAAGAGGATTCACCAGGCCCTGTACTTTTCGATCTGCCCGCGGTCCCGGCCTTTCTGCTCCAGGGACAACTGAATCGCCGCTTGCAGCCTGACCTCATCGTCGTCGTAGAGTCTGACGAACTTGAACGGCTGCAGACCCCAGGTGACGGGACTCAACATCTCCGCCGCGCCCAGCACCGATCCTCTGCCCGTCAGAAACATCAACTTGACCTGGGCGCCCCGATCCAGAGGTTTCGATAAACAGAGCAATCCCCCGGTCAGAGAGATGACTTCCAGTTTGCCTCGCAGCCTGCGCCCGTCCTGGCATCGAAGCACGGCAGGAGTCGTTCCTCTGAACTCTGTTCGCGGGGCACGCCGTAAGGGCGGTGGTGGAGGAAAGTACGGCATTGAGCACGGAGTCGAATAGGACTGAGTCGAGTATGGGACCTGTCCATGCAGAACGGGAGATTACGGAAGGACTGGTCCGGCGTATTGGAGGCTGATGACGAAGAAAGCGGCCCTGCCGGGTTCCGGTTTACCCAAGCGACACACGGAAAACTTGAGTGTAGCGGAGCGGCAGATGCCCCGGTCAGCACCACGCGCCATTGCCTTCAGCACGCACCTGATTTATAAGTGTTCTGCCACGGAGACGGCACCCATGAGCCCCGGCCGCACTCGACCCTCCGAGACGTTCGTCAATCCGAGTTCTCCGCTTCACACAACGGCTTTGGCGTTGTTCGTCGCTTTCTTAGCGTACTTCGCAGCCAAAGCTGGTGGCGAACTGGTGCTGCGGCCCCAAATGGTCTGGCCGCTGTGGCCGGGGTGTGCGCTTCTGGTTGCGGTGTTGTTGCTGGTGCCGCGGAAGATTTGGCCGATCACCTTGGCCGCGGGGCTAGCAGGATTTGCTATCTATGACCTGCAGGCGGGTCTGCCCCTACGAACCTCTGTATTTCTTCTTCTCTCGGATGTGGTCGAAATTCTAACCGCCGCTTTCGGCATCAGCTACTCGCTCGACCGTGGGCTTCGGCTGAATAGCATAAAGTCGCTGGCCAAATTTTCGTTCTTTGCCGTTATTCTCGCCCCTCTCGTTGCGGCGTTTGTCGCTGCCCTCGCCTTCGGCGAACCCTCCTGGATTCGGTGGAAAATCGGTTTCTTGACGGAGTCGTTAGCCCTTTTCATGTTGACCCCGACCATTTTGGGCTGGGCGGGCGTGGTGCAGGGGTGGAAACCAAAGCCACTTACTCTCTATCTTGAGGTCGCGGCTCTGATCGCCGGTGTCGTTTCCTTAGGCTATCTCGCTTTCTTGGCTCCCGGGCACACCAGTTCGCCAGTCTTGCTTTATTCCCTTCTGCCATTTCTGCTCTGGTCCGCCTTGCGTTTTGGATCGACAGGCATCAGCACCACCATGATGGCAATTGCTTTTTTATCGGTTTGGGGCGCCGTCCACGGAAGAGGTCCCTTCACCGGCTCCGCACCCCTCGACAACGTATTGTCGCTGCAGCTGTTCCTGCTGTTTGCCGTATCTCCATTCATGATTCTCGCCGTCCTTGCCGAGGAGCGGAAACGAGCGGAACACGCGCTCCGCGAAAGCGAGAAACGCTTTCGGCTGGTCGCCGATACCGCTCCCGCCCTGATCTGGATGTCCGGCGTCGATAAACTCTGTACCTACTTCAACCAGTCTTGGCTCGACTTTACCGGGCGATCCATGGAGTCCGAGCTCGGAAATGGCTGGGCCCATGGCGTTCACCCCGAAGACACGCAGCGTTGCCTTGACATCTACAGCCAAGCGTTTGAACGGCGAGAGAAATTCAGAATGGAGTACCGCATCCGTCGATACGACGGAGAATATCGATGGGTCCTGGACATCGGGGTGCCTCGATTCGACGCCGAGCGCTCTTTTACCGGATACATAGGCATCGGCGTCGATGTCACCGACAACAAACTCGCGGAGGCGGCGCTATCCAGCGTGAACCGCCGCCTGATCGAGGCCCAGGAACAGGAGCGTACCCGGATCGCCCGCGAGCTTCACGACGACATTGGGCAGCGACTCGCCATGTTGGTCATCGAACTGGACCCACACCAGCACCATCTTCCTACCGACATCGGCAGCCATATGGGCGAGCTATGGAAGCAGACATCCGAGATTGCAGGCGGGATTCAATCCTTGTCGCACGAGTTACACTCTTCCAAATTGGAGTATCTCGGCCTGGTCGCCGCCATGAGAAGCTTTTGCCAGGAATTCGCCGAAAAGCAGAGCGTTGAAATTGACTTCCAAAGCAACGACGTGCCCACCCCTTTGCCAACCGATGTTCCTCTTTGCCTCTTCCGAGTGCTGCAAGAAGCTCTGCGCAATTCGACGAAACACAGCGGAGCCCGGCACTTCGAAGTGCGATCCTGGGCACAGTCAGGCCAGCTTCACCTGACGGTGAGAGATTCCGGCTCAGGTTTTGATGCCCAGGCGGCGAGAAGAGGCCGCGGACTTGGTCTTATCAGTATGGAAGAGCGAATGAAGTTGGTGAAGGGAAGCCTTTCCATCGATTCCCAACCGAATCGTGGCACCACGATCCATGCCTGCGTGCCCATCAGCGCAAGTGACGACCAGATGCAGCGCGCCGTGTAATAAGAGGCAGGCTGAGACGTCCTCGCCCCGTCTAAGTTGTTGGGAGACCTGGTGGACCTGGTCGGGATCGAACCGACGACCTCTTCCATGCCATTTAGCCCGTATTAAGAAATCCAACAACTTACAGCGCCCAGAGGACCGTCTTTTGGGTTTTTGTACCCGCAACACAGGTAAGGATCACAGGTAAGAAACGCAGGTATGTTGGGATCATTGCAGCTTGGCGTATTCCAACTTGGCTTGCCTCAGGAAGAAACTTCAATGCGACAAATCGACCAAGCTCGGTATCCTCGGCCTTGTAGACAACGCCCATACCACCGCCGCCGAGTTTTTCGACAATGCGGTAGTGCGAGATGGTTTGGCCGATCATGCGAATGATGGAGTCACTGCGGCAGTCCCATCCTGCGCAACAGGTCGGTGAAACGGGGTTCGGAGCGGAGATTATCCCAAAACCGGTCTGCTTTAAGATAAGCCATGCTGCCAGAACGCTCCTCGTAGCCCCGTTCCAACGATTCAAACGCACGATCCTTATCGCCCAAGCCGGAGTAGATCGCGCCCACCAAATAAAAGTCTACGTAGGTTCGTGAGGATAGCTGCTTAAATTGTTCGAGAATACTCAGGGCATCATTTCGCCTCCCTGCGATTGCGTAGACCCAACCGAGCGCCGAGGCTACGTCTTGATTCCCTGCCGAAACTTCATAGGCCTGCCGTCCCATTTCCTCGTGCTCAGCAATGGCCTGTGGGTACATTCCTTTATTGGCATAAGCCAGACCAAGCTCCGAATGCAGCCATGTCACAGTCGGATCAAGCTCAATAGCTTTCTTGTATTGGGCAATGGCGTCGTCGTTGCGATGCGCAGCCAAGTAGTGGTAGGCCAGTCCCCCCGCCATCCGCGGCGAGAGCGGATCAAGTTCTTGTGCAAGTCTGCTCTCTGCCAACCCCTCATCAAAGCGGCCCATCGTGATTAAGTATTCGGCGTAGCGAAAGTGCGCAATCGCGCTGCTGGGTTTTAGTTCGATGCCTCGCTTGAATTCCCGTTCGGCCCCCGGCCAGTCCCACTCGTAGCCCCACTTGAACCATCCCAGCGCGGTGTGCGCTTCGGCAAGTGTGTCGTCGATTTCCAACGCCTTCTCGGCTGCCGCCTTCGCCTTTGGAAAAGTTTCCTTCGGAGGTCGAAAGACATCGCCTCCTCCGAGGTCGTCATAGCAGTCGGCTAGTCCTGCATAGGCTTGAGCATTGCCGGGGTCTTTTTCAATCGCTTGTTCGAAGTATTCGACGCCTTTCTCAAGGCCCTCAAGTGTACCTTTGCTCCAATAGTAGCGACCTTTCAAGTACAACTGATAAGACTCAGCGTTGGTTTCATAATGACTGCTGAGCCTGCCCTTTTCCTCGCTGCTTAGACGAACCCGTAGATTCTCCGAGACTTGTTTCACAATGTCTTCTTGTAGCGTCAACGCATCGGCAAGCTTCCCGCTGTATTGCTCGCCCCAAAGTTCTGAGCCGTTGGTGACATCAACGAGTTCCGCCCGAACCTGCACCGTGTCACCGTGCTGCACAAATGTGCCAGTCAGCACAGCGCGAACATTCAGATCGCGACCTATCTTCTGAGGATCGGTGTTCCGACTCTTGTAATGGGACACCGTGCTCCACGCCATCACCCGCAGTTGGGGTAGTTGAGACAGGCTATCGATGACGCCCTCGGTTATGCCATCGCTGAGATAGTCAACATTCGGGTCACTACTGGTTTCCACGAACGGCAACACGGCTAAAGAGTCGATGTGTTCGCGACTGCGACGACCGAAATAGAACCATCCCCCTGCAATCAGTGCCAAGATGACGAAGACCATAGCGACGGCGCTGACTAGCTTCGTCCGACGGGACCGACCGGGTGTCGTGGTGGCACTCGGTAGTGTCTTGCCCGGTTCCGTGTCCCGTTTCAGCCGCTTGAGGTCGGCCCTTAGCTCTGCAGCAGACTGGCAGCGAACGTCCCGATCCTTCTCCAGCGCCTTGTTGATGATCTCCTCCAGCTTGGGCGGCATGTCGGGGTTCAACCTGACTGCCGGGGCTGGCGTCCGATTGAGGATCGACTCGAAGATCATCGCTGATGTGTCGCCCCGGAACGGTAGCAGCCCTGTCGCCATCTCATACAGAACCACTCCAAACGAGAACAGGTCGGTGCGAGCATCGAGTTCCTTCCCTCGCACTTGCTCAGGAGACATGTAAGCGACAGTCCCCAGCGCACTGCCGGGACTGGTCAGATGTTCCTCCGACTCGATGGTCGGGGCGCTCAGCGCAATGCTCTCCGGCTTCAGAGTGACCTTCGCGAGTCCGAAATCGAGAATCTTCGACTGTCCTCGATTCGTCACGAAGATATTGGCGGGCTTGATGTCTCGGTGAACGATTCCTTTTGAGTGTGCCGCGTCCAAGGCATCCGCGATCTGGATGGCCAGATCGAGCACCGTCTCGATCTCCAGCGGCTTGCCACTGATCCGGTGCCGGAGCGTCTGCCCCTCCAGCAGTTCCATAGCGATGAAGGTTCGCCCATCGGATTCATCGATTTCGTAGATCGTGCAGATGTTCGCGTGGTTCAACGAGGATGCAGCCTTGGCCTCCCGCTGGAAGCGGCTGAGCGCCTGCGCGTCATGGGCGAGGTCGTCGGGAAGGAACTTCAGGGCGACGTGGCGACCCAGCTTGAGGTCTTCCGCCTCGTACACCACTCCCATGCCCCCGCCGCCGATTTTGCGAAGGATGCGGTAATGGGAAACCGACTGCCCCACGGGTTGGGACGGTGCAACCATTTGGGGGAATGTTACGGGGAGACATCCAGAGAATCAACTGTGGGAGACTTGGTGGAGGCGGCTGAGATCGAAGACGTCTTTCTTGGTTTTGTACCAGCAACACAGGTAAGCATCACAGGTAGGAATTGCCGGATCAAAATGGCGATGGGAGCTAAACCATTGAGAGAATTGGTGGACCTGGTCGGGATCGAACCGACGACCTCTTCCATGCCATGGAAGCGCGCTCCCAGCTGCGCCACAGGCCCACTCTTTCAATTCTCGCCTAGCTTGCTCGCCGCGTCAAACTCGACTCCGGTGGGAACGTCAAATAGGATATGGTTGACAAACTACAGGACACAATTCGGAGCCCCATGTTGAACTCGCGGAATCCTCTTGCTCGGCCACTTCTCCAATGTCTCATTGCACTGCTCGCGGCTGCGCTTGCGCCCGCGCAAAACACAGCTGGCGCCCAAGGCGGTGCGGTCGCGCCAGCCGCAGCGCAGCCTCCCGTGGCCTACGCATCAGTGAGCGAACTGAACAGCATCCTGGCGCAACTGCAGCAGACCGTGCAGAGCATGCAATCCAATCTCCAGCAGGCGCGCATCGAGCGATGGAAAACCGACAATGCGACCAAGAGGCAGACACTCGCCGATGTCGAGTCCATCCAGCGCAACCTGCAATCGACCCTGCCGGAAACGATCGCGCAACTCAACAACTCGCCTGAAGATCTGGGAATAAGTTTCAAGCTCTACCGCAACCTCGATGCCCTGTACAGCGTTTTTGGATCGGTGGCGGAATCCGCCGGTGCCTTCGGATCGAAAGATGATTTTCAGGGTCTGGACAACGACCTGAACGGACTGAAGAGCGTGCGCCGCGCATTTGGCGATCGCGTGCAGAAACTCGCCGCCAGCAAAGAGGATGAGCTGACGCGCCTGCGAGCGCAAGTCAAGACCCTCACCACCGCCCCACCTCCGCCCCCCAAGAAAATCGTGGTGGATGACACCGAGCCCCCAGCCAAGAAGCCTCCGGTGAAAAAGAAAGCGACCACACCGAAGCCGCCAACGACCACCCCGAAACCTTCGCCGCCGAGCACCGCGCCCCCGCAGTCATAAGGCGGTAAGAATTCCGACCCATTTCCTCCAATTTGTTGCAAAAACAGCACTTAGCGTGGGAACTCCAGAGCCCGCCCCGGAGTCTAACTATCTAAGCGGCAACAGTCGCCGGGCAGTCATTTCGGCAAGGATAAATTCCCGCCGCTGGGGCCAGAGTCACTCTATAATTGAGGGCAACGCCACCATGGCGGGAGCAACCACATTGGGCGATCTAGTCAGCGCTATCGGAGCCCGAACCGGAGCCCGGACCCACGAATCCGCTGTCATCGCTGAACTGAAGGCGGGATCCGAAGAAGCCTACTCCTGGCTGATTGGCGAGTTTCACCAGCCCATCTACAGCGTCATCTATCGCATCGTGAATGATCCGTCCGACGCGGCCGACACGACGCAAGATGTATTTCTGAAAGTGTTTCGCGGCATGAAGCATTTCCACGGCGAGTCCAGCCTCAAGACATGGATCTACCGCATCGCGCTGCACGAGGCCGCCAATCGCAGGCGCTGGTGGTTCCGCCACAAGGCACAGGAAACGCCGATTGACTCGACGCCAGCCGGCGAATCCGAACCTTCAGGATATTCCGGATACTCCGAAGATCGGCTGGTCGATCCGGGTGAGTCGCCTTTTGAAAAGTTCGCGCATACCGAAGTGCAAGCTGCCGTCGACCAGGCTCTGCAGGAAGTGCCTGAACCGTATCGCACGGCACTGATCCTGCGCGATCTGGAAGATATGTCCTACGAGGAAATCGCCGAAGTTTTGGCCATCTCGCTGGGCACCGTGAAATCACGTATAACCCGCGGCCGCGACGCGCTGCGCAAAAAATTAGCCGGATACGTCCGGGAAGTGGGTCCCGAACTGGGGCTGCTGGCCCCCGACAACCAGGGTCGGAACGGTGCCGGCCATATTTCGCATGAACGCTCCCATGAAGGTTCGCATGCGAGTTCGCGTGGTGGCAGAGAGGTTGAGGTGACACCATGAAGTGCACCGAGACAGAGTTCGCCAGAAAGTTCGCCATGAAGTTCGCCAGAGAGAAGCACGCTGAGACAAACTGCGCCGAGACGAAAAAGCTGTTCTCGCCGTATCTCGACGGCCGGGTAAGCGGCGCGGAGATGCACGCCGTCACCAGCCACCTCGAACAGTGCTCCGCTTGCGAGCGTGAATTTTCCGCCATACAGCGCACCCAGCAGTTGCTTTCGAGTCTAGGACGCAAGAAAGCCCCCGCCGACCTGGCCTTGAAGTTGCGCTTGGCGATTTCGCGCGAGGCCGCCGAGACGCGCCGTCCGCGCTTTGAAGGCATGCTGGTAAGGCTGTCAAATTCGCTCAATGCATTCATGGTTCCGGCCACCGCCGGGCTGGTCAGCGCGGTCTTGACCTTCGGACTGCTGCTCGGCTTCTTCGCCTTGCCACAAGCGCTCGAGGCCAGCAACTCCGACGTTCCGCTCATGCTCTACACCGGCCCGCAACTCCAGCAGTCTGCCTTTGGCATGTCGCTAGGCAATATGGGAGACGATGCGTTGGTCATTGAAGCCTACGTGGATGCCAACGGCCGAGTGGAAGATTACCGCATCCTGTCGCAACCCGACGACGCCCAAGCCGTCCTGCCGCAGTTAAAAAATCTGCTGATCTTCACCACCTTCCGCCCAGCCCTTTCCATGGGACGCCCGACCACGGGAACCGCCGTGCTCTCCTTCTCAAAGATCAGCGTAAAGGGATAGCAGCCTTCGTTGGTCGCATCTGGTTCTCGGTTTTTCGTCACATCCAGTTTCCATCACTGGATTGTCATCTGAGCGGAGCACTGACTTCACGAAGTGAAGTCTCTGCGGAGTCGAAGGACCCGATACCGACAATCGCACTACGGGAATTGGTATCCGGGTCGGAGTTCGCAGCGGTAGGTTCTGGATCGATGATCCTCGTCGACTTCGCTGCTGCAATCTGCCCATCGTAGGAAGAGATCGGGTCCGAGCGGGAAAACAATTGCTTCTTTATCGATTTCCGCTTCGATGCTCAGCCCCTCCGCCTCCGGGGGCAAACTGAAGTTCAAAGTGCGTCCGAAAATTACTGGATACGATTCACGAACTTGGTCACTGCTCATACGGCGAAAGACCTCTGCCTCCACTAAAAATGTGGTTGTGTCCGACCAGTTACGAACCGACACGTTGAAGTGGCGGCCGTCCTGTGAAAGTTCTCCCTGTTCAACTCTTGTGAACGGGCAAGGTCCAGCGATGCAAGATATTCTGGGGTTACGGAATTCGTTACCTTCTCCCGCATCGAGAGACAGCGTGCCAATCGCCGCTTTCCACTTGCCTGACCCAGGCGAGCAGACGGACCCGTTAATACACGGCGTGTTCCCCTTATTGACGACCTGGAACGTTCGGACCGCGCTCCCTATATTCACTTCGTTCGTCGCCTTTACTGAATATCTTATCCGCGTATTCGAGACCACCGCCTCGGGATGGGATGCAGCTTTGGTGACCTTGCGGACCGGAATCATGCGGGCGATATAAAGTTTGTCTGCTATGAAATCATTCAAATCCAGCGGCTGATAATCCTTGTGCCGGAATTGCAGACTGACTTGCTCGTGTCGCTGAAGTCCTTTGGGGAGAGTCAAACGGAAGAAGCCTGCGGGATTGGATTTTGTCTTGCCACTTCCCAATCGGTTGGTCGCGGTGATTTCTACGTCTGCCAGCGGTAGTTGTTTATTTGGGTCGGAGTCTCCTTGTAGGACGGCGCCCCTCAATACCACGGGCTGCCGACGATACCAGAAGATGGCTAATGTCGCCCCCAAAATCCCGAAAATCAGAACGGTCCAGGTCGCGATCTTCTTTCGGCTACTCATTGCACCCTTCAGGTTAGCATTGTAAGACGCTCTTCCCGGTTGGCAGGGCCGCGCTTCGCCTCGGGGTTTTTCAGTCGCCCGACACCAAGTAGCCAGTGGGCTGTCGTTTCCAGCATGACGCCGCCCTTTGAATCAACGGTTTCAACTCCCGGTTTACCGCTGTACAATTTGGAACGCAGCTTGGTTTTAAATCGGGCTGTCTCCTGCTGGACGCTTTGGCCCCAAAGATTGGCGGCCTCGGCAGCCGTATCAAACATACTCAGCCCTGGTGAATCTTTCCGCCTTCAGGGGTCGCAGGTAATGCTCGCTAAGCGCGGGTGGTATCCCGGCAAAACCTTGCGGACGATTTTGGCATCTCTACTAGACGCGCCGGACTCGAACGGCGCACCGGTCCCAGCGTTGAGTCAGCCTATGCTGATTTTGCCCGCTGGCCAAGAAGTCTTGAGACCTTAGGAGCCGGAGTGTTTCACAGCTTTGCCGAACTCACCGCCGGGAAAATGGCGCTTTTTATTTCCCATCGGTTCTCTACCGCGCGATCGGCCGATCGGATCATCGACCTGGAGAACGGAAAAATTGCTGAAGAAGGCAGTCCTCATCAATTGGCTAGTCTGGGCGGCCGTTACGCCGAAATGTTTAAGATGCAATCATCGGACGATTGCTAGGTTCGAGCCGTGGTAGGGAAAGGCACGCGATGACGGAAGGCAGCGACCTCGAGTTGGTCAATGCAGATGCCGAAGACAGCCAGCGCCAAAACGGCGAGCCGCCAAAAGACAAGTGCGCTTTGGCTTCGGCCGCCGCAGAACTCGCGCGCCAGCTTGCGTGGATACCCGGTCAGCGGAAATCGAGCCACCTTCGCGACCGTTGCCGAGTGCTGCGCCAGCGGCTACAACCGCTGTTGGCGGTCCTCGGATCTCCCCGCGCAAGAACTGAATCTGCCGATTTACGCCCCCTGCAGGAGAACATTGCACTGGTGCACGCCGACCTGGAAGCCTCCTGTGGAGCTTTTCAACCGGATCACAAGCTTCCTCAGGTTCGCACCTCCGACGCCACCATCCTTCCCAGAATAGCGGTGGTCGCGGAGGGTTATCTCGCGTCCGCCGATTTCCAATTCAACCAAGCCACCTTCGCTTCTTATATTCAGGCCTTTCAGGAAATCGCTGTTCTCAAAATGGCCGAGCTCTGGATGCTCATCCCCGCCATGGAGTTAGTGCTGCTCGAGCAGATTGCGGAGCGCGGCGCTCGTGTACTGCAAGATCCCTCTGGTTCTTACGGTTTGACACACGTCGTCCGCAGCCTGGAGGAAATTAAACACACCCCCTGGAAGGTTGTGATCGAGCCGCTGATCCTGTTCGATCAAATTCTGCGCGAAGATCCCGCGGGGGCCTATGGCCGCATGGACCATGACAGCCGTGAGCTATACCGCCGAAGGCTCGTAGATATTGCGGAGCGATCGGACTGCAGCGAGGTAAAAGTCGCCCGCGAAGCGCTTGCGCTAGCTCGTCGGGAACAAAAACCGAATGGAGATCCGCGAGTAGCCCTCCGTCATTCGCATGTTGGACGGTATTTGGTGGGCGACGGCAGCGTGCTTCTTCGGGACATCGTGCGTTTCCATCCTTCGCTGGCTCAGCGCTTCCGCCTTTTGCTCCGCCGGCATCCCGATGATTTTTATCTTCCCGGTGTCGCGGTGCTGACCTGCGCAATCGTTTCCAGCGTCGTGCTGTTGGTGACGAAGCCGTCTACACCATTAGAGTTGATCGTGCTTGCGCTGCTCGCCGTGCTGGTGCCCAGTTCCCAAAGCGCAGTGCAAATCATGACCTATCTGTCCACACTCCTCTTGTCGGCGGAGATTCTGCCGAAAATGGATTTTTCTGAAGGGCTTCCCAGCGATTGCGTCACTTTGGTGGCGATTCCAACCATGCTTTTGACGGAAGAGCAGGTCCGCAAGTTAGTATCCGACCTGGAAGTACGCTACCTCGGGAATCAAGATCAAAATCTTCACTTCGCGCTGCTAACGGATCTCCCCGATTCTCCATCGGAACCCATGAAAGATAGTCCCCTGGTCGAGTTCGCTTCTGATTTGATACGAGGCCTCAACGAAAAGTACTCGGCAAAAAGAGCAGGATCGTTCTTTCTGCTGCATCGTCACCGCGTCTACAACCCTCGGGAAAGAGTGTGGATGGGCTGGGAACGCAAGCGCGGCAAGTTAATGGATCTGAATAATCTGTTACGCAGTCGACTCGACAGCTTTCCGGTCAAAGTCGGCGATCTTCCCACGCTGTCAAGCGTGCGCTTCGTCATCACCCTCGATTCCGACACGGACTTGCCCCGCGGCTCGGCTCGACGGATGGTGGGGGCACTGGCGCATCCCTTGAATCAGGCCGTCATCGATCCAGAGAAAGGCCTTGTGGTTGCCGGCTACGGCATCCTGCAACCCCGGGTTGGAGTCAGTGTCCAGAGTACGACCCGTTCTCGACTAGCAGCCATTTATTCGGGACAGACCGGGCTCGATATTTATTCCCATGCCGCTTCCGACGTATATCAAGATCTCTATGGCGAAGGCATCTTTGTGGGAAAAGGGATTTATGAGGTGGAAACGCTGCACAGCGTTCTTCACGGACGATTCCCACGCAACGCCTTACTAAGTCACGACCTCATCGAAGGCGCTTATGCTCGTGCTGGACTGGTCAGCGATATCGAGGTGATCGAGGACTATCCATCCCATTACAGCGCGCACAATCGACGCAAGCACCGCTGGTTGAGAGGCGACTGGCAGATTACCGGTTGGCTGCTGCCGCAGGTTCCTGACGAATCTGGGCGGCGCGTGCCCAATCCGCTTTCGATTGTTTCGCGCTGGAAGATTCTCGACAACCTGCGCCGCAGCCTGGTCGAACCCGCTCTGTTCCTCTTGTTCCTGCTGGGATGGACATGCTTGCCCGGCACACCGGCGCTTTGGACTCTCGCAACGATTACGATCTGCTTCTTACCCGCGTTGCTCCAGCTTGGATTTGAGTTAGCCAAGGCTACAGCGGGGATGAGGAGGGCGGGTGTCGTCGATGCGATGAATGACTTTGCCAACGCAAGCATTGCGAATTGCCTGACGATCACGTTTCTTGCGCACCAGACCCTGGTGGCCCTGGACGCGGTGGTTCGAACCATGGTTCGTCGCCTGATCACGCGGCAGAGACTGTTGCAGTGGGAAACCGCAGCCGAAGCAGAACTCGCCGGCAATAAGCGCACCATGTTGGACATTTATTTGAATTGGACTCCCGCGCTGGCGTTTGCATTGTTCCTCTTTCTCTGGCTCCTGGATCGCAGCGCTCTTCCTGCGGCGTTGCCCATCCTTCTTTTGTGGGCGTGCAGCAAGCCCATCTCTCTATGGTTGAACCGGCCACCCCGGGCTCCTCGTAAGCAAGTGTCGGAGTCCGATCGATGGTTGCTTCGCATTGCCGGGATCCGTATCTGGCGCTACTTCGCCGAGTTCAGCACTGCCGAACATCACTGGCTTATTCCCGACAATGTGCAGGAGGATCGAAAACTTGCGCCCCGCATTTCGCCGACGAACATCGGGCTCCTTCTTAATGTGCGACAGGTGGCACGCGAATTCGGCTATCTGACCGTGCCGGAATTTGCCCAACAGACGCTCCGCACCCTGGAAACCGTTTCACAACTGGAGCGCTATCAAGGCCACCTCCTCAACTGGTATGACACGCGATCGCTTGTCCCGCTCCCCCCGGCCGTGGTATCGAGCGTGGACAACGGTAATCTGGTGGCTTCGCTCTGGACCCTTCAGCAGGGATGCCTTGACCTTCTGCGCCGCCCGCTCGTGCCGCCCGAGGCGGCGGATGGCCTCCTCGATTATCTTTATTTATTGGCGAGCCTCGGCGCGCTGCCACGGAAAAAGTTCTCTACCGCGGAAAAGTCGCTCAGACGAACCGACTGGCTATCGCACCTCCTAAATAATCCGGGTGCGATTCTCAAGGCAGTCGATCTCGAAGCTTGCCGGACCGAAGCTGCCCCCGAGGCCCGATGGTTTCAGCAGCAAGCGGAGGAGCGGATTCGGCAAATCCGCCGCATGGTGGAACTCTATGCTCCCTGGTTGCTCCCCGAATTCGCCGCGCTGAAAAATGATTCTCTACTCCAACTGCAGGATCGTGTTCCGGATACTTTGGCCCTCAAGCGGGTACCGGACTTTATCGGCAGTCTTTCCGTCACGCTGCAAGCGGCGGTGGCAACGCCCGGTGCGGGCGAGTCAAAAGAACTCCACCGAAGTCTGTTGTCGCGGCTGCCGGATACGCGTTTGCATGTGGAGCAGTTGATAGAAGACCTTAACAAGATAGCAGCCGATGCCGCCGCTCTTGCCGACGAGATGGACTTCGCGTTTCTTCTAAATCCCAGCCGGGGCTTGCTCTCGATCGCCTATGAGGTCGACAAGGGCAAGATTCATCCCGCATGTTACGACCTGCTCGCCAGCGAAGCCCGCATCGCCTATTTTGTTGCCATTGCAAAAGACGAAATCCCGCAGGATAGCTGGTTTCGACTTGGCCGAGCGCCCGTTTCGAACGAGGGGATCACCGGCTTGCTGTCATGGACAGGCACGATGTTCGAATACTTGATGCCCACGCTCTGGATGCGCGTCTACCCAAATACACTTCTCGATCGCTCTACGATGATGGCCGTGCGGGCGCAACAAGTCTACGCTGCCGAAAAAGGCATCCCGTGGGGAATTTCCGAATCGGCCTTTTCCAAACTGGATGATGCGGGCAACTACAGCTACTTTGCTTTTGGCGTTCCCCAGCTAGCTATCTTCAAGCCCGATCAGGGCGGCCCGGTTATCTCGCCCTACTCGACCTTCCTGGCGCTGTCGGTGGATCCGCCGGCCGCACTGCGCAATTTGCGCACCATGCAACGCAAGCGATGGCTGGGAGCATATGGATTCTATGAGGCGTTAGATTTTAGTCCATCGCCAGGGACATCGCGCGTTCGCCGGCCCGAAGTGGTGCGCACCTGGATGGCACATCATCTGAGCATGAGCATGCTCTCGACAGCAAATTTGCTCCGCGACGACGTGGTGCGGCGCTGGTTTCACAGCCATCCGCGAGTACAGGCCACGGAATTGCTTCTGCAGGAAAAGCCGGCTCGCAACATTCCGAAGCCGCCACGAGCAGAGGCCGCGTGAGCTGGATCGAGCATGCTCATGGAAATCGGACACGTCGAGGCGATCTTCCGGTATCCGGTGAAGTCTATGGGCGGCGAACAACTCGAGGTCGCCAATCTGGGCTGGCACGGCCTCGATGGTGACAGACGCCTGGCGTTCCGGCGGATTAATGACGACAACCGCAGTGGCTTCCCGTGGCTAACCGCAAGCCAGCTTCCCGACCTGCTCCTGTTTGCCCCGCACCGCCGTGAAGGCGCTGCTCTTGAAAATGAAAACGGCGATCGTCGAGGCGGCGATCAAACAGACCTTCGCCTTCCCACCCATGTTCGCACGCCGGATGGCGAAGACATGCCTGTCTTCGGGGAGGATTTGGCCAAGGAGGTCGGACGCCGGTACGGCGCCCCCGTACAGATGATGCAGTTGAAGCATGGCATCTTCGATGAAGCGAGCATTTCCGTGATCGCCTCCGATACGGTGCTCGAGATCGCGCGGCTCGCAGGCCGGAGTCTGGATGTGCGACGATTTCGTCCGAACGTTGTGATTCGTTTACTGCGGCCGGTTCCCTTCCAGGAGGACGAGTGGCTGGGCCGCGTGCTCTCATTCGGCGAGGGGGACGATGCCCCCGCCATCACCGTCACCATGCGCGACGAACGCTGCTCGATGGTGAACCTTGATCCCGACTCAGCAAGTCCGGCGCCGGAAGTGCTGAAGGCGGTGGTTCGTCGGAACCAGAACAACGCGGGAATCTACGGGGCGGTCACTCGCATCGGCCGACTGGCGGTCGGACAGACCATACTGCTCACCCATCCTCCTCAATCCCGCCCCTTCCCGTTTGGCGGCACAAGCCACTAGATTTTGCACGGGTCCGGAGGCTCGCCCGCCTTGATGTTGGTCTTCACTCGCAGGCCGCTCGGCTTTGGGTTTGCCCCGGGAGCCTTCACATTCATATTAGTTTTCATCGCCTTCTCCCCCTCCAGCAGTGATGTCCGTCTTGCCGAGTCCAACGCTCTTGAACTCTGCCGCTTCCTTCAGTTAAACCAGATAAAACCATCGATAGCGCCAGCCTTCACATTCGTCTTGGTTTTCATGGCCGTTCTCCTTTCCGTAGTGATGTCGTGTCTTGCCGAGTTCCGTTCTCCTTACTGAATCTCTCTCACGTTACTTCTTCTTGCCAGCTTTCACGTTGGTCTTGGTTTTCATCGCTGTTCTCCTTTCCTGAATTGTGAAATTATTCCGCCCGTTCGTGAATCTTGACACTATCGCCGACGTCCAGCTTTTACATTGGTCTTGGTTTTCATGGCCTTGCTCCTTTCCGGATATTCTTCAGAGGTTCATCCTCTGAAGTGATTGTCATCTTGCCCCCGCTTCGATTAGAAGTCCATGGAGCCAGTGTGAAGCCATCTGAATTGATATGAAGAAAGGTTCCGCAGAACGAATAATCGAGACCCAGGCCCGCGAAAGTGAGCATTTTTTGTCTGGAATCAGGGAAGGGATTTCGATACCGTCCGCCCCAAAACGACCCTCAGAATTCTCGTTTCGTCGCCCGTCGCCGGTAGAAGAGGTCAAGACATGCTAAAATCGGCCCTCGGAGAGTGTAAGCACTCTGGAATCAGCAAGCCAATTTTAGGACGGTGGGTTACAAACACATTCTTTTGCCGAACGTCCCGTTTCCTCAGGAGGAGATCTCTACGTGGGCAGTCCGTTGCAAACTCCGTTTGATAGCGTCGAGAACGCCCACGAATACGTACGCCTTCTGGTCGAGGCCATCGCCGAAGCGAAAAGCGAAATCGCGGCCGACCTCGACGCAACCGTCCCGGCCAAGCCCGATCGCCGCGTGGAAGCGCTGCGCGTAGTTCAATTCAAGCTGGACAAACTGGAGCAGCACTTGAAGACCAGCAGCCGCCTGCTCAATGACCTGCGCACCCTGCGCCGCCTTCTGTTCGAGGAGAGGCCCGAGGAACGGCCCGCACCCGCCGCGGCTGGTCAGGACCCTGCTGCCTGAATTTAGCAAGATTTCGCGAGCATGTATCTCGCGAGCATAGATCTAGCGAGTCGCTATTCCGCTCACGCTCTCAATTTTTCGGCAAACTTTTTTTCCAGCTTCGCCAGCTTCGGCGAGATCACAAACATGCAATAAGGCTGGCGCGAATTTTCGTTGTAGTAGTTCTGATGGTAGTTTTCAGCCACGTGGAATTCCTCGGCCGGCTCAACCGCGGTCACGATCGGCTCAGGAAATGCCTTGGCCGCCGTCAACTCCGCAATCGTGTTCTCAGCGATCGTCCGCTGTTCTTCGTCGTTGTAGAAGATCACCGACCGATATTGCTCGCCAGCGTCATTGCCCTGCCGATTCAGCGTAGTCGGATCGTGCACCGCAAAGAATACGTCCAGCAGGTCGCGATAACTGATCAGACCAGGGTCGAAAGTAACGCGCACAACCTCCACATGCCCGGTGTCGCCGTCGCAAACCTCACGATAAGTAGCCTGGTCGGCGCGTCCGCCCATGTAGCCCGACTCAACCTGGGTGACGCCAGTCAGACGCTGAAAAATCGCCTCAATACACCAGAAACATCCGCCGCCAAAAACTGCTGTCTGCTCTTTTGCCATGGTCGTTAGATGCCCACGCGGACAGGAAGTTCCACGCCGTTCTCACCACAAAGGCACACAGCCACAGGAATTCAAAACAGTGACTTTGGTCCTCTCTGTGCCTCTGTGTCTCTGTGGTGGGTGTTGCAATTCCTACACCGACACCGTAAAAGAAGTTTCCGAGCGCGTAACCGGCCGGTAAAGCGTGTCGCGCTCAATCGGTTCGCGCCCCGCTTCCGTGATCAACCGCACCAGGTCGTGCCGCCGCAGGCCTTGCGGAGTAGTCGCTCCGGCATCGTGGTAAATCTTTTCCTCGACCACAGTCCCGTCAATATCGTCGGCTCCAAAGCGCAGCGAAATCTGCGCAATTTTCGGCGTCATCATCTGCCAGTAAGACTTGATATGCGGAAAGTTATCAAGCACCAGCCGGCTGACCGCGATCTGCTTGATGTCGAGCATGCCGGTGGTAGTAAAAAGATGCTGCAGCGGAGTGTTCGCCGGATGAAAAGCGAGTGGAATAAATGTCTGGAATCCGCCAGTCTCATCCTGCAAGGCACGCAGCTTGAGCAAGTGATCGACGCGGTCTTCGTCATTCTCGATGTGGCCGTAAAGCATGGTGGCGTTCGATTTCAGCCCGATCTGGTGAGCGAGCCGCGCCGTGTCGAGCCATTGATGGCCATCAATCTTGTGATCGCAGATAATGTGCCGCACCCGGTCGGCAAAAATTTCCGCGCCGCCGCCCGGCAAAGAATCGACGCCAGCCTCTTTCATTTTTTCCAGCGTCTCGCGGATCGTCAGTTTAGCCCGCTTCGCCAGGTACGCGACTTCCACCATGGTGAAGGCCTTCATGTGGACGAGCGGAAAGCGCTCTTTCAATCCGGAAACCAGATCAAGAAAATATTGAAACGGCAAATCCGGGTGCAGCCCGCCGACAATATGAAACTCCGTGACCGCCTCGGTGTAGCCGGAAGCCGCCGTCTCGAAAGCTTCTTCAAGCGCCATAGTGTAAGCACCCGGAGTGTCTTTCTTGCGCCCAAAAGCGCACAACCGGCAAGCCGCCACGCAAACATTCGTAGGATTGATATGGCGATTGACGTTGAAGTAAGCCTTGTCGCCATGCATCCGCTCGCGCACCCAGTTAGCCAGCCAGCCCACCGCCAGGATGTCGCCCGTCCCATAAAGGACAAGCGCATCGCCCTCGCTCAAGCGTTCGCCCGCGAGGACCTTATCTTTGATCGGGAGCAGGCGCGGATCGTCGGTCCGGAATGGGTGGGAAACAGGCATCACTATTGATGATACCGCAGGAGGTGATGCGAGTCATTACAGCCGTGACGAGGGTAGTGGGCTACTTTGGTTTTAAGAATTCAGGAAACAACAGTTTCATCAACAGAATAAACGCTGCCATGGAAATAACCGCCATCCACCATGGCCTAAAAATAATGGGGAACAGGAAAAAGAAAAGAATGAATGCGAACCAGCGCCAACCGGACGGTTTGTTGTCGTCACCTTCCACTTCTATTCCTTACGGGCGGGTGGGCCCCGTTAACGGTGAAGTATAACGCGGGTCTTTAACGTTGACCGAAATAACCGGGGGTGCGCCACTTCTCGCGCTTTTCGAGAAGTGGCTGCCGCACAGCCGACACCATTCAAATCCGCCTTGAGGCCCACTACCAACTTCATTGGCGTGGTTCAGTACCATGGTATGCTATTTTTAAGCATTTGTTGTTATATGTAGACATGAGGGGGCCCGTGAACATTTCTCTAACGCCGGAACTGGAACGAATGGTGGACGACAAGGTAAAGAGCGGACGCTACGCCTCTGCCTCGGAAGTAATCCGCGAAGGCCTTCGGCTTCTGGAAGAGCAGGAACAACTCAAACGGCAGCGGCTTTCAGAAGTACGGCAAAAAATCGACCGGGGAATCGACCAACTGGATCGCGGCCTCGGCATTCCGGGGCCCAAGGCCAGGGCACGACTGCGGCAGCGGAGAAGTGTAAAGTAGCGGCGGCGCTAGCGTCCCCTGAGTTCCAGTTGACATCTCGCGTTACAATAAGAAATAGGCTACCGTCCAGCGTGACGGTAGGTGCAAGGGGACCCAAGCTATTTGAAATCAGATGCCGGATGCCCCACTCGTAACCCATTGATTCTAATGAAAAGCAGGAGTCTGACCCGCCGCTAACCCCTTTGTTCTTGATATTTTGGAAGTAACTCTTTTAAATTGAATATTTTAGCGAAAATGGGGGGGGGGGGGTGAAAACCCAAACCCAAAAACTAAAACACGCCCAAAAAAAAAAACTCCACCCCCAAAAAAAAAAAAAACCCCCAAAAACCC
>Ga0181532_10000619_pt1 | contig 36005 bp, 43 predicted proteins | sample PEATcosm2014_Bin_33_FD_119768 | JGI IMG/M metagenome (GOLD analysis project Ga0181532, IMG submission 119768) | Peatland microbial communities from MTU Mesocosm Facility, Houghton, MI, USA - PEATcosm2014_Bin11_30_metaG | ecosystem: Environmental > Terrestrial > Soil > Wetlands > Peat | place...
AACGGCCCGTCTCCGCCATATCCCATGTCTGGCAGGTATTCTTGCGTATCAGCGTGTCCAGGAGCTGATCTTCTCCTGTGATAGTTGCACCATTGAATGCAAAGTTATTATTGCGCAGTTCCTTAGCCAGTTTTTGGAGTTGGTCTCGATCGATAAAAGTTTCCAGGATGTGTTGCTGGGCGTCGTGGTAGTGGTCAATGATCTCGGACATGCGCTGGCGCAGCTGAGGCAGGTTCTCGATGTTCTTGTGGACCCCATAGTCGGTGACGTCATTGGTGGCCGGCTCGGTGCGTAGCAAGCGGTTGTCGCGGACGTATTGCTTGGCGAATCCATGAGCGTAGTGGCTGCGAATGACGGGGTTGGGTAGATCGAGATCCTCGAGCTCGGTTTGCAGTTTGCCTTTGTATTGCTTGGTCACTTTTGGAAATTACTCCTCAGTCATCGCTCCTACGGACTCATGCGCCAGTCCCATCCGGCTCCCCTCTTCTTCGGCCTTAGCCTCGTTCGAGGGGTCTGTGCAAGTTGCGATCAGCTGCTGCCAGCGGGACTTTCCCGACGTTATTCTGAGAATCTTTCCTTGGATGCTTGATCCCATACCCCGGCGGTCCCACAGAGTGCATATGCCTGTTTCTTCCTCTGTGTCATCGGCCTTCCCCAGTAGAGGCTTGGGTCGGCTTCCCGCTACATGATCCGCTTGAAACGACTTCTTGCGGGCCGATAATTTCGGGGCGGCAGATATTTCTTTATGTTCAGGCCTCCAAGTTTGCTTGCCCCCCAGGTCGTCCCTGCCGCTGCGCATACTGCCTCAGGGCAGCCGGGGCTTTTACGTCCGGGCAGAACGTGCTTCGTTACCTCCGCACGCACCGGATATACTAACCGTCCGAATTCAGGCAATTGACGGTACAAGGACTTTCTCCCTGTTAGATTCTCAGTCTTGTCGGCTGCTCCCCTCAACTATTCGGCCGACACACGTGCCAGACGAATAGCCCGAGGTAGCTTGCGGCAAGCACAAAAAACAAAAGGGTCAGGAGGGCGTGTCCCATGACAAACGCCGCCCCCTTAGGCCAGTCCTTGTGCGAAAAGTAAAACGCATCCACAAGAATCCGCGCAGTCCAGTAAATCCCGCCGAAGCAGGCAAGTCCCAAGGCAGCACGGTCGCCTCGGAGCAGTTCCGCGTGCAACACCAAGGTCAGTGTGCCAAAAGCAATGATCGTCAACGCCGTAAATCCACTCTGTACCCACAGCAGTTTCCGGTTGAAGGGCATCAACTGCCGCAAGTCTCGTTTCCACTCCAGTCGGTATGGCACTTGAAAGCTGGCGAACAGGATCACAAAATGCGCAGCGCCAACCAGCCATAGGTCGAAGTCGAAGAATCGCTCTGTGAGTGGGTTTGTCATAGGGCGTGGATTGCCTGCATGAAAGGAAGTATCACACGCAGCACAAACCATGGGTGAAAGAGCCAAAAAACTGGTGCCGCAAGGAACACAATCATGAAACACCAGCCGCGCACTCCCTGCCCAAGACCAAGTCGCCTGCCGAACCGCGAATGCTCGATAGCCATTCCCGTACCTTGCAGCAAAAAATAGAGTGTGGGGAGACCGTACCCTCCGCGAGCGGGCATCGAGATCACCAAATCGTGGAGCAGCCCAGAAGCCGCGAATACCAAGAAGCCAGCCGCGTCCGCCCCCAACTTTCGATACAACGGGCGAAAAATCAACTCGTGAGAAAGCTGACGGAAACCGAGGTTCCATCGTTTCCCCCAAAACTCTCCGAGGGACGTGGAACGGAGAGGTGCAGACATAATGGGCTTTGCATTGACGCCAAAGCTTCCCCACAGCAGGCTAACGATTTGGAAAGTGCCGAAGTGCAGCAGCAGGATCAGACCCAGCATTCCCACCCATCCGCGCAGAAGGGGTTCTCCCTGCGGAACGGACCGTGCCACTACCCAGAGCAGAATCACCCCAAGCGCCGTTTCGAAGATCGCCCACAGCCAACTCGTGGGCGGTGGCGACGGTACGCGCTGATTCGCATCCAAGAAAGCCTCTGCATCCATTCCCGGCCAAGCCAGAAGATAGCCCGCCGAGCGCCATGACGAATGTGCAATTCGAAATTGTGCCCTCCACCATGTCAGCCACTTCAGGCTGATGAAGATGGCGAACGACAGAATCCACATGAACACCCATGGCGGCAGCGCATTGCAACAAGCTACTGCGCTCAAAGGAAGCAGGCAGATCGGAAGCCAACCAATCCAAGATGAGCTTTCCACAACCTCAGGCGATTCGACCTCTTTGGTTTCGCTGAGTGGCAATGAGGTCACTCTCCTCCGCGCATACGTACCTCGTAGACGGTCGGAAGCTCGTCTGAGTTCCTGCGAACAAAACTGCGCACCAGTTCAGTGCGGGAAAAATGTCCGAGGCTCAGGAGTCGAATACATTCGTCGGTGGCGCAACTCTCCCATGAAGTACGGCTTCCCCATGGGAAACAGCTTGCCTCGATAACACGCACCGGAAGCTGCTCTTGAAACCCTACTTCAATCTGTTCTCGCAGCCACCGCAAATAATCCAACTTCTGCGATATGGCAACTTTGGGGTCTTCACGGATCACTACGCCGGGGAAATCGGGGATGTCAGCCCTCAGAGTATGAATGTGCCCGTGTCCTTCAACCAGAATCTCAATGTCGAGTTCCATCAGCCGTTCGAGACTGAGGAGCCACTTCCGGCTGTCCACGTCGGGATTGGGGGTTGCAAAGTAGCTCCCCATGAACGCATCGCCCGCCAACAGCACCTTCTCCTTGGGGTCATAGAGCGCGATGTGGTCGTCGCAATGTCCGGGAGTCGCGATCACCTGCAAGTACCCGGATTCGGTTTCCACGGTCTCGCCCAACCGATGGTACGGCTGCCTCAAGTTTGGAGGCCGCCCGATTATGGTGGCGCGTACCCACGGAAGCTTCTTGGAAGGTGTCAGGAACCGGGCGGTCATTTCCGAAACGTAGACGGGAGCACCCGTAACTTCAGACAGCCAATTCAAGTTGCCGACGTGCTCTTCGTGGGCATGGGTTGCGACCACTTTTGTGATTTTCAGTTTCACCTGCCGAAGGTGACGGGCAAGCGACCGCCGCATCTTGGGGGAGCCGGGGTCGATTGCGATCCCGTCGTAAATGATCGCCGTGAACAGTTCCCCGAACAACAGCGGGACGGTGTTGGGCAGCATCCCAGTCAGAAACAGAATGGTTAGCTTGCCGTCGAGCATGTCGAGCCGCTTGTGGTACGTCCGGGCGAAGATGTTCGCTCTTTGTGCGGCAGCCTTTATACCTGCCCACAGGACAAGCGGCAACCGAATGAAGAAGCCCAGCGTGTAGCAGGACCAGAACGCTCCCAATCGGGCTTGGCGTCGTACTGCTTCAGGTTTTGCAACGCGGCAAGCGCCCCCGCGACACTTGCTGAGGGAATATCGGTTTGTAGCGACGAAGCCATAGAGCAGCCGTCCGGCATTTCTAAATGGAAACCGTTGCCCCATCACGCCAATGAGCCATGTAGACCGGAACAGACGAGCAAGTGAAGCAACAGCGTCCCAGCCAACTAGGATTTCTTGGTCAGGCGTAACGATATGTAACTGCCGCAGACATTCATCCATCGTGAGCCGGGAGTCCACCATGGACAAGACTTCGGCGCTTATGGGCAGGCATATCGTCTTGTTCTCGTGATCGAGAGTCCTCAGCCATGCAACACAAGACTGACAAATCTCGCACTGCTCGTCGTAAAGGACTCGGTATGCTGAATTTGCATCGTGCTCTTTGTCGGAACTCGTAGTGACCTCGGCCAGTGAATGATCGCTCATGGCAATTGCAGAGATTATGCACTTGTGATCGCCTTGTTCCAAGGTATGAGTGAAAGAGGAACCTCTAAGTTGGCGGTTCTGTCTCCAGAGTAGACTTCATCCATGCTCGCCATTTCCCCCACTGACCGAGTCTTCATTCTTGCCGGGGCAGGGCTCAGCGCCGAAAGCGGCATTCCAACCTTCCGTGGCGTGGGCGGACTCTGGCGGAACTACCGGATCGAGGAAGTCGCCTCGCCCGAAGCTTGGCAGCGCGATCCCCGGCTGGTGTGGGAGTTCTATTCCATGCGTCGGCGGGTTGCTTTGGCAGCCAAACCGAATCCGGCGCACTTCGCTCTCGCCAAACTCGAAGACGCGCTGCAAGAACGCCTTTTCGTCTGTACCCAGAACGTGGACAGCCTTCACGAGCAGGCGGGTTCGAGAAACGTCGTCCACATGCACGGAGAGCTTTTCAAGAGCCGCTGCGACAGGTGCAGCCGAGCACCCTTTCAGGACACAAACGCCTACGAACCACCAGCGGACATTCCCCGATGCGAATGTGGCGGTCAAATTCGCCCACACATCTGCTGGTTCGGCGAAGTGCCGTTCGAATTGGATCGAATCTATGCTGCGCTGGACGCCTGCACCCTGTTCGTAGCCGTAGGAACTTCAGGCGTGGTCGAGCCCGCTGCCAGCTTTGTTGCTCAAGTCGCTGATCGTACGAGGACGATCTACGTGGGACCGGAGAACCCTGCGAATGCATCCGCGTTCACGGAATGCCATTTGGGGAAAGCGGGGGAAGTATTGCCAAACTTGTTCGGTGGCTCGTGATCAGCGGCTCGCCCACCCACGCCTGACAACAACAACAGTTGAAACACTCCAGGTAGTAGCCGAGACCGGAAAAGATTGTCTTGAAGGAACTGTCCTGAATGCGGACGGCTTCAAGCCAGTGATCCTCTAAGCGTCCCCTTCCAAGATGACTTCCACGTGCCTGTCACCGTCCACGTCTGCCATATCCACTGGAGACCACGTCGTTAGGTCAGGCGCGTCGGAATTCGTCTTGTGGAGTGGCACTTTCCGGAGGACGTGCAGTTGTCCGCTTTGATCAACAATGACAACCACTTGGCAGAGACGCCGGATTTATTCAGATTCTCGTGGCCGTGGAAATGGATGTTTAACTCAGTAGGATATTCGACCTGATTGCCCGACGCGCATGACGCGCACTTCATAATTCTCCCCAATTGGTCGCCCGCTTTAATCCCTGCGATTCTTTGGGAGTATAGTGAGGAGTTTCCTGCTGGCAATCAGGGAATTACCTAGTGTAGTGTCCGATAAATAAACTAGCAATATGTCCAACTAATAACTTGACAAGTTGTATGATCGGCGCTAATGTCGACCTCATGCCACGTGCCACCTCCGCCTTGCCCATCCAACAAGCCCATCAGCAACAACTGCGACAGTGGGTATCTGCCTTCGGTACGCCCCGGCAAGTCGCTTTGCGAAGCCAGATTGTGCTGGCCGCAGCGGAAGGGCAATCCGACAATGCCATCGCCCAAAACTTGCAGGTGAGTCGCCAGACGGTCAACCTGTGGCGGGCCCGCTTCGCCCAGGGCGGCCCCCAAACTTTGTGGGAAATAGCCCCCGGGCGGGGCCGCAAACCGACCTACGGGCCGGAGAAGATCGCGTCGATCGTGGAGGCGACGCTGCGCACCAAGCCCAAGGGCATGACCCAGTGGAGTTGCCGGCTGCTGGCCGCCCGTCAGGGAGTCAGCAAGTCCACCATTAACAACATCTGGCGCAGTCACAATCTCAAACCCCATTGGGTTAAAACCTTCAAGCTGTCGCGGGATGCCCAGTTTCTCGAGAAGTTGACCGATGTGGTCGGCCTCTATCTGAATCCACCCCAGCAGGCGGTGGTGCTGTGCGTGGATGAAAAGAGCCAAATCCAAGCCCTGGATCGCACCCAGCCGGGGCTGCCCATGAAAAAGGGACGCTGCGGAACCCTGACTCATGACTATAAGCGCAACGGCACGACCACGCTGTTCGCCGCTCTGGAAGTCTTGCAAGGACGAGTGATCGGACAGTGCTACGCGCGGCATCGCCACCAGGAGTTCTTGAAGTTTCTGCAGCGCCTCGAGCAAGAGTTCCCTGGCGAGATCCCCCTGCACTTGGTGATGGACAACTATGGCACCCACAAGGAGCCCAACGTTCGGGCCTGGCTGAAGCGCCACCCTCGTTTTGTGTGTCACTTCGTGCCCACCAGTTCCAGCTGGCTGAATCTGGTGGAGCGCTGGTTTGGGGAGTTAACCCGCAAGCGCATTCGCCGCGGTTCGTTTGGCAGCGTGGACGATCTCCAGCAAGCGATTGAGGAGTTCCTGGCGATCTGGGACGAGAAGCCGAAACCTTTCGTCTGGACCGCCACGGTGGAATCGATCGTGGAAAAGCTTTCCCACTGTCGGCAGACTTTGGAAAAGATTCAGCCGGGTTGCACTCTACCACGCAGGCGAAAAGCGAAACATTGACTTGCATACTTATTTGTTGGACATAACACTAGCTGCTGCGTCGGGGAAGTCCCGGTACGAGACCAGTGTACTCAAGCCACCCGCCGATTGTCGGAAACACAACAAAGATAAGGTTGCCTGTCGCAAAATCGCCACTCATTGACCCGGCAGCCTGCTGAGGACCTGTCAGAACACACAGTCGACAGCAGAAAAGCGGTCCGTAGACTGGCAGAGTGCAGACTGAAACTCAAGGCCATCAAGCGACTTCAATTTTCATGCCGGCCATGATTCAGGAGCGCTCCTTCAGTATCATGCTAGGCCAATGGTTACTGGTGTTGCTGGTCTGGATCGTGCTCGCCACGGCCGCTATTGTTTTCGTCGCCGCGGTCTTGGTGGACGCGAATTTTCCGCGCAGAAGGAAACAACCAATCAAGCCGATGGAGGTTAGAAAGACCTTCGCACGGCAGAACACTGCCTAGCCTAGGGGAGACAACTTGCGAACTGTTCCTCGAAGAATCGCGGGAAATCGCCGCAATTCCGCCCAGTAGGGATTGCCGTCTATCGTCGCGGTCTAGCCACGAATCTGCATGAACTCGGTGTTCCTGATATTGTGATCCAAGCGATCCTGCTGAAGATGTGAGCACAACGCAGAGAAGCTACATCAAGACGGCGTCCGCGGTCGCGGTGGATGCCATGAAGAAGTTGGAAGAGCAAATCACTGGTACAGCAGTTGTACAGTAGGCAGTGGTCGACTGGTCCGTAAGCTTCTGAAAAGAATGGAGCCGACGAGCGGACTTGAACCGCTGACCTGCCGATTACGAAATGGCCTTTAACTGTCGGCCCTGTGCATAGTCAACGAGATAGCCCGTGCTGGCAATAGGATTCTAGGGCTATTTGGGCGTACTTGGCAACGTTTTAAGGGGCAAATTAAGGGGCAGCTTACCGGCCAGCGCCAGCAGCCTTGCCGCCCTCGAAGTGGGTGTTGCACTTCTCGCACACGGCCAACGTCTTTCCGTTTCCGAGGCGACGCACGTAGAAACCGTCCCCGGTGTCAGTGCCGTCTGCAATGTGCCTGCACGCAAGGTCCGCGCCGTCTAAGTCCTGCTTGTGGCTGGCAGGCACAGCGTACAGTTCCGTTACCGAATCCGGCGGCCCCATCCGTTTAATCACGTCGCCCAGCTTGCCGCGTATTTCTTCTGCCATCCTACTTCCCTGCCTTTGCTGCCCGTGCCAGCTTGATTAGCTTCCGCCGGTACTGCTCAGGGGTTGGTATAGCTGGCGTGCTTGCCACTGCTTCATCCCCAGCGGCGCGCATCGCAGCAGCGGCCTGCGGCCCTTCGGTTTCCTCCACGTGGCGCAGCAGTTCATCGGACATGCCGTCGTGGTACGCACCACGGTAAAGCAGTGCCAGCACTGCGGTCATAATTTCTTGGGCTGTGGCTTGCAGTACCCCTTGCTGTAAGCCCAGCACTGCGTTTTCCATTTCAAGCATACGCATGGCCCGCAGGGCTTCTTCTGTGGTCTTGGGTTTCTTGGTTGCCATGTTTGGCAGTGTGCCAGCCGGGCGCGGGCAGCGGCAAGTTACCTCGGTGTCTCGTGTGCTAGAGTTTTGCTTGTCCGGCTGAGGGGGCATGGCGCGGTACCGGATGCGGGCAGTGCAGTAGGCTGTGCGCGGCCCGCAGCGCCGCTAAACGTCATCACAAATAGGCGCGTCCATTCGACACCCTTGTGCCCCAACTAAATACTAGTTGGCCGGTCTCCGCCCCGCTACACTCGATGTGGTAGAGTTACCTGCAAAACACAAACAACAACCGCCGAGTCGCATGGACACGGCCTCAACAAACCAGCCCGTTAGGAAGCATGAATTTCAAGGTCAACGAAACAGCCCAAAAGCTTCGGGGCGGGTATTACACCCCGTTCGATTTGGCTGCATACATCACGCGCTGGGCGACCGAGAAACGTCCGAAGGATGTATTGGAGCCTAGCTGCGGCGATGGCATCTTCATTGAGGCGCTGGCCAAGACAAGGCCGACTGGCAAATTCTCTTTCACAGGTTTCGAGTTGCTGAAAGAGGAAGCCGTCAAAGCCCGGCAGCGCCCACACGCCGCTTTCGATGCCAAGGTTCACAATGAAGATTTTCTCGACTTCGCCCTTGCGCACATGTTTTCGGGGCAACCCCGATTCGACTGCGTGGTAGGTAACCCGCCTTTTATCCGCTATCAATATTTGCCCGAGGAGTCGCAGCACAAAGCCGAAGCAATTTTCAAAATGCTCCACCTGCCCTTTACGAAGCACACAAATGCTTGGGTGCCTTTTGTCCTAGCGTCCGTAGCTATGCTGCGGCCAAGTGGGCGGTTGGGAATGATTCTTCCGGCTGAAATCATTCATGTCATGCACCCCCAGTCCTTACGTACGTACTTAGGCGAGGTGTGCAGCAGGCTTCTCGTTGTGGACCCGGAGGAGCTTTGGTTTGACGGCACATTGCAGGGAGCGGTCATCCTTTTTGCAGAGAAGAAGGCGCATCCAGCAGACCACTGCGAAGGTGTCGGCATTGTAAAGGTCAGCGGGCGTTCGTTTGTTTCGGAAGACCCGGCGCGGTTGTTCAACGATACCGCGCGCATTAACGGCAAGACGGTTGAGGGAAAATGGACACGCGCGCTGCTAACGCCAACAGAACGCAATCTTTTCGATTCGATTTCTGAAAACCCGCAGGTACACCGCTTCACCGATATTGCAAAAGTTGACGTAGGCATTGTCACTGGCGCGAACAAATTCTTCCTAGTCGATGACGAAACGGTGACGCGCTATGGTCTCAGCCGTTTCGCTCACCCGATGTTTGGGCGTAGTGAGCACTGCCCCGGTGTCATCTACGATGAGAACCAGCATGTTCAAAACGCGCGTGCGGGCTACCCAACGAACTTCATTTGGATAAGCGAATCCAAGACAAAGCTGCCAAAAGCTGTGCTGGAATATCTAGCGATTGGCGAGAAGGAAGGGCTGCCTACGCGGTACAAGTGTCGGGTTCGGGAGCCGTGGTACACCGTTCCGTCCGTTTACTCAACCCAAGTTGCGATGTTGAAGCGGTCCAGTGATACGCCAAGGCTAATCCTGAATCGGCTTTCTGCTTACACTACCGACACGGCATATCGAATCCGCACCGATGTCGCTCCTGAGAAACTGGTGTATTGCTTCCTGAATGCCCTTACGGCACTGAGTGCCGAGCTCGAAGGGCGACACTACGGGGGCGGTGTGCTGGAGCTTGTGCCATCAGAGATTGAGAAAGTAATCGTTCCAGTGCCGCAGGGTTTGCGCCCGCAGTTGCGGCAGTTGGATAAGCTAGTGAGGCGCGAATCGGTTCAAGCGGTATTAGCGTGTCAAAGTCAGCATGTCCTCGGCGCGCTGGGCGTATGCGAGGCCGACCAAAAGCAACTGATAGCGGCATGGTTGCGCTTAAAAAACCGCAGGCAGCGTCTTTCCGACGAAGAAGTCGAGTGCGCGGCTTAGTCTATTTCGATTTGAAATTCTGGCGGGTTGGTATCCTTGCGATAAAGGTACATGGTCCGGCCTAGCAAATCCTCTTTCGCAACGAGCTGCAAGGCGTCGCCCCAATGCACTTGGGTCATTGCGTTGTTTTGCTCGTACGACGCGGTGTCGGTCTTGGTGTTATGTGACAGCTTCAACGCAAATTTCCCGTAGTTCAAGTTCTTGATGACAAGCTCGAACTGCGCACTCGCCCGCTCGATGTGTGCCTTATTCTTATCGGGCAGCCACTTGAGGTCTTCGAATACGTCATCGCGGAAGAAGTGACGCTGGTCGATTCCTTCCATCGCACCCTTTTTGAGTAGCATCGAGCCCGTGGCGTGCGTGTTCGGGTTGGTGGGGATATTCAAGTCGCGTCTTTTTAGTTCGTTGCTTTCCCACACGAGATAGTATTCCGTCGCACTTACCGCCGGGATAGGCTGCCCAAAAACTTTCGGCGGTGCCTTGGCTGCCGCTTTCTTTATCGCCGCTTTTATTCTTGGCCGGAACACTTTATGCAACTTCATCCGGCCCAACGAATCACGTTTCCCCTTCCGCACGCCAGCTACAGGCGTGGGGGCCGGGACAATCATCTCGTCCACTATCCGGCCCTCGTCAAATAACTGCTCGATTTGCTGCGTCGTCTTTAGCTGAAAAACGTGCTCGGGATGTTGCGCGAGCATGTCGTCAAACGCTGCGGTTGTCTGTTCAACGAACTTGCGGTCCTCCGCGTCTGTCAGGTCCAGGACGACGCGCGTGCTGGCCTCAATGTTGTTATGCAAACCTTGGAACGTCAGGTTTGCACTACCAACAATCATTTCCGCAATCGTGTCCGTACAGGCCAAGTAGAGCTTGGGATGAAATATTGTTTCGCCCGAACCTGTGTCAACCACATACAGCTTGGTCTTAAGTGCGAGCAGGCGCTTCAACCCTTGCAGGGTCGTAATGTTGTTTCGGATACCAACGAAGAACTTGGCATCCCCGGCCACGTCTTTAAGTGCCGCTTCGAGTGCCTCGACACCCGCCTCGCGGACGAACGCAACACTGACCAACACAGTCTTTACGCCAGCAATTTTCAGCAGTTTTCGGACTGCTGCGGCGTGCGTCGCCGTGGTCGCCGCTTGAAGAATAAGTTCTAGTTGGGCCATTGCGCGGGCTTGCTTGGGAAAGCGACTGATTATCTCACTGCGCAGGTGGGCGTGAAAAGTGCCTGCTCCGCGCTCGTTTGCAATCCCGAGTAGGTCACTCAGAAAGTGCCACTCTGGCAAATAGACGGACTTTGCCGCGCGGGCGTGCATGACCCCCTCGCAGGATAACTCGCCAGCAACCTTCTTTATTAGTGAAGGTTGGCAGAGTCACACTTTCGTGCCTCGGAATATTCGACACATTCCGGCAGAGTCTCGTCAGCCCCAGCTAGGGGCCGGGGGTTAAAGACATGGTTAAAAAATCGCTGGGGCCGAAGGATGTACTGCCGCAAAGCACGGTAACGCGCATGTGGAAAGCGGGCAAATCGCTGACGGACATCGCGCGGAAGATTGGCACAGGCACGCGGCCCAACGGTACGGGGTATCGCGTTGGTCGCATACGCGCACTGCTGACCAAGGCCGGGTTGTATCCGCGCAAAGCAAGTCAACGCTAACCGGGCGCTGGTCGCTGCGCTAACAGCGGCCAACGCCCTAACCAAACAACCTGAATAGGAGGCTGTAGTGGCTGTTCAAAAGCATACCGCACCGCAATCCCACGCCGCGCACTTCGCGGCATCGCTGTCCAAATCACAACGCAACCACCTGCGCGTGTTGCTACATCACGAGCACGCCTGCCGCGACCTGCGCCGGGCGCTGGGAATAGAAAAGCAGGCTGCTGTTGTTTCACACGCCGCACGCGCTTTGGGACTAGCAAAAGTCGGGCGCACGATAGAGCTTTTTGCGCAGGCGAAGCCCAGCGCTGCCAACCTTCGGGAGGTGCGCTAATGACGACGACCTGCCCCGGCTGTGGCCAGCCGGTTGATCTATCGCGGCGCGGGTACTGCGCGCTGTGCGGAACGAACGTTGCTTGTGTACCAGAAGGAGGACAGGTGAAATTTCTACGCTACGTCTGCATGTATTGCTGCGCGAGACTTATCTTCAACGGTCTGCGCAGCGTTGCCCGGCGGCCCGCGTGTCCGGCCACGCCTTGCAAGCAGCACAAGCATGGTGTGCTGTTGACACTGGCGCTGCTGCCGTTTGTGGCCAGTGCTTGCTTGATTGTGTTGGGGTTTGTCCTGCGGTGACGTAACAGCCACGGGCGGTTCTGGAAGCGCGCTGAGGCGAACCTGCCCGGCGCGTTTGCAGTCTATTCAGTAAATGGCTTGTTGCCGCACTACCAGTGTCCTGCCGTTGCGGAAAGGTGCGGCAGCCAGTACGCGGAATTCTCCGGAAGTAATTACTTCCTGTTGCAGCAGCGCCCGTTCATCCAAAAGGTTTTCGCCGAGATAGCGCGCCACTTCAAGCGCGCGGATTTTGCCGAAGCGGAGTCCTTCCCACTCGTTTTTCAACACAATCAGGATAGGTACAGCAGCCGGGTTTTCCCTACCCATGATCTTGTCCCAACTGGTGTTCGCATAGGTAGAGCCAACCTCGCATGTCCGTGAGAAACTACCCGGCAGCATTTCAAACGTGCTGTCCACAGGGGCGGTAAGCAGCGGGTTGTCTGGCAGAACCCGCATACCCCTAAACAAGCAAGCCGCGTCGGTTGTGCTTTTGCGTATCAGCGAGAGGAGCAGGCTATCGCTTATGCGCCCGCACGCAATTGCGTTCTTGGCCTGCTCGCGCAAGTGGTCTGTCCGCGCAAGTTCGACCCAATCTAGAACTGCTTGCTGGTCGGCGGTCATGTTAGTCCTGCCCGGCCACGGCCAGCGCTGGGCTTTTGCCGCGCGCGACCGCTTCAATCACATTCAACACGGCGCGGGGCCGAAAAATTCCCGCACGATTGAGCACTTTAACAATCTCGACATCATAAGGAATACCAACAATCTCACAGCCGCGCTTAACAAGCGAAGGCAATTCGCGGGCAGTCACGCCGTCCAAGTGAATCTTCACGCACCTATCTTTGATGCTTGCTTCCAACGCTTCGGGTTCCTGCGTCACAAGGATGATGGTCAGCTCCGGGCGCAGTGGAATAGTTTTCAGTCTGCTTTGCTGCCGCTTCGCGGTAAGCTCCTGCGCCTCGTCAATGACTACCCACGTCGGCGTCTTTATGTTGAAGAAGATTTTGTTCTTCTCCACATCGGAAATGTCAAAGTCTGCCGCGTGACAGTGCATTACCATGTACCGGCCAAGCACGCCGTCGAATTGATGTTCTTCAATCTTGCGCCCGGACTTTTCATGGACGTAGGCCAGCGCGACACTGGTTTTGCCGCAGCCAATGCCGCCTTCGATGAGAATGAAGCCGCTGTTAACCTGCCTCAATTCGTTGATGGCATCTGCTTGCCCAACAAACTGGTCAAGCGAATCAATTCTTGCCCGTTGCCACAGTTGTGCGTTACTCACTTTGCCTCCCGTAGTTCCGACTTCCATTCTTTCGTTTTGCGCCCGTTTTCATACCGCTGCACAGGCTTGCCCAGCAGCCACTCCTCAACTACCTGCGAAATCAAATCGCAAACCTGTTGGCCCGGCTTGCAGCGCGCCTTCAGCTTGTCGTATGTCGGCCCGTACAAGCGCACGCTGACTTTCTTCAATTGCAGCGGATGGTGCGGTTTTGGCTTAGGGCCGCCGGTTTCCTCGATGCAAGCAGCCTCGGCTTGCCGCCCTGTTAGCCCAAGCTCAACAGACTCGGCCAGTACCTTGTCGGCCACTGCTGGCGGGTACTTGGCAACACACTGGTGGTGGTAGAACGTCAGTGCATCCACGCGCCGCGCGGGCGGGAATCGGTTTGCGATATAAGCGCACTCATACAGTTGCGTGCGCGTGTAACCTGTCGCCTGCTGCGCTAAATCGTATGTCGTCTGTTTACCGTAGGTGCGGAAGCCGTATTGAATCCAATCGCCAACCCACCAGTACGCGGACTGACATACGGACGCCAGCGCCCGGCCAATTTGCATCCACTCGCCTTTGGGCAGACCGTTTTCTATGCACAGTTCGGTGGGATTGAATTGTGCGCCGGGCACGTCGTATGCGGCCAGCGTTTTTGCTTTGGCAGGCGCTAGGATTTGGCCCACGGTTTTCACGGCCCCGGACTTGGCCTGTTCGTGCGCCCGGTAGATTTCAAATTTCTTATCCGTGCTGGTTTGTATGTGTGCGAACGCCTGCGGAAACTTTTTCATTACGCTGTAGCTCTCGAAGTAGCCGTTGGCGTTGAGCCATTTGTAAGGCGGCAGAACGCCGTCCTTCACTTTGGCGAGGCCTTCAAGAATGGCGACGTGTTTCGCGATTGTCGCGTCCGCGTATTTACGCTCGCGGATTACCGCAAGGTTCTGCTTGCTCCAGCGCGTTGCCGGGTTGTAATCGAGTGCGGTTGAAGTTGCCATGCAGACTTTCCGATTTGTGTTACGCGCAAAAATTAAGGGCTGCTGGAGGGCAGCCCTTCCGTCCAAGCGAGGTCACTTGGGCTTCGCGCCCACGTGTGTCCAGCACGCAGGCGCGCAATCTTGTTAGCTATGCAACCGGGCGGAAACGATTGGCGGCAGGCTTCCCGCTGTCGGGTCTTGCACTGCCGAATCCGCCATCATCAGGCCAGTAAACAGCGCCTTGCCGTTCTCGATGTAGCCCGGCACCTGCAATCTGCGGCGCAGGTACATGGTGCTGACATGCACAGTGAAGTGGCTGAGGTCGCCAAACACGCAGAAGCTACCGGCGGCCTGCGTACCCAGCGAAGCGTTGTAGGCGGGCAGGCTCGGCGCAACATACACCGGCTTGCCAAGAATTTGCGTCACGCCATCAACCACGGGGAAAAGAGGCCGGTGCTGGTCGTCAACGCAGTTGCTAATCATCTTCGCAACGGCATCGTTTACCAGCCACGCGGCTTTGTCGGACTCGCGATAGCTTTTGTTGACGGAGTAAAAAACGTCGGTGAAATCGCTCAACACGAGTTTGCCCTGATTGGCAGTGGTCACGCCGCTGTCAGTCGCGCCGGTCACGATACCAGCCGGGCCAGTGCTGCCATCGCCAAGCACAAGGTCAGCTCCGATGCCACGGGAAAAGCCAACGCCGAACGCGCGGCCCATTGCAGCCATTGCGCTGTCGAAGGCGCGCTGGTCTTCTTCCCACTCCAGCGAAGCGCCAAGCGAAAACCTGTATGTCCACTTGTTCAAAAGCTGTTGCGTGATGCCGGGGGCAACGGACGTGCCCTGCTGCGAAGCTTCACCAACTTTGACGGCCGCAACTCCCGACAAATCCCAGCCCGGCAGTTGCAGCGGGCGCAGGGTAAAGTCAGATTCCTGCACGACATTGCAGATTGCGGGGTCGAGTAGCGGGTCAACAGCGGCCAAGCCTTCGGCAACATTGTTCTGGAAGCTCATCGGGACCAGGAATCCGCCAGACGGTCCCTGCGTAAATGAAGGCGTTGCCTGTCCAGCTTGGAAGTCGCGGTTTTCAGCGATGGCGGAAGCAATCTCGCTCTGCGGTTTGCCGGTCAGGTACATGCGGAAAATCTGTTCGTGTGCTTCGCGGGCACGCACGGCGCTGCCGTTAATTTCGAGGTCGAGTGCTTCGGCCTGCGCACGATGGTAGTCAAGGTCAGTGATACCGGCATCGCGGATAGCAGCCATGCGCGCGATGATTACGTCTGCACGCTTGGAGTCGCCGCGCGTGAGGCCGGGCCGGGCCATGAGGGTTTGAAGTTCTTTATCAAGCTGGCGGAGTTCCAGCACTGCGGTAGGGGAAATGTTCTTGAACTGACGGGTTAGAGACATTGTGGTAGTTCCTTTTCTGCGACTGCTTGCGCCGTCGCCGCGCGATTTGGTTACTGCTTAGAAATTTGGGTCGCCTTGCTCGTACTGAAACTCGCCGTCAAAACCAGTGGCCAGCGCTTTGCGGTCGTTTAACTGCTCTTGCTTCGCCGCCTGCGCAATGGCTTTCTGTCGTGCGGCGTGGTCTCGTATTGTTTGCGGCAGTGCGGCTTGCACCATCTGCTCGATGACTCCGCCCAATGGCACGTCGGGGGCTTGCGCCGGTAGCACACGCGCCGGGCGTTTCTGCATTGCCTGAAGTTCTGATTCGATAAGCTGTCCAAGGTTCATGACGGTCCTTTTCAATACATGGGCACGGCCTGCGCCGTGGTTATTTGCTGATTTTGTTTTCGAGTTCGGCTACGCGCGCGGTAAGAGCCGCGACACCGGCGGCCTGCACGGTCACACGTGCGGCCAGCGCGTCGTACTGCTCGGCCTTCGTGAACACGTCGGTCAGGTACGCGGCGAAGTCTGCCCGCGACGGAATACCGTTGTGCTCGTTCTGCTTCAACGCGTCGTGGCTGGTAAGCACTGCGATTACTTTTTCTTTCATGGTCAATAGCTCCTTTCTGGAATGTCCTGCGGCTGTTAGGCCCCGCTTGCGCCAGTGATAAAACAGGCTCATTACGCCCAAGTCTCAAGGTTCATGTTGTGGCAGTCGGCAAGCTCAAAGGCCAGCGCTGCCAGCTTCCGGCGGATTGCAAGAATCCGACGGCCTTCTTTGCTGCGGTACGACTGCGCCACGGGCTGCAAGGCAATCTCTTCCTGACGTAGCCGCAGAATTTTCACGGTTAGTTTTGCAAAGGCGGTTTCGTTGATGGTGCGTTTCACTTGCGGCCCCGTTTCTTGGCTTTGCGCGCGGTGCTGCGCACGTCTTCACGGACGGAGGTTTCCGCCACGCTAAAAATGCAGTCCGCGAAATGGCGCAGGCGGCCAACCAAAAGCCCCATGTCCTTGGCAGGGATATGTGCGGACACAGTCAGAAGTGAGGCAAGCATGACGGAACTTGCTTTGTAAAATTGCTCGGTCGTCTTAACTGGATAAATGCGTTTCATTGCTGGCCCTCCTTGGGCTGCGCCGCTTCCAACGCCGCGATGCGCTCCTGTAGGTCCACAATCAGGTGCGCCAGCACACTGGCCGCAGCAGCGGTAATTCCGCCGTTGGGGCCAAGCTGTCGGAACAGGTTTTGCACTGCGGCTGGTACCGGCTTCGCCTGTTTCGTTGCGTTGCGCGCAGCAAGGTCCTGCACTGCCGCTGCGTTTTCGGCAGCAAATGCCGCCTTGTCGATTTCGCCTAAACGTTGGTCTACAGCCATAGTGATTTCCTCCGGGCGCAAGCGCGTAGGGTTGCTGGGGCCACTGGCTCATGGCGTAAGTAAGTGGCCCCAGCGGATTCCGCGAGGGAGCGCGGAAGCTTGATACAGATGTCGGTGTGATTTCCCTCGCCGTAAATCCCCAGCGCGTGAGCGCTAGTAGAGCGGGGCCGTGTGACGGGTCGCTACCAGACGTTTATCCATTTACCGGATTGGGCGCGAAGCCGGGCGAGAATTACAGACGGAGACTTACGCGAGAATTACACGCGAGAATTACAGGGAAGACGGAGCGGAGAATTACGCGCGTTTCCCATCCATTTGGCTGCGAACGGATTTCGATTGGCTTTGTTGCGCCCGGATTGGCCCAACATTCGCGAGACTTTTGGTGCGCGCGCACCGTCACAAGCGGGCGGCGCTTGTAGGCGACGTTGCCAAAGTAAAATTCACTCCCCCTACCCGAAAGATTACGCAGCACTTAGCACGTCGCGCCTAAGTGGCAGCCAAACGCTGTGCTCAAAGCACTTGCAAGGTTGCAGGCTATGGAGCACGGCCAGATAGGGCACTGCAATGCCCCGCGCGTGGCAGGATTCGGGGCAAATAACGTCGTCTCCTTCGCTATCGGGCCACGGGTAGATAGGTGCGTGTCTCGCTTGTGTGGGCTGCTGTGTGTGGTGCTGGTGGGGGTTGCTGTATCTGCCGTGGCTTGTATCTGCCATGCTGCCGGTTAATGGACTACAGCCCGGCCAGCAGCGCTGCTATCTCGGCGTCGCTACCCAGCGCAGCGTCGATACGTGCTGGGTCGATGACGCTTGTGCTTGTGCCACTCAGTTTGCTCACGTCGCCAACCTGCGCCGGTTTGTACTCTGGATGCCACGTCGGCAATGTGTGGCCCTTGTGGTAGTAGACGGCATCCAGCACGCCGATGGTTGCGCAGTATCGAGCGTCCTGTGTTTCGCCGCGTTGTCCGCCTGCGTGGTGCGCGAAACAGACGGCTACTAAATTGGTCCAATCGAACGCCAGTGATACGTTGTCCTTTGGGTCAACCAAGTGATGCACGGCTTCGCTTTTGTGCGTGCATTGCTTGCCGAACTCGTCAATGTTTTGGCATTGCGGATTTTTCGACAAGACCAACGGCTGCGTTTTGTAGCGCCAGCGATACGTTCCGTAAATCTTCTGGTTCCGGTTATCGCGGTCGCGCAGCTCGCGGCGTGTGGTAATCATGCTGCCTCGTCCACGGGCTGCCGCAGCGTCAGCGTGTTGTCATAGAAGCCCAACGGCCCCGGTAGTGTGGCAGGGATGCCGAAATCCTTTGCGTGGTCCGGACAGATACTAACCACAAGCCCCGGCGCTGCATCCGGGAATTCATCAATGGCATCGGCGCATGGACCGCAGGTAGCAATCTCCGTAGCTGCGCTGCTGCCAAACAGTACGTCAGGTTTTGCGCCAGCCTCAACGTGCTTGCAGATTATGATTAAACCGTCGTTTGCGTTTGTGTAGGGTGTCATTTCATCCTTCTTATCTTCCGTACCCCTGCCGCTTCCAGATAACGGCTAATGCGTTCGCAACCGCTGGTCGACCCGCTCCGCTGACTATAACCAAGTGCGAGCGCAATCTGCGTGATGTTCATCCCACGCAGGTACATCTCGACCGCACCATCCAATGAACGTAAGGGCGCGCCATTGTTTGCTCTGCGGATTGTCGGCTCGGCAGTATCTACTGACATGCCCGCTCCAGCCTGCGCTTGCGTACGTGCGCGCGGCGCATACGCTCAATTTCAGTTGCCCGCATGTGGAGAACGGCGTTTAATGCCTTCCCGTCTCCGCCCAGCGCTGCGGCCAGTTCGTCGGCGGCCTGTTGGCTTGGCGTCGGCCCCACGCGCTCGACGTGGTAGCCGCGACAATCACAAGGATAGGCAACGAACTGGGCTTGTATCTTGCGTGTCAGCTTATCCGCTTCGGCCTGCGCGTCGGCCTTAGTTTTGTAGCTGGTCAGGTCCGCACATTTCGTGTCGTGTCTGTTCATGCTGCCATCCTGCGCTGGTTAGCGCGCTGTTGCACTGGCGTTGCCCAGCGGACGTTTCCCGGTTCGTAATGGCCGTCGTTATCCTTGCGGTCAATGCTGTGCTTGGGGCTGGGCCGTGGGCCAAGCTCCGCGAAGAATTGCTCAAAACTAGTAAACAGAAACTTGATACCGCGACCGCCGTAATCCGCCCACCTTTTGTTCTTGGGATTAGTGCAGCGACTTCGTGCGGCCCTATATATTACGTACTCGGGCGTGTCCCAGCACCCGTGGGTTGTGTTGGCTTTGACGAGTTTTTCCTTATTGGCCGCAACAAGTGCAACATGGCCCAAGATGAAACGCAGGGGTTGACCTTTAATCCAGCCCCGTCGCCTGTCCGTCCCTTTGGCAATCGGCGCAGGTTGACCGCAGCCGCACTCACATAGCTTTATCTCATCCATCCAAATTACCCCGTCGTTCAAAATATCTGGCGAAAGGTGCATACCGGCCAGTAGTCCCTTGCGTGTGCCGTCGTTCTTCTTCACTACTCGCGCTCCATCAACGCCGCGATATTCCCGCACGTTTCGGTGTTGTTTCTACCGCGCGTTGGCTCATCTAGGTTTCGTATCACGTGCCATCCGCCCTCAGGGCAGATAATGTGGCTGCACATTTTTCCGCATCGCTCTTGCTGAATAACGTGTGCCTCCAGCGGCGTACTGGCGAGTACAACCCGCCGGTTGCACTGGCAGACGACGGCAATGCGGCCTGCGCCGGATACTTCATATCCGAACCAACGTAGCTCCGCCGTCGCTTTGTCGATGCTTGCCATATCAATGTTCCCGGCCATGTGTGCCGGGTTGCTGTTGCAAGCAAGCGGGCCGGTAGCCTGTTAGGCTTGCCCGGCACTTTGAACGTTAGTGGCGCGCTGGGTTGCCTTGGCTTGAAGAACGAAATCAATCGCGCGCTGTTGCATCGTCGCGTCGGGCTTGAACGCTGTGCCGTCGCTACGCATTCCAATCTCTGCATTGGTCGAGACCGCCACGGTGACGTACGCTGTAGCCTCTACGCCAAGCTGCTTTGTCGCTGCGCGAAGTTGGGCTCCCATACGGAGGCCAACCTGCCCGGCTGTCTCCTTCGTTACTTCCTCGCTTACTTGACCCAGGATTGCTTCGCCTTTTTCGTCTATCGCTACCACAGCTATTTTTCGCATCCAGTTCATTGTTCCTCCTTTTGGTGTTGGTTCTGGCACTGCGCCCAGCAGCGCCCCGCGCGTAGCGGCGCAGGGGTTCTTAGGGGGCGCGCAGCCCCCTAAGGTCTTCGGTACTACAAGCAAGCGAAGCGCGCAGGCAGCCCGGCCCGGCTTGCCGGTATCGTTGCCTGAGCATTGTTAACTGTGTGTAACCGGGGGCGGAACGCGCCGCCCCCGTGCCCCCAGCGCGCCGCTAGACGCGCGGGGCGTCGAAAACCAAACCTCGTAAACTTACTTGGTAGACTAGTACCCGGTTAAGCCGGGTACCCCTGCCGGAGTAAAGCCGGTACCTCCCTACCCGGTTAAGCCGGGTACCTCCACTCCCACGTACCCGGTTAAAGCCGGTACCTCCCTACCCGGCTAAAGCCGGTACCTCTACCCTAAATTCGTGGCCGCCCACTTAGCGCGCAGGTAGTCTCCAAACCCTTTACGCACTGCCACGCCAGCAGCCAACTGTTTGTAAACCGGGCCACGCACAAACTGGCGCGCATATTCGCAAATTTCATCGTCGCTAAATCCAATCTTGCGCCAGCCTGCAATAACGTGGTCAAAAAGATGCTCGCAGCCAAGAATCCCATGCAGCCGTTTCCCCAGCGTGCGCAGCTCCGTCAATTCGTTGTGCGGAAATTCCCATTTCCTTGTGCAAAATCCTGTATGCTTTGCAGCCCATTCTTCATGTCCAACTGGCCGGTACTGTGTGGGCGTGCCAAGCTGCGTCTTTATTACTACCCAAAAACCGGCGGCCACTAACAGGCTTGCAGCCGCATAAATAGCTTCGTCCTCGGTTACGTTGAGAAATCGCTTAAGGTTTTGCATGGACAAGCTGAAGTTGCCGCTATCCTTGGCCAAGTGAAATGAAATGCCGTACAACAGCGGCGCTAACGTGGAGCCGGGGCCAGTAAAACGGGCGAAGTGGTATTCCGCGTTGCAATGTATCGCGGAATTTTCCTCGTCTTGGTCCACAGGCCGCAGACCAGTGCGCAAGCCTTCGGCCACGGCAGCGGACAGCATGTCCCCAAGGCCGCCTTCAAACGTTATGCCGGTAAGCGCAGTTATTTTCTCGCGCTGCTTCTGCGCGCTGCGTTCCTTTGGCGTCAACTTATCTGTGGGATTGGCGGCCATTTGAACGGTTCTCCGTTTCGTCTAGCTTTTCTTGGTGTGTCGTCCGGATAAACACGGGCTCCCCTGCACGGAATTCGATTTCGAGTGTTCCGTAAATACGCCCGCACGCCGCGTTGTCCAGCGCAGCGTCCAACTTCTTAAGCAATGCGTCCTTCGTCATTTGCCCTCCATTGATTCCAATTCTGGCGGCCCCACGCGCAGGCGCGCCAGCTTACTAAAGTTTCGGCAAGTCAAAAGCACGCCGCGCGGTCAACCTTGCACAGCAGCGCTCGAGCAGTGCTTCGCCCGCCTTACCGGAACGCAGTGCCATGTCCACGGTTGGCGTACTTACAGGCCGCCACTGCTGCGCCCGCTGTTGCTGGCGGGCTTGGTACCACACTTTGAAAATGCGCCAGTATTTCACGCCCCCGTACCCCACTTAAATTTCTTTGTGTCCGCGTTGTAATTCTCGACTGCAACAACGCAGCCTTCGTCGTCGCCGCCACGGTTGACAATAAGCAGGTAACCGCCCAAACAACCGCCATTGCCGCGCTGGTACAAAATGTTTGCTGGAAAATTGCTGCCGTTCTTAGGGTCAGGACACAGGCCGCCGGGATACACTTCCTCGAAGCGTTCCCCGAAACCCTGTTGGTCAAGCCACGCTTTTGCGCGCGCTATTGCTTCATCACGTGTATGTATCACTTTGCCCCCTTGCGCTTGCTGCTGGGCATGGGTGCTGCTTGCGCTGCAAACCACGCAAAAACCTCATCGCGGTAGTAACGCAAATACCTGCCAATTCTGTGTACTGGAATTGGGTTGCGTTGACGACGGCGAGATTTTTCGTAGACGAAAGACAGCTCGACGCGCAACAGTTGTGCCACTTCCTGAGGCGTGAGGACGACGGGCACACTTTGGGCGTGCTGCTCTTGCTTTGCCTGCATGGGAAAGCCCCCGGTTGTGTATTACCGTGGGGCCACTTTAACGGGTGGGCCGCCTAACCTAGCTGTACCACTGCTGCGCCGCCAAGCGCGCCCCCTATGCTGCCACTGCTGGGGCCGGGTAGCCCCCTTGGCGTACGCTGGGGCGCTTCGGCAAGCCCCCAACGACAACACTAGGATACCAAAGTACCGTCTCGCATCTCAAGATAAAACTCGGGTCTTTGGGGGTCGTCCGGCATAATTCAGTGATGCAGCAAGGCACGCTTCGCAAAAATCACGGCGGTTGGTACCTGCGGTACTACCAAGACGAAATTGGCCCGGACGGGCAGCCCCGGCGCAGGCAGGTCGAAAAGCTGCTCGCGCACGTGGACGACGACCACAGGTCGCCTAAGGATCTCGACGGCCTCGTTGCCAAGGAACTGGCGAAGGTAACGCACGGGGGCACGGCAGAAGGCAGCCTCACGCTGGCGCAATTCGCGGATACTTACTGGCTCCCGACCGTCAAGGTGAAGCGCCGGGCTTCGACGCACAAGTTTTATAAGGAGCTGTTCGACAACCATCTGCGTGCCCGCGTGGGCGACGTGCGCCTGCGCGATTTCCAAACCGTCCACGCACAGCGCGTGCTCGATAGCATCGACTTGTCGCACAAAAGCCTGCGGGGCATCAAGGTCGGTATGTCCGCATTGTTCAGCCACGCGCTGCGGCTGGGTTTTGTCAGCGGCCACAATCCTGTTCATGAAGCGCGCCCGGAGGGCAGGCGCAGTGAGTTCGAAGGCGCGGCCTATACTGCGGCAGACGTGGAGCACATGCTGGGCAAACTAACCGGTCTGCCGCGCGTTGTCGTGGGCGTTGCAGCCTTCACAGGTTTGAGACTTGCAGAACTTCGCGGCCTACAATGGAGCGATTACGACGGACAGAACCTATACGTGCGCCGCAGCGTGTGGCGCAAGAACGTGGGGCAAACGAAGACTCCGGAATCCAAGGCCAGCGTGCCTGTAATCGCGCCGCTGCGCAAACTGCTGGACGCGCACAAGGAAAGCAGCAACGGGGCCGTGTGGATGTTCCAAGGCGCGAAAAACAAATTCAGTTTGAATCTGGACAACCTAACAGGCCGCGAAATCCGGCCAGTGCTGGGCGACCGCTGGCGCGGCTGGCACGCCTTTAGGCGCGGTATTGCGACCGTGCTGTTTGGGCTGGGCGTAGACGCGGAAGTGGCTGCAATGATTCTGCGGCACAGCGACAGCGCGGTCACGCGCAGGCACTACATCAAGCTCCAGTCCCAAAAAGAGGGCGCGGCAGCCATGCAGCGCTTGGAGAAATCGCTGGCCGGTAAGGGGCAAGTAAGGGGCAAAGAAAAACGCCCCAAACAGCCGGGGCGCGTAAAACCTGCATAAACACTGGATGAAATCTGGAGCCGACGAGCGGACTTGAACCGCTGACCTGCCGATTACGAATCGGCTGCTCTACCAACTGAGCTACGTCGGCATCCTTTGCAATCAACGACTTATGGTGAGCCGTTTCAGCGTCTCTCGTGTTTCTCTCGTGTTATCGACGCTTCCAGCTTTCGCATGCCGCTCCGCACGCCGGGTTCCGTGGCGTGGATGTAGTGCTTCTTCGTCGTTGCTTCGTCGGCGTGACGGCATACTCTCTGTATAACTTTAGTAGGAACTCCCATCTCGTGCAAGTTGGTGGCCAAGCCACGGCGAAAAGCGTGCCACCCGTTCCACTTCATCCCGTTTTTCTTTAACTGAGGGGTGATGTGGTCGCGCTTCAGATTGTTCATCCATCTGCCAAAGACCGGCCCTTCGGCGGGAGATCCCAAACTTTTCCAATATTTGTCGGTGATCTTCTGGAGATACGGAATAATCGGCACGCCTTCTTGCCTAGCCGCAGTCTTCGTATCGCCTGTTCTGCCTTCTACCACTTTTCTCTCTACGTGCCACTGGCCGCCATAGCGATCCTTCCAATCGAGCCCCTGGAGCTCGCTGACTGTAAGCCCTGCGAAGCCAGCGGTGGCAATTGCCGTCTTCGCCCTTAGCCCGTCGACTACTTTAATGTAGGCCAATGTCTCGGCGAGGGAATTGAATGGCATTTTCTTCGCACGGCGCGCCTTGATTTTCTGCAGCCGCAACCCGGTCACCGGATTTGCTCCCCGAAAGTCGCCCTGCTCCCTCGCGTGGGTATACACACCGGACATGAACGCCTTCACCCGTTGCAAGGTGGTTTTGCTGATGTCGTCCTGGTCGGCAATTTCTTTGAGGAGGCGGAAGGCGACATCCGGGTGGAGCTGGCCGAAAGCCAAGTCTCGGATCCGCTCCTTCCAGTGCAAATTCCAAGTGTCCCTATACCCGCGGATCGTCTTCTTCTCTAGACGGAGGGAAGGCAGGTAATTCTGCTCAATGTAGACCCGAAGGATCGGGTCTGGCCCCACAGCACCCATGAGACGGTCGTTGACCGCCTGCATGAAGCCCTCAAAAATCGGAAGGATATCTCGTTCGCGTGGGTACTCTTCAATGCGACCGAGCTTCTTCCATCTCTCTTTCGATCTCGGCTCCCCGTTCCCGTCCGAGACTTCGTCGTAGAACCGGGCGTACCAAGAACCGTCCTGTGGCTTCAGTTGACCCGCCTGATATCGGTGCCGAATTGCCCTTACGGCGACGGTCCCACCAGGCATTAAGTTCGGGGCTGTTCCACTCGAAGCGGACATATCGGCCCAGCTTAACATGGGGAATAGGGTCGTGGCAGTTGTTACGGGTCTGGTTACGAACCCAGGACTCCGTCATCGAAATGCGTTTAGCAAACTCCGCCGAATCAATTTTCTCGAACTCCGACAATGTCGAAATGGTAGAGCTGATCGAACCAGGCTGGGTTGACATAGAGTCCTCGCTCTCGCGCATTCTCGATGCGCGATGCCAACCCCAGTCGAGATTTTGAACAGCACTTGCATCAAGGTCGTTATAGAATCTTCTCTTGGCGACTGCCCCGGATTGGAATCCCCTATCCGTGACGATGCTGACATACCATTATCAAAGTCTGGCACGGCGATTTGGAACCGCCCGCTGCCGTCCTCGGCTGGTCAAGTCTGTACGGGACCGGCGATAGTCAACCAACTTGGCCCATTCCTGCCGCCGTGTCCAATAACGACTCGTTATAACGTTATTCCTGCCGGTTATAACCAACGGCTCCAGGCCGATTCATGACATCAAATTCTCGTTGACCAAGCCGTTCCGCGGATGTGGAGCTTATTGACAAAGCAGGGTTTACGGAAAATAAGATCGTTCGACCAAAACGCCAGAAAATCCTTGGGGTGGAGGCGAATCCGGCCGTACCCCGGAGCTATTCAGACTCATCGTCGGTGGTTGTCGAGACGCTGGAACGCCCTTTGGGCAACCGAAGGTTTAGCGAAGTGACGACGTCGATCCCCTTTCTTACGTGATGGATAAGAACTTCCTCATGCGGGCCTCGACTCCAACTTGACCCACCGAATCAATCTAGCTTCCCGGACCTATAACCCCCAGGAATAACGTTATAACGAGAAGTGATTAGACATGATGATTGAGTGGGGCTAGTTTTGCGCCACACGCGGCAGATTTTAGCTGCTCCCGGAGGCGCAAATGTCATCCCGTTGGTTCCAACTCCACGTCGTTCGCCCCATCCAGCTCCTTCTTCGGTGGAAGTGGGCACGTCCAACCGCCGCCGTTCTCACCCTAATTCTTGTCCTGCCTGTGGCCGCGATGGCACAGGGTTCATCGTGCGTTTCCGGGCCGACCAGGCGTTCAGCTAAGGATTAAGGAATCGTCGACCTTCGCAGAGGCTTATCTATGTCGTTTCTTGCTGTCAATCCGGCTGACTGTCACCACCTGTCCCCGTGCCTTGTCGAGCGGGCTATCGCGGGCCTTTCGTCGCGCAACGACGGTGGCGGACTACGCCCTTCTTACGGCGGACATACCAGCTCGAATCGCACTGCGATTGTGGCGAACTTACGCAGCCGGTCTGCCGATGAGAACTTTGCTCTGGAGCGTGTCTGCCGTTGTGTATCCCGCCTTTTGCTCGGTCACAGCTTCGGGGCCTTTCCGGCGCCCGGCAGCACTCGGTCTTCTGCTTCGCATTTAGCGCCCCTTCGGGGTCTTGGTTCCTCCCAAAACAAGTTTGCGAACCACGGCAAAGAGCGCCGTGCAAACTTCTTTCGGGCCCCTCCCAGAAAGCAGACCTTCGGCACTTGGGAGCCGGGCCCACTCGCTTGGCTCCGCCCAGTGTGACCCGATCAACAACGGGAAAATTCAACAAACGGAGACACTGTTATGTACCAGAACAAAGTAACCCTCATCGGATTCCTCGGCAGCAACCCAGAAGTCCGCACCAACGACAATCGCAGCTTTACCACTCTCTCGCTGGCAACCAAGTCCTCCTATAAGAAGGATGACAAGTACATCTCGCACACCGAATGGCACCGTTGCGTCGTCTTCGGCAAGCTCTCGGAGTTCGCCAAGACACTCACCAAGGGCGCACATATGCAGGTGGAAGGCGAGCTGCGCAGCCGGGAATACACCAGCAAGAAGACGGACTCGAAGCAGCGCGTCTGGGAAATTCGGGTCGCTTCGATCCTGAAGCTGGACCGCGCCGAGAAGGCCGCTCCGGAAGATCAGGAGCACGATGAATCGTCCCCAGAGAAAGCGGCCGCGTAGGTCCTTACTCTTCACTCTCGGAAGCCCGGCTACCCGCTGGGCTTCCATCACTGTGAGGTTCCCGCTATGAGCTTCGAATTGATCCTGCCATTCCTTCGGCCCATTGAGCCACTTCTGCTTGACGAAAGCGTCAGCGAGATCATGGGCAATCCCGATGCCTCGTGGTTTTACGAGCGCGATGGAATATTGTGCCAGGAACCGAACATTTCCTTCGACGCCGGCAGACTCCGCACCGGCCTCGAAGTCATCGCGAATCAACTCGGCAAGAAGCTCGATGAAGACAACCCCTTACTGGACGCGCATCTCCCGGATGGGAGCCGGCTTGCGGCGGTGATTCCGCCGGTCGTATGCCCCGCTCCGTCGCTGACGATCAGAAAGTTCACGAGCCGCCATTACACAGTCGATGACCTCATCGCTCGCGGCACGCTGACGCGGCCTCTTGCAGATTTCCTAGCCGAGCAAATTCGCAGCGGAAAGACGCTGCTTATCAGTGGTGGAACCGGCACCGGCAAAACCACGCTTCTGAGGATACTGGCTGACTTCATTCCAGATCAGGAGCGCCTCGTCGTCATCGAGGACACCTCCGAACTTCAGATCCGGAAGCCAAACATTGTGGCCGCCGAATGCCAGACCGATACGTTCAAGGCCAATATCTCGTTCGACAAGCTTCTAAAGTCCGCTCTCCGCTGGCGACCGGACCGCATCATCATGGGCGAAGTGCGCGGCATCGAGGCGCGTACGCTGCTCGACTCTTCAACACCGGCCACGCCGGATCGCTCGCGACGATCCACGCCAACTCGGCAGCCAAGGCCCTCACGCGCTTCGCCAATCTGGTCATGCGCGACCACGCGCAAACCACCTTCTCCGACACCGAAGCTGAGATCGGAGAAGCCGTCGATCTTGTCGTCCATGTCGAGCGTCGACCACCGCACCGCATCCTCCGAGAAGTCCTGGCGCTTCGCGGGTACGACCGCGATGCCAAACGCTTCCTGATCGAGCCGGTATTCGAGGTGAAACATGCCACACCATAGCTCTGGAAATGGAACCAGCACCGCTGCTGACTTTCTCACCCGTTGCTTCGCTCCGGATGAAACGATTGCCCTTCTCGTCCGGAGGGAATCTCCTAATGAGACGCTTCAGCGAGTTGCCCCCTTGGAACATGCGCTTGCGCCCCGTTACCTCGCCTGGCTCGCGCACGAGAACTCTATCGGAGCGAATATCTATGTGGCTGCCAATCCGATACGCTCTGGCAGCCGCAAACGCACCAAAGAGTGCATCGCCGCGGTCCGCCATCTGTACCTTGATTTGGACACCGATGGAGAGGCGCGCCTCGCTTCGCTTAGCGCCTCCGATGCAGTTCCCCCGCCGAACGCGGTCCTCTCGACATCGCTCGGTAAGTACCAGATCCTTTGGCGAGTTGACGGATTCACTCTCGAACAGCAGGAAAGCGCCCTGAAACTGCTTGCAATTACCTTTGGCGGCGATCCCGCTTGCACAGACTGCAACCGGGTTCTCCGCCTGCCGGGATTCCTCAATTGCAAGTACGATCCCGCGCATCCCGTCACCGTCGAATACCCCGGCGATTCCACTTGGAATTCTGATGACTTCCGGCTGGATATTCTGGCCGCCGATGCCATCTTTTCGTCCCGTTCAATCACACCGCGAAAGAATCCCGCTAAGCAGAGCAATTCCGAGCACGATTGGGCATGGGTTCTGCATCAACTTGCCCGTGGAAAGGACGCCGCGAAGCTCACGCGCAAGCTCGCTTCGCGCCGCGCCGATAAGCCAAACCCTCTGTACTACGCGCAGCGAACCGTGGATGTCGCATCGGCGAGACTCTGGCTGATCGAAGGTATTCCGATAGATGACGTTGTCACGATGCTCGAAGTCCGCCGCCGCTTCGAGATTCCCATCGCGCTCTGCCGCGCTCGTGCACGAGAGATTGCCCAGACGGCGCAGCGGATGATTGCCCGGAGAAAGGTTGCCTAATTCAACCTCGTTAAAGGAGACCAAATGCCGCTACTTGAAATCAACCAGAGCCGGTACATCAGTGCTTCCGTTCGACTGGACGAAACGACCGCCGAACAGGTCGATCAGTATGCCGCTTTCGTGCACGCATCCGCCGACGATGTGGTGGACAAGGCTCTCAACTGTGTCTTCTCGAAGGACCGCGACTTTCAGGACTTTCTGAAGACGCCACAGGCCAAACAGGTCACCTCCACATTGCGTATCCGTATGGGCCCGACCAATGGTGGGGCGGAGTTGCCTGCAAAGAAGCTTACAGCTGGGGTGGAGTCCACGACTTCCGTGCGAGTATCGAAGGCATGATCGCGCATTCAATTCCGCGGTGGTGCATGGACGATGCTTCGCATCGGGTTAATTTTGACACTCCACCCCTCAGAGGGTCGTGCGGTGACTCCACACGGATTCATGGGAACGGGCCAGCACCAGCAATAACTTATGAGGGAGCCGGATTCATACGGATACACGTGGATTCGTACGAATTCACTCCCAAGACGGAGAACAGGATGGCGCTACTGAGTGACGAATCGATAGCAGAGAGGGCGGTAAAACGTGAGTCGTTCCGGATGAGCAACGTCTCTTCAAGACTGACTCGCACCGAGACCGAACGCCTAGACGAGCTGGCGAAAAAGCACGGCCAGCAGCGGGGGGAATTCATCCGGCAGCTCATTCTTGACGAGCTGGCCCGCGAGTCCGGAGAGCCCACCGTGAGCACAGAGCTGACGGAGATTATTGGTCTCCGACTGATGCTCACGAACCTTCTAAGGCCGCTGGCGACAGGCCAAAAGCTTACGCCGGAAACGTTCGACGGCATCATCGCCGAGGTGAAAAAGCACAAGCGAACCTTGGCGGTCCAGACACAGAAGGACTTGGAGCGTGCGTAATGGCAGCAATACAGTGGGGCCGCAAAGAGACAATCATCTTCCCGCCGCATAACCCAATCTACAGCTATGGGGCGGTATTCCTCGCGTTGGTGCTGACCGGCTTCTTTTTATACCTACGCTTCAGCTTCGGCCAGCTGCCTTTGCAACAGTACTACACGCCGACTTACGTTCGCGCGGCAGCAGGAGGAGCCGTCAACAAGACGGACAAGTACCAACTGCTTTATGTCGGTGGCGGCACGAAAGCAAGCCGCCTGGCAACCGAAGACGACGTACAGAAAGGCACGACGCCCGCGCCAGGAGGAAAGGAAATTCCACTGGCGTTATCGCCAGCGGCCAAAGCGCAGGGTTACCGATTTCTCATTCGAGGAGCGCCGCTTCAGTACAAAGATGCTCCGCTGCACGAGTACCTGAGGACCGCCATTTATAATGGCGACGAGTTCCGGAAAATCTACGAACTGCCGCTCTTGTTCGGACTGCTTTCGCTGTTGCTGCAGCTTCCGTTTTCCGTCCGCAAAGACATCAAGCGCCGCAAGCAGATGAGGTACGGGCGACGGCTAAAAGGGCCGGAGCGGCTTACGCCGAAAGAGTTCAACCGCAAGGTGCGGGGCGATGGAATTGGCATCAAAACCGACGGTCTAACGGAGATGCTTCGCATCCCAGCCAAGGCCGAGGCGCAGCATGTGCAGATCATTGCGGACACCGGTGCCGGGAAGACGACGCTCATTATGCAGATGCTCCGCCAGATTCGAGACCGGGGCGATTCCGCCATCGTCTACGACCCGGCGCTAGAGTACACGCGCCGCTTCTATGACCCACGGCACGACATCATTCTCAATCCGCTCGACAAGCGATGCCCCTATTGGGGACCAGCCGAGGAGTTGCGCAGAAGTTCAGAGGCGGACGCCATTGCGGTGTCGCTGTTCCAGCCTCCGCAGGATAAAAAAGGTGAGTTTTTTGTCGAAATACCACAGCAGATCTTCGCTCATCTGCTTCGCTACGGACCGACGCCGCAGCAGCTTATTGAATGGATGAGTCACCCGAAGGAAATCGATGATCGAGTCGCAGACACAGAAGTCGCGAATTTTATCGACTGGTCGGCAGCCCCGCAAAGAGTTGGCGTCCTGGCGTCGCTAAGTAAGGTTGCAAAGAGTCTTCGGCTGTTGCCGCACAAGGACGCTGGCAATGGAGAGTGGAGCGCAACCGAGTGGTCGGAGACACGAAGAGGATGGATATTCATCACGTCGCTCCCAGCGGAGCGGGAGGCGCTCCGTCCGCTACAAAGCGTGTGGATCGACATGCTCGTGCTGCGGCTAATGAATCAACCCAAAGCCGACCAGAAACGGGTCTGGTTCGTGCTCGACGAGCTGGCGAGCTTGCAGCGTCTACCCCAGCTTCACACGGCCATCACCGAGAACCGCAAGAGCAACAATCCCGTCATTATGGGCTTCCAGGGGAAGGCCCAGCTGGAGGTGATCTATGGCCATCTGGCAGAGGTAATGCTGTCGCAGCCAGCGACGAGCATTTACCTGAAAACCAAGGAGCCGAACGCCGGCGAGTGGGTCAGCAAAGCCATCGGCAAAGTCGAAATCGAGCGCATGAGAGAAACCCACTTCGATGGAACGCGATCCGGCAGAAATTTCGCGTTGGACCGCCAGGTTGAGCCGGTAGTGATGGAGTCGGAAATCTCCGGGCTACCCGATCTCCACGCCTTCATGAAATACGAAAATTACGTGACGGGCTTCTCGTTTCCCTACCTTGATATGGTGGGGAACGAGGTTGCATTCCAGCCGAGAGATTTGCCGGACGACAAGCTGACGTTCGAGCCGAAAACGCTAAAACCGAAGGGTGCGGCGGCGACGGTGGCCCCCGTGATTGACCTGGAGGCGAAGCCGGACGGCAAAACAGTGGCCGTGGCCGACCAGCCGGACAAAAAAGACCTCGCCCCCGTTGGCGCTGCGCCGGTCAGCCCAAACGATACCGCCGAGAATATCGCCGAGGACGAACAGCCTATACAACCGACGTTGAAGTTTTAGGAATAGGAGGTCCATTTGCTCGCTATTTCGAAGCCCCTCAGCTCCGGCCAGGCGCAGACGTACCACGCGAAAGAGTTCATGTCTGCCGAGCAAAACTATTGGCAGCAAGGCGACACCGTACTGGGCGAGTGGCAGGGCAAAATGGCCGAGCGATACGGGCTTGCCGGAGCCATCGACGGGCAGCACTTTGCACGCTTGAGCGAAGGCCAGAACCCTACGACCGGCGAACAAATGGTGCGCCATCGCACCGGGCAGGCGTACACAACGACAGACGGAACGACCGTCAAACCGGTAGAGCACCGGGCCGGTTGGGATGCGACGTTCTCAGCCCCCAAATCCGTTTCCTTGACAGCTTTAGTTGGCGGCGACGACCGTATCCGCGAGGCCCACCGGCGAGCGGTGACCACTGCCCTTACGGAGTTGGAGCGGTACACGCAGGCGCGGATCGGAGGCAACAACGCCGCCGAGACAACCGGCAAATTCATCGCCGCAAAGTTCGAGCATGACACGGCCCGCCCGGTCGATGGCTACGCCGCTCCCCAACTCCACACCCATGCCGTCATCTTTAATATAACCGAGCGCGAGGATGGTTCCACTCGCGCCATCCAGCCGAAGAGCTATTTCGACAGCCAGCAGTTCGCAACCGCTGTCTATCAAACGGAGCTGACCTATCAGCTTCGAAATCTGGGTTACCAGATCAAGGCCGGGAAGAGCGGCGCACCTGAGATCAAAGGCTATTCGCAGGAGTACCTTGACGCTTCCAGTCCTCGCCGGCAGCAGATCGAGGAGGCCATCGCCAGAAGCGGCTTCAGCGGGCCGGAGGCCGCCCAGATCGCTGCCCACAACACCCGCGACAAAAAGCAAATTCACACGCGCGCCCAGGTGATGGCAGCTCACCAGCAGATCGCCGCTGAGTATGGCAATCAGGCCGACCGCGTTGTTCGAGAGGCCCACGAACGAGCCCATGCGCAGGGGCAGAACCGAGTATCCGACGCGGCCCAACGGGCGCAAGAAGCCGTCTCCTACGCCAAGGAGCGCAACTTCGAGCGCGAGGCCGTTGTCGACGAGCGCGACATCATGCGGGACGCGCTACGGCGTGGCATGGGAGATCTCACCTTTAACCAGGTGCGCGAGACCTTCGAGCACCGGAACGGCACCGGCGAGTTCCAGACGCTAGACGCCCAGAAGCACTATACCGGGCGCCAGTTCACTACTCGCGAAAGCATCGCCGCGGAACGGGCGACTGTCGCCCACATGCAGCGCGGCCAGAACGCCGTCGAGCCAATCATGAGCGAAGAGCGCGCTGCATCTCACGCGGCTGCCCGCGACTTCCTGAACCCAGCCCAGCGCCGCGCGATCGAGGAGGTACTGACCTCACGCGATCAGATCCAGGGCTTACAAGGACTCGCCGGGAGTGGCAAGACAACCACTCTTGAAGCCATCCGCGACGGTGCAGAGAGGCACGGTTACGGCGTCGAGGGCTTCGCCCCGACCTCACGCGCCGCGCAGCAGCTCCGGAACGCGGGGATCTCCGCGGACACGTTGCAGGCTCATTTAGCCAGGGGAACCCGAGAGCAGGCCCAGAGCAACCCCGATGACCCCGGAAACCGCCGCCTGTACATGGTCGACGAGTCCAGCCTGGCCAGCACCCGGCAGATGAGGAAATTCCTTGAGAGACTAGGACCCCAGGACCGGGTTTTGCTCATTGGTGACACGCGGCAGCATCAAGGTATCGACGCCGGAAAGCCTTTCGAGCAGCTCCAGGACGCCGACATGCGTACCGCGCAACTGAACCAGATCATGCGGCAGAAAGACCCCGAGCTACTAAAGGCGGTCGAACATCTTTCCAAGAATGAGACCCAGACCGGCATTTCTTTACTTCAATCTCAGGGCCGAATCACAGAGCTTTCCAACCCTCAAGAACGCATCGCGGCCATAGCGAAGGACTATGCGAAGAACCCCGAAAAGACCTTGATCGTCTCCCCGGACAACGCATCCCGACGAGAGATCAATCAGGCCGTGAGGACAGAGCTCGAAGCCAGTGGAGCACTCGGAAAAGAGAACGTCCGTTTTCCCGTTCTCGTGGCGCGAAACGAAATGACCGGCGCAGATCGAGCATGGGCCGCGAAGTACAATCCCGGCGATACGCTGCAGTACATGCGCGGCAGCAAACAGGTTGGCGTGGGAAAAAACTCCTACGCCACCGTCGTAGCGACGGATCCCAAAAGCAACCTGCTTACCGTAGAGAGAGCTGACGGCCAGCATGTTTCCTACGATCCAAAGCGATTGCGCGGAGTCGACGTATACACCGATATGCCACGCGAGTTCTCCACCGGCGACCGCATCCAGTTCACACAAAACAACAAAGACCTCGACGTGCACAACCGCGATCTAGGCCGCATCGAGGCAATTCGTAAAGACAATTTGCTGACGGTGAAGATGGATGACGGAAGAACCGTCAATTTCGACCCGGCCCAAATGCGGCACTTCGATCATGGCTATGCGGTCACAAGCCACAGTTCCCAAGGTTTAACCGAAGACCGTGTCATCGTGAACATGGACACGAACGCGCCGGCCGAACTTCTCAACCCTCGCTTTGCCTACGTCTCCATTTCGCGGGCGTCCGAGGACGCCCACATTTATACCAACGACGCAGCCACACTTGGCGAACGCATCAGCACCGATGTGACGAAGACCTCCGCCGTGGACTGTCAGCAGCGGGCCGCACATTCACAGACCCAAACGCCAAAGGAGCACACCATGCAACAGCACAACGAACTGAAACCGGAACGTAGCCAACAGGAAACCCCACACCTCACCGTCGAGCAGATCGAGCACAACCGGCACTACGCTCCCATCGAAACAGCGCTGCGAAGTGACGCCAGTGGCTACGAGTGGAAGCGCGAACGTGGCGGCATCCAGAGCTATCAACACAATCAGACCGGCGGATGGTTGCACATCGACCGGCAAGGGCAGTTCTTCGACCGGCAGGCCCAGCCGGTTACGAAAGAAACCGCCCTTGAGCACGCGAGGCACTCCCCCGATCATTCTGTCGGCGAGAACGCACAGTCTCTCACCAGCAGCGGCCGCAACAGCAACGGCCACGGTATTAGTTTCTGAGCGTTGATAGGATCGGATATGGAGAAGGTACTCCTTAGCAAGTATCGAATAGATCAAATAAGACGGGAGAGGAGCTGATGAACAGGCGTATTGTCCAACTGATACGAGAGCGCTTTCATCCGCTCGTCCGTTTTTGTAGGCCGCAACATGCAGGGGAGGTAGAGGTCGAGGGGGTGCGAGGTCCAGTCTTCCTCGGCGAACTGTCGATTTGGCTGTGGTCGGCTAAAAGCATTCACAATGGAGTTCTGTCCGATGAACAACTTGGCGACATAGTTTCGCCACATTTCCTTGTTCGCAATCTGCTGTTGTCGGCGCAAACGTCGATGAATCGTCTGTCATGTCACCTGGACAGGATTGAATCGGCCGACGGAGATACCGTGTCACTACTGCGTTATTACCTGGAAGATCCCGCTGCAACGGTAGTCGATGGGATGGCTCTGGGACGGATACTCGGGCCACGGATGGGCGAGACAGCGCAATGAACTGCTACATTTATCCAGCCACTCCTGCCACGGCGACCGGCCAAAGCTGCGGGCGCCGACTGTGCTCTGCGTGCTCAGCACGTTTTACCTACTTCGGTGTCACTGGCGGAGAGAGTGGGATTCTCTAACTGCCGTTTCTCGCAAGTGCCGATGAATCCTACACTTGCGTGATAATACCCTTTGTTTTAGAGGGTTACAAGCAGATTCAATCTCAGGCTGGAGGTTCTATAGTTTCCCTTATCTGCTGGAGTTCCGCGTAAAACGGTATCACTGGTATCAGTGGAAACACAGGTTAGAATAGTGAACCGGGGACTCGAGATTCAGACCCTGTCGTCTCAATTCTGAAGCGGGTCTGAGACGATGCCAACTTCCCACAATCCCGTTTTCTGGACCCCGAGACAAAAGGCTGAAGGGCTACCGGATTA
>Ga0181532_10000620_pt1 | contig 35993 bp, 40 predicted proteins | sample PEATcosm2014_Bin_33_FD_119768 | JGI IMG/M metagenome (GOLD analysis project Ga0181532, IMG submission 119768) | Peatland microbial communities from MTU Mesocosm Facility, Houghton, MI, USA - PEATcosm2014_Bin11_30_metaG | ecosystem: Environmental > Terrestrial > Soil > Wetlands > Peat | place...
CATAAATCTCCGGCTCCTCTTCAGTGAATCGAGGCCAATCGTTCTTGCCCACCAGGCCACGAATTCCTTGCGCCTTGAGGAAGGACATCAGGTTTTCAAACTTGTTGTACACGCTCCGCGGTGATTGCTTTTTCTCCTCCCGCAGGAACGCACAGAACTTGAGCAGGTCCTTCCGGTCAATATCTTCGACGTTGAGTTTGTGGCAGGACTCGGTGAAGTAGTGCAAGGCCGTCGTGTAGGCCGCCAGCGTCTTCGGCTTCTTCGTGAGCGTCGTCTCTTCGAGGTACTCCGCGACCGCTGTCGCAACCGACCTGTGCCCGTTCTTGTGGTTCGCTGGCACCGTGGCATCCCCGTTGTTTAGCTCGGTCTCTTTCCGCAGGCGCATGGCACTGGCGTCCGCTGCGTCCTTGCCGACCGATAGGCGGATGCGCTTGCCGTCCCCGTGCCATTCAATGTAATAGGCCCCTTCGGGGTGCCGTTCGGGCTTGCCGTTGACCAGCACCACATCGGGCTTGACGCGGCCATTCGCTGAGACCACCACAGAGCAGTAGCGCAGACCGGCCCGGGTGCGGATTCGTTTGGTGAGATTGACTTCGCGGTGCATCGGTGACCCTTTCTTGAAACCGTATCAAGTGTAGGTATCACCAGCTTGCAAGTGCCAGATAACTAAAGTACTGGCGGAGAGGGAGGGATTCGAATCCGCCGCTTAACGTGCCAAGCTGGGTAGCAAACGGCACCTGATTTGCGCGCGCGGGATGACAAAATGCGTTTGCTATACGGAACGTTGATTTTTCAGCGTCGTGAACGGACATCCAAAACTTGCTTCTGTTCTGATTGGAAGATCTACCGTGAAGGTGGAAGCTCTTGCCGATGCTGAGGCCGCGAAATTCCCACGCCCCTCTCCCGAGATTCCTGGCACAGGGGGCGCGAGGGTCACGTGGACGTTCCGCGCTCGGCAAGTTCAAACTCGCTCCAGAAGAATGCTAGCGGGGTACTCCAAGTCCTTGCCGATCTTCTTTTGACGCCTCCAGTCTCTCTTCAATATCTGTGAACGAACGTGCGATCGTGGCCCTCAATCGCCCGCCCCAGTATCTAAGGGCAGGGTGGCGTTCTTCCGGCACAACTTGGATCAGATCACTGACAAGCGCATTCATGCGGCGCATGACCTGCACACTGTTAGCTCCGCAAAAGCAAATCTCATCAAAGGCTAGCCGAAGGAGATCGTCCCACGTAGGAAATGGAACCACTAACCTCAACTTGCCATCGCCGTCGCAAGACGCTCCTATCTCCAAGTGGCGTTGACCCAGCCGGATCAATAGGTCCTCGATCTGGTCAAGTGCTTGAACCGCTGTTGTAGGATCATTTATCGCAGGCGATAAGGCCTTGATTGCTATATCTACCAGCAGCCGGATTGCGTATTTAGGGTCTTGCTCGAATGTACGCTCCTCGCCCAATTCAATTCTGTTCCTCAACCTCCGTTCATCAACCGGCTCGCGAGCACCAAAGACGTGCAAGAGAGGTGTCAGCTCCACGACCGTGTCGCCAACGGGCACGACCATTTCGATGACTCCGCCAGACGCTTTGGCTAAATTCACCAAACCGTTTACATCGATAGCCTGAATCGAGCGTGGTCGTCCGCGATGAATGAGCGTCTGGGTGCGACGCAATGCCCGAAAATCGTCCGATCCTTTGGCTGCAGCCTCCGATTTCACGGACGGATACATTGCCGCTATCACCCTCCGCCCTTGGTCACCCGTAAAAATCAACATCCGGCTGACCTGAAGCAACCCAATCCGCTGGATCAGGCTGATGAACATGCCCACGCTTGCCAGGAGCAGAACGACCACCACCCCCGCGCTGACAAATGGAACTTTCCCCGAAACGTTCCGGTCGAGTCCCGCGAGCGCTGCGATCGCATAGAGAAAAGTGGCCGTAAACATCCCAAGGGCGTGCGACATCACCGGATCACGAGCTATCCAGAGTACGAGGCGTGGTGAGTACGCAGTGGCGCTGAACTGTACCATCACGAAAGCTAAAGAAAATACGATACCAGTCAGGGCAATCATGCCCGAAGCGATTGCAGAGTAGATCGCCATTGCAGCGGGGACGCTCATCGCGGAGACGAGGCCTGGAAAGATGCGGCTTTCAATCCGTGGAAATGTCAGCCCTCCCGCGATTGCAACAGCGGCATACAACGCAGGTACTCCCCAAGCGCCCAACTGACATGTGGATCTCTTGGAAAGCGTCATGGCGCAATACTACCGCAGTAACCTCCAACATATATTTGCTGAGTGGTAAGGCTCATCCATACACAGCGTGCACGGGTTCCGCCTTGGGTTCGCTCTTCTTCGAGCTGTCTCTTCGCCATCAAGAGAACACATCCGAACTTCCATCCCGCACCACCCCGAGCGTCCGAGGCGGCAGACCCGCCCACTCCACCATCGCCTGCAGGCGAAGAAACATCGGCGGCGTGGCGCTGTGAAGCAGGACGATCAGCCAGGCCTGCAGGCGGCTCACACCCCGACTGAGTTCATAAGCCTGGACGATGAGAGCTTCCTCCTGCACCTCGCGCATTTGGGAGTTGCCCAGCGACAGCTTGCCTAGGGTTTCAATGGCTACTCTTTGGTCGCTGGCGAGAATGCCAGCCCGGTCGGCGCTTAGAACCTGCGCCCGCCGGTAACCGCTGAAAACGATGTTGCGCACCTGGGCAATCCAGGAGAGCAAATCGGGCAACGTCGACTTGTCGCCACCGAGCAGGATCGCTATTCGGGTGTGGCCGAAACAAATGTGTCCGAGCGCTCGCCCAAGAACATAGCGCAGCTCGTCGTTTTCAAGGGAGTCGAGCAGCAAGGAAGGCAACACGATGGTATAGGGCGCTCTCAACCCGAGGGTCTCGGTTTCGACGCTGCCCTGACGAACTACGAACACCCGGGTCGGAGGTGCTTGGAATCTCAGGCGCAGTTCTTCAACCATCTGATGGACGTCCGGGAACTGCGAGGGTGTCACTTCCACGCCGCGCAACAAGTTGTAAGTGACTGCCTGGAGCGAGGCGAGGATCATCGCCAGCCAGATCCCGACGATGCCGAGTAGGATCCCCTTGTGCTTGAACACGACGGCTCCTACTAGCAGGATGGCGAGTGTTGCCAGCGCTAGGCAGAGCATCGGCAGCTCGGTGGGATGGCGGTACTCCAGTAGCCGGGCGTCTTCGAGGCGAGGAGGCATAGCCGGGATATTCCAGCCAGCCCCGACGGCATCACGCACACGCGGGCCACTCCCGTACTCCGGTGTCTTCATGTCAGTCTTATGGAATTCATCCACTGCCCACGTCCTGCATTCGTTGTTTGCAACTGCCGTCAAGAATTCCCCAGTACCGCAACGGGTCTGACGGCCCACCGTAGGTCTTCGGGGCTTCCGATTTAGCGCGTCTCGGCAGTGTCGGTGCCGTCATGTTCTTGGCTCCGTAGGAAGTTGACTAGCGGCCGAATTACATAAGCTCAGCCAGCGTTGGTGTCCGCAGCAGTCTGGGGTCCAATGGGTTGGCGTTTTCTCTTTGCCTTAATGTTTTCCTTTATTTGGCTCGTTTTCTTTCCTTTTTATCTTCTCCCATGCTTTGCCTCCAGACTCATCGGCATCGATGAACTGGCAAAATTGATCCGGGGCAGAGGTCTGGAGTCGGGTCAGTGCGTCTTGCGGCGGAAAACTAAATCATCGAAGGCGTCTTCGCCGATGGTTCGGCGGAGTTCCCTAAAGGCAAAAAACGGGATGAGCACTACGAAGATCGTGACCCCGACTATCAATTGACCTTCGAGACCTCCACCCGCACCTCCCGGAAGGCTTTCGGCGAGAGTCTTGCCGTGAAACAGGCCGACCAAGACGTCTTCCACAGTGTTGAAGCAAATCAGGATCATTGCGAACAGACCGGACTTGAGGCTAACAGTTACTAACATCGTTGCCCTGGTTAAGCGCTTTCCCGCATGTAGGGCATCGGCGATCAAGATTACCTTGGCCAGGATCAGCGCGTTGATCAGAGAAAAGCCCACCCTATATGAGTAAGGAAGATGCTGCGCTCGAAGAACCCCGAGACGGTGCAACTCAAACACGCTGAACAGGACCGAGAGGTAGGCGGTTATGACGAGCATTCGCTTGGCTTCTTCAAGCGCCTTCTGTTTCAGCGAGAGCGTCGTTCCCTGCATCATCTTCGCACCTTAGTTCTAGGAGGCCATGAATTTGCGCGAATCAGCCAGGCGACCCTCCGGACCAATAAGTGAAATCCGAATTCAGTGGCGCAACCCGCTAATCCAGTGCCTCCCGTCTCTGCCATCACTTGGGCATGAATGAGAACACTCCGAGCACTGCAGTGCCAACCACCAGCAAGGCCGGATTGACTTTGTACTGTTGCAGAATCAACAGAACACCAACGGCAATCGCCGCTGTTTCCACGCCGGAGATCGCGCCTTTTGCCATGGTGAAACAGCCGGCCAGCAGGAGCCCGATCGAGACCGGCGCAAGCCCCTGCTGAATGGAAGTCCTCCACGGCCATTTCTCGATCTTCTTCCATAACCGGGCGACCACAAATGTGAGCAGCGCCGTCGGCCCAAAAAAAGCAACCAGTACCGCGACCGCGCCGAGCATTCCACCCACCCATTGTCCGATGACGAGGATCATCATCATGTTGGGGCCGGGGGCCATCTGCCCCACGCTATACAGATGGATCAACTGTGGGAAGGTAAGCCACTCGTGGACCTCGACGGTCAGGATCTTCATTTCGGGGAATGCCGCCATACCCCCGCCGGCGGTAAGAATCGACAGATACGCGAATACGCGAACAAGTGCGGGAATTTGGTTCATAAAGTCGCATTCTCTTTCTGTTTTTTGCGAGGCCGATGGAAGAGGATCGCCAACAGGCCGACGAGTACCAGCGTGCGTGGAACCGACTGGTGCAACCGGTTCACGGCAATCACAGTCAGCGCCATGAAAACGAAGTCAAATTTTCCTGCGAGCGATTTCTTACTGAGCCCCATAACCGTGAACAGGATCAGACCAACCGCCGCCGCCGCCACACCTTTCAGCGCGGCCGTGACAAAGTCGTGGTCTCCGTGGATGCGGTAGAACATACCGACGACGTACATCAGCACACCGCCTGGCAGGCAGATGCCGATGATCGCAGCGATAGCGCCGAGCGCACCGTGCAGCTTATCGCCTACCAGGATCGCCATATTCGTGGCGTTCAGGCCAGGAAGACTCTGGCTGATGGAAAGCATCTCGACAAACTCCTTGTCATCGACCCAATGCCGCTTGGTTACGAGGCTGCCGCGCAAATAGGGCACGACACCGCCGAAGCTGGTGGCGCCGATGATAAGGAACTCGAGGAAGATCTCGCCAATGGAGACCGCAACCTGCGCTGAAGCAGCATCGACTCGCTGTTGCCCAGCGAGTTTTGCTGAGGTCTCACTCATGGCTTTGGGGCTCGTTCCCCTTGAGACGGTAGACCATGCCCGTCTTGGTCACGCCGAGTGCAAGCCAATCCTGGACGTCCTCTTGCAAGGTTACGTAAAATTGCGCGGCCAGTTTCTTCTGCTTTTCAGCTACGTCCTCTTTGCGATCGAACTTTACTTGGAACGCAAACTCTCCCACCAGAGACTTATGCTCGCCGCGGGTGCGCCACAACCCGATGTCGCACTTGGCGACGACGCCTTTTCCGAAATCCAGCTGACCCAGCGGTAGCAGCACCTCTTCCACAATGCCTTCGTTCACCAGGCTTATCTTCTCGCCATCGTCCTTCTTGATGGCGGCGAGCGCCGGGAACACTCTGACTAGAGTGGCCATCGAGGTTCGATCCGCGTCGTGCATCTGGCTGATTCCGAACTGGCAGTTGTGCGAGTATAGGACGCGATATCCCCCGACCTCGTCCTTCAGAGGAAGGGCCTCGGCCTTAAACTTGATTCGGTATTTACCGGCGATCTTGGGCCGCACATCCATGGCCATCGCTTTTTGCTCATCTGGGTGGCGGAACTTGAAGACGATCTCTGGATCGCCCACGGGAAAACCGTCCACGTAGGAAATGCGCCTGCGCAGGATGAACGCGTTGTTGTACAGCCGGAAATCAGGAGTGTCGCCGAAAAGGATCTCCCGGACTTCTGGTCTTAGCCCAGCCTCACGGTCTTCGATGAAACCAACATCAAGCCTCTTCGCCGTACTCTTCACAATCTTGCCGAAGTCGCGGAAACTCTGCACCGAAGTGAAGCGATCGGGCTTCAATATGAGCTTGGCTTCCAGATACTGCACGCGATCTAGAGGCGTACCGTCGGCATAAGCCGATCCCGAGACTACCATTGGCGAATCTGGCTGCTTGGACGTCTTGTGGCCCTTGTCCTGTAGGTCCTTCTTCTGTTTGTGCCTGTCCTTCTTCGACATTCGATTCCTCCAAGAGATGCTAGTCGGACTAGACAAGCTGATGCCGCCTGACAGATTGCCCCAGGAGATACCCAATCCAAGCCCCCACGGCGATCGCAGTCGTCGTGGTGAATAGAACGCTCAGGTTGGAAATGAGCGCAATCGGCGAACTCAACCCCTCGCCTTTCAGAGACGAGACCTCCAGAAAGCCGACAATAGCTCGAAAGAGAGCCCCGGCAGCACCGAGGGGAATGATGCCGGCCAACATGACAATCGGTGAAACACCCGGACGCCGGACAAGACTGACGACGATGAAAACAACCAAGGCGGCTGCGACGAATGTTGCGAGATTCTGGCTCGCACCCCAGCCCATTAGCAGATCGCGCACTAGGCGTGCGATGAACCCACAGCAGAAACTCGGCACCAGCGCCCAAGAGGAAGTAGAAAAAACAATCGCCATTCCAGCAGAAAAGATCGCTGCCCACAGGCTGTTGAATAGAATTGCGGTGAGGTCCATGTTCCTTCCTTAGTTCCGCTACAAGGCGGAATTAGCGATGGCCACTGCGACGGTCATAATAAAGAATAAGACGCTCGCGTCGAAGAGCCGTTGCACTCCCAAAAACAAGTGTTTGCCAGACGCAATATCAATAAAGCCGTTGATCAGCGGGATCCCCGGGACCATATAGATGACCGACCCGATCAGCGTTGCCCCCGCTACTCGGCTCAAGCCAAGCCTTAACCCGGCGACAGCAATGAATCCCGAGATGAGCGCACAGAAGAAAGTGATCGCCCAACGTGACAGAGTCCGTTTTAGCAGCAGAGATCGAACGAACTGCCCCACCGCCGCCGCCGCCAGCACAACCCCCATTCCGCCCCAATCTCCACCTGTACTTCGGGAGAAAGCCGCTGCCGCACAGGCGGCGGCCAACATCGTGGTCCAGCGATTAGGAGAGGCCAGTTGTTTGATGCGCTCGACTTGAGACCTAAAATCACCGGTCTCCACCTCTCCTTTCGCCAATCGCTCACCCAGAACCGTGGCTTCCGAAGCACGAACCAGATGCAGTCCGGATGGGCCGAGCGGCCGGAGCACCGCCCAAGGCTCTCCGGCCGCGACGCTGCTGGCCGCGATGAAGTCCAGCCGGTAGACAGCGGAAATCTCCTCTGCTCGGTGTCCTTTAAGACGTGCTTCAAAGTCGTGTCCGCCATCGGGGTTGAGCCACCACTTTGGAGGACGAGCGAGGCCAAATCTAGCGCCGCAGTGACAGCTAGCGTAGCCCTGTCTTCGGACTCATGAGATACAGCTGTTTGCACGTCTGCCCCTTTGTCATCCGGTGGCGTCGATTAATTCACGGTCACCTCAACCTTGAACACACCAGTCCACTCGTAGCCGTTCGGATTCCAGAAGATCGAGCCGTCGAGCGGCTGAGTGCGACCGAGAGCGTCGATCGCTCGCGACCAAATCTCATGGACGCCCGGCTTGAGATTCGTTTGCGTTGACCACCGATACCAGGCATAGGGACTGTCGGGTACCTCGAACTTCGCCGGCTGCCAGCTTTGGCCGCGGTCGAACGACACCAGCACCGACTCCATCCGAGCCGAGCCATCGTTGTATGCGACGCCGCGGACCGTTACTGCACCAGCTTTTAGTTTGGCCCCCGACTCAGGAGCGAGGATGTAACTCATCAGGCGAATGTCCCAAGTCGGTCTGCTGTTCTCCAGTGTGAATCTGAACTTTTCTCCGGGCTTGACGAGAGACAACGGAACACGATACTCGGTCGCATGGTAGAAGTTTGGGGACTCGGCTGTCTCGAACCGCAACCGGCGGAGCCACTTTATATGCATGGTGCCGAATAATCCAGGTGTCACCAGACGAACGGGCCCACCGTGTATGCCAGGCAGGGGCTCGCCGTTGAGCTTCAGGGCAAAGATACTTCTCTCCAGAACGGGTGCCACCGGCAAACTGTGTTCGAAGTCTGGCCTCTCAAGTCCCAGGGGCAAATCATGGCCCTCGGCAGTCACAAACTTTACTTGGGGATCGACGCTGACGTTGTACTTTTCAAGTACCGCCTTCAGTGGGACGCCAGCGAAGCGGACGTTCCCTACTCCGCCCTGATTCCACGGTGTTCCCGGGATGCCTCGGTATTGCGACCGGCCATTGCCCGAGCACTGAAGGATCATCTCGTATTCGACCTGTTCCATCCTGAGCAACTCTTCGCCGCGAATGACAACTCGAAAGGGCTTGATCAGTCCGACTAGTTCGGTCTCCCAGCCTTCTAATGGCAGGGGTTCCATGGTCATGCCTTTGGCCAGATCCTGGATATTGCGGACGAATAGGTACTTCTTGTCGGTGATACGTTGTTCGGCGAGTAAACCCACCGGAGTTGACAGCACGAGAGGGACTTCAGACATAGCCTCTAGGCGCGTGTCTTTCCCCTTGATCCACGGGGTTTCCGCGGTGGGCTGTCCAGTTGATTCTCTCGGAACAGTCTGTGCAGCCATACATCTCTCCTTTAAACCACCTGTCGACAGAATTTCGCTGGCCGCGGATCCCTCCGCTCTTGGAATTCTTCCCTCACAAGGTGGTCAGCGGCTCCCCCGTTGCCGGAAGAGCCGCTGCGAGACTAACGGGCCTTCAACCGCCTCACAGATCCTCGATAAAATTCATCTTCGCATTCATATCACCGTAGAAGACCATTGCATCGAGAATCTGGTTCACTGGCAGCTTGTGCAGCGGATCATCGTCCGACGGGCGGAACTCAAGGGTTGCGTCACCAGCCCAGAGTTCTCCTCTCTCCAGAGACCAGGTCATACCCGTCAGCTGCGACAATGCCCACTTGTTCTTTAGACCGGCTGCGTATGGTATGAAACGCGTGCAGATCGTCATGTATGGCAATCCTTGTGCTTTGCCAGTGGGCTCGGGGAGTGGGAGCGTCAAGTTGTAGGGGAACGGGAAGGTCGGCTTCTTGTTCGCCGGCAGCGGTATCGAGACCATCTTGCCAGCCTTCCTGAACGAGTAGGAAGCGACTCGGTTTCCGCTTCCTAGCGGACGTTGATGAGAGCGCTCGAGGTAACCGGTTCCCATGTCACCGTGCCATTCGAGCCCGATGTCGGCAAGTTTCTTCGGGTAGCCTCCGGCTTCGCGGCCTGAGGTCATGGCAGAGTCAGTGTCCACCCAGATCTGTGCCACATAGAGGTAGATCTGCCCCTTGTATAGACACGGAATCGTTTGAATGGCTTCTTTGTACGCCGGAAGTGTGCCCCCGCGGTAGTTTGCGAAGACCACTTTCACCGCCGTCTGGCCCGGGGCCAACGGGATGCTGATGAGTTCGCACTGAGCGGGAAGCCACTCGGCCGCCGCCTCTGCATCCGTCATGTAGTCGATCATAACCATTTCTATGTCGAGCCAGTCCCAACCTTCTGGGCCGAATGCTGGGTAAGTCGGCGCGTAGGAAGGCATGGAAACCCCGAAGTTCTCCTTGGTCAATTTGCCTCGGAGTCCCGCTGCTATGCTTGGCGTAACCACTTCTGCTGTAGCCATCTTGATCTCCTTTTCTTCTAAATGATTTGATCGGTCGTAGCCGAAGCGGTTACGCCGCGCTGCGAGCGGGTAACTTCTCTGCTACCGCTTTCTGGGTTTTGAGCAACCGTGCCGCGTTGGAGTACAGGTATTTCTCCATCGTCTCGTCGCTGACCTTGAATTGCTCTTGGAGCTTCAAGGTGTCCTCAACCATCACCTTCATGTTGGCGAACGGGAAAGCGCTGCCGAAAACAAGCTGATCAGGGATGCGCTCCAGGTTCATCGCATAAAGAAATCCGTTCGGCCAGAACATATAGACATCGGCCGAGACGTGGAGCTGCGGCCATTTGGCGCAAAGGCCCAGCACTTCCTGAACATAGGGATAACCCCCATGGGCGAGGACCACGTTCACCTTCGGGAATGAGAACAGCAGCCGGTCAAGTGCTTGAGGATTGTTGAACGAGATGTCCGTGCCTGCAAAAAGTCCAGTCTGGATCAGCATGAAGGCTCCCGTTTCATTGAGCACCTCCAAGATCGGCCAAAAGGACGGGTTGTCGGTGAACGTTCCCATCTTTCCTAGCCCGACTGTCTGGTAGCCCGGTTCAAGGTTGGCACCAGCCATGCCCAGCTTCTTGATGGCCCTCTCAAGCTCCTGAGCCGTCTTATCCGGATCCTGATCAAGGTTCAGTTGGGACAGCCCGAACAATCTACCCTTGTATTTGTTCTGCAGGCCAGCCAGCGTGTCGTTGTCCATGCAGAAGTCAGGCAAGCCGCCGACATAACGGCCGTTCACTACGACCGCGTCGATTCCCGCCTCGTCGATCTCTTTCCACCACTGCTCCATTCCTCCGGGTTTGTCCACGCCCATATCTATGGTGGGCGAACTCGTGTTTGCCCCGCGATTCTTGACAATCAAATTGCTCTTCATCAGTATGTTGTTCTTGAGGTCGAACAAACCCTTGTAGGGCTTGAGCGGCGGCCGGTTGCGGAAATCGATGATCTTTCGCTTAGGACTACTCATAATCACTTCCTCTCTTTCGTCTCTTGGATCCTCGTACGCCAAACATCAAACTCTACGTGACAGTTCCCCGATTAACCTCCGAGGCGAGAACCGATTCATTGCCACAGCTCCTTACGCCTTACTCATGTCCTGTGAAGATGATGAGCCTCCGTGTAGTGGGAAGAGCCAAGGGCCGTGAGCCGCGCCGACCCGATCACAATCTGCGCGGGTCGGCGCTGACTGAATTGTTTTCGATCGACTATTACAAGCATTAAACGAGGGAGCACCGCTAGCTAGGCGGCTACTCTCTCTACTATTTTCTTGGCCACCTTGGTCTCGACGACGTCCCGGATCAGGCGCCGCGTTCGTTCCACAAACGCGAGTTTGTCTGCCAAGCAGCTTTCAAGCAGGACCCCAACGCCATAGTGACCGGTTATATCGGCTGCCGCAACCAAAGCCACATACTCAGCAATGAGGAGGTGAGTCAGGTGTGTGGCCTTTGCCAGGATGAAGAGGTGCCGCGCCACGGGGTTTTGTATCTCGGCAAGCTCCCTGCGAAAATCCTCAATAAAGACTTCCTGGAGTCGCGAGTTGACCTTAACCGGTTGTTCGCCAATCAGCTTGAAGACCTGGTCCTGAGTGGCAAGGACTTTCTCCGAGATGAAAGCCCGTGCTTCCAGGGCCTCTTTTACATCTGGATTCTCGGCAACCTTGCTCAGTTCCTGATAGATCTTTGTACTCCGCTCTGTTCCCTGGCGGAGGCCGCTAAGCAACTGGACAAAGAGTTCCTTCGGGTTTTGTACTGACATGATTTTCTCCTTTGTTTGATTTTGGTTAGTTTGCATGGTGGCGACTTAGCTAGAGCCCAAGACCCGTATTTCACGAGACTCACACTCAGCTCGGCGGCCGGTTGCGGAAATCGATGATCTGTCGCCTGGGATTACTCATGATCGTTTCCTTTCCTCATATGCTGCTGCGGTCCGAATACCCTCCCATTAGTTCGGCGGTTCTGGCTGGGAAAGTTCTCTGTTACTGTGTGCAACCCTGATAGCGGACTCTGTACCAGCAAGATGGAAATATATCTTCGCGGGGTTCGAGTTTCTGCCCCCACCACTGCTAGGGCATCAATTGCTCGAGAATGCGCCTGGTCTGTTGGCTCGGCGACTGACAAAACTGACAGGAACGGGAAAGACTGACTCATAGCCCGACGCCACAGTCTCGGCACAAACAGACACCGGCGTATCGCTGTGCACATGGAAGTTGGCGAGTCTAGACATGTGCATGCTCTTGCCACTTCGAGAAGCCGCTTGCACAACTCCGCCACAAGATGATGATCGTCGGCAATCAGAATGCGGGAACGGCAGATCAAGAAACTCACTCAGGCAACTTCTTTTCGCGAAATTTCCGTGGGGCGAGTCATCACGGACTGGAGCCAGCGGCTCAAGCACAGTCCTGCAATTCAGGGCCTCGTTGGCCAACACTCTTCTGCCCGATCGATGGCTTACATTTCCGGGCACCCTCAGCAAGCGAGGCCAACTCAGGTTCTGGGAGAGTAGACTCCATATGGCCGCAATCTAGGCAGATTAGGATCTTGGGAAATGCCAAGACACTCGGCTGGTCCAGGTTTTCAAAGCCGGGAAAATGGATATTCATCTCCACCCCAAAAACAGTGTGTCTTTCGGAGCCGCACGATCTACACGGCATACCACGCACCTCTCCCTCCACATTAGTTCGCGGTTCTGGCTGAGGAAAGTCGTCTAAAACTGTGTGCAACTCTGACAGTGGACTTTGTGCCAGCAAGATGAAAATATATTTTCGCGGGGTTCGGCGGGTAGACTTGTCGTACTCACGGGGTCTGTGGGCGAAGGGTTTTGTATCGCCATTCCACCATTTAGCGGCGTTTGGTATGCCTGTGTCGTTGGCGCATTTACAGCGTTTGTCTGATGAGCAACTGATGGCTTGCCTCCAGGAAGGCCAGAGCGACGCCCTCGCTGTCCTCTTCGACCGTTATCAGAAGCTCGTCCTGAGCATTGCGCTGAAGATTGTTCGCGACCACGCTGAAGCGGAAGACGTTACTCAAACGGTTTTTCTGGATTTCTATCGCGCGGTGGCACAATTTGACCCCAGCAAAGGCAGTACTAAAGTGTGGCTGATGCAGTACGCGTACCACCGTGCTTTTAACCGCCGACAGCACCTTGAAGGTCGGGAGTTTTACAAGAAAACGGAACTGGGAGAGGGAGAGGAAGAACTGACTCAGTTGGTGGCAGCTCATCGGACTTTTGGCCTGAGTGCGCAGGAAACTCAAGCATTGGTTCGCCAGAGTATGGATTCTCTGCCAGACAATCAGAAGTCGGTGATCGTGATGGTCTGCTACGAAGGCCTCTCATTGCGAGAAATTGCAGACCGAACCGGAGATTCATACGCGAATGTCCGGCATCATTACTATCGCGGGCTCCAGCGAATGCGTTCTTTCATCTCGGGCGGGGCTGAGAAGGAACCCATTACCGAGAGGGGGAAGTGTGCCTGAGAGCCAAAAGAGAGGGATGCCCGAGCATGAGCGTTATGAAGAGTTTTGTGCCCTTGCGGCTGGCGGCCTTCTGGAGGGCGCGGATTTCGCTGATTTTAAGGCCCATAGGAAGGAATGCGGCGATTGCCAGTTTGACTACGATAAATGGTGTAGTCTCGTCACTCGGGATGTGTCACAAGCGCAGGGAACTCTCCGTCAGAAACTGGGGGCGATGAGGGCTAAACCGTTACCCTATTCGCGGGAGCGCTTCCTTCGCCGGGCGCGAGCCGAAGGTTTGATATTCTCCCGCGAAGTTGAGACTTCCGCCCGATCGGGTCCGTGGTACTTCCGTCCGGTAATGATGCTGGCCCCTGTTTCTTTGTCGATCGTGATTGCGGTTAGTCTTACGGTTTACCATTTTCGCGAGGTGCCAGACACAGCGCGGGCGAAGAACACCGCGGCGCAGCAGCAGATCGCGGAGCTTAAGCGGGAAAACTCCGCGCTTGCTGCGAGCAGGTCTAAGCTAAGCGAGTCGGTTGCGGCCGAACAGCGCGATATCCAAAATCTGCGCAGACAACTGGCGGACATTGCCACAACCGCCGAGACCCTGCGACGCAACGGTGAGCACTCTTCCAGCCAGAACGCGCAATTGCTGGACGAGTCCCGCAACCAGGAAAAACTGCTGGCAGAAGCTAGGGATGAGGCGACTCGTAGCAGCCAACTGCGCATCAACGACGAAGCCGCTCTGGTGGACCAGCAGACTCGTATTACGGAACTCTCCAACAAATTGCGGATCGCCAGTGCCACAATCGATATGGAACGGCAACTTGCGGCGGCTGGCAAGGATGTCCGCGAACTCCTGGCGGCCCGCGAATTGCATGTGATTGATGTTCGCGACACCGATCCCAACGGCAAACCCGCCGACGCCTTCGGACGTATTTTCCTGACAGAGGGGAAGTCGCTCACGTTTTACGCCTTCGATTTAAATCCAGCGCAAGCCACGAAGCGCAGTTTCCAAGTCTGGGCAGTGGCGGACTCCGGAAAGAACTCCTCGCGCAGTTTGGGATTTCTGCATGCCGATGCGAAAGCTCCAGGGCGTTGGGTCTTGAGGGTCGACAATCCGGAACTGGTGAAACAGATTAGTGCTGTATTTATTACGTCTGAGCCTGCGACTGAAGTCAAGCAACCCAGCACGCAGAAGATGCTCTATGCCTACCTAGGCGAGGGCAATCACCCATAGCGAGCGATACACAGCACGGTCTCCTGGCGCGACTGTCAGTTTGTACAGTTCCTTTCCTTCCATTCGCCGAATAGACTACTTCGTTCTTAAGCACTAAGCGCAGCGAACTGCGTCGTGCGAGCCCCCAAAGAGAATTCTGATGAAGTACGCGGCGCTCGTCCTGATTCTTCTACCTACCGCCGGGGCGGTCTTCGCACAAACGGAAGGTGCCCGGATCTCTGGCAGGGTAACGGACCCAACCGACGCAGTAATCGTGGGCGCCGAATGCGAGATCACCAACATTGAGACCAACGTCTCGATCACCGCCACCACCAACGGGGATGGGATCTACGTCATCCCAGATCTGCGTCCTGCCACCTACCGGCTGACTATTCAGAAGGAGGGCTTTCGCACCGTCGTCCAGTCCAGCCTGCAACTCTACGTGCAGGACGCGGTCAACGAGAATTTCAGGCTCGCCCTCGGTTCCGTGTCAGATATCTCCACCGTGACTGCGCCCCTATTGCAGACCGATTCCGCTGCGGTTAGCACCGTGGTCGACCAGCAGTTCGTGCACAACATGCCGTTGAACGGGCGTAGCTTCCAGTCCTTGATCGCGCTCATCCCAGGAGTCGTGTTCACGTCGCAAAATCTCGGGCAAGGGCAGTTCAGCGCGAACGGGCAGTACACGGACACGAACTATTTCATGGTGGATGGTGTGAGTGCGAATTTCGGCGTTACCATTGGTGGCCTGGGGCAGTCGATGGGGGGCGCACTACCCGCGTTTACGGCTCAAGGGGGCACCAACGGGCTGGTATCCGTCGATGCCATGCAGGAGTTCCGGATTCAGACCTCATCCTATGCGGCGGAATACGGGCGCACACCGGGGGCGCAGATCTCGATCGTAACGAAGTCCGGTACCAACCAGTTCCACGGCAGTGTTTTTGACTATCTGCGGAACGATCTATTCGACGCCCGCAACTATTTTGATGCGCCGCCACTTCCGAAACCACCGCTCCGCCAGAACGACTTTGGCGGGACAGTGGGCGGACCGATCCTAAAGGATAAGACTTTCTTCTTCTTTTCCTACGAAGGTTTGCGGTTGCGTCAACCGCAGACGGCCTCAGGCGCCCTCTTGACGGCTTCCGCCCGGGCAGCGGCCGCGCCAGTCTATCAAACAATTCTCAAAGCACTGCCGCTTCCCGATCCGAATGCTCCAGTCATCGACCCTACATGCGATAACGTCACCAACCCATGCATGGCGAACCTCACCGTCGCCTATTCCAATCCTTCTTCTCTCAATGCAACCAGCATCCGTATTGACCACAACCTCGCCAGCAAAATCACTCTGTTTGCACGCTATAACCACGCCCCATCGTATGACGCGACCCGCTACTGGGAGGAATTAGGTTATGACCACGTGAATACCGACTCGTTCACAGTTGGGGCTACCATGCTTCTGGCTCCCACCAGAGTGAACGACTTCCGAGCGAACTGGAGCCGAAACACGGGCGGTTATATTAACTCCCTTACCAATTTTCATGGTGGTGAGGCGCCGCCCACCTCTGTGCTGTTTCCGCCCTCGTCCCCGTATCGCCCCGATACAGGTCAGGCCCTGGTCTCTCTCGCTTTCTTCTCTGGCGATGAGGTTCGGGAGGGGACGAATTATTCCAACGTCCAACGGCAACTCAATTTTGTGGACACATTCTCCTGGGCCGTCGGCGTGCACCAATTCAAGTTCGGCATCGATTATCGGCGCCTAAACCCCACGGTCTTGGAGAGTACAGGGTATGCTGTCTTTCCTGCTTATACGGACCTAGAGGCGGGGACCACGGGCTCGATTCTGTTGGACGCCGGCGATCCTTTTTCCGTGAAGGTGAATAACTATTCGCTCTTTGCTCAGGACACTTGGAGACTGACGAACCATCTGACCCTGACGTACGGGCTGCGGTGGGAGATCAACACCCCGCCGGTCTCGTCTACCCCAAGCGAGCCGCTTTATGTAATACAGGGAATCTTCGACTCGAACCCGATCACAGCGGTGCCGGGAGCCCTCTGGCACACCAGGTATCGCAATTTTGCTCCTCGCATCGGCGCGGCATACCAAGTTACCCCGAAGACGGTAGTGCGAGGAGGTTTAGGCCTCTTCTATGACTTGGGCTATGGGTACGCGGGCTTAGCTGCCGGTGACTTCCCATATAGCCGTGAGGAGTTTATCTCCGATGACCTCTCCTTTAATGTAACTCTACCATCGTTCCAGCCCCCACCAGTCTCAACCACATTCAACTCGAACGTGCTTTTTACAACCGCGATCGATCCGAATCTGCAACTTCCGTACACCATGCAGTGGAATGCGGCGATTGAGCAGGAACTCGGGGCGAACCAGACGCTGACGGCGACCTACCTCGGGTCCGATGGCAGACGACTCCTGCGGGGGGATGTAGTCATTCCTCCGTCGCTCATAACCTCGAACGGCCAAGTCGCGGTCACTACCGTACGGAACGCCGGATACTCCCACTACAACGCGTTGCAGGTGCAGTTCCAGCGCCGCATGTCTCACGGCCTGCAGGTGGTCGTGTCGTACAATCTCGCGAAATCGAGCGATCTCGGTTCCAGCAACGCGAACGGCCTGCTCGCGCAGAGTGTAAGCCAGATCGTGCTGCCGTCATTGACGCCCTCCGACTATGACGTCAGGCAATCTATCGCCGGGGCCGTCTCTTATGAGGTTCCTGCACCTTCCTGGGGCCGCGTTGGCAACGCGATCCTGAGAGGATGGGCGGTGGACGGACTGGTGCGCGTGATGTCGGCGCCGCCAATCAATATCACCGTCGATGGGTTGTCGCCCGTGGGTGGCTTCTATAGCGCGCAGGCCGAGATCGTGCCCGGCCAACCCTTCTGGATTCCTGATCGGAGCCAGCCGAGCGGCAAAACGCTAAATCCGGCTGCCTTTTCGCAACCACCCACAGGGCAGACGGGAGACTTCCCGAGAAACGGGCTGCGCACCGTCTACTCGACCAACCAGACCGACGTTGCGCTGCGCCGACGTTTTAACGTGACCGAGCGTGTCAAGTTCGATGTGCGCGCAGAATACTTCAACGTGTTCAACCACCCCATGTTCGGACTCCCCGGATCGCAATGCGCGCCCGATGGTCTATGGTCCTACGGGGGAGGCTTCATAAATTCAGACTTTGGCAAGGTATGTTCCACAGCGAACCTCGATGCGGGCGGCGGTAGCGGTGGAAGCGGGCAAAGCGCACTCTACGCGCCAGGCGGCCCGCGTTCGGCACAGTTCACGCTGAAGGTGATCTTCTAGAAACTCGAAGGAATGAGGATCAAGAACCAATCCGCTCCTTGTCTGTTTAAGCGACGCCGGTGTGTTCTGGACTCGTCGTAGTAAGTGATGTTTACAAATCCGGCCCTATGTCGTGTTCACGCAACCTCACGGTCAGGTTTGTTTGTGCTTCCCGCATGGGACTGTCGCCGTTCCAGATTAAACCTCCGTCGCTTTCTAAAGAGACACCATCCCTAAGCCTTCGGCTTAGGTCGGTGCGGATCTTCGTTGCATTCACGAATGCGGCTCGAACAATCTCGGACATGGTTCGCCCTTTTTCGAGTTCTGTTCGAGCTCCGTTCGACGACACGGTTATCCGTCGCCCAAGATTCAGTTTCATTCGAGCACAGGGTTGCGAAACTAGGCGGAAACCTGATCGTCAGAATGGAAATAGAATTCCCTTGTCTTTCAACTTTTCAAATCGGGCGGCGACAAACCGGTAGAGTTGCGCTGGCCGTTGTCCACCTCTTCGATACTCCGGCAGAGGTTTCAGGATTTTCAGCAGAGACAGTTTTCGGCGGAAGTTGCGCTTGTCGAGATTCTTTCCCAAAATTGCTTCATACACTTCCTGCAGCTCCGTGAGCGTGAATTTCTCTGGAAGCAACTGAAAACCAACAGTTGTATATTCCAGCTTGTTGCGGAGGCGCTCCAGTGCATAGTTCAGCATCCTGGCATGGTCAAACGCTAAGGTTGGTAGTTGATCCATCGCCCACCACTCTGCTTCGGCAGCATCGGTGCCAGCTCTCAGCGGACGGTCTGCCGAAATCAGGGCAAAGTACGCCACTGTGATCACGCGCCCCCTGGGATCTCTCCCAACGTCTCCAAAGGAATAAAGTTGCTCCAGGTACACATCAGCGACTCCCGTTTCTTCTCGCAATTCCCGCAATGCCGCCTGATCCAGATCCTCGTCTTCGTGGATGTCGTGTTTCCTTATTAAGTGCAGCGGCGGCATTTCCAGGGGGAATTTATCTTTAATGTGTGCACGAATTTTTCCTTAATTATTTCACTCCGCTGAAAATAAGGTGTTTCTTTGGATTTGCGGCCTTGCCGCGACGAGGCGTCGAAGGGTCCTTCTGTCAGAAGACCGAAGCCAACTCCAAGCTTCCGGCATCCGGTCCAATTCGCCTATGTCCGCGCCAAAGCAAGGTTTATCTCCCGCTGCACTGATTAAGGAAAAACTGAACTCATTAAAGGAAAACAGAGCAGACAACGGTAGAAGGGAAGTCGCGTGGAATCAAGAACGTAACGTTGGTTTCGCCTGCGGAAATGCGGTTCGCGCGGTGACTTAATTACGGAAAAACTGTACTCAATAAAGCAAAATTCCAGGGGTTCCCATGCATGGAAGTCTTTTAGAATCAGCAAGCCCAGTGCACTCAATAAGGAAACACGACACCCGTGCAGCAGCGAAGCCGACACGTAGACCAGAAACGTTATCGCATGCCAGATCATTTGGTCCTCTGGTATTCGGCCTCCATGGCGTCTTCCATCGCCTCTTTGGCATCGGCAGCGGCTTCGGCCATGATCCGTCTCTGTGCGGCGAGTAGTCTTTCCTTCTTGGCAGGTGCGGCGAGGACAGCGATATCCTTGGCGATCTTGGATAGATCGTTTGCAATGGACAGGATCACCATTGCGATAATTGCGAGCATGACATTTGTGAAAGTCATTCGGCCCTCTTCTCTTCCATGCCCCACACCTTACCCAACAACAATGCACAGCCGAGTTTGCTGGCCTGTGGTTTCGGCTTGTCAGAATCTTGGGTCATATCTCTATGATCGTTTTCCTCGGAACAACGTCAATGGCCCTTCCGTAATGGCACCCTTGCTAGTACGACCGGGAGACCCCCGGCTCTGCCGGTGCGGCAGTAGAAGTTCGACAAATCCAGCAGTGCGCCTTTTCACTCCAAACGGTCCCAGCCATCTGCATTGCGGCGCGGGACCTGTGGTTTTATTGATCATTCTCAAAAAACTTCCGTAGGCGAAGAAACGCTGCCTTCTTGTCTACCGGTGCCTGGTGCAGGCCATCAAGGTACTCCCCGAGGGTGACACATCTTCCTCTTTCAACTCCGAGCTTCATCAGGTTGTCTGCCACCACTAATCGTGCAAAGTGATCGAGCTGCTGTATGGCCTCGGAAATCGTGTTCCAGCGCTGGACAAAGTATTCGACCTCTGCCGGGTCCTTTGCCTTACCGCCGTCGAGACCAAAGCCGCCGTGGAAGGAGTGGCGACCAATCGGGATGATGTAGCGCTGATACTCGCCATGAAATTGGCGCACCATTTCCTTGCAGTCTTCGCAGAACCACACCGACCACTTTGAGCCACTAAGCAGCAGTTCCGCCCCACAGCACTTGCACAGTTCGACGCAAGTGTTGAAATCAAATCGCGGCCACCTTTCTTCTTGGTCTCGCTGGTGCTGCCGTTCGCAGTGACATTTGTGCTCATACTCTCGTTTCGTCTCGCTGTCCGTGAAATCGCGGACGGATCTCCAGGGACCATTGATCCCGAAGCATTTAGGGCAGATGTGCATTCCACATACGTCATACTCGCCCAACAATGTCGATCTCGAAACCGTTGACACGCTCCATTCGCCTTCGTCGATTCGGCGACGACTCTCTAAATGAAGCGCTTTGTTCTCCCGCAGAGCGGGGTTGTCCGGGTCGAGCTGCAGCGCGCGCTCATCATATGCGATCGCTTCGTCGTAGTTGCCCAGCTCATGCAAGAGGACCGCTTTATTTTGCAGGTTAAGTACGTGAGTCGGCCGTAATGCGAGAGCGCGATCGTGACAGGTCAAAGCTTCAGAGAACCGTTTCAGCGCCTTGAGCGCCAAGGCCTTGTCGTTCAAAACGTCGGCGTTTTGATTAATGGTTGGACCGAGGCTCAGTGCATGATCGCAACAAACGATTACTTCTGCATATCGCTTCAGCGCAAGAAGTGCAATCGCCTTGTTCTTCCACCCGGTCGGATCATCAGGTGCAAGATTGAGACATTCGTCATAACAGACTAAGGCCTCTTCGACACGTCCAAGTCTTTTGAGCGCTATTCCTTTTTCTAGAAAACATTCGCGGTTTCGTGGATTGCGTTCTAGTTCATTACCGAACGCCTCAATCGCCTCATCGTATCTCTTAAGATCATAAAGGCAATAGCCGATTTCCTCCCATGCCCCTAGTCTGTCGGGCACAATAGCCACCAGACGATAGTAGCTTTCGAGAGCTTCCTCGAGCCGACTCAGATTTCGCAATGCCGCTGCCTTCTTCTCCCAAATTAAAGGGTTCTTCGGGTCGAGGTCTGCGGCTCGATTGAAGCAGTCCAACGCCTCTTCAAACCTACTTACTTCCGCGAGGCTCGATCCTTTGTTGCACCACCAAACTGAAAGGTTGACAGGCTCAAATTGAGCGTCCGCCTCAGATGCGGCTTCGATCCGATACTGCCCTCTAATATCGTCGCCATTCTTTATGGTGATGATGTTTTTCTTATGATCGATAAAAACGTCGTCGAATCTCGTAAAACTGGTATTGGCACAAGCGTGGCGCGGGTCATCGCAGACAAAACCTTTGCTTGTTGCCGAGATCACGACTCGCGGTATGGAGCAAGGCCCGAGGGAACTATAGATCTGAGTCAGCTTTGTTTCCGGAATGAGGAGTTGGGCTACTTGGGTGCGAAATATGCGGCGATGAATGGTTCCATCCGGTGCCTGCCAAGTGGCCGGCCTTGGTTTCGGACCGTCTGAAGCTAGACTTATGCGACTCGTAAACTCCGAGGCTTCAATATCCAGGAGCTGCGCCGCTTTGTTGATAAGTCTAAGAGGGTAATAATAACAGTGGGAATAACCGTACGACACACATACATTCGGCAGCGCCAAATCATTCAGCATTCTCGCTATGCTGGATTGTAAGGTTGCCCTCGGCTCGTGGCCTCCGCCTTTAAGGTTGAACGGCCCTTGTTCCAATGTGATGGCTTTTGAGAATGCATTCCGTATGCGCTCTTTTCGTGCTCTTCTTTCGTTATCTTTGACGCCCATACAGTTCTTTCTCGTGCTCTAGCCACGGTTCCACACGGAGATAAGTTAGTAAAGTCTGTCACTACGGCAGCGGCAAGAACACCTTACGAAGGTAATGGGTGCGATTGCCTGAACCAGAAGAGGAGGAGCACGGTTCCTACCGATGAGGGTGAGGCTGCTCGTGTCGAGACGACTTCACGGCTGTTGAAACGATGGCGCGATTACACAAAGAACTTGTTGGTTGAATCCTCAAGACAAGTCAGCCTAACGGCGCTGAACGGCAATGGCCGCAACCGTCATGTCATCGCAGACGCCGCCCCTTGCAGCTTGTTTCAGGATTGTATTGGGTAGCTCAGGTAGGTTCACGAGATTCTTCATCACGGTCTGGGCAAGCTGATAAAGACTGAAGCGAGTCCATGCCCCATCAGTCATTAGAAGGATGAGGTCTCGGTCTTGAGCACCGAACCGCTTTATCAATGGCTGAATTGCCCCACTTCCCAGTTGCTGTTTACTCGCGTCGTCAGTAAGGATGTTCGCTTGGCCGTCCCGAACTAAATAAGCCCTCGAATCGCCCACTGCGCAGATGGACACAACGTCACCGGCAATTCCGCTGCAACCAACGTGCTCTTGTTCGCACTCAGCAGATGGGAGTCCAGAAGCTTCGCGGCTCGCGTCCAGTCAAGCCTACCCCCGCTCTCCGCGTACAGCCGTTCCAGTTGGCGGGCGGCTTTTTTGGCAGCACCCTCCGCGTTCCCTTGACCGTCGAATACGGCTGCCAGCGGAGCGTCCGCAAGCCGACCGACGAAAAACGAGTCTTCATTCGGGCGACCGGGCTGGGGGACGCTGGCTGCGTAGATGGTCGCGGCGAGGTCCTTGTGCTCCTTGCGGAGGTCGGATTTCGCGCTCAGATGTGGACTGGAAGATGCCGCGTTCTCCAGTTCAAACGTCCCGAACGGCATAACGCGAGATTGCGGCAGATGGTTCTTCATCGCTCTTGCGCCAGCTTCGTTGACGGAATGAATTACGACAATACCTGGGAAGCGTTGTTGGGCAAGGTAATGCGCCACTCTCTTTCCGCTGCCGGGTCGCGCGTCCGCAAAAGCCACATCCGAAAAATTGAGATCGTGGTCGAGAAAGCACACATCGAACGTCTCCTCGTCCAAAAGAGCCAGCGCCTGTTCCGCGTTCGAGGCGACGATAGCTTGCGGAATTCGCTGTCTGAACCACGCGATCCGCTCCGGGGAGTCTTCCAGCACGAAGACCTTCGCAGTTTCGGCAATTCTCATCACATTTGGTGCGAATTCCATTTAGACAGCGCCCGATGCCCCGGCGGAGAATGCCTTAACGTGCGAGAGCATATTTCGGGCCTCGCGAATCCCCGATTCGATGTTTTTCTCCAAATCTAGGTGCGGCACGGCGGAGGCCGCCGCAGCCTCGTACAATCTCAATGCATCTTGCGGGCGGTTTAATCGTTTGAGGCAGATTCGGGCGGCACCAAGCCGCGCCAGTAGCGACTGCCGTTCGGAAGGATAGGCGGCGGCGAGCTTCTCGTACTCGCTGACGGCGCGTTCAAAGTCCTGCTGTTCCTCCGGCAGGCGGCAGAGATCGAGCCAGATGGCCGGCGGCATCTTGTCGCCGCCCAATTGGAGGAACTCCTCGTAGTCCTTCCAAGCTGCTTCGTATTCCCTCGCCTGCAGATGCAACCCGCAGAGCGTGACTGTGACTTCCCGATACGCCGGAACATCGCTTCTTTGCCAATGGCCTGCCCGCAACAGGTTCCACGCCTCTACCGAGTCAGGTTTGGCTGTCAGGTAGTTGTTTAAAGTCGCTGCAGCCTCATCAAACTGGCCATGTTCCATGAGGTCGCCAGCCTGAGTGATCTCTGGAGCAGGCGTCCAAGCGACCTTTTCCTCGATTCTTTCATTCACTTCGTGTTCCAACCCCGAGTGGCGGATCGCCACAGCCGCAATGCCGCCAAAGAGGAACCCGCCGACGTGCGCCCAGTGTCCAATGTTGTCGCTGGGACCCATTCCGTAGTTAATTTCCATCAGCACCCAAATCGGCAATAGCCAATATGCCCGCATCCAGAAGCGAGAAAAGGGAAACAGGCCCAGATCAAAGAACCACATCATTCTGATTTTCATCTTGGGGAAGCGCACTAGGAATGCTCCCATCAGACCGGCAATGGCTCCGGAAGCGCCCACCGACGGGATAATACTTCCGGGCCTTGCCCAAGCATCAGACTGGGATGCGAATGCACCCGCCGCCAGGTAGACGACCGAATAAAGCGGTCGGCCCCAAGTGTCCTCTAGCACAAATCCCGCCAACCACAAGAACCACATGTTGCCGATCACGTGCCACCAATCGACGTGGAGGAATGTCGAAGTCAGATAGGTGATCGGCTTGCGATGTACGGGAACGAACGCGTACCTCTCTGTGATTGACGAGGCGATCAATTGTGAATACTGGATTCCGAGCGATTCCATTTCTGCCTGTAATGCCGCCGGGTCGTCTATCTGCCGAATCTGAGCATCCCACTCGTCAACCGCATCAGAGTTCGGATTTTGCATCTCGGCCCAATCGTCTGGAAACTGGCTCTTAAAACCAGCTAAGAACTCTGTGACCTCGGGAGTGGGGACTAGACTCGGATGCGTGGCGGCAAGGATGAGAATGTGCTTTTCTACCTTCCAGAGATGTGAATCTTGCTGGTCCACGGTGCGATGAGTACTGGCAAAGATCAGCAGATTCGCGAGGATCAGCGTCATCGTGATGATCGGCCAACGGCGAGCCGACATATTCTCGTGCTGGACAGGGATGAGCACAGCGTTCCAAGCGTAGGAAGAATACAGGGAAATGCCTAGATGCCAAGCGGTGAGTGACCAAAGTCATCTTGGTCCTTCCCCTACCTGAGGATAGGGTCAGAATCGGCGCATTGGCTGCCGTTGGCCTACCCGAGCGTACGTGGCCTGCGAGTCGCAAATGGCGGAATAGCCGTAGCACGAGGGATCGCAAACTTTTCCTCGACGCCATTTACGACTCCCACGGCTATGACCGTGACGGGCGTATGACCTTGACCATTGACCTTGCAAAGGAGCTGCGATGACCGCCAACGCTGTCACGGTCGGGATTCTACAAGCGGTCTGCATTATGGTTTTTGTTTACTGCGCAGCAAATTTGGCGTGGTCGCTTTTCGTCGAATTCTACAAATACATGGAGCGGCGCAAGGTGAGGCGCACTGTCCGCGCCAAATACAACGGGGAGTTAGGACGTGAGTCGTTTTTCCGCAATTAGTATAGTGGCGGCTTTCCAGGCGAAATTTATCTTTAATGTGTATAGTGATTTTGCCTTAATTAGGTTCTTCCTCAAGTTTGGTGCAAGTTTGATACGCGGGGAGGGTGGCTAAGTTATAGAGTCTGAGCCGGTTGCGTTTGGCCGACCAGGCCTTGAAGAGAGCCACCTCGCGACTTTTCCGAAAGGACGCTCCATCCCAAAGCGTTTCAACTGCTTGCGGGGTTTCGGAGGGGTGAGCTTGCACCAAAGTTGAGGAAGAGCCTCAATAAAGAAAAATTCCAGCCGGTCGGATGCGTGGAAGTCTTTTAAAATCAGCAAACGCACTCTACTCAATAAAGAAAAACGACAATCACGTTCAGCGCTTCGTGGATTTCCCGCCGCAGCGACAGCGCACCAAGATACCGACACAGAAAGATCGTTTTACACGCCCTGCCCATGGCCGCCAATGCCCGATGCGTTGGGTGCTGCACGTTGTTTCGGGTGAAGCGCCGCAAAATGTCTTCGGTCTGTGCTGTACCGGTCTTCAGGGCTGTGGCGTACTTGACCATTTGGTCGTACTGCTGACCGATCAATTCCCAACCCAAGTTGCTGCAGGTTAGTGGCACGCCCGTGACCGACGAAGGGATTCGTGAGTCGGCTCAGAGGCTCCCCCATCTGTTGGTTTATCATTAACGGTCGGAGCGGGCATTCGCTGACTTCCAGGTCTCTAAGTCCTTGACATTTCGTTGTCTTGGGCATAGTTTGTGTGCCATCGGCGAACGGAAGAGTGAAGTGAGTTGCAACCTTCACATCCGAGGGGGCTTCTACTCGCTGACTTTCCCCAAATCGAAGACGAGCGACCCGTGTGCACGTCGAGCAACGGTCGTTTGGGAAGCTTCCGGCTTTGCTCGAGTCGTGCGCTGCTCGCGTGACACTAATGACTAACTCGCGCGCAGTCACTTTCACACGACTCGCTTTGCGGACGATTGAGGCCAGAATTCAGGCCATTGCAAAGACGCTGCACCAATGAGGTAGTCTCCTGGGAGTGCTCCACTAGTGAGGGAGACTCATTATCTAACGCGGAAGATTGACCAGGATCTGGCCAAGCGTGCCCACGAGTGGCTTGCGCGGTCGACAAGGTCCGCGTGGCTGTCGATCACTACTGCACCAGGACGCGGCAACACCTCTTTCCTTGAGCACTTCAGACTGCGGACCCCGAAAGAACCTGCGTATAGATACACACTCGGGGAAGCACGAATCCTCCATGTTGACGGTTCCATTGCTTCGACCAAGCGTGAGCCCTCCGCACTGCCGCCCCTTACCAAAGCGGTGTTCGACGCCTACGTCGAGATCCCGGGTCTCAAGCTGTTGAAGCTGTGGCGGCGCCTCAAGGCTCTGATCGTCGTTGGGGGTGCACTTGCAACTGCACTTCTCTTCGAGATCTTGGGTCGTGTCCTAGAGAAGAATGAGCGCGCTCTAACTGAAAGGGCCTTCTGGGTAAGCCTGGTGGAAGATATTTACGGGAATCCATTGAGATCAATTCTCATCCTGCTCACATCCGGCATTAGTGCCCTGATCCTGCACCTCATGTTTCACTGGCCCTTCGGCAAACATCACGACAAAAAGGTCGAGCAAAAACGGCGGGCTGATAACGAGTACGCATTGGCGTTTTGCGAATATGGCGAAGAGTTTGTCAAAGCTCTGAAGAAACTCTCTCGTCACAGTTCTGGCGGATTGATCCTGACGGTGGACAACGCAAGCCTGCTGCCATCCAAGGAACGACGCGTGCTTGAGGACTTGTTTGAGCCTCCCTCGGACAACGCCCCTTTCGTGTCATTCGCTCGAACTCACCGCTTACTGGTCGTCACCTTGGACTACGAACCCGGAGAGTGGACGCTGTCGTCGTCCTCAGGCCAGGTCAGCAGCGATAAGATCCCGCCGTTTGATGATCTCCAACTGCGCGAGATCTATCAGAACGAATATCCCGACCGTTCACCCGAGCAATTCGAGGCAGTAAAGCCTCTCGGCCATTTGAACGTTGGACTGATGTTTGATGCGCCACCAGTCGCCAAAGAGGTGATTCGCGAGTTCAAGGAGGCTAAGCGCAAGCGCGATGACCCCGGGGAATTCGGTTACGGCCACTTCATGGCGTACTGGTCGGCGCGCGACCTGGAGTGGATAAGCAAGGTGGATGTATTGCGAAGCTTGGAGAGAATTCATCCCCATCTCGCGACCTTCGGTCTGCGTCGGCCGAGGGCTGTGAGGAAGATGATTGCGTTCATGGAACGTTCTCGGCTGATCCGTTCAGGCGGAGAGGACAGGTTCTATTTCGATGCCCTGGCTGTACAAGAACTGCGAAAGCACATTGCCGAGAAGCACCCTGACTTGCTGGCCCAAAGTCACTATTTCCTTGCAGTAACGCTGCGCCCTCCATCAGAACACCCCCACGTGGAAAAGGCTGTCGGACCTGCGGATCAAGCGAAGGACGATCTAGACCTCAAGCAGGCTGCGTGGCACGCGGCTCAAATCGGCGCGAGCCTGCTCTCAGATACGAAGCTGAATGAGAAGGAGCGCGCAGACGTACGCGAGCGGATTGCGACTCAGTTATTGCGCGCCGCTGACCTCGACTACCGCGAAGGCGAAATTGCGGAATCTCGATCGAAGTTGGAAAAGTCGCTGGAATGGATCCGAGGCCTCGATGGTTCACTCCAGAAGCGCTTACTGAGGGACACAGTTGCCGGTTTGTGGCAAAACTACTGGATCAGTGGAGACCCGCCCACTCGTGTCTCCATAGACCGGATATCTTCGGAATGGCCAGCCGTCTGTGATGAGCCAGAATCGTTGGTGCATGTGCGCCACGCAGAATTGATGTGCGCGCAGCGAGCACTGTCGGCGCTTCCGGCAAGTGTAGCGGCCCAATTGGCACAACCACAAGACGGCCGAAGTCGCTCTCACTTCACCGCGGAGCTCCGCAACCTCCATGCACTTACGGATTGTCTATTAGAAATCCGAAACCGGTATGGATTTGTCGTTCCGGCATTGCAAGACGATACCATTGCCATCCCTGAACCAATCAGTTCGCCGGACATCTGGTTTGAATCCGCGCTGTATCAGTTGCGGGTAGCCGCCGCCATCCACCGCTCTGACGATATTGCGTTGGAGGCCGCAATCGTCAGGTGGCGCGATCGTCTGCTGCAAATCCAGGCTGGCCCCTCTCACTTCGGCACGCAAGCACAAAAGCTCTATTGCCTCGCCAGGCTCTGGCATCTGCTCTGTGACGTGTGGCGGATACGCGGGCGCGTTATTGACGAAATGCCGGAGGCTCAACAGGAAGCTGCACAAGCTCAGCTCACCGAGTTGTGCGCCAGGCTGTGTCCAACGTCTCCTGGGTCCAACGTCGAGGTACACGAGTTCGCACGCAAACAAGCTGAAGCGCACTACCAAAGCGCACTGCGCATCGTTGCTATTCTCCATTGGCGCATGCTCTGGTTGGAAGTCGACTTCCATTTCGGCATACTCCTGCTGCAGCACACGCCCGTTGAAAGACAGGTTGAGGATCCGCCGTGGTGGAACGCCTGGGAAGATCTCTTCAATGCATGCCTGGCGAACGAGCGCGAACTCAAGTGGATCTGGCACACGCCGGCGATTCATCGCGTCCGTTGGGACTTCTTCAAGAAGCAGGATCTCGACACCAGCCTCGACGACGTCTATAGAACGTTTCAACTGGTCAAAGATGCCAACTATCCGTCACCCGTCGTGTTGCAGTGGCACTCCGAAGCCCAGACGAACCTGAACAACTACGGCACCACGCCGGAACATCGCAGGCGAAGCGCGGAGTTGTTCAAAGCGTGGGCGTTTGAACTCGCCAGCAACGATGAAGCGCTGCCTAGGCGGAGTTTCAAGAGGTGCCTCCGATTTGAGAAGGCACATGCGTTGACATTCGCCTCGCAAGCACTGCGGCTCGCGGGTGACTTGAACGGAGCCGCCAGTCTTGTGGATGATGCGGAACAGTTTCTGAGCCAAGTGGCGGACGATCCTACAGCCGCGGAGGAAGATGCCCGGGCCGTTCGGGACCTCCGAACGGAAGTACGCATGGAACGGGCTTGGATCATTGGTGAGACAGATGAGCGGAAACTCGAATCGCATCAGTTGATTCGCGATATTTGGCGCGATGTTGAACGCGGAGACCGCCACAATGCTAACCTTTTGGGAAACATCCTCGGAATCGAACAGCAGCAGAAACTGCTGGATGACCCTTGGCCACCCGAAGGACAAGAGATTTACACGGATCCCGATAATCCCAAGCTTTCGCTTCCTCAAGAATGGTTTGCAGCGCCCTTGCTTGTTGGAGTCGCATGCCGTTTTGAGTTTCGCTTCCTACAATTGCTGAGCCTAGTAACTGAGAATACCAATCCGAGTTCGATGGAGCTATTACTGATTGCTGGATTGACCAACTGGGGAGAGCAGGAGAGATTCGGCGAAACCGTCCTCAATTTCGCGGCGATCAATCTGCGCAGAGGGTATCTCGGCGAGTCGAAAAGCCTTCTTGTGGAAGCATTAGCGGCAGTGGCCGTATATTTCGAAAAAATGAAACCTGACGGCAAGAATGCGCTTCGGGCCCTGCAGTTGCTGATCGGTTATGTACCGGAAAGACTTGAATACCGGCTGCGGTATGTTCAGGAATTGCGAAAGCACATGGTCCTTATGGAGCGGGAATTGAAGACGCGTTCAGTAGAACAAACGAATTGGATAGAACTGGCACGGCGCATGGACTATCTGTTTGATATCCTCGTCGATTCCGACCAGAAGACAAGCCGTCTTGCGGACGAACTGAGACGCAGGCGACTGTCGCCAGAACAGTTCCTCCAACAACAGAAGGAAAGAGAGAAGGCCCTTGGCCTTGGGCGCCTCCGCTTCCAAAGCAGACAATTCGACGTGGGTCTGCGGGATCTCGCCCCTCAGCTTCCCCCTCCGGGCATACGCTTCATATTGCTTGACGATCTTGAATGTCTCGACCTGTGGCTGCGGCTGGCCGTGAATGCTGAACCGAGGCCGAGAGAGTTCGCTGTGCGGGCTGCCCAATTGCGGGACTTGGCTTGCCAGTACATTCGCCAATTCAGCGTCACAGTCGTTGAACCGGAGGCCCAGCACTTGGCTGTGGAGTTGTTGAATGCGATCGCTCCTCAAATTCAGTCAGCGCAGGCAGCGGCGGACTGAGCGGTGTTGTTAAGTGGTTAAATTTGCACAAAGGTACGTAAGGTCCCACAGGATTTTTCCCAAGTCATGCAGCCCCAAGGGAATAGACCCGTCCGGCAAAGCCCCCAAAATCTAGACCCGTTCAGGGGGTGATGTTTGGGGGCTTGATTCCGACCGCATCCTGCAGCTTTTCCTCGGAGAAGTCATACTCGCCGAGCAGGTTGATGTGCTGCCTAGAAATGGCTGAGCCATGGGCTACCGCGTCAAGGAATGCCTCTCGACTGGCGTCATCCTCCATCCTCCGCGCCTTCCAGCTTCTGCGAGAGGTAAAGGTAGTGCCAGCAGATGTGTCGTTTTCCGTCTTTGAGTAGATTTGCAAAGACGCAACTGATTGATTCTATTACCTTGCGTTTCCCAACAATTAGCGAGAATACGAGTATTGCATTTTCAATGATTTATCGCATTTAAGTACAACCGCTGCTGCACCTAAAAGCGAGAAAGGAACTGTTGAAGCCCTACGATGCTCGGCTGATGACGTGCTATCCCGTGAGCAGTCGGATCAATTACATGGCGAACGATGACGAGGAATGCTCGCTGCCCGTGGAACTCGCCGAGGTTCAAAATCGTCTCTTCTTCTAGTGGTAATGTGAGACTGCCAAGGGCTACGGCTTCATCAGCCGTCAAAATCGTGAAGAATCTCGGGCAGTTTTGTGTCTTGCCGTCGGTCATTCCGCCGCTAGGCACTCGTGGTGTTCAGCTCCTTGATGTATAGGTGAAGGCGTTGCATCGCGTCGGAAATGAGGAGTCTGACATCCGTTCGGTTGAGCTGGTGATCGTATCGAAGGATAGCTTGCAGACTTGTCAGGGCTTCGTCTACGTGCTCTAAATGCTCCTCGGAAATAGCGGTCTTGTTTGTCCACCTGTGAAAGTGCGTCAGCTCGTGGGCGGCCGCAGCTTCTAGGCTGAGGGCGGAGTTCGGGTCCACAACGCTCGATCCCGGATAAATGTCGGGGCCAAAGACGATTTCGCCGTATGTGTTCCCGAGACTGTCAACCGAGACTTTGAATTCGGTTCTTGAGTTTGGATCGTGCCTAGTGTTCACTTTGTCGTCGAGACCGAGGAGGACGTTGGTCGCTCGCCGTATCTCTTCGGGCGTAAGGGGAGCGCTGTTTCGGCCCGCGAGAAGGGATGATCGTTTGTTAGGCATGGCGAGTTACCTTTTTGCGAGGAACGACAGATTTGTGACATCTTTGTCTGTCGAGAGGAGCTGACGTAGGACCCTGCCGCACTCGGACCGAGCGGCACCAGTATTCAGCACTGTGAGTCTCTTGCCGTCCTTGCCTGGCTTGACGACACCCACGCGTTGCCAGAGCGGATTCCGCTTCTCGAAGATGTCTCCGCTCCAGTGCTCGAACGTGTAGCGCCTGTTCTCCGCAAGCTTCTCCAATTTCCCTCGCCACTCTAACGTTGCATTGTTCACGCCCATAGTTGAGATCGCGTCGTTGAACTCGCCCATAATGGACGCGTAGCCGTGCATCATTACAGCTGCATCAACTACTAGGCGGTCTCGCACAGACTTCCGAGTGATTTGGTCGATTCGACCGAGCTCCGGCCTGATTTCCGCGAGGAGATCGTAGAAGGTCGCTGCGACCTTGGCGAGGCCATCGATCTCTGGTTCATCCAGTGCGTCAACAGGGGAAAGGGACTTCATCATTTCGCGCAGCGTTGAGAGCGTCATCACTTGAGGATTCTTCGCCGTGAGGCGGTCCGTCACACGATTGACGTTGTCTTTAAGCGCCCCACTTTTCCCTATGACTCTCTTGGCGAGAAGAGAAAGGTCGTCGAGTGTGGTGAGGTCGTAGGCTTTGGACTTAGACGTGGGCTGGGGCCTCTGGTTTTTGTCAAAGAAGTAATTCCCTTCATCCTCTTTGGTGAGGAAGTAGAGCTCGATCTTGAATTGCTTTGATGGTGAGAATCGCGGGTAGGACGATTGCGAATCTCGATGAGACTGGATGGCCTTTAGAATCGCCTGTTGGCGATGGTGAGAGTCTGGAAGGTAAATCTTTCCACTGTAGATGTGTATCGACTTGTCGTCGTCGTTCCAGAACGCCTCGAAAGTGCCTGGCCTGAGGTTCCATACAAGTGGGCTGAGGAACAGTTTATCGCCTCGCAGAAGTTTTTCGGCGATGTCGTTCGCCTTGGCCGCGTCAAAAATGTACAACTTTGGGTCAGGATATCCGTCCCCCACTGGTAGCTCGCGCGGTGGGCTCTGGGGCGCGTCGGGTCGGATTCCGCGTTGCACGTCCTGGTCGGTCCAAACCAATTGACTCTCTGCAGCAGCAGCTAGTTCGTCGGCTGTTAGAGTGAAGGTGGCGAAGAGATCCTCTCCTTCGCCTGTCAGCTGAACATCGTGACAAGTGAATCTTCCGGGATAGAGGCGGTCGCCAGCTGTTTTTTTTGGCTTGGCCGTGAACCCTTTCGTGAGAATGTTTTTCGCAGCCATTGCGAGAATCGTCCGCTCTCCTTATCAGTGTTTGCGCCTACATGATCGTCAACTGGTGAGAACCTAACACTAGTTGAGGGCAGCCGGCAACCTAGTGCAGGCACCTAGCGCAGGCAAGCCGGGGTACCAACCAAGCACATCCAACCGAAAAGCTCCGTTTGGTCATTCCCCCAGAACCGCTAAAGTTGTAAGTCTTTGATTTTACGAACTGCAGAACGGGGTCTCGCTCTCCGCTCTCGTCTTAAACATTAGCATTCAATCATTCAATCGATCACAAACAATCCTGTGCCCCTCAACAAAATCAATGACTTGCAGGAGCGCATCTGTGCTAACGGAGGTTTTCGGTTGGATGTGACTACTACCCCTTGTGAGGATCTTTGTTGATCGTTGCTTTATGAGTCTCGTGGGAAACTGCATATTCAAATACTTTGCGACGCAGATGGCAACCCACGGGGCCGCATCAATACTGGAGATCGACAGCATGGTGACCCTTGTTTGACCCAAACAATGTCCGGGTTAGCAATGAACAGAATGGCTTCGACAGTCAAAGCGGATGGAGTATTCTGGGCCGAACCCACCGCGCTTAGCGGAGGCCTAGCGTGCCAATGCACAACGTTGCCAAACTTTTGAAAGGACGGGAAACGGGCTGGTATCAAAGCGAGAGAAACACGGCTGCAATGTTACGAACCGTGGTTTCCGCCAGGAGCGGAAAACCGCTTTCAGGAGATGACATCTGGTATATCTTGCAGCTAACGTGGGTCACTCGCGCTCGTGATCACTGGAGAAAACTGAAGGTTCCGGCTCTTCTTCGTCTGTTCCCGCAAGAGAAGTCAGTTCGGAAGCCTTCGAGAGATGCTAACCTCCAGGAGGTTTTGGAGAGAGTATCGCTGCCGAAACGGGTCGCGGAGGCGGCTGCGAAAACCACCGGAATTGTCAACTTTCGCGGGACGCAGAAATTCGTCAAGAGCTTGGTGCAAACAAAATTCGGCGGAATTACGCGACATAATCAGAAAAGCCACACGCTTGCCGGCGAATGACCGTGAGCGGTTGTCTCTTGCCCTCAGGCTCGTCTGCCTAAGATACCCTCGCCGTCAGGGCGTGCGAACGCAAGTTCGAGCAATCTCTTGACGCCGTTAGTTGCATGCCTTGATCCCTACAGCCGGTTTCCCATCGTCAATGGGAGGAAGGCAGTTCAAGCCTTGCTCGGCAAGTTGGGACTGCGCGGACGCAACCTAAAAGAGCAAGTACGGGGAATGACGGGATTGATCGGGAGATTCGGGATTCCCAACTCTTTCATGCTCGATGTCTTAGCGGATAGGATTAAGCAAGTTGCTCCCAAGCTCAATGTCCCAATCGAAGTCAGAGTCGTTGCTCCCAGCTCTGGTTCATCGCTACCGGAATTTGATACCAGCGAACGTGAGTATCTCCGTCAAGCGGGCACGGTTCGCTACCGCAATCGGCACAACAAAATGACGACCGCGCTGAAGAAACTCATGCATGGATTCAAATTGAGTCAGGGAACAAACCCCGATTGCCGCTGGGATGTCCTGGTCGAGCACTACGAAGCAACTGGCCGCGACCTGCTCCTAGAAGTGAAACCGGATCCAGAAAAAGCCGCGGTTCGCATCGCAATCGGACAGCTCCTCGACTACCGCCGATTCGTTCTCCGGCCCGCAACAACTGACATCGCCGCATTGACCATCGGAGCGCCTGACAAACTCTATCGGCAACTCCTGCTGGAGTTGCAGATCTCCCCGATTTGGTTCACTGGGGAAGATTGCCGCGCCTTAGATGGCGAAGGAGCGGTCTGGGAGGCATTGGACGAATCGCTCACGACATCAACAAAGACGCGAGGCAATCAAGGTCGAAACCAAACGTATTCGGCACCAAAGACCCACACGCACAGAGAACCGTTGAGCCTGCGGCGGTCGAGAGCTCACCGCAGACGTGCAAGACAGACCAAAGCGATCATTCTAGGCTAAAAGGTGCCTGGGTCGACGACGGAGGGCGCGTGCCTATCCAAGAACTGGAAAAGAAGGTCAAGACCATTGCAGAGATCGTATCCGACGACCAGACCGTCAAGTCCTTCACAGACAGGTTCGGGGGCGGTCCGACGCTATATTTCTATCGGAAGCTTCTGAATGCCCGCCGGCATGCGACCGATATCAGGACCTTCCTGAATGACCGGAGCAACCTTGAGCTGTGCTATTGCGTGCTCGGCCTTTGGGGAATGAACACGCGGCGCGCTCGCGTGAAGGACTTCGAAGCATTCTGCAACGCTATCGCCAAAGCGCGTGACGATCTGATTGCCCTCGAATCAGCTTTCGCACAAGGAAATGGCGCGCGAAGAAAGGCCCTGGACGACGCTTATGAAGCGCTTGATGTTATGGAAACAAACTGCAAGCTGATCGCAAACGCGAAGCTCGGTCACTTCTTTTTCCCTCTGTGGCTGATGCCGGCTGATGGCGAAAACACCCAAAGGTTTTTGTACGGTGAAGACAAACACGGCAACGCTAGGGTGTCAGATTCGAAAAAAAGGTACCGCGAGATAAACGACTTCGCTTTCGGCATCCGGTCGGCACTTGACCAAACGCGTTCAGCGGAACTGCTAGACGACGGTTGGAACGCGACAATTCCCAAGGTCATCGACAATGCGATCTTCTACGCTGTAGAAACTGGGAAATACAAGTAGCGGGCTGATGCACCTTACTTAGCGGCGCGGAAGCTGGCGCAGTACGATGGTGGTCATCGGTGGTGAGAGGCTGATTGCGTGTGCTGGTCATTGGAAGGTAGCTCCTTTTGTTGGTTGTGAGAATTCGGGCCTGGGAAGGCCAGAAAAAAACATTCGCTTCATAAATGGCGAGGGTGGAGCGGAGAGAGGCGCTGTCCATCTCCGGAGCGAAGCGGAGCCCTGGAGCGGGTGAGCGGAAGGGGCGCGGAAGCGAGCACGGCGCGGGTTTGGGGTAAGCGGCGCGCGGAGCTGCACAAGCGGGATTGACAGAAGGAGCCGAACGGAGCTCTAGACTTCGCCATGAAACGAATGTGGAATGGTGGAAAGATCAGCCGAA
>Ga0181532_10000621_pt1 | contig 35950 bp, 26 predicted proteins | sample PEATcosm2014_Bin_33_FD_119768 | JGI IMG/M metagenome (GOLD analysis project Ga0181532, IMG submission 119768) | Peatland microbial communities from MTU Mesocosm Facility, Houghton, MI, USA - PEATcosm2014_Bin11_30_metaG | ecosystem: Environmental > Terrestrial > Soil > Wetlands > Peat | place...
CCGTCCTGCGTCGATATGTACACTCCGGAAGTGTTGCTCTCGAATAGCCTGCGATATCGGCCCTCGCTTTTCTTGAGAGCAACCTCTGCTCGATGTTGTTCCGTTATGTCCCGTGCAATCGTGGAAAATCCCGCCGCAGCCCCGGTTCTGTCTTTCAGTGGAGAAACGGAAAGAGATACGTCCAGGATCTTACCGTTCTTCGTTCGTCTCTTGGTCTCATATTGGCGAATGGTTTCGCCCTGACGTGCCCTGCGCAGGATCTCCTCAAACTCCTTCTCGCTACCGGCGACTCCCAGCATCTGAACCTGGCGCCCCACGATCTCTTCGGCCGAGTAGCCATACATCCGCTCCGCTCCCTGATTCCATGTTGTTACGATCCCCCCGGAGGTCTTTCGTGAAAATGGCACAGTCCTCAACTCCCGAAATCAGTAAGCGCAGCCGCTCTTCGCTTTTTTGCAGCAACTCGTTCGATTCAATCAGTTCTCGCGTTCGCTCCTGGACTCGCGTCTCCAACTCTCCTCGCGCCGTATCCGCTGCAGCCAGCGCCGCATCCCTCTTCCGGCTGGCTCTTTTCAATCGGTCGTGAAACATGCTGAACAGTATTCCCATGCATAGGAACACCCCGGCGGAAATTAAGTCCCTGCGGTCACGAATGGCGAATGAGAGCTCTGGCGGGACGAAAAAAAAGATAACCAGAAGGATGGAGAGAGCCGTCGCGCTAATGCCCCCGGCTAATCCGCCGATCCAGGAGCTGAAAAACACCGCAGGATAAAAGAACAGCCAGAACAGTGGCCGCACTTTTGGCCAGAGTGCCAGCTGCACTGCAGCGGCAAGCAGCGGGAACAGCTGCGCCACAAATGGATGCGTTCGTTTTGCCGTACCATTCACAACCTTCTTCGTTACCACACCCTTATCCATCGTCATCATCTCTCATAGGATTTTCCTGCCGTGCCCGATTTCGAGGCGGCAGCCAGAGGCCGTGTTCCAGTTCAATTGGTCTTGCGGCAGTCATCTGTTCAGGAGATGGAAAGTGCTAACGCCCTGATCAGAGACATGGGTATCCGCAGGAAGGGGGAAGAACTGAAGGGGCAACGCGTTCAGAGTAACCATCTAATACCTCCAAGTCAACAATGCAACAGTTTCTCTCCTCTTGTGCATCCCACGGATTCGCGAACCTTCCTCGAACACGCCGCTATTAACCCGAGCATTAGCTATACATCAAATATATAAATGTTGCTCGCGTTCGTTTTTGGAGGAGGCCACTTGCTTCGAGTTATCCGCTATCCATTGGGCCTCCTTCTTCTCGCCGCTGTCGTCAGGGCACAAGACCGATCCCCACTCCCGGAACTCCATCCGGACATTCTCAAGGAGGCGGTCATTCGCATCATGCTCTTTCAAGCCAACCCTTCCGGTCAGGATGCCGTATGGAAAGCTGCCGGAGGGTCCATCCATAAGTTCGTCTGATTCAATCATCGCGGCCGTGGCTCCAAGATGCGCTTCAGCTATCGCCTCCGCGTGATTCAATGATCGTCTGGGGGTTGAGGAGCGGCGGTCTGCGGTAGCAAGAACTTCGCAACCGGTATCGTCACGCTACCCATCGTTCCTGAAGCTCCGTCTCGCACAAATACTCGCAACGTCTTCGTGGTCGGTCGAATCGATAGCGGAGCTTTCAGTTCGTACCCGCGTTCCATGATCGTTTGATAGTCCTTCTCACCCAAATCCAGCTTGTAAGTCAGCGGATCTGCTGCGACAACCGTTTCCTCCGGTCCCAGCTGTAGGTAAACGGCGTCCCCAGGCTGGTTGCGTCGATCGGACTCCAGAATGCGGCTTGCAGCGCATCACGCGCTTCGGACACTGTGTTCGGTGGATCGGGCAGCGCATAGTAACCCTTCCGGTAGCGCACAGCCAGGCCGGACTCTTTGAGATGCAGCTTTAACTCGTGGAACTGACCGTCCCACTTGGTGTCGTTCGAATAGAAACCGATCAGATAACTGAAATGGGATTCCGACAGCGTACGCCGGATGGCCCCTTTAATATCGTTTGTATTGTAAAAAGCCCGGCCGCCCGTACGTTCGGCGATCAGGTTCATGGTACCTTGCTCCTCCTCCCCGACGGTGCCCTCGGGGGTGAGGTTCAGAAGGAAGGCTGGGCTGCTGCTATAAAACTCGCTCCGGATTAGCAATCCGCGAGGGTCCACCGGATAAACGGCCAGATTCGATTGATTTAATGTGCGAGCCACACGCTCTAATTCAGGTTCGAAGTTCTGCGATTCCGTATCGACGGGAGAGTTATCATTGCTTTCCAGGGCAATGGAAACAGGAAAACTGCCGGAGACCCAGATGAGATTCTTGCGTCCGGGAATGCCAGCTACGCGATTCGCGATCGCCTCCATTGCTTGCGCCGTGATTTGCATTCTGTTGAAGTTCGCTTGGTCGCTCGCCTTGCTGTTCATGTCGTTCATCAAGTCGGCCATATGCTGCGCCACCTTAGGGTCGATGACTCCCGTTTCTGCCGCTGTCAAGTACGGTTGATTGGTATCGGCCAGAATCAGCGACCCGAGTGCTCGGAACCGCTCGATGGCCTCTTCCAGCGATTTCGCATCCTGTGTAAATTCGCTGATCACTCTCAGCCGTCTGGCCAACAAGTAGATCGCTATATGATCCTGTGGTTGCACTTCCTGGAGAAACGCCAGGATTTGCGCTCTCGCGTACGCCTGGTCCTGCAGCGATGTATTCAGCGCGTCGAACAAGATGACGGTGACGCTGCCTGGATGCTCATCTGCGTGCGGTATTCGATTCCCGAATACGTGGGAGGACGCTTCACTTTTCGCCGTGCCCGCTTCCGTTACGTGCTTCCCGGCGCCGCCACCTTCGGTTGAAAAAAGAGAAATCGCCTGGGGCTTTCCGTTATCGAAAAGGGTGAAATCATCTTTCGTGAGATTCTCAACCGGATTGCCCTTTTTGTCTTCGACGATGACATTGATCTGGACCAGGCGGGTGGTGGTCCGCACAACCGCTCCTGATCTGGCTGTAGTACGGTATTGAGGGGGGGATTGCGGATTAGTGCTCAGCGTCGTTTGGCAAAGAGAAACACCTGCCCCCAAAAGCCCAACCGCCAGCCAGGAGTATCGACACATCCTCATGGGGACATCCTACTTGGTCATGTTGTCCCTGTCACCGAGTGCGCTCCCACCCTTGAGAGTGGGACACCCACCTCAAAAAATCAGAAGAACTGTGACCAGCCCTTTTCTGCCTGTTCACTCTTGGATAATGCATTCCAGCTTGGACCATCCCATTCAAACGAACGTTCGAATCGTTTCTCTGCGCTTTTGCTGACTTTTTTCTCACTTTTCCCTTTGTTTTTGTCGCTTTTCTCCGCACGCGTTGTTCCTCGGTGTTATAATTCAGTTTAGCCACGCTGGTCTGATGAGTTTCTCATTCTGCGCCAGGCCCTCTCCCGCTCCGAGTCGGATCCTGCATAAGGAGCAGCCAATGCCGAAGACGATCGATGTCACTGAGCTGATTCTGCGCGATGCCCACCAAAGCTTGCTTGCCACTCGCATGGCTCTCGAAGACATGGTTCCCGCCTGTGAAGACATCGACAAGGCCGGCTTTTGGAGTGTCGAGTGCTGGGGTGGCGCTACCTTCGATGCCTGCATCCGTTTCCTTAACGAGGACCCCTGGGAGCGCCTGCGCACCTTCCGGAAGCTCCTTCCCAACTCCCGTCTCCAGATGCTTCTTCGTGGCCAGAACCTGCTCGGCTATCGTCATTACGAAGACACGGTTGTCGACCGATTCGTGGCTAAGGCTGCTGACAACGGCATGGACGTCTTCCGTATTTTCGATGCTCTCAACGACGTCCGCAACGTCAAGCGCGCCATCGCCGCCGTCCGCCAGGCCAAAAAACATGCCCAAGGTACGATCTGCTACACCGTCAGCCCGCTCCACACCGTCGAGCTTTTTGTCCAGCAGGCCAAGGAACTGATAGATCTCGGCTGCGACTCTCTCTGCATTAAGGATATGGCCGCCCTGCTCAAGCCCCAGCCGGCCTATGACATCGTGAAGGCCATTAAGGAATCACTCGGTGAAAGCGTTCGCGTTCACATTCACGTCCACGCTACCACTGGCGTCACTCTCGTCTCCCTCATGAAAGCTATCGAAGCCGGTGCGGACGCCGTCGACACCGCCATCAGTTCCCTCAGCCTCGGCCCTGGCCAAAATCCCACCGAAAGCTTCGTCGAGATGCTCGAGGGCACCGGCTACAACACCGATCTGGACATGAACCGTCTCATCAAAATTCGCGACCATTTCGCCACCATTCGCCCCAAGTACACAGAATTTCTTTCGAATATCACTGGCGTCGACACCGAAATTTTCAAGAGCCAGATTCCCGGCGGCATGATCTCCAACATGGAAAGCCAGCTCCGCCAGCAAGGCGCCGCCGATCGTCTGCGCGAGGTGCTAGAGGAAGTTCCCCGCGTCCGCAAAGACGCCGGCTACCCGCCTCTCGTCACTCCCTCCAGTCAGATCGTCGGCACGCAGTCGGTCTTCAACGTCATCATGGGCAAGTACAAAGTCATCACCGCCGAATTTGCTGATCTCATGCTCGGTTACTACGGCAAAACCATCGGCGAGCGAAATGGGGATGTCATCGAACAGTGTGAAAAACAGGCCAAGAAGCCGCCCATCACCCGCCGCCCTGCGGACTCCTTGAAACCCGAGTGGGATCATCTGCGCACCAACGCCATCGCCATTGACGGCTGCGACGGCTCCGATGAAGACGTACTCACCTGCGCCATGTTCCCAAAGGTGGCACCCACTTTCTTCCCGGCCCGATCTAAGGGCCCGAAGACTGTTGCCAGGGATCCCATTGCGTCGTCCGCAGCCTCCCACGAGTTTGCTTCCGGTACCGGCCCAGTCCATGAAGCCATCAAATACGAAGTGAAGCTGGATGGTAAGTCCCATGAAGTAACCATCTCGCCCGCTTAATCGAGGACCGTCCCATGAAGACCATGGAAGAACGTATCGAGGAACTTAGGCGCCGTCGCGCGGAGGTCGAATCCGGCGGCGGCGCAGAAAGAATTGCCAAGCATCACAAAGCAGGAAAACTCACCGCTCGCGAACGTATCGACGAACTTTGCGACCCCCACAGCTTTCAGGAATCCGGACTTTTCGCCGAGCACCGCGCCACCCTCTTTGGCATGGAAGGCAAGTCCTTTCCGGCCGACGGTGTGGTGACCGGCGCAGGCGCGGTTCTTGGCCGCCGCGTTCATCTGGCCAGCCAGGATTTCACCGTTGCCGGCGGTTCTGCGGGTGAAGTTCATTCCCTGAAGGTTGCCGAAACCATGCAGCAATCCCTGAAAACCGGCACGCCCTTAATTTTTATTAATGACTCCGGCGGCGCCCGCGTTCAGGAGGGCATCGATTCTCTGTCCGGTTACGGCTGCGTTTTCTTCCAGAACGTGGTTTTGAGCGGCCTCGTCCCTCAGATCTCCCTGATCTGCGGCCCCTGCGCGGGGGGTGCCGCGTACTCTCCCGCGCTCACCGACTTCATCATACAAACTCGGAAGGCACAGATGTTCATCACCGGCCCGAACGTCATCAAGCAGGTCACCGGTGAAGACGTTACCGCCGAAGCCTTAGGTGGCGCCGATGCCCACATGGTTCGCTCCGGCGTCATCCATTTCATTGCCGAAGACGATAAACACGCCCTGCTCATCTGCAAGAAACTTCTCAGCTTTCTTCCGGCCAACAACGCCGAAGATCCCCCCGAAGTTCCGAACGATGGCCGCGTCGATCCCAATCCGCGCCTCAACGAACTGGTCCCCGCAGATCCCAAGCAGGCCTACGATGTCCGCGAAGTTATCGCCAATGTCGTCGACTCCGGTGATTTCCTCGAAGTCCAGGCCGGCTACGCTCCCAACATCGTTATCGGTCTTGCCCGCATCATCGGCCGCACCATCGGCGTCATTGCCAATCAACCCTCGGCCATCTCCGGCGTGCTGGACATCAACGCCTCCGATAAGGCGGCACGTTTCGTTCGCTTCTGCAACGCCTTCAATATACCGCTCGTAACCTTCGTCGACGTTCCCGGCTTCTTGCCCGGTGTCGATCAGGAATACGGTGGCATCATCCGTCACGGCGCAAAAATGCTGTTCGCCTATTCCGCCGCCACCGTCCCCAAGGTCACCGTCATTCTCCGCAAGGCCTTTGGAGGCGCGTATCTCGCCATGTGCGGCAAGGATCTCGGCGCCGATCGCGTCTTTGCCTGGCCCACGGCCGAAGTCGCAGTCATGGGCGCCGAAGGTGCCGCGGAAATCGTCTTCAAGAAGGAAATCGACTCCGCCAAAGACAAAGCCGCCCAGCGCAAGGAAATGATCGAAAAATATCGGGAAGCCTTCGCCAATCCCTATGTCGCTGCCGGGCGCCGCCTTGTGGACGACATCATCGAGCCGGCGGACACTCGCCGCGTCCTCGCTCAGGCATTGGAATTTCTCCACACCAAGCGCGACTTGCGTCCGCCGAAGAAGCATGGACTGATTCCTCTCTAGGACCTCACGGGCGCCACCATGCACAAAAAATCAGCTCAGGCTCTTGAACAGGAAATCACCGAACTCCGCCAGCGTATCGATCATCTGGAGGCACTCCTCGCCGCAAAGCCGGTTCCTCCTCTTGCGCCACCGCCCCAGACGGAGATCGCCCCGGAAATTGTTCTCGCCATTTCCGCTGCCGTCGCCGCTTTTCTCGGCAAGCGCGCCACCATTCGACAGATTCGCCTTTCCGACTCTTCCGCTTGGGCTTCCCAGGGTCGCGCCACCATTCAGGCTTCCCATGCGATTGTTCGAGGTCTTCGTTAATCCGGGGTAAAAATGAAACTCAAGGTCACCGTTGACGGCAAAACTTACGAAGTTGAAGTGGAAGTTGCGCCAGAACTCCCTCCGGTTCTGCCCATGTTCCTCACCCAATCCGCCCCCGCCACCATCGTGGCCGCTCCTCCAGTCGGCGGCGTGGCTGGCGAAGCAGTTGCCGATGAAACCAAGGTCTGTCGCAGTCCCGTTTCCGGCATTGTCGTCAAATCAAACGTCCGCAATGGTCAGACCATCGAAACCGGGGACATCCTCTTCGTCCTCGAAGCCATGAAAATGGAAACTGAAATTACCGCGCCCATCGCCGGAAAAGTCAAAGCCATCCATGTCAACGCCGGCAACAGCGTCAAGAGCGGTCAGGTGGTGCTCGAATGGGAATAGGTGCAGGCAATCTCCAGAAGATCCCCGGTTTTCTTTTCTTTGATCACGTCGCCATTTCCGTCAAGCAGGGGGACCTCGAAAATCAGGTCGCCGCTTACCAGCTAATGGGCTTCACGGAAATCCATCGCGAAGACGTTCGCGGCAAGGACCTCGTTCGTGAAGTCCTCCTGCGCATCGGCGATGGCCCCAATCTCATCCAGTTGCTGGAGCCGCTCTCGCCCGAATCTCCCGTCACCAAGCAGATCGAAAAGAACGGCGGGCGCGGTGGCTTCGCCCACATCGCTCTTCGCGTCGCGGATATTCACATTGCTTTTGATTACCTTAAGAGGAACGGCTTCCATATAATTGACCCTGCCCCGCGCCCCGGCTCGCGTGGCACCACGGTTTTCTTTCTTCATCCAAAAACCACGGAAGCTGCCGCGCTTGGTTATCTGGTCGAAGTGGTGCAGGAGGGCTGAACCTCATGTGGGAAGAGTTTCCACGCGTTAGCACGGCCGAATGGGAAGCGGCCATTCAGACCGATCTGAAGGGCGCCAATTACGACAAACGTCTCGTCTGGCACAGCGACGAAGGCATCGTCGTGCGCCCCTACTATCGCAGCGAAAATCTGCCCGCCACCACCGGCCAGGCCCGCTCCACTGGCGAATGGCAAGTCGCAAAGGACGCCGAGATTCCCAAGGATTCCACCCGTGGCGACGCGCTCCACGAGCAGGGTGCCACTGCCGTCCAGGAAATCGGTTACGCTCTCGCCGAGTCCACCGGCAAACGTTCCAACATTGTATTCTCCATCGGCGGAAACTATTTCTTCGAAATCGCCAAGCTCCGCGCCGCCCGCCAACTCTGGGCCCGTCTCTCCAAGGATCCCCTGGTCATCTGGTCGCGCACCTCTTATGCCAACAAAAGCCTCTACGATCCTTCCGCCAATCTTCTTCGCTGCACCACGGAAGCCATGAGTGCCATTTTCGGAGGCTGCGATTACTTAATCGTCGAGCCAGCGCGTTTCCCCGAGCATCTCGCGGAGAGCCTGGTCCGCATTCTCCGCGAAGAGTCCCACTTCGGTCAGGTCTCCGATCCAGGTGGCGGCTCCTACTACATCGAGTCTCTGACCGCTTCCCTCGCCGCCGAAGCCTGGAGAGTTTATGAATCCGGTCTCGCCGGGCGCGATGCCGTCATCACCGCGTCCCGCGCCGCAAAAGATAAAGCCGTCGCCCTGCGCAAGCGCACTCTCATCGGCGTCAACAATTATCCGGACCCGAAAGAGACTCTTCCTCCGGGCGCGACTCTCCCCGTCACTCCCTGGCGGATGGCCAAGCCCTTTGAAGCCATTCGTCAGCGCATCGAAAAATCCGGCAAGCCCCCCCGGGTGCTCTTGCTCTCGCGCGGCCAGGTCAGAATGCGCATGGCCCGCGCCAATTTCTGTCTGAACTTCTTCGGCTGCGCGGGCTTCGACGTTCGGATGTCTGACGCCCTTGAGCCCGCCGATCTCGTCGTCCTCTGCAGTTCCGATCCCGAATATCTCGCCCTGGCCAAGGAAATCGTCCCGAAGACCAATGCGCCGGTCCTCGTTGCCGGCAATCCCAAGGACGAAATCGAAGCTTTGAAAGCCGCTGGTATTCGCGACTTCATCTATCTCGGCATGAACGCTGTCGAAACTCTTTCCCGTTGGCAAGAGGCCCTCTCATGAGCCGCCCGAGCTGGTCCACTCCCGAAGGCATTGACGTCAAACCGCTTTACACCGCGGCCGATCTCGTTGCCATCGAACACCTAGACTATCCGGCTGGCCTTCCGCCATTTTTCCGCGGCCCGTACACCACCATGTACGCCATGCAACCCTGGACCATCCGGCAGTACGCCGGCTTTTCGACCGCCGAAGATTCCAACGCTTTCTATCGCCGCAATCTGGCCGCCGGTCAAAAAGGTCTCAGCGTTGCTTTCGATCTAGCCACTCACCGCGGCTACGACTCCGATCACGAGCGCGTCCGGGGCGATGTCGGCAAAGCCGGTGTCGCTATCGATTCTGTCGAGGACATGAAAATCCTCTTCGACAAAATTCCGCTCGACCAGATGTCCGTCTCCATGACCATGAACGGTGCCGTCCTTCCCATCATGGCGTTCTACATCGTCGCTGCTGAAGAGCAGGGCGTCCCACCGCAAAAACTCTCAGGCACCATCCAGAACGATATCCTCAAGGAATTCATGGTCCGCAACACCTATATTTACCCCCCGGGCCATTCCATGCACATCATCGGCGACATTTTCCGCTACTGCTCCGCCAATATGCCGAAATTCAACTGCATTTCCATCTCCGGTTACCACATGCAGGAAGCGGGCGCCACCGCCGACATCGAACTCGCTTACACGCTCGCCGACGGTCTTGAATATCTTCGCACCGGCCTCCACGCCGGCCTGGACATCGACAGTTTCGCGCCCCGCCTCAGCTTCTTCTGGGCCATTGGCATGAACCACTTTATGGAAATCGCCAAGTTGCGCGCCGCGCGCCTCCTGTGGGCAAAAATCGTGAAGCAGTTCAATCCAAAAAATCCCAAGTCCATGGCTCTACGTACCCATTCCCAGACTTCCGGTTGGAGTCTTACCGCGCAGGATGTCTTCAACAACGTCATCCGCACCGCCGTCGAAGCCATGGCCGCAGCCATGGGTGGCACGCAATCTCTCCACACCAACGCACTCGACGAAGCCCTTGCCCTGCCCACCGATTTTTCCGCCCGCATCGCCCGCAACACGCAGATCTACTTGCAGGAAGAAACCGGCATCTGCCGCGTCGTAGATCCCTGGGGCGGCAGCTACTACATCGAATCCCTTACCGCCGAACTCGCGAGCAAGGCCTGGACCCTGATCCAGGAAGTGGAGAAGCTCGGCGGCATGACGCGTGCCATCGAAACCGGCCTTCCCAAAATGCGCATCGAAGAAGCTTCCGCGCGCCGTCAGGCACGCATCGACTCTGGCCGCGAAACCATCGTCGGCGTCAACAAATACCAGGTCACCGACGAAAAACCGATCGACGTTCTCGTCATCGACAACGCCGCAGTACGCGAAAATCAGCTTTCCCGCCTCCGTGCTGTTCGCGCCTCTCGCAACCAGAATGAAGTCAACTCCGCACTCAACGCTCTCACTGAATGTGCCGAAACCGGCCAGGGCAATCTCCTCGAACTCGCCGTCAACGCTGCACGCAAGCGGGCCACCCTCGGCGAAATCTCCTTTGCTCTCGAGAAAGTGTTCGACCGCTATCAGGCCGTGAATCACACCATCTCCGGTGTCTATTCCGCCGAAAGCCGCCAGGATCCCGAATTCGCCAAGGCACGTGCTCTCACGGAGACGTTTGCCAAGGCCGAAGGCCGCCGCCCGCGCATCCTGGTTGCGAAAATGGGCCAGGACGGCCACGATCGGGGCGCGAAAGTCATCGCCACTGCCTTCGCTGACCTCGGCTTCGATGTCGATCTCGGGCCACTGTTCCAGACTCCCGCCGAGGTCGCCCGCATGGCTGTCGAAAACGACGTCCACGTGCTCGGCGTTTCCACCCTCGCCGGCGGTCACATGACCCTGGTTCCCGAAGTCGTTGCGGAATTGAAGCGGCTCGGCCGTCAGGATATCCTCGTTGTCGTGGGCGGCGTGATTCCACCCCAGGACTTCGAGGCGCTTCGCAAGGCGGGCGCCACGTGCGTCTTCGGTCCCGGAACGCGCATTCCGCTCTCCGCGCAGGATATTCTGCGCGCCTTGTTGGAGGAGCGGAGTGCGGACACGCCGGCTGGCCATTGACCAATACGTCGCAGGGGTTCTCTCCGGCGACCGCACCACTCTCGCACGCACCATCACTGTCATCGAAAGCGATCTGCCTTCTGACGTCGAACTCGCGGCACAAGTCCTCGATGCTATTCTCCCGTACACGGGCAAGTCTCGCCGTATCGGAGTCACCGGCGTTCCCGGCGTTGGCAAAAGCACCTTTCTCGATAAGCTCGGTCTGCACATCCTTCGCGATCGTGGCGAAAAACTCGCTGTCCTCAGCGTCGACCCCTCGAGCCCCGTTACCGGCGGCAGCATCCTTGGTGACAAAACTCGTATGGAAAAATTGTCTGCCGAGCCGGACGCCTTCATCCGTCCCTCGCCCTCGCGCGGCTCCTTAGGCGGCGTCGCCGGCCGCACCCGCGAAACTATGCTTCTCTGCGAAGCCGCCGGCTTCAACAACGTCGTCGTCGAGACCGTCGGTGTCGGCCAATCCGAAATCACCGTTCGTTCTATGACCGATTTTGTTCTCTTGCTCCTCCTGCCCGGTGCAGGCGACGAGCTTCAGGGCATCAAGCGCGGCATCCTAGAACTGGTTGACGCCATCGCCATCAACAAAGCCGACGGCCCGCAAGTCGAGCGCGCCCAACTCGCTCGCGCCGACTACGAAAGCGCCCTGCACCTCTTCGCACCCGGTGCCGGTGGCTGGGCTCCTCCCGTTATGCTCTGCAGCGCCGCCACAGGGAAGGGAATTACCGAAATCTGGGACTGCGTTCTCCGCCACGAACAATTTCAAAGGGAAAAAGGTCTCCGCGCGGAAATCCGCCGCGAACAAGCCCTTGCTGCCATGCGCCAGATGATCTATTCCCAACTTGAATCGGCCTTCCGCCACGATCCCCGGATCGCCACCAAACTTCCTCAGATGGAAGCCCAGGTCCGCGACGGCCATGTTACCGCCTTCGCCGGCGCCCGCGCCCTGCTCTCCGAATTCCGCTACCCCCCTCCCAAGAAGCGCTAACCTCCACCGTTGGCGTTGTCTTTTGAGCGGCCGCCCGGACCACAAACCGCTGCGTCTATCCACACCCTTTCGACTTCGCTGCTCTACCCATTGCCTACTTGCTTCTTCAGGCGTGACCAGAATCACATCCACCCTCTCCATTGCCCTCTACCATTTACTCGTTGTACTTTGCTTTGCGCCTTCGGAGGTACCAACATGGCGTCGCCCAAGGTCAGTGCGCTCGCGCTCTCTTCCGAGCAGATCAAGCACGCCCTCGCCTCCTCGGTTGAATCTAGTCGCATACTGATCCGCCCCATCGACCTCATCGCCTACGCCTCTGACGCCAGCTTCTACCGTCTCATCCCCAAAGCCGTCGTTCAGGCACGCAACCTCGAAGAAATCGGCTCCCTGTTTGCCTTCAGTCATCTGCACGGCATCCCCATGACCTTCCGAGCTGCGGGTACCAGCCTCTCCGGGCAATCCATCTCCGACGGTCTGCTTATCGACATCGCCCGCCATTGGCGCGATCTCCACGTCGAGGCTGGTGGTGCGCAAATTCGCGTTCAGCCCGGTGTCATCGGTGCCCGCGCCAACAATATGCTCACTCCGTTTCGCGCAAAAATTGGACCCGATCCCGCTTCTATCGCCACCTGCACTCTCGGCGGAATCCTCTCCAATAATTCCAGCGGCATGTGCTGTGGCGTCGAACAGAACGCCTATCACACGCTCAAGTCCATGAAGTTCATGTTGCCCTCCGGCACCGTCATCGACACCTTCCAACCCGATGCCGAAGCCGAGTTTCATGTCCGCGAACCGCAACTTGCCCGGGGTGTCCTAGCTCTGAAGGATAGTCTCGAAAGCAATTCCGCTCTTCGGGATCGCATCCGCAGTAAGTACAAGCTGAAGAACACCACCGGCTATTCCCTCAACGCATTTCTTGATTACGAAAACGCCGTGGATATCTTTCAGCACGTCCTCATCGGAGCCGAGGGCACCCTGGCGTTCATCGCCGAAGCCGTTCTTAACACCGTTCCCGATCTCCCAGTGAAATACACCGGGCTGCTACTCTATCCCGATCTCTACGCCGCCGCTGATTCCATCGTTCCGTTGCGGAACTCCGGTGCGAAAGCTCTCGAAATCATGGATCGTGCCGCGCTCCGCTCCGTCGAAGACCAGGCCGGTATCCCTTCCTCCATCAAGACGCTTCCCGATGGTGCCGCGGGCCTGCTCGTCGAATTTCAATCCGCCCACGAAAACGACCGTTCCTCCTTGCAGGAAATCGCGAGCGAAGCCGTCGCCAATCTCAAACTCTTTGAGCCCGCGCGTTTCACCCATCTTGCTGCCGAACAGGCTTTGCTTTGGAAAATTCGATCCGGCATGTTCCCCTCCGTCGGCTCGGTCCGCAAAACTGGCACCACCGTTATCATCGAGGATGTCGCATTTCCGGTGGAGAACCTCGCCGACGCCGCGCAAGACCTCAACGGTCTGTTTCGCAAGCACAACTATTCCAACGCCATTATTTTCGGCCACGCCAAGGACGGCAATCTCCACTTCGTCATCACCCAGAGTTTCAACGATCAGGCCGCCATCGATCAGTACTCCCATTTCATTGACGATGTCGTGGAAGTTGTGGTCCGTCGCTATGACGGCGCGCTCAAGGCCGAACACGGCACCGGCCGCAACATGGCGCCTTTCGTCGAAACCGAGTGGGGCAGTGAAGCCTATCAGGTCATGCGCCAGCTGAAACAGCTTGCCGATCCGCACAATCTTCTCAATCCCGGCGTCATCATCAACGCCGACCGCAAGGCCCACCTTGCCGATCTCAAGCGTTTTCCCACCGTCGAAGAAGAGATCGACAAATGCATTGAGTGCGGCTACTGCGAACCCAAATGTCCAAGCAGGGAACTGACTCTTACTCCCCGGCAGCGTATCGTCGTCCGTCGCGAAATGGCGCGACAACAGGAATCCTCCTACGGCAATTCCTCCGAGCTGTGGAAAGCTCTGGATCGCGAATTTCCCTACATGGCGCTCGATACTTGTGCCACCGACGGCCTCTGCGCCACCGCCTGCCCCGTCAATATCGATACCGGCAAGCTCGTCAAACGTTTTCGTAATCTTCGCGCCACCCCCGCCGAACACAATTGGGCTGCCCGCATCGCTACTCATTTCGGCCCTGCGGAAATCGCCCTTCGCTCCGCGCTGCGTCTCGCCCACTTCTCTGAAAAAATTATCGGCGTTGCCGGCATGCGTGCGGTCACGCGCCTCATAAAGCGCTTTGCCGGAGACAACCTCGGCGAATGGATGCCGGACACTCCCCGGGCCGCAGCCAGCGTTCCCGCTTCACACAAAAAGGACGCACAAGCGGTGTACTTCCCGGCGTGCATCTCCCGCATCATGGGCCGATTGCCTTCCGAACCGAAGGACCGCTCTCTCCTGGAAGTAACGCTGGAGCTCGCCCGTCGCGCTGGCGCACCGCTCTACATTCCGCCGGACGTCGCCGGCACCTGCTGCGGCATGCCGTTCTCATCCAAGGGATTCACGCGCGCACACGCCATTGCCGCAAATCACGCCATCGAACGTCTGTGGCGCTGGTCCGGCGAAGGCAAACTCCCTATCATGATGGACACTAGTCCTTGTACCTACACACTGAAAACCTCGCGCCCTGTTCTCACTCCGGAAAACCAGGCTCGCTTCGACAAGCTCACACTCGTCGATTCCATCGAGTACGTCCACGACGTACTTCTTCCCAAACTTACGGTGAAATCGAAAGTCAATCGCGTCGCCCTCCATCCCGTCTGTTCGGTCACAAAAATGGGCATCAGCGCGAAACTCGAAAACATCGCTAAAGCCTGCAGTCAGGAAGTCTTCATCCCCGCCGACGCCGGCTGCTGCGCCTTCGCCGGCGATCGCGGATTCCTCTTTCCCGAACTCACCCAATCCGCCACTCGCCTGGAATCCGCCGAGATCAAGTCCAATCATCCCGACGCCTGCTACTCCAGCAGCCGCACATGCGAAGTCGGTATGACCCGCGCCACCGGTCAAACCTACCGCTCCTACTTGTACCTCCTCGAAAAATCCACCCGCTAATTGCCGTCGGCCACAGCCACTCCCGCTTGCCGTGAGCCTCCGAAGAACTTGTCCTCGTTCGCGAGGAAGCTCTTCTCCTGGGCCGTTCTCTCTGGGGCCACAACGTCATTCCGTTCGAGTTTCGAAGGGTTGTGCACCGTGTCCGCAATTCGTCGCACAACAATTCCGCCAGCGCCAGTTGCCCGGCACTGTTCACCCTCTCAAGAATGTCTGGGTTCGCAGGCTATCAGCAACCGCTACTTCAGCGCTCCGTGCAGCGCCTGTTTCCATCGCGCATTATCAATCGTCCAGAAAATCTTCGCCTTGTTGCCCGCGGCAATCTGTGTCGCCCACACGCGGCAATTCCGCTCGTCCGTCGCCACATTCAGCCGGTCCACCACCGTCATGCCGCGCGTCAACTCGCTCTCCGTCTCCACCTCCACGAAATGTTCCGACGCTGCTGTCACAATGGATGGATCCAGCGCCACCGCCATCGCCACCGGGTCCGGTAGAGAAATCCCGTGCTCCCCGGTCTGTTCGAAGAACGCCTCTTGTGCCCGGCTGTTGCACTCTATGGCAAATTTCGCCAGCGGCGTCCCGAGATCCAGGGCCTTCTGAATGTCCGCCAGATTGAGCGCCGCCTCGCCCCGGCACAGGTGCCAGCCCACCATTTCAATCGGCAATCCGCTTCGCAACACAATCCGAGCAGCTTCGGGGTCGCACCAGATGTTGTACTCCGCCGCCGGCGTTACATTTCCTTCACAACACGGCGCCCCGCCCATCACCACGCAACGGCTTACGTTTCCCGCAATTCCTGGCTTCTTTTCCAGCGCCAGCGCAATGTTCGTCAGTGGTCCCAACGTCACGATCACTAGTCCCGGATTCGCCACGATCGCGTCGATGACCGCGTCCACCGCATTTTTCTTTTCCGGCCCCCGCCTCGCCGCCGGATACCCATGGTCCCCCAGCCCATCGCGCCCGTGGAACCAGCTCGCGCTCACATGCGTCCGTTTAAGCGGCTTCTCCGCTCCCGTGAACACCGGCACGCTCGACCCGCACAGCTCTGCCGTGTACAGCGCATTCCGGCTGGCCTGTTGCACTTCCACGTTTCCAGTCACTGTCGTGATCGCCACCACCCGCGCCGCAGTACTCCGCAGCGCCAGAATCAGCGCCACCGCGTCGTCCGAAGCCGTATCCGTATCAATTAGAAAGGGGATGGTCATGCGCCAGAGAATAACAAATCATCGGCACCCGCGCCAAAATCCGTTTACGCCTTCGTACTTCCAATGGTGGCCGACCTTCCCATCCGCCAGGCGCCAGGCCTCAGTCGTGGCCGCCTTCCTCGAAAAACCTGCTCGCCCTCATTTTCCCTTCCACGACTGCTGCAAGCTGATCAAATTCTGCGGCGACACACGTATGACGCCCCTCCGCGGGCTGTCGATGTCCGCGATCAAGAAAAACGCAATCGCCAGAATGAACGGCAGGAACAGCAGTCGAAGGGATCCGCCTTCCGGGCGATGCGAGGCGTAACCCATCAACAGATTGGCGCACAGTGCGATGATGAGCATCAGCAGCCAAGCTCCGACAGGAATGCGATTCCACCAGATGGCCTGCGTATATCCCTGCGAGTTCAGCACGTCATTCATGCCCGAAACCGCCAACGCCATAATCGGTGTCGGTTGTACCCCGGCTGGTGCCCGCACCGTTGCCCACAACTCATTCTGTAGTTTTCCGGTCCGCGCATTCACCTGCTGAAGCACATCCGCGCGGCGCGCTTTGTAAAAATTGACGCGTTCATCCAGATACTGTTTCAGAAGTGCGCGCACTCTTGCTGCATCATCAGCCGGCAGCAAGTCCGCTCGCACGTACTCCGTCCCGATCGCGTTGGCCTCGGCCTCCTCGTAGTTCTTCCTCTCGTCATAGCGGTTCGTCGCCATGGAAAAGCTGAATCCGATGATCAACCCCAAAAGAGTAAGGGTTGCCGCCACGATCAGGTCCAGGTCCTGGCTCAGTCCTTCATCTAACTTTACCATTCGCCTGCGATAGCGCACTCCGATCTGAGAGGAGAGCCACATCAGCAAAAAGGACACAATGAATGTCACTATGGGCGTGTCAAATACAAACTTCATCCCAGCTTGCACTTTATTCTCCTCTGGTCACGAACATATTTCCAAAAGTCAGTGCACCATCCGTGTGGCTCCTGAGTGAACCAGCGTGTTGCCACTTGGTGCTGCTTGTGAATCATCTGCACTATACTTACCCGCCCCACGAATCTCAATGCCGCTCCCCGCATTTGGCAAATTCGTTGTCTCGACGTCGGGACAGGATTACCGTGCGTACATAAAAGCTTTCCGCTTTCCCGCGTAAGCCTTGGGAAAGGATTCACCCATGAGAACCAGGCCCATATATTCCTTATCCATTCTCCTGCTCGCAATCGTATTTAACTCTCCATCGGCGTGGTCGCAGAAAGTGGGTGGGCTGGAGCCTTTCGCCAATCTGCCCAATGCCACTTCCATCGCCAAGCCCACCCTCGCACTGCGCGGAGAACACTCATGTTTTCAGATTGCCCGGAACAATTGCTGGATACCAGCCTATTGCCCGGCGCGATGTACCGCGACAGCGTCACCGGAGAATCTCGCGTTTTCTATCAGCATCAGAACGTTACTCCTGTCGATATCCGTGTTGGCGTCGCTCTCAGCAGCAGTTCGACCGAGCCCGAGCTACTTTTTGCGCGCGGTACCGGTGTTGGAATCAACATTTGCCCGGACGTGGCTGGGCAAACCGCTCTTGCTAACCGGGCATGCTCGTCCATCTCCTCACCAGCCTGACCGGCGACTCCGACGGCCCCCAAGGGCTGGTCTTCTATCCGGGGTTCACGGACAACTAAGCGACTTGTGGCAATTCGTTGTCGGTCTTTAGCGCAGGAAGAGCGCAAAGTCTCGGTTTTCGAGGATTTCTAGGGCCATAGCGTGAGCTTGGGAGGTCTGCACCCAAACCGGGCAGGATTTTCCTCAAATGCTGACCGTTCCCTTTCGTGAGGGAAGAATCGCGAGATCCAGGCTCTGACTGCCAGAGAAAACTCTTGTAGGAATCGACGCATTGCCGCAAAACTATCCGCTATCTTGCCCGATTCTCGTCCCGAACCCAGCGACCTTCAACGAAGCTTCATATGTTGCAACTTGCCAACCCTATTCCGCCGCCTCCGGTCCCGTTCGACATCCCGGCGCATGCCCGCGCTCTACCGCCAGCGGCTCTCCCGCCAGCAATTCCAGTTGCAATCGAGCATTGTCCGAGCGAAGGCCCACAGGTCCTTCAAACGCGCCACCCTGCGCTCCGACCGATCCTTCCCACACCAGCACGTGATCCACGAACACATTTAGCTCGTCGGCCCTCATTTCCGCGCGTAGTGAATGCGAATCCCCCACTCGCAGCACCGCCACCGGCCGGCTTTTCCTTGCCTTGATGTTCTTGTATCCACGGTTTCCACACTCCGCACTGTTGTGTTGTCCCGGGTTGCTCTTCACGGACACCACTAGCTTCGATTCCGGCTCGATCCTCCACATCGCGTAGACCAGGTTGCACGCGTCCGTCGCCCGCAGTTTCAGCCCAAACTGCCTCCGCAACTCCCCGGACCCCAGCCGAGCCTCGTTTCCCGTCGACCCCAAGTAGATAAAGTGAGCCTCCACGACTTGCGACGTAACCACGTTCACATACGCCCGCATCTTCGGTGCGCTGACTCTCATTCCGCCATTGGCCGACTCCTCAATGGCCCCTTCCGTCACGCAGAGTTCCGTCCGCGCCACCCGCATCATCTTCGTCTCCGATGATCCCGCCCCCGCGATCAACCCGCACGCGCATAGGAACGCCGCCCCCCGCACATAGGCATCAAGTCGTCTCCTCATAGTCACCTCCCCATCAGCCGTTCTCCAAGGTCCGCATAGAGCCGGCATTCTGCCGGCTCTGGGGTTTGCCATCTCTTTTCATTCTTCTCTGTTGCGATGGTCTGTCAAGCCAGTCTCCTGTTTAAGCTTGGCGCTGTTCTCCTGATCCCTTCTATCCGATCTCTGATATCCCTCCACAACCTGTGCTAACTTACCCCTATCGAAAAACCGGAGCCACTCCCGTGCCAAACATTCCTCTCCGCAAAGGCGGTCCCAACGCCCGTATTGCCGTCATCCCTGGCGACGGTATCGGCAAGGAAGTTACCCCCGTCGCCGTCAACGCCATCAAGACCGCTACCGCCAAGCGCCGTCGCCCCCTCGAGTTCGTCGAATTCGACTGGGGTGCCGACAAATACCTCCGCGAAAAAATCACCCTCCCCGACGGCGCTATCGAAATGCTCCGCGATGAGTTCGACGCGATCCTTTTCGGCGCTCTCGGCGATCCCCGTGTCCCCTCCAACCTGCATGCCGCCGACATACTCCTGGGCCTGCGCTTCAAGCTTGACCTCTACGTCAACGCCCGCCCCACCGAGCTGTTTCACGAGCGCTTCACACCACTCAAGGACCGCATCCCCAATGACATTCGCCTTATGGTCTTCCGCGAGAATACCGAAGGCATCTATGTCGGCGCCGGCGGGTTCTTCAAGAAGGGAACTGCCGACGAGGTCGCCATTCAGGAGGACATCAACTCCCGAAAAGGCGTCGAGCGCATCCTCCGCCACGCCTTCGACTATGCTCGCGCTCACCACATGGGCAGAACCGGCTTGCAACCGGCGAACCAGGGCGCTTACGAGCCTCTGCGCCTCTGCATGTCCGACAAGTCCAATGCCATGACCTTCGCCGGCGACCTCTGGCAGCGCACCTTCAATTCTCTTCGCGTCGAGTATCCCGACGTCGAATCCCGGCACCTTTATATAGATACTCTGGCCATGGAAATCGTCCGTGATCCTCGCCAATTTGATGTTATCGTCACCAACAACCTCTTCGGCGACATCATCAGCGATCTCGCTGCTGAGCTCGCTGGTGGCCTCGGCCTCGCCCCCTCCGGAAACATCCACCCTGGCCAAACCTCGCTCTTCGAGCCTGTCCACGGCTCCGCACCCAACATCTTCGGGAAGGGTATCGCCAATCCATTTGGCTCGGTCCTCGCTTCCGGCATGATGCTCGAATTTTTGGGTTGGCACGAAGAAGCAGCATTGTTAAAGCAAAGCGTGAAGTCCGCCCTTAATGAAAACATCACCACGCCTGACCTTCACGGATCTAAACAAACACTTGAAGTTGCCGACTGGCTTAAGAATTACATCGCCAAGCATTCATGAAGTGCATGAGTTATGCGCTCGGGGAGTTCATTTGTCACTTTAAGTGATCGCAAGGCAAGGGTGTTGCCCACCGAGGTGCACCCAGAGCCGAGCGCAACTCGAAAACCCGTCCCCTATTTCAAATTGAACCCGACTACCGTGGCTCGGTTGGTTTTACAGTCCTGGCTGGGCAAATAAATTGGCCCCATAGTCTGGTCGATTTGGCTGGTCCTTTCGTTCGCGACAATGAATGCCCGCCTGCGGCTACCGCCGCGTATCCCCAGATCGATGAGGCGCCAGTCAGAACAAGGCAGAACTCCTGGACCGTTTTACTCTTTTGTTTTTGCACTTCCGGAGCTTTTCTGATGTCGCGGGCGATTGACTACCAGCAACGACGAACTCTCTTCACTTCTTCCCATACTCGTCATACGCCGCCTTCGCTGCCCGAGCGACAATCCGGTCGCTCTCGGCACTGTTGAGCGGCGTGTCCTTCAGGAAAATCGCGACCGCCAGATGTCTCCCATCCGGCATCCTTATCACCCCGATGTCGTTGATTGCCCAGGTAACTCCGTTTACAGTATTCCCCGTACCCGTCTTGTGAGCCACCACTGTGCCCGGAGGTAGCAATCCTTTGATCCTTCCGGGACCCGTAGTCACCTCTTCCAACTTCTGAATCAGGAAGGCCGTGCTCTCTTTGCTCAGCAATTCCTGCCGAAACAATTTCTCCAGCAGAACAATCGCGGCCTGCGTCGTCGTCGAATTACTGGCAAACAGCTTCGGGTCGCCCATTCTGCTCTCAGAAGCGCCTACATGGAAGCTCGCCATGCCCCTACTGTTCAGGAAGGCGGTCACCTTGTCAGGGCCGCCCGATAGTCGCAGGATCGCATCGCTGGCACTGTTGTCGCTCTGGATGATCATCAACTCGAGCAACTCCCTCGCAGGAAACTTGCCCCCGTGCGGATGCTTCTTAGCCAGCGGGCTTGCGCCATGGAGAATGATGTCCACCGGGAGGACTTCCACTTGCTGATCGAGCAAGAACTTCTTCTCATCCACCAGGTGCAGGAACGCCGCAGCAATGGCCGCCTTATATACACTCGCCGTGGGAAAGGTTTCCTCCGAGTTCGAGAAAATCTGGCCCGGGGCCTCCACCATCCCTGTCGCGAATCCAATCGAGCACCGGCATTCCTGCTGTAACTCCCCCACCGTCCTCTTCAGGGAACTGCCCGGCTCCTGACCGGCCAGGGCAGACCGGCACGTTCCCGCCAGCAGCAGTCCAAACGTTGCCAGCTGGATATATAAGGATAGCGTTGTGAGCCTCCAAGGCTTTGCCTTTATGCCAGCAATCGTCATAGTTAATCCCTCTTTACCACCAACGCCACGGCCATCCCCATCAGGAATCCGCCGATGTGCGCCCACCACGCCACGCCGCCGGTTGCCGCGGCCCCAAACTCCCCAATCCCCGACAGGAACTGCAACACGAACCAATACCCCAGCACAAACACCGCCGGTATCGGAATCAGGAAAATGAAAAACAGCATCAATACCTTCGCCCGTGGGAACAGGATGAGGTACGCTCCCATTACCCCGCTGATCGCTCCGCTGGCTCCAATCGCAGGCAGGGAAGAGTGTAAGTTGAATAGTGAATGAATCAGTCCCGACCCGACTCCACAGAAGAGGTAGAAGATCAGGTATCCAGCGTGCCCGAAGTAATCCTCCACGTTATCCCCGAAGACGTACAGGAACAGCATGTTCCCCAGTAGGTGCATCAACCCCCCGTGCAGAAACATGCTCGTGAAGATCGGATAGAACGCCACCTTGAAGCCCAACTCACCCGCCAGAAACGCCGGAATCCTCATCGGCACCGTGGCATTGGCAATCAGAAAGGCCTTGGCGGCATGCGGCGGCAAACTCGCCTGGTAAAAGAAGACCGCCACATTGAGGGCAATCAGTGCCCAGTTCACGAGCGCAAATGTTCGCGTTGGATTGTCATCTTTAAGCGGTATCATCTCGTTCGGGGTGTGGGTTCTCCGTTCTAAGTCGCCGTGCCCCGACAGTGTATCCGATTTCCGTCCAGGCACCGCGGGAAGGGAATCGACCCGGGGCCGTGTCCTATAACATTTTCCGCCCGAAATTCTGGTTAACAGAATCTGGGACATCCTTCGACGCCGCATCATCATTGGCGATTTCTCGATCCAGGTCTAATTCTGGGTCAGGTCCATCCGGTCCCGCAAAGCGCGAGATTGCTCTGCCCGAGCACCGGTTTCTGGGTGGCAGAACATTTCGCGTCCAGGGGAGTTCGGGAGTCCCGCTCCGGCCTTGGTGATTGTGGACCAACCTCGGACTGTAATAGCGGCAGCCTGGTCGTCCCTGATCGGTGAAGGACTGCCGCCCTCCGAGAATTGTCGGCGCGCCGACATCCGTCCGCTCTTTTTCTCCACAGTTTCCGCCACGCTGTCATTGCGATACGTCACCGCGTGTGGTAAGTAATTAAGTTCTGCACGCGCGCTCGTTTTCCGCGGTATGCGGGCGTTTCTGCCCGTCCCGCGACGCGGGTCGGCGCGCCGACACAGCGCATGCCTGCCCGCGAAACGGAAGCCATCGTCCTGAAGACATTCCCTCTCGGAGAGGCGGATCGTCTGGTCAGTTTCCTGGGTCGCACCTCCGGTCGCATGCGCGGTGTGGCCGCTGGCGCGCGGCGTCTGCAAAACCGCTATGGCTCCACATTGCAGTTGCTGTCTCACGTGCAGATCTGGTATGTCGAGCGGGAAACACGCGATCTGGTGCGCATTCAGCAGGCCGACTTGCTCGAGTCCTTCAACAAGTCTCAGAGCGACTACAGCCTCAGCACTGGCCTCGCGCTGGTCAGCGAAGTGACCGAACAGGTCCTGCCGGAACACGAAGTGAGCGAAGCCATGTTCCGGCTCGTCCTGCTCACCGTCCGGGAAGTCGAGCGCCGAGGACTTTCGGCCCTGCCGATCTGTTACTTCGCGTTCTGGACCGTGCGCCTAGCAGGTTGGCTGCCGCGCTTCGATGTTTGCGCGTCCTGTGGCAAGTCCTTCGGGAAGGGGATGGCCTATCAGGATGCCTTCCATCCGGGGCTGTATGATGGGGAGCACCGTCGCCCGGGAATGAAAACGGTTTCTCCCGAAGCGCGAGAACTGGCGGAGGTCTTCGCGAAGCAACGCCTCGATCGGCTTGACGATGGGCTGGCGTCGCTTCCCGGTGTGAAAGAATTGCGCGAAGCCGGATTGAGTTGGATCGAGCACCACACGGAGCGCAAGCTTGCGACCCGCTCACTGCTCGAAACGTCGTAAGTCGTTTTGGGGTTTGTGCGCAGCAGGGAAGTGTTGCTGTTCGGATCAGTCCTTAGACTGGCCCGTTCGCGATCCTTCACTGTCAACCGGCCGATCGAATGGTCAGCCGCAATAAATTGCTGGACTCGTTTGCTCTTGGAGAACTCGTGACATCTAAAGTAAAACTTGAACATACGCAGAAGCGCTTGGGACTCACCTTTCAGGAGCTCATCCTCAAACTCATGCATTACTGGGACCTCGAGGGCTGTGTCCTGCAGCAGCCGTACGACACCGAAGTCGGTGCCGGCACCATGCACCCAGAGACCTTTCTTCGCGTGCTCGGTTCTGCACCGTATCGCGTCGCCTATGTGCAGCCGTCGCGTCGGCCCGCCGACGGTCGCTACGGCGAAAATCCCAATCGCCTCTTCAAGCACTTTCAGTATCAGGTCATCCTGAAACCCTCGCCCGCGAATATTCAGGAGCTGTACCTCCGCAGTCTCGAAGCCATCGGCATCGACCTCAGCGAGCACGACATTCGCTTCGAGGAAGACAATTGGGAATCTCCCACGCTCGGCGCCTGGGGCATCGGCTGGCAGGTTCTCCTGGATGGCCTCGAGATCACCCAGTTCACTTACTTCCAGCAGAGCGGCGGCATCGACCTGGATCCTATCTCAGTGGAAATCACCTATGGCCTGGAGCGCATCTGCGCCTTCCTGCAAAATGTGGAGAGCGTATACGAAATCCAATGGACCAAGGACAAGACATACGGGGCGATCCGGCTTGCCGAAGAGCAGCAATTTTCCGAGTATAGTTTCGACCGCAGCGACGCCAAGGCGCTTCGCTCGGAGTTCGATCTGCACGAGAAGGAAGCCAAGGAACTCCTGGAAGGCTGGAAGCGTCTTCCCGGCAATGTCGGCGCGCCGACCATGGAGCGTGTCCGCTACCCAATTCTCGCGGCATACGATCACTGCCTGAAGTGCTCGCATCTGTTTAACTTGATGGATGCCCGGGGCGTCATCTCCACAACCGAAAGAGCCGCGCTGATGCAGCGCGTCCGCACCCTTGCTTGCCGCACCGCCTCCGCCTATCTCGAACAGGTCGGTGGCAAGGAGGCTGTCGGCTCGGCCACGTTGCCGGGCGACAAGGGCCACGAGGTGCGCTCATGATCCGCGCAGGAAGTAGCAGCCTCCTTGCCGTCGCAAGCCTCGTCCTGGAAAGAAATGTCGGGTCGCCAACATCCCCAAATTGGCACCACCCCGCCGAGGTGGCCGCGTGAGCCCCGTTGCAAAGCATTCGAAGAAGGCACCTGCCGTCCTTGTCAAGTCGAAGCGCATTGAACTTCTTTTCGAAATTGGCGCCGAGGAGATCCCTGCCGGCATGCTGCCCCGGGCTGTCGCGGAATTGAAAGCCATCGTAGAAAAGCATCTCGTCGCAGAGAACCTCAGCGAGGGCACCGCGGTCGAAACCTTCGGCGGCCCGCGTCGCCTGACCGCCCTGGTCAGCGGCATCATCTCCAAGCAGGACGATGTGGAGCTGGAAATCACCGGTCCCCCGAAGTCCGTGGCCTACGATAATGTCGGCGCGCCGACCAGAGCCGCGGTCAGCTTCGCCGAAAAGCAAGGCGTGGCGCTCCATGAGCTGTACCTCGTTACGACGCCGAAAGGCGAGAGCATCGCCGCCCGTATTACCAAGCGAGGCCGCACCGCGCACGAACTGCTTCTCGAGATTTTGCCTCGCGTAATCCATGACCTTTCCTGGCCGCGAACCATGACCTGGACCGGCATCCAGGGAGCGCGATTCATCCGGCCAATTCGCTGGATCGTGGCGCTGCTCGGTGGAAAGCCTGTGAAGTTCTCCTTCGGAGGAGTGGCTTCCGGTGACACCACGGTGGGGCACCGCTTTCTCGGGAAGCCGCAAATCCGCGTCACCAGCTTCGCAGACTATGAGAAAAAGCTTCGCACTAACGGCGTCATCGTCCGTCCAGAAGAGCGCCGCGAAAAGATCTCTCGCGAACTGGCGGCGCATGCTAAGCGCTCTGGTTTTCACATCCACGAAGATGCGCACCTGCTCGAACTGGTGAACTATCTGAACGAATGCCCGAGCGTCATTGGAGGCGACTTCGATCCTTCCTTCCTCGAGCTGCCAGACGAGATCCTGATCACCGTGATGCGCGGCCACCAGAAGTATTTTGCCGTGGAGAAGAGGGGCGGGGAACTGGCGCCGCACTTCCTTGCGGTCATTAATCTCGCCAAGGACACCAAGGGCCTGGTTCGCGCCGGGCATGAGCGCGTGCTGCGGGCCCGCTTTGCCGACGCACGTTTCTTCTGGGAGTCCGATCAAAAATGTCGGCTCGCCGACATTCTGCCGAAGCTGCAGAAGGTCACCTACGAGTCTCGCCTAGGCAGTTACTTTGACAAGGTCGAGCGCACACGCACGATTGCGCGGTGGCTAGCGGAGCAATGGTACAACCTGGGTGTACTGCAAGCCCACGTGGCAGATGCCGACCGTGCCGCGGAACTCGCCAAGTGCGATCTGGCCACCGAAATGGTCCGCGAGTTCACTGAACTGCAGGGCATTGTGGGTGGCTTGTATGCCAAAGCGCAAGGCGAGGCGGAGGAAGTGGCCGACGCAGTCTACGACCACTACCGACCTGTTGGCCTCGATGATCCCATCCCGCGCAACCTCACCGGTTGTGCAGTAGCCCTCGCGGACAAACTCGATTCTATCGTGGGCTGCTTCTCCGTCGGTGTGGTGCCGACCGGCTCGAGCGACCCGTATGCGCTGCGCCGTGCCGCGCTGGGTATTGTGAAGATCATTCTCGAGAAGAAAGTTTTCGTGTCGCTATCGCTGGTGATTGGTGCGGCAGCGAAGGCGTTGCTCGCCCATCCGCCGAAGAAGGCGCTCACGCCGGAACAAGAAGCCCAAGTCCTGGAGTTTCTGCTGGAGCGGGCACGGTTCGTGTTTCGGGAGAAATCCGGCTACGCGTACGATGAAGTGAACGCCGTCTTGCGCGCTGGTTCCGATGATCTGGTGGACGTGGAGAAGCGGTTACGCGCATTGAAGGCCATCCGCAAGTCCAAGAACTTCGAGCCGCTGGCTGTCTCCTTCAAGCGCATTCGCAAGATCCTCGAGAAGGCCAACCTGCCTGAGGAAGTGCAGCACGTGAACAAGGACCTCTTCGAGAAAGATGCGGAGAGGGAACTGTACGCCGCGATGCGCAAGGCGGCGGGCAAGGTCAACGACGACAAGCGTGCGGGCAGATATCAGGAAGCGCTCGAAGAGATCGCCGGATTGCGAAAGTCCGTGGATCAGTTCTTCCTCGAAGTCATGGTGATGGCGGAAGAGGAAACCGTGAGGAAGAACCGTCTTGCGCTGCTCGCGGAGTTGCTGCGCGAGTTCACCACCATTGCCGATTTTTCGGAACTCGGCGGCGAAGAGAAATAGGGTTTGGTCGGCGCGCCGACCTGGGCACAAGTGGATGGGAGGGTGACCCTGAGGTACCATTGTTCAAGACCTAAGGATCCCGCCCGAAGATGCGAGTGAGAGCTACAGCGTAGAGCTTAGGGACACAGCAGAATACGCTGCGGCATCAAGATAACCAGATTTGGAGTACCAAGTTTTACTTGAAGTATTGCTTTTCGATTTTCGCGACAGATTTCTTCGGAAAAATGTCGGCGCGCCGACTAGACTTCCACTCCAAACTCAATTGAGTGGAGGCTGTCGAGCACGAGGTGCAGCAGTCGTAGTGGCCTGTCTTTCGACTGGTCCGCCCGCGGAGAGTTTCATGCGGCAGGCTGATCGAAAGATCAGCCGCTACGGCAGCTAAACAATACAGAGAGAGGCGTAACGTGAAAAAGTGGGTCTATTTCTTTGGTGCAGGAAAAGCAGAAGGAGACGGCGAGTGGCGTGACTTGCTCGGCGGCAAAGGCGCGGGCCTGGCGGAGATGACCAAGATCGGTCTCCCCGTCCCCGCAGGCTTCACGATCTCCACTGAAACATGCGACTACTTTTACAAGAATGGCAAGAAGTATCCCTCCGAGCTCAAGAAGCAAGTGGTCGACAATGTCGCCAAGCTCGAAAAGGTCACCAAAAAGAAGCTGGGTGATCCGAACAATCCGCTCCTGGTCAGCGTGCGTTCGGGTTCGGCGCGCTCCATGCCGGGCATGATGGAGACGATTCTCAACCTGGGCTTGAACGACAAGTCTGTCCAGGGACTTGCGGGCGCCACCAAAAACGAGCGCTTTGCCTATGATGCCTACCGCCGCTTCGTGCAGATGTACTCCACCGTCGTGATGGGCCTTTCAAAGGAAGACCTCGAACATCGCCTGCGGGCGATGAAAGATCGCCTGAGGGTAAAGCTGGACACCGAGGTATCGGCCAGCGGATGGAAGGAGTTGGTTGCCGAGTACAAGCAGTACTTCAAGGAGAAGGCCGGGAAAGAATTTCCAGACGATCCCATGGAACAGCTGTGGGGCGCGATTGGCGCGGTGTTCGGCTCGTGGATGGCAGAGAAGGCGGTCACCTATCGTCGCGTGGAAAAGATCACCGGGTTGCTCGGAACCGCCGTTAACGTCGTACAGATGGTGTTTGGCAATACCGGCGACAACTCCGGAACGGGCGTGTGCTTTACGCGCGACCCGAGCTCCGGCGAGAAGATTTTCTACGGCGATTACCTGACCAACGCCCAGGGTGAAGACGTCGTGGCGGGCATCCGCACGCCAGTGCACCTGACCGAGCTAGCGAAGATCATGCCAAAGGCCTATGCGCAGCTCGAAAAAGTTAGAGTAAAGCTTGAGAAGCACTACAAAGACATGCAGGACATGGAGTTCACCATCGAAGAGGGCACGCTGTATATGTTGCAGACGCGCACAGGCAAGCGCACCCCTTCTGCGACCTTCAAGATTGCCACGGACATGGCCCACGAGAAGCTCATCACCAAGGAAGAAGCGGTCCTGCGCGTGAAGCCAGAAGACATCGAGCGGCTCTTCTATCCGGTCATCGATTCCAAGGTGGATAAGAAGTCGCTGCAGTCGAAGATCCTGGCGCACGGCATCGACGCCGTGCCCGGCGCGGCTGTCGGCAGAGTATGCTTCAGCGCAGCGGAAGCGGAAGAGTGGGCCAAGCGCGGCGAGAAAGTCATTCTCGTTCGTAGGGAAACTAGCCCCGAAGATGTCGGCGGCATGGCCGTGGCGCAGGGTATCCTCACCGCAACCGGCGGCAAGACTTCACACGCTGCGGTGGTTGCCCGCGGTTGGGGCAAGTGCTGCATCGTCGGAGCGGAGACGCTGGACATCGACTACAAAACCAAGTCCATGAAGGACGGCAAAAGCGGGAAGGTCGTCAAGGAAGGGGATTGGCTGACACTAGACGGCAGCGAAGGCGTCGTTTATATCGACAAAATGCCGCTGGTAGCGCCGGAATTCCCGAAGGCATATCAGACCATCATGAAATGGGCGGACGAAATCCGCCGTCTGGGCGTGCGCACCAACGCGGATACGCCGCAGGACGCGCGGAAGGCCCTTGAGTTTGGCGCGGAAGGCATAGGGTTGTGCCGAACCGAGCACATGTTCTTCACCGACTTCGAATTCCCGGAGAAGAGCCAGGAGCGCCAGCGTGCCATCCAGGAGATGGTGCTCGCGGACGACCGAGAAAAGCGTGTGACGGCCCTTGACAAATTACTGCCATTCCAGCGCCGCGACTTCGTCGGCATCTTCCAGGCAATGGATGGGCTCCCGGTCACCATCCGGTTGATCGATCCGCCATTGCACGAGTTCGTGCCACACGAGCACGCCAAGCAGGCCGAACTGGCCAAGGACTTGGGTATCCCCGTGGAGATCGTGGCGCGCCGCGTGGAACAGTTGCACGAGGCGAACCCGATGCTCGGCCATCGTGGCTGCCGGTTGTCCATCACCTATCCGGAAATTTTGGAGATGCAGGTCAGGGCGATCATCGAGGCGGCCATCGAATGCCACAAGGGCAGAGTTAAGGTAATACCTGAGATCATGATTCCGCTTACTTTGGATAGAAAGGAACTCGGCATCCTCGTTGACGCAACCCGTCGCGTGGCCGATGAGCTCCTGAAGAAGGCGGGCGTGAAGCTGCACTATCTTGTTGGCACCATGATCGAACTGCCGCGTGCCGCGTTGCTTGCCGACGAGATCGCCGAAGTGGCGGAGTTCTTCTCGTTCGGCACCAACGACCTGACACAAACAACCATGGGTCTCTCTCGCGACGATGCCGGACGCTTCCTGCCAGACTATGTGGATGAGAAGAAGGCCGGAGTATTCCACGGCGATCCGTTCCAGACTCTCGATCAGAAGGGCGTGGGAATGCTGATCAAGTGGGGCATCGAAAAGGGCCGAGAGACGCGTCCAAAGCTGGAGGTCGGCATTTGCGGCGAACACGGGGGCGATGCAGAGAGCGTGAAGTTCTGTCATAAGGTCGGCATGGACTACGTCAGTGCGTCACCGTTCCGCATTCCGATCGCGCGACTGGCGGCGGCGCAAGTAGTGGCGGAAGAAAAGCAGCAGGCCAAGAAAAAGAAGAAGTAGCCCAGCTCGAAGCTCAGCAGGTGGGAGTGGCCGGCCTAAAAATCGGCCACCACATTGGCTCGCTTGTTCATTGAAGTAAAACTTGAAGTCATGCCGTGGCTAGGGGGTAGCTCCGGTGAAGCGACTTCGGATATTTTTGGCAGCATGGCTTGTGCTCCTTTTATTTTTGAGCACGGGCGTTGCTGCGGACACTCCACTTGAAGTCAAAGCTCGAGTGGTCGATGAGAATGGATTGCCCGTTGGCGGAGCTCAAGTGAAGCTTGAGAATGTCGGCGGGCAGGCATTCTCGACGGCCAGCGACGAAGCTGGCTATCTCTTTCTCCCAGGTCTCCTCCCGGGCGAATATACCGTACACATCGAGAAGAAGGGTTTCTTCGTTCTGGCTGGCCAGAAGATTCAACTGGCCGCCGAGACTACGGAATATACGTTCACGCTTAATCACGAAGAGGAAGTGCGCGAGAAGGTGGACGTCACAGCGACGGAAAACCGGATCGAGCCGACCATGACCGAGAGCACCGAGGCGCTCACCCAGGACGAGATCCGGGATATTCCGGTGGCTAGTTCGCACGTATTGCAGCAAAGCCTGGTGGCGATGCCGATGGTGCTGCAAGACAACCAAGGACTGATTCATATCGCGGGGGCCCGGAACACACAGGCGCAGTACCTGATTGACGGATTCGAGGCGGGAGACCCGGCAAGCAACGGGCTGGGTGCGGAGATGATTGTGGAGGCGGTGCGCGCCGTGGAAATTCAGACGGGGCGTTTTGGGGCGGAATACGCGCATCCCGGCGCGGCGATCTTGAGCTACGAAACGCGGGAGGGCGACGACCGCTGGCGGTTCAATGCGACAGATTTCATCCCGGGGCTGCGGGTTCAGAACGGAGTGGAGTTCGGCAACTACTATCCGCGGGTGGTGTTCTCCGGGCCCATTATCAAGGACCAATTGTGGTTCTCGCAATCGTTTGATTTTATTCACACGCTGACGATTGTGAATGGGCTGCCGGCGGGTCAGACGGACCAGGCGCCGTCGTGGGGTGGGGATAGCTGGTCGCGGCTGCTGTGGAAGATTTCGACCAACAACAGTTTGCATGTGAGTTTTCTCGCGAATGTGCAGAGCGCGGAAAACTTTGGGCTGGATGCGTTGCACCCCCAACCGACCACGACGAATATCGACGCGCGGCAGTTATTCGGATTTGTTAAGGAGCAGAGCTATGTCCACAAAACGCTGCTGGAATTTGGCGTGGGCGTGGAGAGGACCAATGGAGACGAAACTCCGCAGGGGACCGGGATTTACAAGCTGCTGGTGGATGGGGCCGAGGGAAATTACTTCGAGCGGCTTACGGATCAGGCGAGCCGGTACCAGGCGTTCACGGATGTGATCAGCGCACCGCTGCACTGGTTCGGGACGCACACGCTTTCGGCGGGGGCGAACGTTTCGAGCGTAGATTTTTCGCAGAATTCAACGCGTGGAGAGATAGACGCGTACTTGAGCGACGCGACGTCGCTGTCGCGGGTTACCACCTTCACCGGGAGCCCGGTGTTTCGCGTGGCGAATACGCTGGCGGGCGGATTCGTGCAGGATTCGTGGTCGCCGAATAGCCACGTGGTGGTGCAGGCCGGTGCACGTGCGGATTGGGACCGGCTGTTCCAGTCGGCGCTGGCGCAGCCACGGCTGGCGCTGAATTTCATGCCGTTTTCCGATAACCGGGCAAAGTTTTCGATTGGCTGGGGAATGTACGATATTCCGCTGAACCTGACGGTGATCGGGCAGGCGTACGACCAGGCGGAAGTGGATACACTGTATTTTTACGGGAGCCAGTGCACTCCGCCCCAGACCGTATGCACGACCGGACCGGCGACGAGCCGGTTTGTACTGCCAAGTGGTGGATTGCAGAGCATGCAGCAGCCGTACTTCGATATTGCCAGCGCCGGATACCAGCAGAAATTTGGAGGGAACACGCTCGTGAGCGTGGAACTTCTGGCGCGGGACCAGCACCACGGGCTGGTGTGGGAAACGGTTTCGCCGGGACAGATTGGCTCCGAATTTTTGCTGGAGAGTTCGCGGCGCGACAAATATCGCGGGGTGACCATTAGCGCGCGGCACAACTTTGCGAATTCTGCGGTGCTGTTCGGGAGCTACACGCGGTCGAAAGCGAGCACCGACCAGGTGCTGGACCCGGTGCTGGGGGCGCTGTACTTTGCGCCACAGCAGGCCGCGCCGCTGGCGTGGGACGCTCCGAATCGGTTCCTTACGTGGGGAAGCGTGCCGACACCGATCTGGGGAATCATGGTGGCGTTTCTGCTCGATTACCGGACCGGGTATCCGTACGGCTCAATCAACCAGCAGCAGTTCCTGGTAGGTGCACCGAACTCGCTGCGATTTCCGAGTTACGCCAGCCTGACGATCGGGCTGGAGAAAAAGTTTACCTTCCGCGATCGGGTGTTCGCTGTGCGGATTGAGGAAGTGAACATTTTGAATAGGCTGAATCCGGATGTGGTGGTGAATAATGTGGATGCGCCGAATTATGGATCGTTCACCGGGGGGCAGGGGAGAGCGTTCACGGTGCGGCTGAGATTTGTGGGGAGGAAGTAGGGGCAAGTGAAACAGCCTTAGCGCAGAGGAAGCCGGCAGTGGACGCAAAGCGCCGAAGGAGACTGTAGAATACGAGCTGGGGGTAGTGAAGTCAGTGGGGAGAGGCATGAACCTGAGCCGAGTGTTGATCGGGCTTTGCCTATGTGGATTACTGTACAGCGCTTGCGGGAGCGGAAACCCTAAGGCGAAGACGGTCACCTATTTCAGCGCGGATCATGCTTACCGGTTCAACTACCGGCCCGCGCTATTGTCCTGCGAGCCCGGGGCTGCCAAGAGGATGGTTGAGCCGAGCTGCAGGGCGTGCGACGCGATTGACGGCAATTGGGAGAGCGTCGCCTGCTACGAATTCAGCAAATTCCGCATAAACAACATGGATTTCCAGGGCAGCTCCGCGGTGGCCCGGACGATTCAAGAGGTGACGAAGCAGTCCTGCCTGGATGCGAAAAAGGGGGAGGTGAAACAGGAAAAAGACCGAGTGGTCCATGGAGTGCCGTTCAAGGTATTTCATCGCAGCCCTGCTGCAACCAGCGAGACAGAGGAGTGGGATATCTACCGAGCATATCGAAGCGGTAGCTGTTATCAGATCACCCTCTGGAAATCGTGGAGGAAGCCCGACAACTTTCATCCAGAAAACTATGAGAAAGACAAACGGTGGGGTTTGGAATCATTGGACGAGATGCTGGGTGATCCGTTGAGGACCTTTGAATTTACGAAGTAGCACGACAAAGAAATGCAAGGTTCGCACTAAAGAGAACCGGAGTGTCTGATCTCTAGAAGCCAAGAGCAGGGCACCTGCAAGCCGCCACCATCAGCGCGGGATATCAGACACCCGCAATAAGATTCCGGGAACCACCAAAGAACTGCGAGTTAGTGAGCGCCAGCGCCGGAACCTGCACCGGCCGGGCTGGCGTCTTTGTGGTGCCACCAGTTGAAGAATCTAGGAGAAGAATTGAGCGAAGCCGATTGGGTTTGCTGCGGTTTTTCGCGGCGTGCCCGGGTTTCCTTCGATTTGCTGCTGTTGTCCGCACCGGCAGGACCGGCGTGGTGGTGCCACCAGCCAAATGGTTTACGAGAGGAACCGAGCGATGCGGATTGCGTCTGACGCTTCTTTTCGCGGTGTACGCGGGCGTTCTTGGTATTCGGGCTCTGCTCGGCGCCGGCACCGGCAGGACCTGAGTCGTGGTGCCACCAACCTGTGGACTTGGGGAAAGTATATAGAGGTGCAGTTTTCTCCCGGCGGTGCTTTTCGCGCTGGGCTTTCTGCTTCTGAACTTTCTGGTCGGCACCCACTCCAGCAGGGCCTGCGTCGCGATGCCACCAGCCAACGGACTTCGGGACGGAGTATAGGGGAGTGGACTTCTCCCGTTTCTGCTGTTCGCGGGAAGCTTTGGCTTGGGTGGTTTTTTCGGTAGCCCCCGCGCCTTGGGGGCCCTGGTGCGAGAAGACCGGACGAGGCCCAAGGACGCACAGTGACAGCAGGCCGCAGAGCCCCAGGAATGGTCGCTTCATGGAGAAGACTCCTCTTCGACCTTTCTAGCATGTGGGTTGGAGGGGGGACTACTGTACTAAGGTACTTCTGTAGCGAGATAGGGACGGGGGGTAGGGGCAGGCACGGATCGCGGTCCGCTGGAGGGTGGGGACGCGGGGCAATTGGCGAGTCCTCAAGAAAATCCTCAGGCCTGGAAGGCCCGAGCCACGGAATATTTGAGAAGAGGGTATAATTCCGGTCGCTCATGAGTCTCTCTCCAGGAACAAAACTAGGGCCATACGAAATAGTCGGGCCGCTGGGCGCGGGCGGGATGGGTGAAGTGTATCGCGCGAACGACACGCGGCTGGACCGCCCCGTGGCGATCAAGATTCTTCCCGCGCAGTTCACGGCCGATCCGGTATCGCGGCAGCGCTTCGAGCGGGAAGCAAAGACGATTTCCAGCCTGAATCATCCACACATTTGCGTGCTTTACGACATCGGCCATCAAGAAGGTGTCGATTTCATCGTGATGGAGTGCGTGGAAGGGGAGACGCTGGCCAAGCGGCTGGAGAAAGGGCCGCTGGGGCTGGACCAGACGCTGAAATATGGAGCGCAGATCGCAGAAGCCTTGGACAAAGCGCATTGCAGCGGAATCGTGCACCGGGATTTAAAGCCGGGAAACATCATGCTGACCGCCAGCGGAGCAAAACTGCTGGACTTCGGACTGGCAAAGGAAGCGGCACCGCTAGTGAGCGGCGAAACGCTTACGGCGGCCGCAGCGTCGTCACCGGTAACACAGCAAGGAACGATTCTCGGGACTTTCCAGTACATGTCGCCGGAGCAAATCGAAGGCAAGCAGGTGGATGGGCGGAGCGACATTTTTTCACTGGGGGCCGTGCTGTACGAGATGGTGGCGGGGAAGCGCGCGTTCGAGGGGAAAACTCAGTTCAGTGTAGCGAGCGCGATATTGGAGCGAGAGCCGCAAGCGCTGAGCGTATTGAAGCCCGTGACGCCAAGAGGATTGGAGCGAGCCATCCAGCGCTGCCTGGCGAAAGACCCAGAAGAACGGTGGCAGACCGGTCGTGACCTGGCGAGCGAACTGAAATGGATTGGCGAGAGTGGACGCCAAACCGGGGCGGCGGCGCAAACGAGGAGCGAAGCGGGTCATGGCCAGGGCTCGATGAAGTGGTTGCCTTGGTTGATTAGCGGAGCGCTGGCAGCGCTGCTGTTGGCAGGCGCATCGTGGTGGCGTAGCGCCAAGCAGGGAGAGCCATCCAGACAGTATTTCGCGGCGCCGCTGGATTTTCCTGCGCGCGACATGGCAATCGCTCCTGACGGACACACCGTTGCGGTGGTCGGCTATAGCGAAGCCGCGCGAAAAAGTGTGATCTGGCTTTATGAAGTTGGTTCGCAGGAGGCGAAAGTTGTGCACGAGACGGAAGGCGGCAACTTTCCGTTCTGGTCGCCGAACGGGAAATCCCTGGCATTTTTTGCGGACGGAAAGCTGAAGAGATTGGACATTGCCGGTGGTCCGGTTCAGACCATATGCGACGCACCCTCCGGGCGAGGCGGGACTTGGAACAAGGATGGAGTGATTCTCTTCACACCAGCCGGGCGATTGACGAGCGGTTTGAGCCGCGTTTCGGCATCTGGCGGAACACCCACTCCGCTCGGAGGCGTGTTTCCCGGGCAAGGGGAGACCAGTCAGCGATGGCCGATGTTTCTGCCCGACGGAAAACATTATTTGTTTCTTGCCGCG
>Ga0181532_10000624_pt1 | contig 35908 bp, 27 predicted proteins | sample PEATcosm2014_Bin_33_FD_119768 | JGI IMG/M metagenome (GOLD analysis project Ga0181532, IMG submission 119768) | Peatland microbial communities from MTU Mesocosm Facility, Houghton, MI, USA - PEATcosm2014_Bin11_30_metaG | ecosystem: Environmental > Terrestrial > Soil > Wetlands > Peat | place...
CGCCGCAAGACTGGTGAAAAAGCCGCCGAGCGCGAGAACGAAGCCACCGCCGAGCATGTCGCCCATGAAGGCGAAGAACAACGGGTAGCGGGTCAGGACCGGGATGAGAAGCGCGACGAAAACCGGCGCGGCAAAGGCTACATAAGGTGCCACGCGAAAAATCCACGAGCTTTGCTCCGATACGATCTCGTCCTTGTGCAGAAGCTTCCAAATATCCCGGTACGGCTGAAATATGCTCGGTCCGCGCTTCGACTGAAGAATTTCCTTCAGCCGGCTGGTAATGCCCTCCAGCAGCGGCGCAAAAGCCACGACGACGACCACTTGGATGATATTGTAAACAATCCGCTCGATCATCGGTCTAAGCTCCGAGCATGCCTTGCGGGCCGTTCGGTAACCGAGCGATATCCCGCGACGTCAGAGTCGCGCCGGTAAATATATTTGCCGGAGGCAATAACGCAACGATCCACACCGCATGTCCTACCCTGCAGACTCGCTCCAGCGTTCCATCCGATCGTCAGATCGGACGGATTGCCGTAGGAGTCATCAGCCGGTCGGCGGATGCAGCGGACCCCATCGCCTTGCTGGAATAATCCAGCATCTTCGTTATGAATAAGGATAACTGCATCCGCGTGTCAAGCTCGTACCGCCAATACATCACACGAACTTAGTTAGTTGCTGTCCGCCTGGTCTGCCGTCTCCTCGCTACGAGTGGCCGCCTTGCGTACGGCTGGCGCCGACCTTGTCTGCGGTCCACGGCTCCCAGACAGGCCGCTGGGCTCTCCTTGCCGCGTCGTGGCAAAGATCGCTTTGTACAAATCCTCTCCATAGCTGGTTTGCAAAGGTTCGCCTCTTATCAATTTGAACGGTCGTGTGCCGTCGGGCTGTCTCTCGGCCCGCAGGAAGGTGGCCCGCCCCGAGCTACGGACATAAAACGATTGCGCAAAACGGTACAAATGGGTGACGAAGAGCACCTTCACGCGCCTGTCCAACAGTGCGCCGACAATCTGCCCGGCAATTTCCGACCCTTCCCGCTCGTTGGTCGAGGCGAACGATTCGTTGAACAGCAGCATCGAATTGGATTTGATCCGGCCGACGATCTCGTTCATTCTGCCGAGCTCTTCATCCCACTTTCCGCTCTCCATCGTGGTGTCTTCTTCGCGTTTGTAGTGCGTACACAGGCCATCACAGACTTCGGATGCGAAGGTCTCGGCGGCCACGAACATGCCGGCCTGCATCATCAGCGGGGCGAGGCCAACGCTACGCAAAAAGGTCGATTTGCCACCGGTGTTCGCGCCTGTGATTACGACCAGGTCATTGCCGTCGGCATTGAGGTCGTTGCCGACCACCTTTCGTTTCATGCTTAAGGCCAGCGCCGCGTCGTACAAGCCGGAGAACGACAATTTCCGTTGTCCGGCCGGCGCCGGAAGCGGGAAGCAAATCGGCTCTCCCATCTGGGCAAGCTGACCATAGAAGTTCAAGCAGCCGACGTAGAACGCCAATTCCGTCCGCAGCATCTGGAAAAAGCTGAGGATGTGTTCGGTGGACTGAGCCAACGCATTGGCGACGAGGTTGACGCCGCGGTCGTTCAATTCCGACAACGCCCGTGCTCCGGCCTCATTGCGCGGATGCAGCTGAAACGTGTAGGACGGCGGCTTTTGTGCGAGCAGCCGTGCCAGCCAACTGCGCGCGTCCTCGCGCGGCTTGCGCAGTGTATAGCCTTTGCCTTTGTTGCCTTGTCCCAATTGCGCGCTGATCAAGACGCCGTGACGAAATTTAAGCCGGCTGAGATGCTGCTCGATTGCGGCAAAATACTCATCGCTGAGTTCCGTCCGCAGCATCGCGAAAAGCCTGGAGAATCCCTCGGATTGGAACCCATCCGCATGCTGCTCGGCGACATTCCTGAGCCGCTTCAGCATGCCGATGAACATTTGCAGCACCTCCACGGCTCTGTGGAGTATGCCGGCTGGATAACGGATGGAGAAGCTCCAGTAGTTCTTCCGCTCGCCTTCTATCGCCTCCATTGCGATCTGATATATCTCTTGGACGATTGCCGAATTTTTCAAACTGTCGGCGAGAATATGCTGACGATAGCGTATGACCTGCAGATCGGTCAGGCTGGACAACACCGCGACCTGCGCCGCCTCAAACAAGAAATTGTCGCCCAGCGACATCGCTTCGAACAGAACGTCCAATCCGAGGTCTTGTCGCAGCGCTGCTGCATTCCACGGCAACATCTGCTGCAGACTTAGCCCCTCCTCCGCGCCCCTGCTGTGACGCGAATCCTTTTCCCTCCTGATCAGAAGCAGCTGCGGGTCAAGGTCGCGATTTCTGTACATCAGGAACGCTTTCATGACTTGATCCGCTCCCTGATAGAGTCATAGGTCAGCCGGTGCTTTTGCGCGATCGCCAACGCGTAGGCGAGACCGTCGGCGGGCCGCCGCACGACCTTAAACGTCCGCAACGCGGGATTGTCCGGCACGACCGTGCTGACCATGGAGACGGTTTGCGGGCCGAACGACGCCAATTCGTCGACGAACGTCACCCAAACGCACAGCGGACCGAGGTCTACTATTTGCTCCATGACCTTCTTGCTCAAGAAGGTCTCGTCCTGGATCGTAGTCGACGTGAAAATCTCATTCATGATGATGATAGACTGCGGTGTCGCCTGACTGAGAAGTTCGCGAACTCTGATGAGGTCGTCTTCCAGCTTGCCGCGAAGATTCTCGACCTTCTCCTCCTTCTCGAAATGGGTGAAAAGCCGGTCGAAGAGCAAGAGTTGTGCGTCGCTGCCCGGTACCGGACATCCTATGCTCGCGAGGTAATGCAATTGTCCAAAGGCGCGGGCAAACGTGGTTTTGCCGCCCTGGTTCGGACCGGATATGACCAGTATCCGTTCCCTGCCCTTGAGATAAAAGTCGTTGCACACGACCGACGCGCCCTCGGCGACAAGCTTGTGCGCGAGCGCGATGTCGAATCCGTCATGGTCATAGATTTCCGCGGCGCGGTCGGAGATGCGGGGATAACAGAACCTTAGCCGAGCGCGCGTCAGGGCTGCGACGTGTTCCAGATACGCAATGTAGAATTGAACTTCGCGGTCGAAGATCGCTAAAATGCGGTCGATAAAATTGCGGTTCGCGGCGCAATAAGCATCTAGCGCCGCAAATACCTCGGGATGCAACTTGGCGACGAATTCCAGTATCTTGGCCTCGATATGATTCATCTCCTCGCCCGTGGAGAACTTGACTCTGTAATCCTTGACGGCGGCCTGCTTGAATTTCTCGAACGTCCTCTCAACCTCGGCGCTGTAATCGGTCTCGCCGTCATATCTGCGAACCGTGAAACTCGCCGCTTTGGTGAGCACGCAATATTCCAATGCGGCCAAATCTGCCTTGAGCGTCTTCGTCTCCGAGAGGAGGGACGCGAAGCGATCGGAATCCGCGTAACTCGCTAGATAGTCGCGGAGGCGGAGAAAACCGCGCGATTTCAGTTCCGCGCCGGCGAGGTCGGCGACAAACAAAATGACGGCTTGACAATAGATCGCGGCCGCGTCGAGAAACCACGCTTGTTTCTGCTCCTTATAATGCGCTTTTTGCACGCGCCCGAGATGCTCGCGCATTTCGCGCATGTTTTGAGCGAAGCCGTTTACGCATTCACGAAGGGAGGGGTTCTCCAGGTCTTGCATCACCTCGTGACGATATTCGATGGCGTCGACGCGATGGAGACAGGCGTGAAAGAAAGGCTTTAGATTGTATTCGTCCTTGCCGGCGGTGACGGCGGCGACGATTTGGTCGCAATTCAGGTCGACAAAGAAGGCGGGCGCCTCAAGCGTGTCGTCGCCGATCCGATCGTCGGCGGTCTCGAACAGGATACTGTAGAATGCGAGCGAGGTCATGAAAAATCCCACCAGAGCGGCCAGCTCGGTAGGAGTTATCAGCCCGCCGGGGCGTTTTCGGCGAACTCCATCGCCAATCGAAGATCACTATAATGCCGGCGGTGTAACGGTCAATCCGGAGCTTCAGGGCTCCGCTTGCTTGCCGCGAACTGCGACACCAATTATATTTGAGTCGCAGACGACGGGGATGGAGTCCCCCTTCGAGCGCCCATTGCCGAGCAATCGGTGGGCTGATGACTCCTGCTGCGCGATCCGGTGCGGCGGGAGCATGATATGGTTTCTGCGATTTCTCCTTTGCCGTATTGCAAGCACCGCCGTGCCACGATGAGGGGGCGCGCACCGTGAGAAGCTTTGCCCGCCCGTCTTTCTTTCGGCTGTTCGACCTGCTGCTGAGCCTGACCAATCCGGGCCTGAAGCGTTCGCATTGGACGCATGATGGCGTCGATTTCGAGCGCGAGCGGCACAGTGTCATGGGGCCGAAACACGGCCTGGCGATGGAGATTTTCACCTTGCGGCATCCGGGCCGACGCGGCTGGTCGCTCATGGTGACCAAGGAGTATTGGTGGGCGGGGGAAGAGAGCAAGGCGCTGAAGAACCTGCGCTGGGCACGCCCGGTCAGCGGCCAGCGTGCCGACATCCTGTCGTGGTTGCGGGTGCAGGAGGCCAAGATCGGGCGCGAATCATTCGTCGAGCGGGATCCGGGCGATAAGACAAGCAATAGCGACGAGCTCGAAGCTTTCGAGGATGGTGATCGGGCGTGAGCGAAGCCCTGCCCATAAGCAAGCCGGAGCGAATGGCTCCGCGTTCGAATGAGGTGGGGCGGTCGCTGGCGCTTGCGGCTCTGCTCGGCCGCATCGAGCCGGCGCTCGGATCCGGGGTTGGGAGTGAATCGCCGCTTGTCGCTCGGCTGCGCCTGCTGCGTCGCCGCCTCGAGCATGAACACTTGCAAATTGCCGTTCTCGGCCAGTTCAAGCGCGGCAAGAGCACGGTTATCAACGCACTCCTCGGCGTGGCCGCGCTCCCCACCGGGGTGATCCCGCTGACCGCCGTCGCCACGTTTATTGCCTGGCGTCGCGAGCCGCTCGTCATCGTCCGCTTCAAGGACAACGCGCCGAGCAGGGAATTTGCCGTTCATGCGGCGGATGAGATCTGCGACATTCTATTCCGTTTCGTCGCCGAGGAGACCAATCCGGAAAATAGACTCGGCGTCGAACGGGTCGAGCTCTACTATCCCGCCGATATCCTTGCCGACGGCACCGTGATCATCGACACACCCGGCGTCGGCTCCACGCTGCGGCACAATACCGAGGCGGCCTGGCGGGTCATGCCTGAATGCGACGCCGCGTTCTTCGTCGTCTCGGCCGATCCGCCGATCACCGAAGTCGAGCTTGAATACTTGCGCTCCCTGAAATCGAAGACGGCGCGGGTCTTCTTCATCCTCAACAAAGCGGATTATCTGCGGCCCGACGAACAGCGCAGCGTCGTCGAGTTCCTGCGAAAAGTGCTGGCGGAAAAGTCTCTCATCGACGCCGATCAGCAAATCTTCTGCATCTCGGCGCGCGACGGATTGGCCGCAAAGCAGAGCGGCAGCGGCGGAGCGCTGGAGGTGAGCGGCATCGCCGCGCTGGAGACTCATCTGGTACGTGAGCTTGCCGACGAAAAAATTCGCTGGCTCAAAGACGCGGTGCGCAATAAAGCCGTGGATATCCTGTCGCAGGCGTCGGCTGAACTCGAGCTGCGCGTGCGTGCCTTGAACATGCCAATCGACGAACTTAGGGCGAAATCGGACGCCTTCCGAGATGCACTGCGTTGCATCGAGGAGCAGCGGCGCATCACCGGCGATCTCCTCGGCGGCGATCATCGGCGTCTGCGCGAAGCTTTGGATTCCCGCATCGGCGAGCTGCGTCCGGAAGTAGCAGCGCAGATCGTCCGCGTCGTCGACGCAGGCCTCATGGGCGCTGTTTCGACAGCCTGGGACAAGACGACGCGGCGTGCGCTGTCCGCGGCCATGCAGGATGAATTCGAGGCCGCCCGCGGACCGTTGGTGGCCGCGTTCGCCGCCCAGGCCGCTGCCGCCCTTCTCGCCTGCCAGAACCGCGTCGACGCGCTTGTCGATCGCGTGCGGCGGACGGCGGCACAGCTCTTCGACGTGCCGCTAGGGCCGGTCTCCGAGCCCGAGTCCTTTGCCCTCGGGGAGGATCCGTATTGGGTGACCAAAAGCACGAGCGCCACCTTGATTCCCGACCCGAGCCGGCTGATCGATCCGCTGCTTCCGGTAAGGCTGCGTCGGGCGCGGCTGCGGGCGCGCATCGTCCGGCAGGTGGACGAGCTCATCGTGCGCAATGCCGAGAATCTTCGTTGGGCGATCCTGCGCGGTCTCGACGAGACCTTTCGCAAGGCGACGGCGCGTTTCGAGGAACGGCTTGACGAGACCATCAAGGCCACCCGCGACGTGATCGAGGACGCCGTCGCACGGCGGCGTGATCGATCCTTCGCGGTCAAGGCGGAGCTCGATCGGCTCACTAGCGCCGCGGCTTCACTGGCCGCTCTCGGCGAAGAGATCAGGCCTGCAGAGAAATGCTAGCGTGCACGGTCGAGGCCTGCGATCAAAGTCTTCCCGATTGCTTTACCGACGTCGATTTCGCGCTTGCCAATACCCGGCGCAGGACAGCCTCGGTCCGCCTGGTGTTTGCGGCGTCTTTCCCCGTTGACGGGCTATGGCGCAGATATGCGGCGATCACGTTCCGCGCGCTGTCGAGATGGGCGACCAGACTGTGCTCGATCTCAACCCGCAGCAACCAATCTTCGTTCGCCAGCAACTCGATCAGACGGTGGACGGCGTCGGTCCGCGCCGCCGCCGGACCGCATTTCAGAAGAATCGCGCAAGCCAGCGTCGCGATCTTTGCGTCGTCGTCGTGCACAAGCCGACCCAGGGTGGGCCACGCATCGCGCGCAATTTCCACTCAGCCAGGAGGCCGAGCGCGCTCCGGCGTCGCCGCATGCTCGATTGGCTTTCCCGCTCGCGTGACGGCGCCGGCCGGATCGCAGCGTTCAGCAGCGCCGCGCGCGCCGGGCGCCCCAGTTTTCTCAGTGCAGCTTCGGCGGTGGGGCGGCTTGCGTCATCTTCCAGCGCATCGATGAGCGTCGGCATGGCCTCGGTCTCCCGAAATGCGCCCAGAGCTCCGATCACACCGGTCAGCGCCGGGCGCTGAGCAAGCCGCAGCATCAGCTCGAAGGCGCGGCGGGCGCGCACGACTGCCAGCGCCTGAGCCGCGGCATTGATCACCGCATCTTGGCCTAATTGCTTGACCGGATCGGCAATCACGCGCTCGGCTTCCAGGAACTCGATCAACACGTCATGGGCGCCAAGCGCAGACAGCGCAGCGACCGCGCGGCAGCGCGCCTGATAGAGGCCGCTGCGCTCCCGTGCAAACAGCATTGTGCGCAGCGCGGGGATTGCTTGCCGACCGCAGGCGATCACGTCGAGGACGCATGTCCCCCACGCAGCGAATTTCCAGCCAGCGCGAGCTTTTCGGCGCAAACGGACCTGAACTGTCAGCCGTGACCGATGGCGAGATCAATTTTCTTTGGTCGTTCATTCAGGGCAGTATCATGGTTCCGCAGACCCGGGGCACGTTGTTGCGCGGTTATGGCTTCTGTGAGCGCCACGCCTGGATTCACATCAGTGTCGAAATGTCGTTCCGGGACCAATATCTGCTGGGTCCGATGATTCTTTGCGGTGAACTGATTGAGAAATCTTTTTGCGCGATCGCGCCAAAACGTATCGGATTGCATTCGTTGATGCGTCGGCTTGCGGCTGTCGGTCCCTGCTTTCTTTGCGCGCTGCACGTGAAAAATGCATTCGCCGGCGCCTGCCCGCAGACGCGGTTGGATCGAGGACGCGATGGCAGCCGACTGCGGGATTTTGCCGGCAAATTGCAGCCCGTATGGCGCAGCTCGCTTTGTCCGGACTGCTCAGGTCAGGATCGCGACAGGATGGCTCCAAAGCGTTGCCGTCAACACTTGCTCACAGCAATGAAAGCTCGGACACCCGTCGATTTGGTGGCGCAGAAGGCCATGCTGGAGGATTTGTCCGATCGCGTGGCGCGCTACCAAAGGTCGTTTTCGGCCGGAGGTCCGAAAGCAAGCGATTGGGACCGCGCTGCTTTGATTGCTGCGATCGGTTGGTGCAGCGGGTGGCGACCACTGCTTGCGCGACTTTTGCGAGAGGGGGCTGCGCCGAACGCGTAGTCGTGCCTGGGATGCTCACGTCGAGGCCGATCGCGACTTGCGGCGCCGTCCCAGCCCACCTGTGAATTTGATCCGCCCGAAGTCTCCAAAGGTGGGGTGCTCCGGGAGCGCTCCTTAATAATCCATTAACCAAAAAATGTTCCAAACTGTACGCCGTTACCGCCGCTAAAAGCGGCGGTGTTCAGGCAGCTTTTGATTGCGCGCTCAAAGGGGGAAAAACCGATGAACAGCAATCAACTTAGACTAGCGCTCGTTCTTGCCCTCTGCGTTGTCGGCGGAACCGCGTTCGCCGAGGACGGGGTCAGCGACGGCAAGATCGTCTTTGGCCAGGTCGCGGCGCTGCAAGGGCCGGCGGAGGCCTTGGGGCAGGGCATGCGCCAGGGAATTTTGGCAGCCTTCGACGCCGCCAATCGCGCCGGGGGGATTTCTGGCCGCAAACTTGAATTAAAGTCGCTGGACGACGGCTACGAGCCGGAAAAGACCGTCGAAGTAACCAAGAGAATTCTTGACGAGGACAAGGTCTTCGCCCTGGTCGGCGCGGTGGGAACACCCACGTCGAAAGCCGGTCAGCCGATCGCCACGGCAGCCAAAGTGCCGTTCATCGGCCCTTTCACCGGCGCCGAATTCTTGCGCAATCCGTACAACCGATACGTGGTCAACATTCGCAGCTCCTATTTTCAGGAGACCGAAGCGTGGATTGATCATCTGGTCAAAGATCTGGCGATATCGAGAATAGCCATCCTCTACCAGGACGACGCCTTTGGCCTTGCCGGCCTTGAAGGCGTGCAGCGCGCGATGGCGAAGCGGAATATGTCGCTCGTCGCCGAAGGCACCTTCAAACGCAACACCACGGCGGTGAAGTCGGCGTTGCTTGACATCATGAAAGCCCGACCGGAAGCCGTGGTGACGGTCGCGCCTTATAAGCCGGTCGCCGAGTTCATCAAGCTCGCGCACCAAGTAAAGATGCAGGCTGTTTTCGTTGCTATCTCTTTCGTCGGACCGGATTCGCTGGCTAGCTTGGCGACCAGGGCACGGGCGTGATCGTCACGCAAGTGGTTCCGTTTCCGTGGGAAGCAACATTGCCGGTCGTGAAGTCCTATCAAAGCGCTCTTACCGCGGTGGATCGGAATGCCAAGCCGAGCTTCGTCTCACTGGAGGGATATCTGGCCGGCCGCCTGGTGGTCGAGGCGCTCAAGCGCATCAAGGGCGAGCCGACGCGGGAGGTACTGCTCGACGTCATTGCCGCGGCGCCATTCGATTTTGGCGGCGTGACGCTCAGCTATGGACCGATGAAGAACCAAGGGTCGGATCGGGTTTTCTTTACGATCCTGCAAGCTGACGGAACGTTCCGGCCGGTCACGCGGCTGGTCAAGGCGGAAGGGCAGTGACCGGACAAACTTTTCTCAGATCCGGGCTGTAGGCCGTGGGCGGAACGACGATTGAGGGGCGACGGCATGCTTTCCTGGCTCAGCACGATTCGTTCACGCCTCTACCTGGCCTTCGGCCTCGCCGCGAGCATGACAGTAGTTGCCTCGCTGTTCGCTCTCTATGCATCCACAGATATCAGCACGACGCTGGCGGAAATTGTATCCCGCAGCATGCCGGCGGCCACCGAGTCGCTGCGGCTCGCCGAGGAGGCGAGCACCCTCGTGGCAACCGCCCCACGCTTGATGGCGGCGGAGGATGAAACGCATAGAAATGCCATCGCTCGCGATATCGCGGGGCAAGCTCAAATATTGAGCTCGAGAATCGAGCGTCTGCGGAGTCTCGACAGCCAGAACGACGAGATCGAGGTCGCTCGAGCTGCTATGGTCGAACGGCTTGGTACGCTCAATCAAGCCGTCACCGACCGCATCAAAGTCTCCACGCAACGGCGAGCTCTGACGCTCGCCGTTAGAAGAGACCATGAAAATCTCCTGGAAGCGATCACGCCCGCCATTGACGATGCAAATTTCGATCTCATGACGAAAGGCCGGATATCCGAAGGCAATGCAACGACCATCCAATCAATCGATTTGCTGCGACGGCTTCTTGAAATTCAGTCGGGGGCCAATCTTCTGGTTGGCCTGTTGATTGAGTCGGCAATGGTTACCGATATCGCGAGTTTGCCGCCGATCCGCGATCTCATCACCGCGGCCGAACGGAGCATCGAAGCCAACTTGAGGGCGCTACCGGATTCCGATCAGCGAACGAAGATAACCGACCGCTATCAACGTCTCGCTGTTATGGCGAATCAAGACGGGATTATTGCGGCGCGCATGAATGAGCTAAATCGGGAGCACGATGCGCAGCAGGTGTTTTCGGCAGCAATCGCCGAGGCGGCAAGGCTCGGGATCGCTCGCGACAACGTGATTGAGCGGCAAGGTAATTTTGCACAGACACTCTCGGCACGTGCGTTCTCGCAAATTCGGGTCGGTCGCATCCTTCTCATCACGCTCAGCATTGCGGCGCTGGCTGCTGCCGGCTTGATTGCCTGGCTCTATGTCGGGCGCAGCATTGTCGGCCGCTTGACGCTGTTGAGTGGCGCGATGCGCCGTATCGCCGACGGCGAATCGAATGTGCCGGTCCCCGTCGGGGGCGATGACGAGATCGCCGGTATGGCAAAAGCGCTGCTGGTATTCCGGCAAGCCATCGAGGACGTGCGGCTGGCTCGGCAGCGCGAGGCGGACCGGGCGGAGGAGTCGGAAGTCCGCAGGAAGCAGGTCGAAGCGGCGACGCAGAATTTCGAACGGGCGGTCAACGACATCGTCCAAGGGCTCGACGGCGCCTCAAAGTCAATGGACGACCGCGCGCATGTCATGGCGGAAACAGCCAGCAACAATAAAACACAAGCCGTTGCCACCGCGACCGCTTCCGAAGAGGCGACGGCGAACGTCGGCAGTGTCGCCATGGCGGCCGAAGAAATAGCGCAATCGGTGGAGCAGATTTCGACCCAGGCGCGCGCTTCGGCGGAGATTGCCCGGCAAGCCACCGGCGAAGCCAAGGCGATCATCAGCGCCGTGGAACATCTGGTGGCGTCGGTAAACCAGATCAAAACCGTTAGCCATATGATCCGCGACGTCGCCGCGCAAACCAATCTTCTCGCGCTCAACGCGACGATCGAGGCGGCGCGTGCCGGCGACGCCGGACGCGGCTTTGCCGTCGTCGCGCAGGAGGTTAAGAGCCTCGCCGCGCAGACCGAGAAGGCGACCGGCGACATTACCCAGCAAATTTCATCGATTGAACTGACCACATCGCAGGTCGTCCAAGCGATGAAGACAGTCGCCGGCACGATTACGCAGCTCGATGACAATGCCACCGACATTTCCGTGGCAGTGCAGCAGCAGGGCGCCGTAAGCAAGGAAATTGCCCGCAGCGCCAACGCCGCTGCCGAACGGACACGCGAGGTTTCGGCAAGCGTTGTTCATGTCTCCGATGCCGCGACCAAGGCCGGCGAGCTTGCCAACGCCGTGCTCAGCGCCGGCATTGGATTTGCGGAGCGATCGGATCGGCTGCGCGCCGAAGTTGAGCGCTTTCTCGCTCAGGTCCGCGTCGCCTAGCCATTCGTGGGCTCTGCCGTGCCGCCCTTCGGCGTGCACAGAATAGTTATCAGTCTGCCTAATTCTTAATCAGACACTCGCGGGTGTTACGGACCGAACCTGGTCCTCCGCCCTCTTTATCAGAAAATCATAAGCGGTTTCAAAGCGATATGGATGGCCCGTAGAGCTTCTATCGCTGGCATGGGCTTTGCGATTGCGTTACCGCCAACTCGAAGATCGCCCATCGCCTGATGGCCGGCAACCAGCGGCGCCGCCAGCGCTCGCGTGCATACAGGGAGCATGCAATGAACGTAGATAACATTTCACGTCGCCGCGTCCTCAAAGGGACAGCTGCCTTGACCCTCGGCACGGCTCTGCCGCTGAGCCGGGCCTTCGCCAAGGACACGACCGTCGGCTTCATCTATGTCGGCTCGCGCGACGACTACGGTTACAACCAAGCCCATGCGGCGGGCGCGGCCGCACTGAAGAAGATGCCCGGCATCAAGGTCGTCGAGGAAGAGAAGGTCCCTGAGACCGACGCCGTCGAAAAGACCATGGAATCGATGATCAATCTTGACGGGGCGACGCTGCTATTCCCGACGTCCTTCGGTTACTACAACCCGCACATGATCAAGATGGCGCTGAAGTTTCCGAAGCTGCGCTTCGAACACTGCGGCGGCCTGTGGACCGACAAGGATCCGAAAAACGCGGGCAGCTATTTCGGCTACATCGATGAATCGCAGCACGTCGCCGGCATCGTTGCCGGCTATATGTCGAAATCCGGTAAGCTTGGCTTTGTCGCCGCCAAGCCTATCCCGCAGGTTCTGCGCAACATCAACGCGTGGACGCTCGGCGCCAAGCTCGCCAATCCGAAAATCACGACGCAGGTGATCTTCACCGGCGACTGGTCGATGCCGGTGAAGGAAGCCGAAGCCACTAACAGTCTCATCGATCAAGGCGTCGACGTCGTTACCTGTCACGTTGACGGCCCGAAAACCGTCGTGGAGAACGCTGCGCGCCGCGGCGCGATGGTCACTGGCTATCATGTCAACCAATCGGTGCTCGCGCCGCAGGCTTATCTCACCGGCGCGGAGTGGAACTGGGAAGTGCTCTATCCGCGCTTCGTCAAGATGTTCACGTCGGGCGAGACGATTCCGAACTTCTACCGCGGCGGCCTGAAGGAAGAGATCGTCAAGGTCTCGCCGTACGGCTCAATGGTCAGCGCAGAGGCGAAGAAGAAAGCCGATGAGGTCAAGGCCGGCCTGACCGCCGGCACCTATGTCATCTTCAAAGGTCCGATCGTCGACAACAAGGGCACCACGGTCATCGCTGCCGGCGTCTCCCGCGGCCAGACCGATCCCGAGCTGGAAAAGATGAGTTACCTGGTCGACGGCGTCATCGGAGCGACTTCGTGAAAGCCGATGTCGGCACGCCTGTCGGCGCGCCTCTTGCAAAATCTGGGGTCGGCGAGCTTCTTCGCCTGCCCCCTTTCGGTCAGAAGTTCGGCGGCGTGGCGGAATATATTGTTATTCCCGCGCTCGCCCTTTTGGCTTCGCTCGTGCTGTTCGGCATATTCGTCGCGCTGTTCGGTAAGAATCCGCTCGATCTTTATTTCTACATGTATCAGGGCGCGTTCGGCACCTGGTTCTCCTGGCAGAACACGCTGACGCGTGCCGCGCCCCTCATCCTGACCGCGCTGTGCACCGCGCTGCCGGCGCAGCTCGGCATGGTGATCATCGGCGGCGAGGGGGCGCTGCTGATCGGTGCCCTTGCGGCCACCAGCGCGGCGCTGGCGCTGCAATCCGCGCCGCCGCTGTTCGTCGACGTGGCTATGGCCTGCGCCGGCATGATCGGCGGGGGCTTGTGGATCGTGCTGGCTGGTGCGTTGCGCCAGTATCGCGGGGTCAACGAAACGATTTCAAGCCTGTTGCTTGTTTACATCGCGCTGGCAATTCTCAATTTTCTGGTCGAGGGTCCGATGCGTGACCCGACCAGCCTCAATAAGCCGTCGACACCTGAAATCGGCGCCGCAAATATGATCGGCAGCATCCCGGGCACCGACGTGCACTGGGGCTTCGTGTTCGGCATCATCGCCGCAATCCTTTCGTACATCCTGATCTATCACACGGTGTTCGGATTCGCCGCGCGGGTCGCCGGCGGCAACATCCGCGCCGCCAAGGTCGTCGGGCTGAGCGTCGGCAAGCTCATTCTGATCATCTGTTTTCTAGCCGGTGCGGCCGCCGGCCTTGCCGGCATGATGGAAGTCGCAGCCGTGCAGGGGCGTGCCAACGCCAATCTGGCGGCGGGCTATGGCTTCGCCGGCATCCTGGTGGCGTTCCTGGCGCGGCAAAATCCGCTGGCGGTCGTTCCGGTCGCCATCCTGCTCGGCGGCATCGGTGCCAGCGGCGGCTTGCTGCAGCGCCGGCTCGGCCTGCCGGACGCCTCGGTCCTGGTGTTGCAAGGCATGATCTTCGTCATGGTGCTGGCTAGTGACTCGCTTTACGGACGTTTTGGCATTTTCAAGGGAAAGGCGTCTTGATCTTGGCCGACCCAGGCAACATCGGCTTGTGGACGGTGCCGGTCGCGGTGCTTGGCGGCGCCGTGCGCGTCTCTACGCCGTTTATCTTTGTCAGTCTCGGCGAGTGCATTACCGAACGCAGCGGCCGAATCAATCTCGGCCTCGAAGGCACCCTCGTCATGGGCGCGATGGCCGGCTATGGCGTCTCCTACCTCACCGGCTCGCCCTGGCTCGGCGTGCTCGCCGCCGGAGTGACCGGTGCTGCGATGGGCGCGCTGCACGCCGGAATCTGCGGGCTGCCGCGCGTCAATGACATCGCCGTCGGCATCGCCCTGATGCTGTTCGGCGTGGGGCTGGCGTTCTATCTCGGCAAACCGCTGATCGAGCCGACCGCACCGCGCCTGCCGTCAATCGACCTCGGCTGGTGGAGCGACATTCCGCAACTGCGCGCCGCCTTGCGGATCAATGTCCTGTTTCTTATCGGCGTCGCGCTGGCGCCAGTGCTGGTCTGGGCGCTGCGGACCACGCGATGGGGCCTGATCATACGCACCGCCGGTGAGAGCGCCGACGCCGCTTTGGCGATGGGCTATTCGGTGAATTTCATCCGCCTGCGCGCGACCATGTTCGGCGGTTTCCTGGCCGGGATCGGCGGCTCGTTCCTGTCGCTCTATTATCCGGGGAGTTGGAATGAAGGGCTGTCCAGCGGCCAGGGCATCACTGCCGTGGCGCTGGTGATCTTCGCGCGCTGGAATCCCATGCTGTGCCTTGCCGCGTCGATTCTCTTCGGCGGTGCTGCCGCCTTGGGACCGGCGTTGCAATCCGTCGGATATAGCCAGGGCTATCATCTGTTCAATGCCGCTCCGTACATCCTGACTTTGTTGATCATGATTGCGACCTGCTCACCCAAGCGCACCCTGATCGGTGCGCCGGCAGAGCTGTCGATTACGAGGTGAACCATGCCCCAACTGGCGCGCAAAGAGAGTAACGCGGCGGAGCGCTACGTCGCCGCCGATCCCTATCTCTGGCCCTACAACGGCGACCTTCGCCGGCAAAATACCGCGCTGATCATCATCGACATGCAGACCGACTTCTGCGGCGTCGGCGGCTATGTCGACAAGATGGGCTACGACCTGTCGCTGACCCGCGCGCCGATCGAGCCGATCAAGCGCACACTCGCCGCCGCGCGCGCCAAGGGCTTCCATGTCTTTCACACCCGCGAAGGCCATCGCCCCGATCTCGCCGACCTGCCGGCGAACAAGCGCTGGCGTTCGCGGCAGATCGGCGCCGGTATCGGTGATCCCGGGCCTTGCGGCCGCATCCTAGTGCGCGGCGAAGCCGGCTGGGAAATCATCCCCGAGCTTAAGCCGCGCGAGGGTGAGCCGATCATCGACAAGCCGGGCAAGGGCTCGTTCTGCGCCACCGATCTCGAGCTGCTGCTGCGGCTGAGCGGCATCGACAACATCGTGCTGACCGGCATTACCACCGATGTGTGTGTGCACACGACCATGCGCGAAGCCAACGACCGCGGCTTCGAATGCCTGCTGCTGGAGGATTGCTGCGGGGCGACAGACAAGGGCAATCACGACCATGCGCTGAAGATGATCAAGATGCAGGGCGGCGTGTTCGGGGCGGTGTCGGATTCGGCAAAATTCATCGAGGTCATTTCGTGACCGAGTTCGCCACGCTGATCCCGCCCGGCGGGCTGGTCCCGCCGACTGCATCCAAAAAGACATTCGGCGTCGAAGCGCTTTCTATGACCAAGCGCTTCGGCGAGTTCGTCGCGCTCGATCAGGTCTCGTTGAAGGTGCGAACCGGCACGTTCCATGCGCTGCTCGGCGAGAACGGCGCCGGCAAGTCGACGCTGGTCAAATGCATCATGGGCTATTACCAGTCCGACGCCGGCGAACTCATAGTCGACGACCGCCAGGAAATCATCGGCAATCCCCGCGCTGCGCATGCGCTCGGTCTCGGCATGGTCTATCAGCACTTCACGCTGGTGCCGGCGATGACGGTTGCGGAGAATTTCGTGTTGGCGCGCGACGACGTACCGGCGGTGGTCGATTGGACGCGCGAGCGCAAGGCGTTGGAAGACTTTCTGTTGCGCATGCCGTTCGGCGTGCCGCTGAACGCCAAGGTGTCGGCGATCTCCGCCGGCGAGCGGCAGAAATGCGAGATTCTCAAGCAGCTATACCTGCAGCGCCGCTTTCTCATCCTCGACGAGCCGACTTCGGTGCTCACTCCCGGCGAGGCCGACGAAGTGCTCGGCATGCTGCGCGACATGGTGGCGCGGGGCGTTCTCACCATTCTCATGATTACCCACAAATTCCGCGAGGTCATGGCATTCGCCGACGAAGTGACCATCCTGCGGCGCGGCAAATTGGCGGGGCAGGGGCACGTCAAGGATTTGAACCCCGACACCATGGCGCGCGCCATGATCGGCGCCGAGGAGCTGACGGTGCAACCGGCGCGCACCGGCGAGTTCGGCGCGCCGCGGCTCGACATCGAGAACCTGAAAGCGCTCGACGATGGCGGCCAGCCGGCGGTGCGTGACGTGTCATTGTCGATTCGTGGCGGCGAGATCGTCGGCATTGCCGGGGTGTCCGGCAACGGCCAGCGCCAGCTCATCGAAGTCTTGGCCGGCCAGCGCGAAGCCGAGAGCGGCCAAATCTATCTACAGGGCGAGCGCTATCATGCGACGCGCGAGGAAATGCGCCACAATCATCTGTCGGTCCTTCCCGAAGAGCCGCTGAAGAACGCTTGCGTCGCGCGCATGAGCGTCGCCGACAATCTCGCCTTCCGCGAGTTCGATCGGGCGCCGTTCGCCTATGGCGGCTGGTGGCTCAATCGCGCAAAATTCCATGAAGAGGCGATGCGCAAGATCGGACTCTACAAGATCAAGACCCGCTCCGACGATACCTCGATCGGCGAGCTTTCCGGCGGCAACGTGCAGCGCACTGTGCTGGCGCGCGAGCTCGCCGGCGAAGTCGACATCCTGGTGGCCGCCAATCCATGCTTCGGATTGGACTTCGCGGCGGTCGCGCAGATCCACGCCGAGATCATGGCGGCGCGCAATCGCGGCGCGGCGGTGCTGCTGGTCAGCGAAGATCTCGACGAGCTCCTGGAGCTCGCCGACCGTTTGGTCGTGATGTTTCACGGCGAGCTGGTCTACGAAACGCGCGCCAGTGAAGCCGATCTCACCGAAATCGGCCGCCACATGGCCGGGCATTAGGGCTCGCTCGGCGCATTCCCGCGTAATCAAAACGGTTGGCTTGCGGCGGGCTACGCGCCGTGGACCGGCGACATCGACAGCCGCCGATACGGCGCATAGGCCGGTTCCCACATTTTCGAATTGACTGCCGCGATTAGATTCTGATCGGGGATGGGACGCGCCAGTCCCTCGGTTTTTGCCTGCTTGGCGACCGCGATCGCGACCTGGAACGACAGTTTTCGCAGCTCCCCGAGCGGCGGCAAGAGATTGGCGCGCGGATCGCGCTTTGCCGGGGATAGTTCGGCGATCGTGCGCGCCGCAGCGAGAAACATGCCATCCGATATACGGCGTGCCTGCACGGCGATGGCTGCGAGACCGACACCGGGACATAGGAGTTGTTGGTCTGGTCGATCCGGAATGAATGGCCGTTGCGCGGAATAGTTGGGAACGGGCTGCCGGTGCCGATGACCGCGCGGCCGTCGGTCCAGTCGAGCAAATCCTGCGGCGTCGCCTCGCTCCGCTCTGTCGGATTGGAGAGCGGAAAGATCACCGGCCGCTGGACGTGCGCGGCCATGGCGCGCACGACGCCCTCGGAAAAGGAATGGGCCTGCCCGGATGTGCCGATGAGGACCGTCGGATGCGCGTTGGTCACGACCTCGGCAAGACCGATCCGATTAGGGGAGGTGAGCTTCCAGGCGGCGAGCCGGTCGCGGCTTTGCGCAAACGGCGCCTGAAACGGCTGCAGGCCGGCCATGCCTTCGACCAAGAGGCCGCCGCGGTCGACGAGATAGAACCGGCTGCGGGCATCCCTCTCGGGCACGCCCGCCTCGATCATGGCGCGCAGCAGCAGCGCGCTGATGCCGGTGCCCGCGGAGCCCGCTCCCAGCACCGCGACACGCTGATCGCGTAGCGCCACGCCGGTGACATTGATGGCGCTCAGCACCGCGCCGACGGCGATGGCGGCGGTGCCCTGGATATCGTCGTTGTAGCTGCACAGCTGCTCGCGATATTGCGCCAGCAGCCGGTTGGCGTTGCAAAACGCAAAATCCTCCCAGTGCAGCAGCACATGCGGCCATCGCGCGCGGACGGCGTCGACGAACGACGCGACGAAATCATCGTAGGCCGCGTCGCGCACGCGTTCGTGCCGCCAGCCGATGTAGAGCGGGTCGGCCAGAAGCTCTTGGTTGTCCGTGCCGACGTCGAGAAGAATCGGCAATGTCGTCGAAGGGTGCAGGCCGGCGCAGGCGGTGTAGAGCGAGAGCTTGCCGATCGGGATGCCCATGCCGCCGGCGCCTTGATCGCCGAGGCCCAGGATGCGCTCGCCGTCGCTCACCACGATAGCCTCGACGCCGTCGAAGCGCGGATTGCCAAGGATGCGGCGCACGCGGTCCTTCAACGGGACGCTCAGGAACAGACCGCGCGGCTTGCGAAAGAGGCGGCTGAATTGCTGACAGCCGAGACCGACCGTGGGCGTGTAGACGATCGGCATCAGCTCTTCGATGTTCCGGATCAGCAGCGCGTAAAACAAGGTTTCGTTGGTGTCCTGCAGGCCGCGAAGGAAAGTGTACTTCTGCAGGTCTGTGCCGAGGCCGCGAAAAGCGGCGAGCCGGCGTCCGAGCTGCAGATCGAGGGAAGTCACGTAGGGCGGCAGCAGGCCGTGCAGATCAAACGTATCGCGCTCGGCATCGGTGAACGCCGTGCCTTTGTTGAGCAGCGGATCGTTTAGCAGCTCATAGCCGCTGAGCGCGGTCTCGATCATTCTCGGCCTTCTGCGCTCGCCGCGCGCTGTTTCGGACATTGGTGCGCGGGTCTTAGCCCGACGAGGCGCGGGGCACGGCTGCGCCGCCCGCTTCGGCCTCCCGCAGGCGGCCATTTCCGAACACTACGCCCTTTGCTTCGCTGCCAAGCGCGGTGAGGATGACGATCGCGACGGCGACGGTGCCCGCGACAACCGCGAGCGCGAAGGCATAATTGCCGCCGTAACGCGCGGCGATGGCCGCTTGCAGCGTGGCGTTGACCGACGCAATCAGGTTGCCGAGCTGATAGACAAATCCCGGGAAGGTGCCGCGCGCCGCGTCGGGCGACAATTCGTTCAAATGAACCGGGACCACGCCCCAGGCGCCTTGCACCATGACTTGCATCAGAAAGGCGCCGACTGCGAGCCATACGGCGCTTGCCGCAAACGCCCAGAGCGGAAGCACAAGCAGCGAAAGGACCGCGGCGATAATGATGATGCGCCGTCTGCCGAAGCGTTCGGACAAACTGCCAAACGATATTCCTCCGATAATGGCGCCGATGTTGTAGATGACCGCGATCAGACCGACCTCATGCGGGCCAAATCCGTGCTGGACCTGCAGGAAGGTCGGGTAAAGGTCCTGGGTGCCGTGGCTGAAAAAATTGAACGCGGTCATCAACAGGATCGCGTAAATGCCGAGGCGCCAGTGGGATTTCAGGACCGCCAATGTGTTGCTGCGGGCGGTCGTCGGCGTCCAACTGGGCGATTCCGGAACGTTGCGGCGGATATAAAAGACCAGCAACGCGGGCAGCACGCCGATCATGAACATGCCGCGCCAGCCGATGTACTGGAACAGCAAACCGTAGACGATCGAGGCGAGAAAATATCCGGCCGGATAGCCGGATTGCAGCAGGCCGGAAACAAAGCCTCTGGCGTGCGGTGGTATGGATTCCATGGTCAGCGACGCGCCGACGCCCCATTCTCCGCCCATCGCGATGCCGTAGATCGCCCGCAACGCCAGCAACGCCGTGAGGCTCGGCGCGAAGCCGGAGGCAAACTCAATGGCCGAGTAGAACAATACGTCGACCATCAGGGTCGGACGGCGGCCCCAGCGGTCGGCGGCGCGTCCAAACAGGAAGGCGCCGATTGGGCGCATCGCCAAAGTCAACAAGATGGCGACGGTGACCTGGGTGACGTCGGTATGGAATTCCTTAGCGATATCCGTGAGGACGAACACCATCAGGAAGAAATCGAAAGCGTCGAGCGTCCATCCCAAAAAACTCGCCGCGACCACATGCTTTTGTTCGCTGGTCCAGCCGGAAAGCGCTGCAATGGCCATGGTGGTGCTCCTAGGGGCTGTCCGGACTTCGATCTCACGCCGGCGGTACCGCGCCAGCGGCCTCCGAAGCGGCATTCTCGCGCTTGCGGCGCGCTTCGTAAGCCTTCAAATGCGCATAGGCGATCCGCAGCAGCGACCTATCGTTGGGTGGCTGCGCTGTGCTGCGGCGCAGCAGATCGCCGACAATGTGGTCGGCTTCGATGGGTCCACGTCGCTCGATATCCCGCAGCATCGATGCAGTAATAGTGGATTGCGGTGCCGTTAACATGCTGCGGGTGAACTCGCGGGTAGCTTCGCCCGGCGGGAAACCTTGCGCCGCGCCGATCGCGCAGCACTCGTCGAAAAGCGCGGTCGTCAGGTTGACGGCGCCGGCGGCGACGATGTCGCCGAAGGAGGCTCGCATCAAGCAGTTGATGCCGGCGGCGGTGGCGATGAACACCCACTTCTCCCACATTTCCTGCAGGATCGCCTTGCTCGGGCGTGACTCGAAGCCGGCGCCGGACAGCGCCGCGGCGATGGCCTCGTTGCGCGCCGACACGGCGCCGTCCTGTTCGCCGAACGCCATGCGGTGGGAGTCGTTGAGATGCCGGATGTCGCCGTCGGGGCCGAGTGTTGCCGAGATCACGCACAGGCCGCCGAGGACGCAGCCGCGGCCGAAACGAGACGCGAGGAAATCCAAATGGGCCATGCCGTTGAGCAACGGCAGGATCGCGGTTTGTGTTCCAACGCCGGGCGCCACCGAAGCCGCCGCCGCCGCGAGGTCGTAAGCCTTGCAGCTGAGAAGGACCAGATCGAAGGGATCGCGCAGCGTATCGGCCGTGACGGTGGGCGGTGCGGGCCAGCTCACATCGCCGAAACGGCTGCGGATTACCAGTCCGGTCCGCGCCAACTGCGCAGCGCGCTTTGGCCGCACGAGAAAAACAACATCGCGGCCGGCCGTCAGCAGCCTGCCGCCGAAATATCCGCCAATCGCCCCAGCCCCGACCACCAGAATTCGCACAACGACCCCGCTGAGCGCGACGTTACCGAACGACGCAACCGCCTTTGCCGTGATGGTAAGGCAACGTCATACTATACCGCTCGGCGTTACGGCGTCGAGCGAGCGGCGTCTACGTTATTGTTTCCGGCTGGCGGCCGCCGGGGCACCATGGCGTTTTGGACAATTTCCTGCACCACTTGGCCGCGCTGATTGAGCGTCCGGGTCCGCATCTTGATCAGCCCAAGGTTGGGGCGCGACTTGGACGGGCGCACGTCGAGGACTTCGCTTTCGATACGCAGCTCATCGCCGGGACGGACCGGAATAGGCCAACGCAGCTCGTCGAAACCGAGACCGATACTGCCGCCCGCAGGCTTCGCTTCCCTCTCGGTCAAGAGACGCATGGTGAGCGCGGCAGTGAGCCAGCCGCTCGCCACCAGACCGCCAAAAATTGAACTGCGCGCCGCCTCCTCATCGAGATGGAAGAACTGCGGATCATACTTTTTGGCGAACACGATAATCTCGTCCTTCTCCACCCGGACGGGTCGCGTGGAGCTAAAAACCTGCCCGACGGTGAAATCCTCCAGAAACAACTCTGCCATTTTTCATTGGCTCCCGGCTGATTGAACGACGGCAAGCCGGCGCCGGGTTCGGCGCCGGCCGTGCGAAAAAGCTGCGCGCGCTATTGCATGAGGTCGCTGCGGCGGAAAGCTCGTAGTGCTCGCCGGCGCCGCCAGCTACCGGCAAACTTTCACATACGTGCATATCTTCTTGAAGTTCTCCCAGTGACATTGCTGCTCCATGCGGCAATTTTTGCCTTTTGTCTCCTGAGCGTGGGCAATCGCGGGGTGGCAAATCGAAACGAGTGCAAGAAGCCCGCAGGTTAAAAACAGATGTCGTCCACGCATCGTTTTCTCCATTCACTGGCGGAGATTTGGTGTCAGCCAAAGTCGCGTCCACGCCCCGTCCTGCGTCAGCGGCAGGCGGATAACGGGATACCGATCGAGGCCTTTCGTTGGCCCTGCAAGCATCCATCCTTCCAGATGCCCCGCAAAGTTTCGCTCCCGGCCGTCAACGTTCCAACCCCGTTCGGTTTGCCATTGCGAAACTCACCCTCATACCGCAGTTTTTTCACCGTCAATACGCCGTGACCGTTCGGCTCACCGTCGGCAAGCTCCCCGTCGTAGCGTCCGCTGGACCAGGATTGCGTACCCTTGATGGCCTGACGGCCATCGCGCCACTCACCTTCATCGGTCTCGATCGCAATGCCGCCCTTTGACCATTGCACGGTCCCGCTTCCTTCAGCGCGACCGTTGGTACAGGAACCCGACCAGGCCACCGATTCGTCCAGTTGCGGATTCGGATCCCACACGCGGCAACCGGATTTGTCTGCGATCCACTCACCCGCGTGAGCCGCAGCCGCCGCGGCGATCAAGCCGGCCGCCAGGACCGCCGCCGCAATGCCGCGCACCAGTGGCCTCATCAAAACGAAGCCGATCATGGACTTCACCTTCGTTCAATGCGGTAGAAGCGGAACGACAATTCCGTTGAGCAATTCATCGCGCACCTCGATGAATCGGTCGCGGATCTTGCCATCGGCATCGATGACCCAGGTGATCGGCACGCCTTGCGGCGTGCCGAAGCCGTCTTCGGTAATGGCCTTCGACACCGCCGTCGGATAGGCGACCGCGTGGGCGGCTTTGCGAACCTTTTCGAAGTCGCGCGGGAAATCGATGCTGATGCCGATCACTTCCAGGCCGTCGCCGTGATGCCGCCGGTAGAACGCGTTAAGCCTCGGCATTTCCTTGCGGCAAGGCGCGCACCAGATGGCCCAATAGTTCACCAGCACGACCTTGCCGCGCAGCTTGGCGAGATCGAAGGTTTGGCCGTCGAGCGCGGTGAGAACCAGCGCCGGCGCGGCTTCACCGATTTCCGGTGCCGCACCCGCCCGGCCCGATGCCGAGGCGAGCCACATTATGGCGGCGGCCGCAGCCAAGCGCGCAAGCCGCACCGATGTCGTGGCAATGACTGGCATTGTGCGCTTCTCAGGCTGTTGATCGCTCAGAAATTGTAGCTCGCGACCAGCTTGATCAAGTAGGGCGCGACCAGCTGCCCTTCGGTCCCGGCATTGTTGGCCGCGTTGGCGCGGTAATAGACCGGAACCTCGATGTCGAAATAGACCTTGATGACTCGGTTGTTGGCCTCGTCGACCACCTTGGTGAACTCGACGCCAGGCGAGAGCATCACCCGGTCGAAACCGCTGTTGAGCGGATCGGCGCCGGTACCGGTGTCGCTATCGCGATGCGAGACGATGACCTGGCCGAGTGGCGTAATCTTGTCGAAGCCGAGCACATGGTACCAATTGTTGTAGAGGATGCCGGCCGCGCCGTCGATCTGCCTGCCCGGATAGTAGGTTTGCACGACGCCGGGATTTCCGTCGAAGAAGCCCTGCGGATCAGCCGCGGCCTGATAGAGGAACGGCTGCCGCAACATCACCTGCGAGAAATACTGCCACGCATTGTCGCCGGAGAGCATGCCGCGATGGAAGCCACCGAGCATCAGGTCGGTGCTGCCCGACCCGATCTGGGTGTCGCGGTCAATGCCGGGAGCGGTGAACGTACCGGTCGGCAGCTTGAGGCCGAAGATGATGCCGGTCGACATGTCTTTGAAGAAACCGGTGTAGATGCCCATGACCTCGATATCGCCGATATCCTCGGAATTGTAGGTCTGTATTCCGGCGTAGGCCCCGGTGTCTGTGGTCAAACTGCGGTTGACAGTAGGCACTCGCACCATCACGCCCCAATCGCGATTGAAATTGTAGCTGAAGCCGACATTGTACCACTGCGTATTGATCACCTTGTCCGAATTGGCGGCTGCTGAGGCTCTGGAACTGCCGATGTAATTCTCATTCTGGTAGCCGCTCCAAAATTCGAAGAAAACACTGCCGCCGTGATCTTGCTCCTGCGGCATACCGAGGCCGCCGACGTCGAACACGCTGCAGCCGCAGGCGCAGGCCCACGCTGCCGTGGTGGTGAAGGTGCGCAACGGCACGATCGCGACAATGAGTGAGGCGAGGAGCGTGACAAAGGCCGCAGCCTTCCGCCCGGCCGCATGGCGGCGCGGCGGTAAAGGCATGGTCTTTATGGTGGTCGACATGGTGTCACCGATTTGATTTGCCCTCCGCGACACAGCCGGATGACGGCGCGCGCGCAGGCGGGCGATGAAGGTTGAAGCGAGGGCGGAGTTGAACATGACGCTCTCGCGGCGATCAAAACTTGAAGTTCACGCCGGCGCGGACGAGCTGGATAACCAGGTCCGCGGAACCGTGGAGCGTATTGGCTCCAACCCCGGGTTCGGTGATGGCGCCGAGCGCGCTGGTTGTCGGGAAGCTCGCCAACAGATATTCGAGCTTGAACGTCCAGTGGTCGGCCCAGGCATATTCCCAACCGGCGCCGGCGGTCCAACCGGTGAGGAATTTCGAGCCGGTTGCGATGCCGGTGGCCCCCGCGCCGTCGGCGTAGCTCTGCGTATAACTCGCCGTGGTAAATGCCGCGCCGCCGGTGATGTAAGCGAAATTGCGATCCGCCGCGACGCCGATCCGTGGACGCACGGTCGCCAAGTAATTGGTGGTGAGCGACTGCGTGACAGTGAATGGCACGCCCGTGCTCAGCGTCAGAGGGCCGACCGCAGGGCCGGCCCCGTTGGTGAACGTTGGATTGCTGTGGAAATAGTCGAAGTCGCCTTCGAGGCCGAAGACGAGCAGGCCGGACTGCAAGTTGCAGCCGGCTTGTCCGCCACCGAGGAAATCGGTGTCGTTGTGCGACCCGGCTGCGTTAGTGCCGACCAACGCTGGATCGCCCCCCAGCAGGTAGGTTCCAGGATCGACGGTTGAGCTGAAGTTTGAGGCGCTCCCGCCGCCTCCGGCATTAAGTCCGACATAACACCCGCTCCATTGATAGGTGGGTGCCGCCGGCGCCTTCATCGGCATGTCGGCGGCCAGAGCCGAGCCTGTTGCGAGAGTGCCGGCCAACGCGAGGCCGACGATGCGATGCAGATGACGTTGCCGTACCCGGTGCGGCTTTGTATCGCGAGCCAAGCTCGCAGCGCACGTGATCATGATGGTTCCCCCGAATTGCCGAACTCACCCTTCGCAATGGGCGCCGGCCAAGATTTCCGATGATGATTGCTGTCGAGCCTGAGGCGGCTCAGCCATCACGCCGGTAGCGGGGGGCCTCGGGGCGGCTGGCTCGGATGCCTGATCGCAAATCTGTTTCGCCAATCGGCGGTCGGCCAAATTATTTCCCTGGCATCGGGGGCGACGAAAACGAGGGGGGCGGCGCCCGGCGGCTCAACGAAGGCCGGGCTGCCAAGAAAACAGCCGCAATCGCAGCCGAGGTGGCCGCCGTGCCCGCGGTCGCCGGGGGTCTGATCGCCGGCGCCGCCATGGTTGCTGTTGAGGCAAATGATGGCGAGCGAGTCGAAGGCCGCGGCCGAGGCGGCGGTCTGGATCAGACCGAAGCTGCCCACGAGCGTCTGCAGCGCGAGCGCATAGGCGGCGATCCAACCGATCGCCCGCCGCCATTTGCCCCGCGCGCCTCCGGTCACGACAATCTCCCCCTGCGAATTCATAACATGCCGCATCGACCCTGCAAAGTTCGGCTTCTCGCCGATCGGTAACGCCGAAGCACATGGGCCGCGCTCGCCCGTCCGCGCAAACCTCTGGGTCTCGTCTTTCCTTTGGCACCCCGAAGCGGTTATCATCGCCCGGTCGCACTGGAGCATGGCCATGACGATGAGACGTACCGTTTTCGCGTGGATCGTCGCCGCCTGCACCGCTGGGCTTGCCACCGGCATCTGCACGCCGGCGACCGCGGGCCAATATTGGTACAGCGGCCACATTGACCATGGCGGCCACTGGCGCGAAACCCATCGCGCCATTTACCAGTTGGAGAACCTGATCGCGCTCCTGGAGGCAGACCCGGCGACGGATGATGGCTACAAAGCGCCCATCATCACCCGGGCTCGTGCCGACATCATGCGGTTGCGCGCGACGCTTGATCGGTCGCGCTGGCGGTGGACGACGCCGTGCTGCTACAGCCGCCGAGCGATTTACATTCGCTGAGCCATGGCATCTGCCGAGGCCTGCGCCTCGGCGTTGCGCACAGCATCACACCTCGCTCCCCGCAGGACGCGTGCCGATAGCCCCCGGCAGCAGCCCCAGCAGTCGCTGCCGAACGCGCATCGACCAGCCGCTCAATCGGTCGAGATAGAGATAGACAACGGGCGTGGTGTAAAGGGTCAGCAATTGGCTGATCAGGAGCCCGCCGACGATTGAGATGCCCAGCGGACGCCGAATTTCTCCGCCGTTGCCGAAGCTCAGCGCCAGCGGGATGGCGCCAAGAATGGCAGCCGACGTCGTCATAATGATCGGACGAAAACGCAGCAGGCAGGCCTCGAAAATGGCGTCGTAGGAACTCAAATCGCGGGATCGCTTCGCCTCGATGGCAAAATCCACCATCATGATCGCGTTCTTTTTGACGATGCCGATCAAGAGGATCACGCCGATCAGCCCGATAATGTCGAATTCCGTGTGGAACAGCATCAGCGCCAGCAACGCTCCGACGCCCGCCGACGGCAGCGTCGAGAGAATGGTGATCGGGTGAATGTAGCTCTCATAGAGCACGCCAAGCAGGATATAGACCGCGGCAATGGCGGTGAGAATCAGGATCGGCTCCTTGCCGAGCGATTGCTGAAACAGCTGCGCAGTTCCGGCCATAACGCCGCGTATCGATGATGGCATATGGATGCGCGCGATGGCGGTGTTGATTTCGGCCGATGCTTCGCCAAGCGATTTACCCGGTTGCAAATTGAACGATATGGTCGAGGCAACGAACAAGCCCTGATGATTGACGGACAAGGGCGTGTGGCCCGGCCGGTGCTGGCTGACGGCGGCCAGCGGGATCATCGTTTCCAGAGTGGTGCTGACCGCGGCGCCAGCGGATGTGGGGCCATGCCCGGTATTGGCCAGCGCGTTGATGGCGGCGTTGCGCGCCGCAACGGCATTGGCGGATGCCGCGGCCGTTGCGCTCGACGTCGCGGCTGATCCGCTCGTGCCGGACGCGGAAGAAGTCGCGGAAGCTGCAGCGGTCGCACTGGCCGCCGAATAGGCGGTAGAAGGCGCAGTGGGCGTGGAGAACGCAGAGAGTAGAGGAGTAGGGGGAGTTGCCACGGTCCCGTTCGTGGTCGCCGCCGTGACCATTCCCCCCGGGGCATTGGTTGTCGAAGTGCCGGGAGGCGTGGCACCGGAGAGGGACACGTAAACGTCGCGCAGCGAATTGGGATACTGCGTGTAGCGTGGGTCAATTTCCATCACCACGTGGTACTGATTAATGGCGCTGTAGATGACGGAGACCTGACGCTGACCGAACGCATCGTATAGCGTGTTGTCGATTTGCAGCGGGCTGATGCCGAGGCGCGCGGTGGTATCGCGGTCGATGTCGAGATAGGTCTCCAGCCCTTTCTGCTGTTGGTCGGAACTCACATCGGTCATGACGGAACTATGCTCGAGCGCGTCGACGAGCTTGGGCGTCCACTCGTAGAGGTCCTCGACATTCTCGGACTGCAGCGTGTACTGATATTGCGCGTTGCTCTGTCTGCCGCCGGCGCGCAGGTCCTGGACGGCCGCCAGATAGAGACGGCCGCCGGGAACCTGCGCCAGTTTCGGTCGCAACCGCGCGATCACCTGATCCACCCCGACGCGTTGCGACAACGGTTTCAGCGAAACGAAGACCGAACCGGTGTTGATCTGCGCGTAGCCGCCGCCCGAGCCGACGCCGGTATAGCCGACGACGTTCTCCACCGCGGGGTCTTCGCGCACGATATTCATCATCTGCAGCAGCTTCTTGCTCATTAGCTGGAATGAGACGCTTTGATCGGCCTGCAGCGAGCCGATGAGCCGGCCGGTGTCCTGCTGCGGAAAGAAGCCCTTGGGGACGATGACATAGAGCCACGCGTTCAGGCAGATAGCGGCGATAAAGATGAGCAACACCAAGCTGCTATGCCGCAGTGCCCAGGTCAGTGTCCGCCCGTAGCCGTTGCGGAGCCGCTCGAAAATGTTGGGGCCGCGTTCCATCTCCTGCGAGGTCCGCGACCGCAGGAATAGCGCGCACATCATCGGCGTGGTGGTCAGGGAAACCGCCAGCGATACCAGGATGGCGATCGACAGCGTCACGGTGAATTCGCGGAACAACCGGCCGAGAATTCCGCCCATCAGCAAAATCGGTATGAATACCGCGATCAGCGAAAGGCTGATCGAGAGCACGGTGAAGCCGACCTCTCGTGCGCCGCGGAAAGCAGCCTGCACGTGCGGCATTCCATCGTCGATATGCCGGGAGATGTTCTCCAGCACGACGATCGCATCGTCGACGACAAAGCCGGTGGCGATGGTCAGCGCCATCAAGGACAAGATGTCCAGGCTGTAGCCAAGAAGATACATGGCGCCGAACGTGCCGATGATGGAGATCGGCACCGCGACGCTGGGGATCAGCGTGGCACGGAAGTTGCGCAGGAAAATGAAGACAACGATCGTGACCAGGATGACGCCCATCACCAGCGTCAGTTCCGTATCGTGCAGCGAGGCACGGATGGTGGTGCTGCGGTCGATGGCGATGGTGACGTTCATATCGGCCGGCATCGCCGCTTCCAGATGCGGCAACTCGGCCGTCACGTTGTCGGTGGTCTCGATGATGTTGGCGTTCGGCTGGCGGAACAGGATGACCAGGACCGAAGGTTGTCCGTTGGACATGCCGAGGTTGCGCACGTCCTGAACGGAGTCTTGCACATCGGCGACATCGGATAGCCGCACGCCGGCGCCATTGCGATAGGCGATGACGAGCGGAGCATAATCCGCCGCCACGTTGGCCTGATCGTTGGTGTATATTTGATAACGCCGGTTGCCGTCGTCGATGGTGCCCTTCGGGCTGTTGGCATTGGCCGAAGCCAGCGCCGCGCGCACGTCCTCAAGGCCGATACCGTATTTGTAGAGTGCCTGCGGGTTAAGCTCGACGCGCACCGCGGGCAGCGTTGAGCCGCCGAGGATGACGTTACCGATGCCGCTGAGCTGCGACAGACGCTGCGCCAAGATATTGCTGGCAGCGTCGTACATCTGACCTTGCGTCATCGTCTTCGAGGTCAGCGCCAGAATGAGGATCGGTGCGTCGGCGGGATTGACCTTGCGGTAGATAGGATTGCTCGGCAGATTTGAGGGCAGGTCGGCGCGAGCGGCGTTGATGGCGGCCTCGACGTCGCGCGCGGCGCCGTCGATGTCGCGGTTGATGTCGAACTGCAGTGTAATACGAGCCTGTCCGATGCCGCTTTGCGAGGTCATTTCGGTCACGTCGGCGATCTGGCCGAGGTGGCGTTCGAGCGGCTCGGCGACGCTGGTCGCTACCGTGTTTGGGCTGGCGCCGGGAAGCTGCGCGGTGACCGAGATGGTCGGAAAATCGACTTGCGGCAGCGGCGACACCGGCAATTTCAGGAAGCCGAGAACGCCGGCCAGCGCTATCGCCAGCGTCAGCAACGTGGTCGCCACCGGCCGCGAGATAAAGGGCGCGGAAATATTCATTCGGCGGGCTCGTGCGGTGCAAGCGGGTTCGCCGGCCGCCGCCCGGTGAGACGTAGCGCCAAGCGATCGAAGTAGAGATAGATCACCGGCGTGGTGAACAAGGTCAGCATCTGGCTGACGATCAACCCGCCGACGATGGCGATCCCGAGCGGTTGACGCAGCTCGGAACCAGTCCCGGTCCCCAGCATGAGCGGCAATGCGCCCAAGATAGCAGCCATGGTGGTCATCAAGATCGGCCGAAAGCGCAGCAGGCAGGCTTGATAGATCGCTTCGCGCGGCGGCAGGCCCTCGGTACGCTCGGCATCCAACGCGAAGTCGATCATCATGATCGCGTTCTTCTTGACGATGCCGATCAGAAGAACGATGCCGATGATGGCGATGACGTCGAGGTCGTAGTGCAGCAGCATCAGCGACAGCAGGGCGCCGACGCCCGCCGACGGCAAGGTCGATAGGATGGTGATCGGGTGGACGAAACTCTCGTAGAGAACACCCAGCACGATGTACATCGCCACGATCGCGGCGATGATGAGGAACACCTCGTTGGCCAATGAGGACTTAAAGGCCGCTGCGGTGCCTTGGAATGCCGTGGTGAAGCTTATTGGGAGGCCAACTTGTTTCTCGGTCTGTTCAATGGCGTCGACAGCCGCGCCGAGCGAAACGCCCGGCGCAGTGTTGAACGAGATGGTGGTGGCGGGCAGCTGGCCGTAATGCGTGATCAACAACGGCCCGGTGTGCTGCTCGACGTGCACGATCGCCGACAGCGGCACCTGTCCATTGGTCGAAGATGACGACGACGGCAGATAGATCATGGACAGTCCGTCGAGCGAACGCTGCAGCGACGGGTCAACCTCGAGTATCACGCGATACTGGTTCGACTGGGTGTAGACGGTGGAAATGATGCGCTGGCCGAACGCGTCGTATAGCGCGTTATCGACGGTCGCCGGCGTGATGCCGAAGCGGGCGGCGGTGGCGCGGTCGATGACGATATTAAGGGTAAGGCCCTGTTGTTGCATATCGCTGGCGACGTCGGTGATCTGCGGCAGCTGGCCGAGCTGTTGGACGAGACGCGGCACCCAGGTGTTGAACTCGGTGGGATTGGCGTCCTCGAGCACAAAATGATAGGGCGCCCGGCTGACCGTGGAGTCGATTGTCAGGTCCTGCACTGGCTGCATGTAAAGCGTGACGCCGATGATGCCGGACACCTCCTGCTGGATTCGGCGGATGATTTGGGTCGCGGTGAGGCTGCGCTCGTCGTGCGGCTTTAGGTTGATGAGAAAGCGGCCGGTATTCAGCGTCTGATTGCTGCCGTCGACGCCGATGAACGAGCTCAGGCCATCGACATCGGGGTCCTTGAGGATCGCTTCGGCGAGCTGGTTCTGTAGGGTCGCCATTGCATCGTAGGAGATGCTTTGCGGCGCCTCCGAGATCCCCTGGATCATCCCGGTATCCTGCACCGGGAAGAAACCCTTCGGGATCAAGACGTAGAGGACGATGGTGACCGCAAGCGTCAGGATGGCGACCAGTAGCGTCAGCGGTTGGCGATCCAACACCCAGTTGAGCGCGCGGCCGTAAAGCGCGATGGTCGAGTTGAAGGCATGTTCGGCCTGAATATCGAAGCGAGTGCGCTCGGCGTCCGGATGATGACGGATCAGCTTGGCGCACATCATCGGCACTAGCGTCAACGAAACCACGGCCGATATGACGATCGTGACCGCGAGCGTGATGGCGAATTCATGGAACAGGCGGCCGACGACCTCGCCCATGAACAATAGCGGTATCAGCACGGCGATCAGCGAGATCGTCAGCGAGATGATGGTGAAACCGATCTGCGCCGAGCCTTTGAGCGCCGCCTCGAGCGGATGCATGCCGCCTTCAACGTAGCGGGCGATATTCTCGATCATGACGATGGCGTCGTCGACCACGAATCCGGTAGCAATGGTCAGAGCCATGAGCGACAGATTGTCGAGGCTGAAGCTGAGCAGGTACATTGCGCCCAGCGTGCCGACCAGCGACAGCGGCACCGACAGGCTGGGAATGATGGTCCCGGGTAGCGTCCGCAAGAACAAAAAGATCACCACCACGACGAGGATGACCGCAAGACTGAGCTCGAACTCGACGTCCGCGACCGAGGCACGGATGGTCACGGTCCGGTCGCTGAGCACGCCGACATCAACCGCCGCCGGAAGGGTGGACAGCATCCGCGGCAGCGTAGTTTTGATCCGGTCGACCACGTCGATGATGTTTGCGCCCGGTTGCCGCTGAACATTGAGAATAATAGCCGGCGTGGTATTTGCCCAGGCGCCGAGCTTGATGTTCTCCGCTCCGCTGACGACGGTTGCCACATCCGAGAGCCGAACCGGATCGCCGTTGCGATAGGCGATAACGGTGTTGGCATATTGCGCGGCGGTGGTGATCTGGTCGTTGGCGTTAATCGTGGTGGCCTGGGCTGGGCCGTCGAAGCTTCCCTTCGGCGCGTTGACGTTAAAGTTGCCGATGGTCGTGCGGACGTCGTCAATGTTCAGGCCATAGGCGGCAAGCGATTGCGGATTGAATTGTATGCGCACCGCCGGGCGATGCCCGCCGCTGATGCTGACAAGCCCGACGCCGTTCATTTGCGAAATCTTCTGCGCCAACCTGGTCTCGCTCAGATCCTCAAGATCGGTCAGCGACATGCTCTTTGACGTGACCGCCAGCGTCAGGATCGGCGCGTCGGCCGGGTTGATCTTGGCGTAGACCGGCGGGATCGGCAGGTCGCTCGGCAGCAGATTGTTCGCCGCATTGATGGCGGCCTGAACCTCCTGCTCGGCGACGTCGAGGCTAAGCTCGAGGCTGAACTGAAGAGTGATGATCGAAGCGCCGGCCGAGCTTGCCGACGTCATCTGGCTCAAACCCGGCATCTGACCGAGCTGTCGCTCCAGCGGAGCCGTCACCGACGACGTCATCACTTCCGGACTGGCGCCCGGATAGAAGGTCGAGACCTGGATCGTCGGATAGTCGACCTCGGGCAAGGTCGAGAGCGGCAGAAAGCTATAGGCGACGATGCCGGACAGCATGATCGCCGCCATAAGCAGCGTCGTTCCAACCGGCCGTAAAATGAAGGGTTCGGAGACGTTCATCGCATCATTTCATCGTCGCGCAAAATCTTGCACCGGATTTGCGCTCGCCGCCCCGCGCGGCCGCTATTGGCTGCCGCTATTGCGCCGATTTTGCGAATGATCCGGCCTCTGAGATTGAGCGCCCGTGGCGGGACTCGGAGGTTCAGCGCCCGGCGCGGCAGCGCCCAGCGTCGGCGCGGGACTCGCAGGTTGGGTGCTCGGCAGAGGTTCCGTCGCCGGCGCAGCAGCCGGGCCGGTGGCGGGGATCGTCACGCGTGCGCCGTCGCGCAAGCGGTCGGTGCCGTCGACCACGACCCGCTCGCCGGCGGACAGCCCCGAAGTGACCGCCGCCATCGGACCGTCGCTCGGGCCGAGCTTGATCGGCCGCACCGACACCGTGTTGTCGGCCTTGACGACATAGACATAGGCGCCGGGCGCGCCGCGCTGGATGGCCGCGGTCGGTACCGTGACGACGTCGTTCAGCGTCTTCACCAGCAGTTGGGCGTTGACGAATTGATTGGGAAACAACGCGTAGTCGGAGTTATCGAACTGCGCGCGCACTTTGACGGTGCCCGTGGTGGTATCGATCTGGCTGTCAAGCGCTATGACGCGGCCCGTTGCCAGCAATTTGACATTCGCGCGGTCGTACGCCGACACCAGGAACGTTCCCCCGGCGTTGAGTTGCGGCACGATATCCGGCAGATCGTCCTCGGGAATCGGAAAGATCACCGTGATCGGCTGCAACTGGGTGACGACGGCGATGCCGGTGCTGTTGCTGGTCTGCACGTAATTTCCCGGATCGACCAGGCGAAGGCCGACACGGCCGGTCACCGGCGAAATGATGTGGCAGTAAATAACGTTGAGCTTCTGCTGATCGACTTGCGCCTGATCGAGCTTCACCGTGCCCTGGTCCTGCTGCACGATGTAGACCTGATCCTCGTATTGTTGGCGGGCTATCGAATTCTGTTCGGCCAATTTCTGGTAGCGCACAAGATCGATTTGCGCCTGGGCGAGCAAGCCTTGATCGCGCGCCAGCTGGCCCTCGTATTGGGCTTGCAGAAGCTCGTAGGGTCGCGGGTCGATTTGCGCGAGAAAGTCGCCCTTCTTGACCGTCTGCCCTTCGGTGAACGCCACTTGCGTGAGTTGACCGTCGATCTGCGTTTGCACGGTAACGGTTGCGATCGGTGTGACGGTTCCGAGCGCGTTCACGATGACGCGGATATCGCCCGTTGCAATAGTGGCAGCGCCGACCGACTGCGCCGCCGCTTGCTGATTGCGCCCGCCGGCGGCAGGCTGGCCGGTATGGATGGCACGGAAGATCAGATAGGCGCCGACAACGACCCCAATGAGGACGATCAGCCCAACGACCATGCGGCCTTTACGGCCGGTCGGGCTCTTGATGACCGGCAAGGGCATGGTTCGGCGAAGGTTCGGTGCCGCCTCGTCGTCGGTTCTACGCGTTCGCTCGTCCATAGGCGCGTTCGTTCATCCCGATTTACCGGTATATAACGGGAACCAGCACGCCTCGCCTAATGAAAATTCGCTAATGCGGCCGGGGCTCGCCTCACGGGCAGACATTGCGCTGCAGGGCGGTCTAGCGAGGCCGATTGAGCCGACGCGGTGCCTTGTCCGAAGTCGTAGAAATCACAAACAAAATCAAGGATTTGGCGGACTTGCGGGTGGCCCAAACAAGCCACCGCTCCTATTCGGGGGAAGTTGTGGCAGCAATGAAAAGTCTTTCACCAGTTCCTTTTTGGTGGGCAGCAGCGCATTATCCCAGCCGCCGCCGAGGTTCTCGATCAGGCTGACGCTGGCAAGGAAAAGGTCCTGCCGGATAGTCAACTCGGCCTCCTCGTCGGCCAGCAACGTTATTTCCGCCGTCACCACGGTGGTAAACGCTGCCGTCCCGGCCTGAAATTGATTCAAATAGACCTTCACGGCCTGCTGCGCGTCCTTGACCGCTTTCTGCTGCACTGCAAGCTGCTGCGTGAGGAGACGTACAGCAACGAGTTGATCCTCGACGCCCTGAAAGGCGGCGAGCACGGTTTGACGATAATTGGCCACGCTCTGCCAATAAACGGCGCGCGCGGAGTCGACTTGCGCGCCGCGCAGCTCGCCATCGAATATCGTTTCCGTGCCGGCCGCGCCGAGAGACCATACTTCATTGGCGACATTGAACGGCAGCGGGTGGCTGCCGATCCACTGCAATGTGCCGGACAGGCTGATGTCCGGAAAATACGCTGCCACCGCGACGCCGATCAGCGCGTTTTGCTCCTGCATGGTTCGCTCCGCCGCGGCGATGTCGGGACGCCGTTCGAGCAATGTAGAAGGAATCGCCACCGGAATTTTTGGAATGGTGCCGGTGAGCGGACGCGGCGCAATCGTGAGTTCGGCTGGCGGCCGGCCGATCAACATGGCGATGGCATGCTCGAATTGCGCCCGCTGTACGCCCACATTGATCTCCTGCGCTTCGGTGGTGAAAACCTGAGCTTCGGCGGTGGCCACGTCCGCGGACGTACAGCAAGTGGAACCGGGGGGACCGTAGCCGGCGTTGAATTGGTTCCGCACGATATCGAGCGTTTTCTTGTATTCCTTGACCGTACGATCCAGCAGATCGTGCAAAGAATCTGCCGCGCGAAGATTGAAATAAGCTGTGGCAAGCGTCGCCTGCGCGGAAAGCTTGGCGTTGTCGAGATCGGCCTTGGTGGCTTGCGCGGCGGACGCGTTGCTCTCGATTTGCCGGCGCACCTTGC